>JAABUX010002606.1_pt1 | contig 25227 bp, 21 predicted proteins | sample 5561851 | NCBI WGS metagenome assembly JAABUX01 (sample SAMN10711883, study PRJNA513361) | rock metagenome | isolation source: Antarctica rocks | place: Antarctica: Victoria Land, Richard Nunatak red sandstone | collected 2016-01-03 | reverse complement strand
AGGGAATATAATAATATATATATTATAAAGAAGTATTATAAGTAAAATACTAATATATAACTATTATAATAGAACTATTTAATTATAAAGTTAAGTTATATAAGGTAAGTTATAAGTTATATTTATATAATAGAGATTTTAATAAAGAGGTATATAAGAAAAGAATTAATTAAGGGGAAAATCCTTATAACCTAAGAAAAGAATCTTTATTTAAAGGTATAATATTAAGGTCTTATAAGGGGAGCGTATTAAGGCGAGCTAGAGCTTATAGAAGATAAGGTAGGGCTTATAATAAATAAGTTAGAGGATAAAGTAGTATCCCTAGTAGGGGTAGGCAGAGCAGGCGGAGTAGGCGTAGGAGTAGGAGTAATAAGAGTAGGAGGAGCGTAAGGGGCGTAAGGGACGCGGATCTTACGGGTAGAGGGGGTAGAGCTAGTAGTACTACTACTATAAGAAGGGCGGCTAGGAGTAGTAGGAGTAGGGGTAGGTAATATAATAGTAGGAGGCGTAATAGCCTCTTCCTCCTCCTTTATATCCTCCTCTATCTCCCCTATCTCCCCCTTATTACTATTATTATTATCCTCCTTCTAAGATATAATTAACTTATATAAAGATAGTATAATACTTTAATAATATACTTACCTCCCCTAAATCCTTACTAACCTCTATTATAATAAGGGTAGTTAACCCCTCCTATAAAAGTATTAATATATATTATAAGAAGTATATAATAAAAAAACTTACCTATTATCTTATTATATCTAGGATATCCTCTAGGGTAATAGCTACTTAACTACCTACCTTTATATTAAGGCGTAGTAATTCCTTAGAGGTTTATAGCTTATATAAAAGTATTTTACCGCGCTCCCTTAAGTAAATTACTACCTCTACCTTAATTTTAAAGGTAGTAACCTATATTATAAAGGTAGTATAATAGGGTAACTTTCTACCCTAGAAGGTAATAATAGGGCTATAAGTAAGGAGGCTAGATAAATAGGTATAAAAGGTAAGGGGGACTTATAACTTATTAATATATTATAAGTGAAGCGTATTAAAATCCTATTATTATAAATTAATTTATAAGGCTTATAAAGGTAGTAGTACCTCTTATAAGCCCTACTAGTCTTATAATTATATAATAACCTAGGACTTAAACCTAGGTACTTAGCGTATTAAAGATAATAGGGCTATAAGAGGGCTACTACCCTAATAGTATAATAGGGTAGTGTAATATAGTAAGAGGGTTTAACTATCTATTATAAGAGTTAGCTAATATAAATACCTTTAAGTATAAAGAGTATAAGTATAATTTAGAAGAAGTATAATATAATAGGATATTAACAAGGGCCTTAAATATATAATATAATAAACTTATATAAGAAGGTAATTTATAAGTAATATACTTATAATATATTTAAAGATAATTAAAGGCTATTATAAGGTAATACTATATATAGAATAATAAAGGATATTAGGTTGAGACTTACCTTAGTTATTATTATTATTAATATTACTATTTAATATATAGTATTACGTTAGTAATTAATCCTTTATATTATACTTATACTTTAATAGTAGTTATCTTATAAAGTATAATAGTATTAATACTAAATATATTAGCTTATATTAATAATATATTAAGATATAGCTTAAGGTAACTTATAATAGGTTAATATTAATAGTAGTAGTTATAAAAGAAGTTAGAAGTAAATAAAATATAACTTTATTATATACTATATTATATATATTAACTACGTAATTTAATAGTATAATATTATTACCTAAACTCTATATTATTATTTATATTACACGTCTATAAAGTAATATAATAGTAAACTTAATTAATAATTATATCCTACTATTAATATAAATTATAACTATAAAGGCTTTTATATATTAGTAGTATATAATATTAGTAGCGTATTACTATTACTACCTTATTATTATCCTTAGAACTCTTTCCCTTATTTTCCCTACTAAGGTTTTAAAGGTTTTTAATAAGTCCTACTATAAATAGTAATAATTAGTATTTAGGGATAAATACCCTTAAAAGGGAGGTAATTATTAGGATATCTTAATATATCTAGGTAGTATAATAGTAGCTTACTAGTAATATACTAGTAGTACTAGTCCGGCTTTTTATTATCTAACGGATATCCTTTTATCTAGATATCTAAGAGGCTAGGTAGCTTCCTTATAAGATATTTAGATAGTCCTCCCTCTACCTCCTTAGAAGGTAGAGATTAGTTCTTTAATAACTATAAAGTTACTAGAGTATTAAGTCCACCTTCGTGACGCTACCTACTCGCCAGCAGTTTATACTATCCATTCTAGCCCTTAGGAACTAGCCTTCCAGTCTAGTTCCTAACAATAGGGTACAGCATAAGGTATAGCATGAGGTACAGCAGTCCCTACAGCATGGCTACAGCAGTCCCTACAGCATGGGGTACAGCATGGCTACAGCATGGCTACAGCAGTCCCTACAGCATGGGGTACAGCATGGGGACAGCATGGGGACAGCATTGGCTACAGCGTGGGTACAGCATGGGGACAGCAGTCCCTACAGCATGGCTACAGCATGGGTACAGCATGGGTACAGCAGTCCCTACAGCATGGGGTATAGTATGGGGTACAGCACCCCTAGAATTATAGATCTTAGCGGGTTTTTAGGGAGCTTAGCCCCTAGAGTAGTTAGGTTTCTAGGGAGTCCCTAGCTTAATTACTAATCTCGCACCGAGATGGCGACCCTCTAGTATAGAATACATGCACAGTTCCGTCATCTTTGAGCAGTTTGCTTCTGACAGAGAACACTGCAAGAGCTGACGTACCGTGCACAGTAACGATATCATGGCATAGAGACTATACGTGGGCTTGCCGTTGAATTTGGGATAGCAATGTCTTCCAAGATGCCACATGCATTGCATAACACTCATGAGGGGAATTTTAGTAAAGTACAACAATTCAAGACAGATTATTCACCAGCTACTATTACTCAGTATAAATCCCACAAAACCGGGATGCGGGTCGTGGTTGTCGATCAGGACGGTCCCATTGTCTATGGGTCTTTCGCGCTTGCGACTGAGATCTTTGATGACTCTGGCGCTCCTCATACCCTCGAGCATTTGTGCTTCATGGGGTCGAAGAACTATCCTTCTAAGGACATTCTAGACAAGCTTTCTACCAGAGCGTACTCTGACCTCAACGCCGCCACATATACGGATCGTACTGTATACTCACTTGAGTCGGCTGGATGGGAGGGCTTTGCCCAGATACTTCCAGTTTATCTGGATCATATTATCACTCCGTCTCTTACAGATGCAAGCTGCTATACTGAAGTCCATCACGTAAATGGTGACGGTGACGACGCAGGCGTTGTCTATGCAGAGATGCAGAGCAAAGAGAACGATGCAGATGAGCTTATGTTTTTGGAGACGAAGCGAATGCTTTATCCTGAGGATGTAGGCTATAGATATGAGACCTTTGGGTTATGGAATCTCTTCGTGCTTTAAGCGCAGATCGCATACGCAAATATCACCAAGCTATGTACCAGCCTAGGAATTTATGTCTTATAATCACTGGCATGGTTGATCATGCGAACCTTCTGTCTGTCCTGGATGATTACGAGAATTCCCTTCCGGACAGTGTCACAAAGCCTGATACTCCATTTCAAAGACCCTGGGTTGACTCGAAACAAGTGCCGCCTCTGCAACAATCTTACGCCAAAGTCCTTGAATTTCCAGAGGAAGATGAATCATCTGGTCAGATAGCTATCAGCTTCTTCGGACCCATCTATAGAGACAAATTACAGTGTGAGTGCAGCCTTACCAATTAAACCTGGCTTTGTATTGATATCTGCCAGGCCGAGCCATGATTATCTTGCTTACCTACCTGGCGGGTTCATCTGCCTCTGTGTTGGAGAATACATTGGTTGAGAGAGAGCAAGTGGCCAGCGCTGTAATGTTCGATTTTGACTCCCGGCCTCACACAGCTATACATTTTGAGATTACAAGTGTGGCCACGGAGAGTTTGGAGCGAGTCGAGGCTAGGTTTTTCGAGATACTCAAAGAGACAGCAGCGAGCCTGCTCGACATCGGATACATGCAGGATTGTATCAAGCGCGAGAAGCGTCAGGTCGAGTTCTATGCCGAAACATCTGCACAATGGTTCACCGAATCAATTACGAGCGACTTCCTCTTTGACGAATGTGATGGATCGACTCTGAGAGGAGATCTTGAGAATTTGCAGGATTATGATGCCCTAGAGGCTTGGACTGACACGCAGTGGAGACATTATCTTAAGACCTGGATGGTTGAAGCACCCCATGTCACTGTGTTAGGCAAACCTTCCGCCATTCTGTCTGCGAAGCTTGAGTCTGAAGAAAACGATCGCGTAGAAGCTCGACGCAGGGTTTTAGGGGCTCAAGGATTGAAGGAACTAGGACAGAGGCTTAGCTCTGCGAAAGAGAAGAACGATATCGGAATTACGAAGGATTGTCTCGACCGCTTCGAGATTCCTAGCACAAAGTCAATATCCTTTATCAATACAACGACCGCACGATCTGGTGCGGCCCGATTGATGGGTCATCTAGCAAATCTCACTCAGGAGCTCATCGACCAAGACAGAGACAACCCATTGTTCATTCATTTCGAGGACATGCAGTCGAATTTTGCTTACATCACTCTTGTATTGGGCACCGAAGCAATTCCTGTCCCCGTCCGGCCATTGCTAGCAATATACATCGAGACCTTCTTCAGCATGCCCATGTTATGGAAAGGGACAGAGATTAGCTTCGAGCAAGTCATCATAGAACTCGAAAGAGATACCGTCGGATACGAAATCAAGTCTGGCGCAAGTCTTGGTAATTCGGAAACCATCACCATCAAGCTGCAAGTCGAAGCAGAGAAATACCAGACAGCAATTCAGTGGCTAAGAAGACTGATGTGGTCTTCTGTCTTCGACCTTGAGCGAATCAAGGCCACGACAACCAGACTACTTGCAGACATTCCCGAGCACAAGCGAGACGGCGAATCCATGGTAACATCGACGGAATTGATGGTTGGGACGGCGCCTTCATCTGCAGCACGAGCTTGTGACACACTAGTGAAGGCCGTCTATCTCAAGTGGATTAACGGTCTTCTTGAGAAAGAACCGCAGACAGTAATCGAGCAGCTTAGAGAGGTTAACGCTCTCCTCTGTGCGCCCAATAACATTCGTGTCCTAGTCTCGGCAAACATAGAAAAGCTCCAGCGCCCAGTGTCTTCGTGGGAAATTCTCACCAAAGATCTCGACAACAGAAGTCCTCTCAATTCCCTTGACACAAGACTCTCAAGGCTCAGTGATGAAGGCAGGAATCCAGGGACCACAGCTTACATCATCCCAATGCCACCACTTGATTCATCCTACCTCCTTGCTGTAAGCAAAGGCCCGAACTCGTTCCATGATACGACATACCCAGCTCTCATGGTGGCTACATCTTACCTTGGCTCTGTTGCCGGTCCGCTCTGGGTGGCCATTCGGGGCACTGGTCTCGCATATGGCGTACACTTTTCCAGGCACGTTGACTCTGGTCAGGTATCCTTGTCCATTGGAAGCTCTCCAGATCCGTTCAAAGCCTTTGTCACCAGCAGAGAGGTTGTGAAAAACCTGATCGTCGATGCAGATGCGTTTGACGCGTTTACTCTAGAAGCAGCAATAAGCTCGATAATATCAGGATTAGCATCTTCAGAGTCCACCAGTGCTGACGCTGCGGAGGCCAGCTTCATGAGACAGGTGATGAGGGGACTACCCAAGGAGTGGCCAAGCGTGATAATAGAGAGGGTTAAAGAGGTCAAGGTTGAAGAGATCAGACGAGCTATGAGGGACATACTGTTCCCAATATTCGAGCCAGCGACCGTGAATCTATTCGTCACTTGTGCACCGATCATGGAACAAAAGGCGGCGAAAGCATTTTCGGAGATTGGATTCACGCCAGAGGTCAAGCCGCTTGCTTTTTTCCAGGATGATTATGGCTTCAATAGGGAGGACGTGTCGGGCGAGGAGAGCCACGAGGACAGTGATGACGACATGGACGATGACAGTGGTGAAGGCAGTGCCGAAGATTGAAGCTGATGAATAGCTATGAGGAGTCCTCGCTTTGGCTGATCCTCTGAAAACTGCCCAGACTCAGATCAGCAACTCCGAGAATATCGACACTGTTTGGGGGCTTCAGAATAGGCTGTTCCGCCAAAGCTGATGACTTCTTGCCCGACTTGAACATTTGAGATGGCTTTGGGATGGCTCGAGGCTTTGATGTGAACGTAAGTGGACGGTGACTCGGCTCAGCATGACATACTGCAGTATGATTTTCTTTGGCTAGACCGAAGCCATATCCATGCTTCTCACGCAGGCGAGCGCCAACGCCAAGTCCAAACATTCACGTCGTCGTACTGCCTACTTGGTCGCGGCGAATGAGCGATACGCGTTTGGTGTTTGTCAGCTCTTGAACACAAGGCTCGTTGACATGGCCATGCCCAACGTATTGGGAGAAATCTGCTTTGGTGGCCTTGCCTCGAAGGCTCTGTATCTACAGTAGATCATTTGGTGAAAGCACAATTGAGCTTTATGAGGAGACCAAACCCAGACTGGGGCTTCGCTGATGATGAATGAAGAACGGTAAGCCGTGCCGAAGCTACTTGTATAGGCACAGTAAGAGGAAGTTAGTAAGATCATTCCTGAGTGTAACGCCAATTCAGGCAAACATCTTATGCTCACTTCGAACAATGCTAAGCTCGCGGCATCGCTCGCGTCTGAATGCGATGAAGCAAGAAGAACAACCTAGATCATATTTTCTATTAGTTCTACAGTGTAGAAAATAACCCAAGAGCGGAATAAGTGACAGTCAGCCATGTAGATGAGGAAGCCGCAGATTCTGCCCTACCTCCTTTACATTTCAAAAGCATCAAGATATTGTAGCGAGCCCAGAAAACAAATTATAGTCTCCGATCCTCCCACGTTGAAATTATCCAAGCTTCGTTCCTGGAGTAATTAATGCCAGTACAGCTTGGTGAAAGTGCAAAGGGACAGAAGAATAACGTAAGTAGTTCGAGAGGATTGACACAAATAATGGAGACTCCCACCTTCCAGTACCCGGATAAGAGTGGGCTAAACCCCACTTAATGAACCTGATGCAAACAGCCATAGCTCACAATCGACCATCACACACAGCACAGCACCAGCACCAGCAAAAATAATCCCATTTCAACAACTTTTATTTCACAACCCTATCTTTCAATTCCTCCGCCTTCTGCCTCGCCTGCCCAACGATCTTCTCAGCGCCTACTTTCGCATCCTCTACAATCTCCTTCCCATCCGCTCCTATCCTCTTTGCCTCCGCCATCGCTTGTTCTTTGAGAGCTATTTCTCTGCCACCATAGCTATACGGATGTCAGCATCGACCTCAACACAGACAAACCGATATCTTCATCCCCAACGACAGGCCTTTCCCCATATCTGAAAAGTCTTCGCCGATGACTCCCAAACCCTTCTTCCTCCCCACCCCAAAAATAGAAAACCAACACGACTCACTTCCAATACTGCAAATACCGATACCCCTGCGTAGTCTGCGCGCCAAAATTCACAAAATGGCACGCGAACAACAGGTAATTCTTCGGCGTGACGGCGAAGGCATAGCGCATAAAGGTACCGGAGTAGAGGCAGAGAGCGCCAGTCATGCGGCCGGATATGCTGCGCCATGGTCAGAATATGCTCGTTTTTCTCAACTCTAGTCACAAAGCTGCGTTGGGGATAAGGGCGATGGGAAGGAGCATTCAGGGAGAGGCGTACATCTCGGGATCTTTCTGTGTGTCCATGACGGCTGCGATTGGGATGCCGAAGTTGGAGACGGGACCCCAGAAATCTGCCGAGACGGAGACGTTAGCGAGAGCTGTAGGGGGAAGGTTGGGTGGTGTAACGGGCGCATGTGAACGTACGCGTTGAGAAGACATAGTTTAGTATTGGTTGCGACCTGATCTTCGCGTTCAATGCCGATATTGCGGCTGCCATTGTATCGGTGAAATGCAACGTAAGGAGCTGTCGTTTATCGCCGATACGAAGGGCGGGCACGGCGGAGCAATGGGATGGTCACGTGCGCAGAGCTAGTAAGGGTTAGGGTCTCAAAGATACTCGAGCTGTCTCGATGATATATGGCTATCGGTTACTCTGGAAGGGTACTATATTGGATAGAATTTGAATATACGGAGTACTCGAGGATGACTACCACGCCCTAGAATTTCGAACGTCTGTTATGGAGATGTGTAGTAGGCCATCGTTTGCACGATATCGCTTGTTCAACCCAGATGGAACAGCCGGTCGCCAATCCAAAGCATCCTGTAGCTCCGACTATCTCGAATCTATACAGTCGCTTTGGTGGTATATGGAAGTCGTGTATGGAAGTGCCACTTCAAACGCCCTGCACGCCGTGCAGTGGAACCTTTTGTTTGCATAGGCAGCTTTGGCTGTATCCTTGTCCCTCAAGAGAGTACTATGCGAAGTCGTACTTCTCTGCATAGTAGACTTTCAGCCGCTTCGGATCTATCGTCAACTCATTTCCCCAACGTCGAGATCTATCACCTTCCTCCAAATCCTGGCGGTGGGAAGCCTCGACCCCCCGGAGGAGGCTGAAAGCCAGGCGGTGGCTGGAATCCTTGAGCTGCACGAATAAGTCAGCCTCTGTTAGACAAACAAAAAATTGTACATATGTTGAGAACTTACGTGGTCCTCCAGGGAAACTAGGTGGTGGTCCGAAACCAGCTAAAATCCAACGTTAGTAGATGTATCAATCGATATAGAGGCCATGGGCAGACTCACGTGGTCCACCTCCCGGTGGTCCCCCTCGTCCTGCAAAGCCAGGTGGTGCACCTCCTGGAAAGCCTCCGGGGGGAAATCCTGGGAATCCACCCGGTGGCGCTGGCCCTCCGACCCCAGCGGCCGGTCCACCCAATCCAACAGGAAGTCCTCGCCCAGCAGGTCTGCTTATTCCAGGTCCAGCAGCTAATGTCGGGGGAGCACCGCCAGCTCCTCCAGGTGCGCTTGCGCCTAATCGTGCAGAAGGGTCCGCTGGAGGTGGACCGTCTACTGAACAGGATACGATGTGTGTGCCGCGAACGATCGTGAGACCCAGGGTTCGTTTCTCTTCCGTTTCTACGAGCGCGGGTGTAGAGGCGCTGCCGGGAGCAGATTGCGCGCCTTTGGTTGGCTTGCGTCTCACCCGTCGAAATTCTTCTGTGTCTGCAAGAACGAGGTTCATGTGCTGCTTTGGAATCAGCACGTGAAAAGCTGCACTATATAGAGCATTCTACCTTGTCAAACGCCAGCATTTGCCCTGTCATTTGCCGGCCGTCGTTCAGTGTGATTCTCATCCGGTAGTTGATCTAGGTTCCAATTAGTTTCCCATGTGCGGTACCCGAGGCCTACAAGTCTCAGATGTCTGGGCCACAAATGGCTCTAGGGCTTACAAGATTTTGCTATTGTCAAGGTATTAGCATGCTGATCGGGTTTGCGCTCTTTGAGACTCACCATCTTCCCCTGCTTGTTGGCCATGGCGAATGAAGAGGGCCGCCTGCGCGACTAGATTGTTCCAAAGATTGTATTGAAGCTCAAGGCCTCGCGTATTCCTCTTGTGAAGCTTGTTGCCAAGCTCGAGGATTTGTATGTAAGTCAGATGTGCTCAATTCGAAGTTCTGAATTATGCTGCGCTAATCCAATTCCACGCTAAACGCGCTAGCTTGTTTCGCTAACATCCCACACGAACGTAGATATTCGACCACGACATCGCACAACTTCGACTCTCTCGGACACAAAGCCTCCTTCGCTATGGTAGGACGCCTCTCCGAATCAAGAGGTATATCAGGATTGGCAAACTAACTCAGACTTCCAGGCGACCCGAACAAAAGAGACCAAAGATGCCAACCGCAAGCCCGAAGCCGGCTCCTCGGCCAAAGACAAAAGCGCAAACCCGATGAGAGAGCTCCGCATCGAAAAGCTGGTCCTGAACATCTCGGTCGGTGAGTCTGGCGACAGGCTCACCCGTGCTGCAAAAGTGCTTGAGCAGCTGTCCGGTCAAACCCCCGTCTACAGCAAAGCCCGCTATACCGTCCGCACGTTTGGAATTCGAAGGAATGAAAAGATCGCCGTACGTCTTTCTTCATTTTCAGATCCCAACAAGTTTCGAATAAACACATCCTAGGAGGAGCACATACTCTCCAATCTGAACTGATCTCATGGATCGAAAGTTAGCTTGCTGAAATAAGGAAATGCTAACTCCGACCCACCAGGTCCACGTAACCGTCCGCGGCCCCAAAGCAGAAGAAATCCTCGAACGCGGCCTCAAAGTAAAAGAATACGAACTGAAAAAGAAGAACTTCAGCGAAACGGGCAACTTCGGCTTCGGCATCAGCGAGCACATCGATCTAGGAATCAAATATGATCCTGCAATCGGTATCTACGGCATGGACTTCTACTGCTGCATGTGCGTATCTCATCTCCCCCGATGGTGGTGAAAAGATCGATCATCAGAGATCTAGGAAGCAAGCAAGCAGACCATTGGCTGACAAAGAAACAAAGGACCCGACCCGGCGAGCGCGTCGCCAAGCGCCGACGATGCAAGAGCAAGGTCGGTGCGGGCCACCGTATCAATCAACAGGAGACGGTTAAGTGGTTCAAGAATCGCTTCGAGGGTATCGTGAGGGGTGATCGGAGCTAGACGGACGGAGTGAAACGACCCTACACTATGAGCAATACGTCCGCGAAGAGAGCAGAGCAAGAGCTTAAGCTTAGCATTTTGCGGAGTCTATCATGACTAAGACTACCATGTCGGCGTCAATGGCACATCCATCATTCAAAATATACAATGGAGGCCTCACTTGGGTGATTGAGCCGTTTAACCCATTATCTGATGATGATATTGTTGCATCGGTGCGTTTGGCCTATCGATCTTCCCCTACCCTTTCCTTTACCGATCCAGCTACCTGGAGCCTCTTTCGCCGGTTCGCGGTAGTCGGTAAGTGGGAAGATACGTAGATCACAGACTTAAACAATGTAGAACGTAGACCTCTAATCAATCATACTCTCAAAATCCCTTCAAACCCAAACATCCCACACATTAACACCAATCTATCATGCACCTAAACCATCCATCGCTAACCATGCCCTAACAAGTCTTTCACAAAACAGAGTCTAAAATTTCCTTCCAACCAGCCAGATACACATAGCACGCTCCCACTGCACCCGTGAAAGCCCCACAGCATGCCTGATACGCCGTAACGATGCAATGCGCTATCCTCATCATCTCACTCCGTAAGGTACTTCACTTCCCCTTCTCCTGTCCATACTGCGCCTTGTTCCACGTCTTGTCGAATGAACTCCCCTGGTGCAAAGACACAGTCAGCATGATTTTTCAATTCCACAATCACAACACCCCTCCTCTCCTCTTCCCCCACCCTTTCCCCCTTCCCCCCCTCCCCCCCTTCCCCCTCCGCCTCCAAAACCCCAAAACCCCCGCAAAAAAAACCACAAAAAAAAACTCACATCAGCCTTCTGCGCCCCATAATGCTCCCGATAATACGCCGTCCCAATCCCCTTCCCCTTCTCCACATTCCCCGTCTGCGCCCCGCTATCACCAAGCTTCGTCGCCGTCCCCGGCGTCCCGCTCACCGAGCCGCCGCCGGAGGAGTAGCGCTTTTCGATGTTTTGGACGCCTGGGGTGTAGAAGGGGTTGGGGAGGGGGGTGTAGTTGAAGAGGGCGTAGGTGCCTAGAAGGGGGGTTAGTGAGGTGGGGGTTTTTGGGGGGTGGGGTGGTAGGGGAGTGGTAGGGGAGGTGAGGTACCGATCAAGACGCCGCCGGCGAGGATCTTGCGCTTGTGCATGTTGTAGATTTGAGACATGGTTGTTTTGTGGGAAGATGGTGGGATCTGATATGAGGTATTTAAAGAGAATTGAGAAAGAGTAGATGAAATGGAAATATGCGAGTCTTGAGGTAGTATTTTTTGTGCAGATAGAAAATAATCATGTCGCAACCTTTGATCTACGTCACTAAAGTCAGGTACTTTACCCGAGGAATCTCTTCCGCACCCCTTGTCGATACTCGATTAGGAACTAGAATAGCTTCCGATCGCTAGGCGCGGATCTCGGAGACAGCTGCGAAGCCAAGGAATGTCATTACATAAGGTAGGTACTTTACTCTTCTATTATCCAATCCTGAGTTTCTAAATAACTACGGTATCTGTCTTACATTGAACGGTTTAGTTCATTCTCGATGATCATGCCATAGAAAACAGATAAATTTCATAAGTTACCACTTTGTTTCATATCAATACAAAAGTTATAAGGCCATAGCTGCCCCTAGCACCGCGGCTGCAAAGCACTCCCTTCAGCACCCCAATCCATCCCATCAAGCCCTTCCGAAGCACGCCTAAGCATACAACAGCAACACTCACACAACGCCCAGCACCACATCTCCATCCCCATTCACCCATCACCAATGATCGTACAAATCCCTTCCCGAATAATCCTCTTTCTCTTCCTCACCGTATTTCCTTCTCCCATCCCCGCTCCCAATCCCCCGTCCATCACCAACCCTACTTCCCCGTCCCCTTCGTCCAATTCTGCCACATGCTCCCAAAAAACCCAGGTGGCCTGCTCTGGTCCGCAAAGCTAGCCTTCCTCGCAGCGGCCGTGGCATCCTGCGAGTTACGCTTCTGGTTGTGGAGGTTGGCGAAGCGTTGGGCGGATGAGGCGGATGACTGTTGGGGAAAAAGGGGCTGTTAGTGTTGTGTGGAGATAGGCCTATAGGAGGGGGAGGGAGGGAGGGAGGGAGGGAGGGGGAAGGATGGGGATTGGGGTGTGATGAGGGATTGTATGGTTTTCATGGGGAAATGGTGGATGTTGGGGAGGTAGGTGATCTTCTGGAAAGGAAGATTTGGGTATTTGTGGGCGGGCAAGGTGGATGAAGAGATGGTATGATATGGGTAGAGACGTGATGGATTGACGAAGACGACGAGAGCAGACAAGACTTACACGTCTACGTTGAGCAGTCGAGGGATCGGCAGGACCAGCAGCACCAGCAGCACCACTGCCACGACGGCCAAAGCTCCAGTTGCTCGATCCCGCGTTGTTGGAAATGACGCCTCGGTTTCCTGCTGACGACATGATTGCTGGTGGTAGTTGAACTGATTGGAGATGTGAGAAGAACGAGAAGATGAAACGAGCTCTTGGGTTATGCAGCTCGATGACAGAAGAGATCGTTTGTGTCGTATCTTGGATGAATTGAAATGTATGAGGTTGGAGAATCAAGGACGGAAGGAGATAGAAGGAAACAGAACCCCAAGTTCACATTGCAGGAAAGAAAGCAAAAGTCGATTACAGGCATGGAAAGCAGGCGTCATCGACATCTCGTCCACATCGTCGGTCCATGCAATCGAATGATTGTGATTTGGGGGGAGCTATCATAGAAGCTACCCCACCATCAGAGTCTACCTAGAGAACTAGCCCTAAACGGAACCCCGCATCTGCAACTCGCTGCCTGATATGATAGGCCTGAATCGGGGGGGCTCGATATGCGGATGTTAGCGGATGCCAGCAGAACGATGGGAGGTTTAAGTAAGCAAGGTATGGAGTGATGGTCACGAGAGCAGAACGCCCAGGGCTTTGCGCTTTGTTCTCCAAGCGAAGCATTTGCATCTCGCATGCTGTTCTGCAATTTCCATCTGTAGCTCTGCTGTAGTCCGGTCTTCTAACGGAACAATCTCCGTGCAACGGCCTGAATAGCCTAATCTTTCTTTTTCTTTTTCTCTCTTTCATCCCCTTCATCATTCGTATAGAACCACCTCTTACTTGACGATCTTACAGACCAAATCCTGCCCCTCTACCGAGTCGCCCTCTTTGACCTTCAAGCTATCAATCTTGCCAGAGTGTGGCGCGCTGATGACCATTTCCTGCACAATGTATTTCGTTAGCAATTGGCCTTAAAGAGAGCGCAGTGGAACACCGAAAAGGGGAGACGCACCATCTTCATGGCACTCAGTACCGCAACCGGGTCGCCCTTCTTCACCTCCCCACCCTCGTGTACCCTCACCTCCACCACCACTCCCGACATGGGCGCTCCCACCTGGCTGCTGTCGTTGCTGTCTGCCTTCGGCCTGCTGATGTTCTCCACTCCGGCGTGTGTGTCGTCCACCGTCACCTGCCTCACCTCCCCGTTCATCTCGTAGAAAACCTCACGTTGTCCTTTCTGTTCCGAGAGCGGTCCGATGGCGAGCAACTTCAGAATCAGCACTTTGCCCTTTTCCAGCTCAACGTGGAACTCCTCCCCTTGCTCCGGCTTCGAAAGGAAGAATCTCGTGGGCAGGACGCTCAGGTCCCCGTATTTCGCCGTGAATTTCCTGTAGTCTTCAAACACCTTAGGGTACATGGCGTAGCTCGCAACGTCGCATTCCGACGCACTGCCGAATTTCTCGTTGATGTCCTTCTTGATTTTGATGAGATCCATTGGCTCAAGCGTGAGACCTGGTCGCTTGTCCAGCTTCCTGCGCCCACGAAGAGCGTCAGACCGCAGTGGCTCGGGGAAGCCTCCATACGGCTGACCCATCATTCCTTCAAAGAATTCGAGCACCGATCCCGGGAAATCTAGCTCCTTGGCCTTCTTTTGTACATCGTCGTAGCCGAGCTTATTTGAGACCATGAACTGAGCCAAATCACCAACGACTTTGGATGTTGGCGTCACCTTGACAATGTCACCGAGCAAGTCGTTCGCTTGTTCGTACGCCTTCTTCGTCTGTGCCCACTGAGCGCCGAGACCCAGCTGCGAAGCTTGGAAGATTAGGTTCGTCAACTGCCCGCCAGGTATGCAATGTTCGTAAACTTCTATTAGTAGTAATGTGATTAGTAGGGCGGTGCAAACGGAAATAAAAGAAAAGTGAGAATAAGAGATGAGGATGGAAAGCAGCGAGAAATGGAAATGGAAGGCTCTAACATCCAAGTGGCCATTACGGAAGGAACGACTTACCAGGATCTGGTCCGGTCAAGCCAGCCTCGAAAGGTGAGTAGAGAAGACGCAATTGAGCCCAGTAGCCATCTATGGCCCGGACGTGATGACCGTTGATACCCGGTTCAAGTCCAGTACCCTCAAGAGACGCCAACAACGCACCGATACTGGGCTGAGAAGTCATTCCAGACATGCTATCAGTCGCCGTATCCACCGCGTCGGCACCAGCGTTCGCACAAGCAACGTAAGTGGCCACTCCAGTGCCCGCAGAATCGTGGGTGTGAACGTGGATTGGAATGTCTGGGTACTTCTTCCGGATGGAACCAATGAGCATGGTGGCAGCTTTTGGCTTCATGACACCGGCCATATCCTTGATGCCGATGATGTGAGTGCCTATCTTGACAATCTTCTCGACCAAGTCCATATAGTAGTCCAGGTTGTACTTCTTGTGCGGGTTCAGCATATCACCACTGTAGCAGACCGTCGCCTCAACGACTCCTCCAGCTTTTTGCACAGCTTTGATACCAACCTCAAGTTGATCAATGTCGTTGAGAGCGTCAAAGATTCGAAAGACATCGACGCCATACCTCTTTGCTTGTTCGCAAAAGTGGTAAATGGCATTATCCGGCAATGATGAGTAGGCCACACCGTTGGCGCCTCTCAGCAGCATCTGGAAGGGAATATTAGGAATTGCTCTCCTCATCTTTCGTAAACGGTCCCAAGGATCTTCATAGAGAAAACGCATTGCGACATCAAATGTTGCTCCGCCCCAACATTCAAGACTGTATGCGTTGGCATAAGCGTGACTTGTTTCCTTCGCGATGTTGAGTAAGTCGACCGTTCGGACTCTCGTAGCAAGCAGTGACTGGTGAGCATCGCGCCATGTAGTATCCATGATGAGACATCCTGTGTTTTCTCGTACTGCCTTGGCGTATGCTGCTGGACCCTCCTTATCAATGATATTTTTCCATCCTTTGGTGCAAGGTACGGAAGTATCAATTAGTTTGTTGTCGTCATCATAGAGCTGGGGCATAATGATCTCGCCTTTGAACTTGGGCTCACCGATCTGGCCTTTAATGCTACTGCCGTTAACGGCCATGTCCCCAAGGTAGGCTAAGAGCTTCTGCGCTCTGTTCTGACTCCCTACGAGAGCGAACAGCTCTGGCGTGTCGTCGATGAAGGTGGTCCAGCAGGTACCTTCGATGAATGTAGGATGTGTCAAAAGAGATCCCAGGAAGGGTATATTGGTCTTCACTCCTCGAATTCGGAACTCAACCAACGCCCGCAACATCTTTCTCCGCACAATTTCGTAGGTTGACGCCAGACAAGTGCACTTGACCAACATAGAATCGTAATGCGGTGTAATGATCGCACCAGCAAACCCGTTTCCACCATCCAGACGTACACCGTTGCCGCCAGCAGAACGGTAGACCTCGATCTTACCAGTATCCGGAGAAAAGCCACTGGCGGGGTCCTCGGTTGTGATACGACACTGGATGGCAAAGCCACGAGTGGAAATCTTGTGCTGCATCAAGCCTAATTGCTCAAGTGTAGCGCCTGCAGCGATCTGAATCTGAGCCGCAACAATGTCAATCCCTGTGATCTCTTCCGTGATAGTATGCTCGACCTGGATACGAGGGTTGATTTCAATGAAATAGTAGCGGTGTTGCTGGTCCACGAGGAACTCTGCAGTTCCTGCATTTCGATAGTTGACAGATTTGGCCAGTCTCACGGCGTCCTCGAGTATACTATCTCGGACTTTCGTGGGCAAATCCTTTGCAGGAGCAAGTTCAACGACTTTCTGATGTCTTCTCTGTACGCTACAGTCTCGCTCATAGAGATGGACGACATTTCCCGTGCTGTCTCCAAGGAGCTGTACCTCGATATGCTTTGGCCGGTCCAGGAATCTCTCAACGAAGACTGTGCCGTTTCCAAAAGCGGACTTGGCTTCTGAAGTAGCTCGCTCGAAGGAGTCTTTCAGAGTACTCTGTTCTCGCACAACTCTCATACCCCTACCGCCACCACCAAAGGCAGCTTTGATGATGATGGGAAAGCCGTACTCGTCAGTAAAAGTTTTCACATCCTCGAACTTCTCCACAGCACCCTCCGTGCCTGGTACGACTGGCACTTTGCATTTGATAGCTAAGGCACGCGCAGAAACCTTGTCACCCAGCTTGTCGATCGTCTCAGGAGTTGGTCCGACGAAGATCAGGCCTGCTGCTTCCACGGCTCTAGCAAAAGCTGCGTTCTCTGAGAGGAACCCGTAGCCTGGATGAATCATATTGACTCCATGTTGCTTCGCGATCTTGATGATCTCATCTCCAGCCAGATATGCGCCCACAGGTGTATACTGTCCACGTTTACCAATTACATAGGCTTCATCGGCTTCTAGTGATGGGAAAACGTATTAGCAAAAATGTGGTGCGGAACTCTTGAGTAGCGTTACTTACTTTGCCTGTGCATGCTAAGTCGATCCTCATAGCTATGAGTGTCAGCTTCATCCTAAGTGCCCTGTGATCCTATAGACTACCTGAAGACTGCTACCGTCAGTAGCGAAAGCTCGTGGGCCTAGAACAGACAACTTGTGTTAACGTCCATTACCAGCAACATGCAAAGCGCGTTTCATTGTGATAACGTTGAAGCAATCATGTCGAGGTGCTTACGGCTCTGAAGATCTGAAGTGGAATGCTCCCATCAGTAAAGTATCCCAATCAACCCCAGCTTGCATTGACATACTCGTATAGCTACAGAGAAAGGTCAGCACAACCTTCATTGACCTCCATGTTTACGACAGGGAAGCTTACGAATCTCTCCTCTATTGGCCACTGCATTGATCCAATACATACGTATCAGCCAGAGTCCAATTGTGCATCCTCAATGGCTTCCAGAAGCCTGGGGAATTCCGCACCCAAGATCTTCTTCAATTCCATAATAGTACTATTCGCCCTCAATCTCTGGTGCACGGTATGTTCCTTTCCGGAGTGCCCGGCATCAAAAACCTCCGCATACTGATCGTGCTCAGCACTGTGAGCCATCTTTGAGTTCTCTCCTGGGCTCGGAGCCTGTGGGGGTCAGGGAAGCGAAGCTCAAGTCTCTGTACGCCTGATCGATGGTTTAGGGAAGGGTAAAAAGGATATAAGCTGTAAGGAGTATATACCAGCGCGATACAGAAGAATTGAAATTTAAGGACTCATAGGTGTGTTGTGGGGTGGCTGAAGGAATAGGGAAGTGCGTAGGCATGGGGGAGAGTGGGGCCGGGGAGCAAATTCCCCAAAAGACGCCGAGCGGGCTATCGGTCCGAGCGATAAGAATTGGTATTTGTTGTACAGAAAAAGCAATTGCCTGTCCCCTACGGTGGTTGACATCTAAACTGAAGTAATAGCATGCTCTCAACTACGGGGAGCGAAAGAAGCTGGCTGCCCTGGCAATCCGTGTTGCGCGGGTTTCGAGATATTTCGGCCATTTGGTGGGGTTCATAGAATAACTAAATCTGCCTCAGCATCTCAGATGTGCCATTGGCCAATAGCTCCAAGGCTAAGCCTCGTCGGTGTTGGCAGTGATGCTGGGGCACGGCGACCGGCGCAACAAAAGATGTTGCGTGAGAAATTGTTGCTGCTTTCAATTCTAAGTATTCTACTTTGTATCTGCAGTAGTTTGAAACCCCGCGATCGGTTTGCTGGCAGATCGATTCGCAGTTACAGCATATCCGATCATGAATCGGTAGACCTGCATGATTATTTCACCTCCTACCCATCAAATACGCGCTTGACGGTTCCCAATATTCCTCCCGACGCCTGCTAGTAATACATCGAAGCTTGGCCTCGTGAGACCAAACTAAACATCGAAACTGCTGTGTATGTTCATGTCGAAGCCATGACCCGTTTGCGCCTCCCTAGATGAGGTATGGTGGACTCTCTCCATGTCTTGATTCATCTTCGATCCATCACGCCATCGTGATATCTAAAAGGCTCGGTATCCAGTGGGCTGGGGAGTGATGCCATTCGTTTGTGAGTATGGCGCCGGCATCGGGCTGCTTCCTCCTTGCGTGAGCATCAACCTCGACCCCCCAAGGATGGGCGTGCTGTCCTCATCTTTCTGGGTTTTGGCCTCCCGAGCTTTGCGCTCTTCATTATCCTTCTTAAGAATTTCGATCGTCGACGACTGTTGGCTCATGTAGTTTATCATGAATGGCATGCTGAAGTCATTGAGACCGTGGCGCCATGACAGCTCCATGACGACGTTCAGGCGGATAAGATCATAACAAGCATACAGCATACCCACATAGCACTCTCGACTGCCGATGTCAACGAACTGTGTAGCCATTAGCCATAGTGAAGGGGAGAAAGGGCATATGGAACTTACGTAGCGGAGTAGATCTTCAACCACATCGCTCTTTTCGGATATCGCAGCTGTTTCGATCGCATCCTTGTAGAGCTTGTCTTGCTTTGATAGTGCAATAGACTTCTCCCATCTCTTGTTCTTCCGATAGATGTTGGCGGCAATCTGTCGGAAAAAAACAAGATCGTGCTTCTCCAGTCGTGATGCCAACTCTACAGCATCGTAGTTGGTGTAATTCTCGACGGAGTCGCGCAGCGTCTTATAGTCCTCCTCCTCTATCAACAGATCGTTGATCGCGTCGTTCACAGCCTTCTTATTCTGGCCTTGAACGCTAAGTAGGAATGGCTTGATCAGAGGATGGTCATCAGATTTCTTGAACATGCGAACAACTCGGTTAACGTCGATCCGGGCTGTCAACGCCTGAAGTAAATCAGTAAGCAGTGATGGTTGCTGCTCGCGGTAGAAGTTGAGCGCACGATAGTATATCTCTAGGTTGGCGACCTTGGCAACGATGTCTTTAAAGGAATGATGTTCCCAAGCATCAGCAGCACGCTCGATCATTGCTAGCGCAGCATTGTCCCACTCGTCATCGTGGCAGTAGAGAAAGATAAGCTCGGGCCAGAGATGAGCTTCCTCGCACGCGCGCACCATTTTAGGCATATTGATACGAGCCCAGAAGAGCTTGAGGTGCTCCATGACTCGTTCCGGATGATACTTGGAGAGGGCAACACCAAGCTCTGTGAACATGCCTTTGTGGGCACGCTCAAGACCAAGGCCAGCTTCAAGCAGTGAGATGAGCTCGTCAAAATAGCCATTGCGCTCGTATTGCTTGACAAGGCCTTGAAGCTCTTCAGCATGGACGATGAGGTTGAGACCGCAAATTTGGGCCAACCGGAATTCCTTTTTCGCGACGCAGGCCTCATTGACTTGCTTCCATACCTTCACACTGTTCGCTTTACGTGCGCATTCGACAGCTGCCTGATAGTCTTCAAGATGTACGAGAGTGGTAGCAAGCTTGGCCCAGTTGGAAATGCTAGTGAAGAAAATCTTGGCAGCCTGGTGATAACCTTCCTCATAGGCTTTGTCACCCGAGGCTTCCACATCCGCAACATTAGACGAATGTAAGAAGTCCTCTAGCTGGCTCATTTGATCTAGTCGGGCATAGCAGAAGGCCAGGGCAGTATCGATTGCTGGCTCCCGTTGTGTCTTTCTTGCCATGCGCAGATACTTCACCAATTCTTCGTCCTTGCCAGCGCTGGTAGCGTACTCAATGACTTCGTTGTGGTTACTTGGATCATCGGCGCGAATGTACGACTCAATTGCATCTCCAATGCGCAGACCATCCAGCTGAGCCTTCGCAACCTTGCTCCACACTTCAGGGACCTCGACACGCTCGGCATATTCTTGCGCACGGTCAATACTGACAATATGCTCCACGAGAACGTTGGTCGCTGCGACATGGTTGTCTTCCTTTTTGAAGATCTCGAACGCCTCTTCAAACATCCCTTGCGAAGTGCACATACTCGCAATCTCTTCGGGATTGTAAGCTGAAAGTTGGTGAATGTACTCCATAACACGACCTTTGTCAGCCTTTGCTGCTGTGAGCATCAGGAGGCTTTGAAGACTGCCATTGTCGCTGAACGGAGAGGGCTCGAGGATGATCTTCTCCAAGAGCTCGATCAACTCTGCCGGAAGGTCAGCGGCCAAGAAAGCTGAGACAGCAACCGAGACTTTTTCCGGTTCGGTGGATTCGGGCACAGCGGTGGCAACTACTTGATCAACAAGCGATCTTCGCTGAGCGTTGTTTTCGTTCAGAACGAAAGCCCAGATCTCAGGGTCTGCTCGCTCCAGAAGATAGCGAGCTTGTGCCTTGAACATTGAGTTCTCGTTGGTGATGTTGATTAGCTCAAGATCGTTCTGTCCTTTGCGATACGCGATGTATGCAAGGTTGGGATCCCGTTTCTCGCAATACTTCCCGACAGTCAGCGGGTCGTACATGTCATTTTCCTTGAGGAACTTCTCAGGATTGTTGTTGCTATCAATGTAAATCTTGGCAAGGGCATTGTAGACAGCCTGCTGTTGGTTGCCACTGGCGAGCGTAGCTTCAAGGAAAGGTAGGAGTAGTTTGAGACGATTCCGCGACTCAACTTCAGAGACAAGGTCGTCAATAGGAATGGACGCGGGATCGACCGATTGCAGGAGATTCTTTATAATCTGTTCTTCACAATCGACATCTAGAAGGCCGCCAATAACGTAGGGGGTTCTAGCCGGATTGACTCGCTGAACGTATACCTCGATTGATTTGAATTGCTGATTCTGGTATAGATAGAGTACCAAGTCATGTATGAAGTTAAACCGATCGCAAACGATTATAAGCGGTAGTTGTTCCGTTAATTGAGCTTCTTTCAAAAAGTTTTTGACCTTTTCTGGATTGTAGAAATTATTGTCACGACATATCCGCTCGACTTCGGTGGTCTGTTTCATTGAAGTTGCGGCCTCGATGTACTTGAAAACCACCTCTGGATCCTCACTCAAGTTCACGATGCTGCCAAGGTAGTAATACAGACCCTCAGCTGTGCGGTATTTCTCGAAAAGCTCAATCAGTCGATGCGGACCCAGCAAATCGGAATATTTCGTGGCAATTTGATAGACCGCATGCAGATTCTGTCGAATATTGATCTTGAGCATTTCGTTCATACAGTCAAGCGATTGCTCCAATGACATGCGTCCGAAATAATTGACTAGCCATTCAGGGTTGAGCTTGTCTGTACGTACGATGTTTCTCTTGATCGCAGCTGGGTCGTCGGAATTTTCCAGAGCTCGCTGGTACAGCTGGGAATTCTCGCAGAGCTGCGCTACCCTGGCCCGGTCGTAGTGCGTGAACATCTCGTTTCCGAGGATGGCATCGGCCACCTGAGGGGCATTGATGAGATTCATCTCCAAAAGTCGCGTCTGTAAATGCCCTTGCTCCGGCTGATTGGCCTTGAGAGCATCCAGAAGAAACGCTGTAGCTTGCTGGTACAGATTCTGCGACTGGAAAACGTCGACAACACGTTCCACGTCAACCAGTGGCCCGCTCTCGTCATTGACAAGAGCCATGGCAAATTCTGCTCCCTTTTCCGGATTATGAGCTACGATATTCCGGATGAGGGCTGCAAAATCCGGTTGGTATCCTGTCTTTTTGACGAACGGAAGAATAGCTTCAACTTGACCGGTCATCGCCAAGGCCGGTATTACTTTGTGCGGGACGTTGGCAGCTAAGTATATTCTTAGTGCAAGCGCTGGATCGTATGGCTGAGCTGCATCTCCCAGCTCCTCCGAGCACTCAAGCTTATTCTCATTCAGCCACTTTTCGATGAGATGCTTCCGGCTCTGTTGAAGAACGAGTCTACCAAGCTCTAAACTCTCTAACTTGTTGAGCGGTCCTTTATCGAGTAACGTCCCGAAATATTGTAGATGAGGAGTCAATCCACTCCCTTGGGACGGTAAACCCTGGAATCTCGCTGTTGTCTGAGGTGTACGTAGGAAGCCTCGAGGGGAATTTGCCGCAACCTTCGCAGCATCTGTGTATTGACCAGAGGCCATCAATTGTTCAAACTGCTGGGCGTAGAGATTATCGGCTCCGGGCAGTCCAGCTCTCGAGGCTAATTTGAGAGCGAGTTGGCCATTGGCAGGATTTTGAAGCAGATATGGTATTATGGTATTCTCATCAACGCTGACCGAGAGCACCTGCCCCTTCCGGTTGACACCGACAATACCCGAGGAATCGGAATCAGGCGCAGTCGTAAATATTGTCTCAGCGGAGATCCGGTTCATGAAGATGCAGGTGGCAGTCTCCAAGTCGTAGAGATGGATGAAGCCATATTTCGTCACCATGTATATCACACTATACTTTTGAGACACTTGCATGGCCACGGGGAAATCATTCACAGCTTCTGGCGGAAAGTAGACATCGACCTGCTTCTTGGCGAAGACAGGGTTTGACTGCTGATGATCAATTTCCACCACGTGTAGCTTGGCTGATGCTGCCGACCGAACAGCGAAGGTGAAGACTCTTGTGTCGGCAGAGGCTCCTTCCAAGCGGATCGTACCAAATGCTGCAGCGTGAGCCTCAATCGCCTGGCTTATACCCCGCTCTTTCGAATACAGCTGCATTTGACCAACAACGCGACCTTGTTGCTGAGAGATTCCAACCACGGCCATCCACTTCCCGTCTTCATTTACACGATAGTTGATGATTTGACAGCCCTGAAGATTGTCAGCCGAGCTTTATAAAAGAGATCCTGAACTTACCGAAAGGTTGCCATTCCGCTCGAAGACTTTATGTGGAGAAGTTGGAGGCTGTTCGAACACGTTCCAGTGATACACAGCAGTGTCTGTGACCAAACCTAAGCTATCTGGGCTAAACCACTTCCAATATATGACGTCCTCCAACATTGTGTTTGAATTGACCTTTAGCTTCTGTCCCAAATCGAAGATCTGTAGTGTCCGCTGTTGGGCTTTGAGTGCGATGACCTGCTTAGTCCAATGCATGATTGCACTGTCGGCCTTGATAGACCTCTTGATAACCTCATTGTTGTTTTTGAGGTTGACTATTATAACATCTGGGCTGGCGCTCTCGGGGCTTTGTTGACGAACGCATATATAGTGGTCGGATTCTAGAGTCTGGTCTATGGTCAATACTTTCCCGAGTCATGGTTAAACAGAATATAACTTACACAAGAATTGAATCCTATGGATTTTTGCTTTCCGGGTGTCAGTAAGATTCGGCGAGGAACGCATCGTGAGCTGCATTAGCTGGGAATTACCTACGTCAATCTCTGTAGACGTCAACTGTAGAGCAAGGTATGTCAGCAGGCAGTATCGCCACGAACGGATATCTGGGGTGCGCTCACCTGCAAAAGCTCCGTGAAACGGATGGGCAGAGCATTGGCCGCCATGGTTAAATTGTTGTTCAGGGACACTCATCAACAAAGGCACGCTGCTACAGTCGCAACGCAGGGAAAGACGCTCGGGAATCTTCAAATGAATGACTATGCGGTGAAGCGGACCGTCGATGTTGGGGTGACAAACGGGTGCGTCGATGGCTGTAATGTTGTTAACTGCTGGTACCACCTCTGCTCCCTGAAATTGTTCAAGCTGTTCGTAGGGCTGACAGCCAGGCCCTGGCGCGCTAGGACTAGAAGTAGCGCGCTTCGAGACATCTATTCTTGGTCTATCCAGCTTCAGACATCTGCACTTGGCTACGTCGGATAGCTAATTCGAGCAGACGAGGTAACGGTTGCAACCATTGAATATTGGCTGCAGTATCAAACCCACGACTGGTGTATGCCTGCACCCTGCTAGAATTTATGTAAGGGCTTCATTCCCAATTGTGCACCTAGATGGAGTATCTAGTTAAAGGTACATATCATTTATATAAAGCTGTGTTGTAGTCTCATATACTGCTCTATCATCTCGTGATGAAGTATGTGGTTATTCATATCCGCAATCCTTACAATTTCCGCCGACATCTCCTTCCACGCATTCAGTGATGAAACTATCCTCGTAGATTAGCAGTGACCTGGCAGGCATTGAAGCGGACTACTCACAAGGCGTACGCTCTGTTCCACGAAGGTTATGCCCAATTTCTCGCACGTCGCGAAGCTAAGAGAGATTCTGAGTCAACGGATTTCTTCCCAGATCGTACTGTATAATCACAGAAATCGAGAAAAGATTTACTTACACGTCGCTGTCTGCTTGGCTACCAGTCGGAGCTGCGATGTATTTCACTCCCTGAAGAACGGTCAGCTTTCCGATGCAAAGACGGGCATGAACCAATGCAACCGAGCAACTCAAGATGGTATCTGAATTTGCCGTTTACGACGTGCAAA
>JAABUX010002605.1_pt1 | contig 25228 bp, 23 predicted proteins | sample 5561851 | NCBI WGS metagenome assembly JAABUX01 (sample SAMN10711883, study PRJNA513361) | rock metagenome | isolation source: Antarctica rocks | place: Antarctica: Victoria Land, Richard Nunatak red sandstone | collected 2016-01-03 | reverse complement strand
AGGTTTATCGCACCATCGGCCGCATACGGCGTCGCCCGGATGTCGTCGCGCACCGGATTGCCGAGTGTAGGGCTGGCGCCGCCCCGCACCCGCGTCGTGCCGGGCAGGCTCAACACCATGACGTCGGCAAGCCGGGACAGCACGCGGTTGGCCCGTCCCACCACCGCGTTCTGCTCGTGCAGCACGATGCGCGGACGCGGGCGCAAGGTGCTCGCGGCGACCACCGGGGCCACCGCCGGATAGCCGCCGAAACCGACCACCACCGCCGCGTCCAGACGACGCAGGATGGCACGCGCCTGTGCGACGCCACGCGCCATCGAGAGCATGCCGTTGGCGCCACGCCAGACGCCGCGCCCCGCAATGCCGCTGCCCGCGATGACGAACCGTTCGCGTCCGTCGAACACCGGGGACGCGCGGAACGCCGTTCGAGCGCCGGTCATCAGCACCACCCGACGCCCGCGCAACAGCAACTCCGCCGCCAGCGCCTCGGCCGGGAACAGATGCCCCGCCGTGCCGCCCGCTGCGAGCACGATCGGTCGAACCCGTTCCGGTGCCCTCACGACACGTCCCCCGCATGGCGCTTGCGGGTCAACGCCAGCAGCAGACCCATGCCGAACGCGACCGCGATCGCCGAGGAGCCGCCGTACGAGATGAACGGCAGCGTCATCCCCTTGGTCGGGATCAGGTGCAGCGTGCTGGCCATGTTGACGAACGCCTGCAGCCCAAAACTCGCGACCAGGCCGGTCGAGGCGAGTATGACGAACATATCCCCCTCGTGCAGCAGCCGCAGCAACCCGCGCAGCACGATGAAGGCGAATACGGCGAGGATCAGCAGGCAGACCACCATGCCGAACTCCTCACCCGCGACGGCGAACACGAAGTCCGCGTGCGCGTCGGGCAGCACGTCTTTGACATGACCCTCGCCAGGTCCGCGCCCGAGCAACCCGCCGTTGCCGAACGCTTCCAGCGCCCGCGTCACCTGGTAGTTGTCGCCGACCGCCGGGTCCATGAACCGCATCACGCGGCTGCGGACGTGCGGGAACAACACGAACGCGCCCGCCGCCGAGGCCGCGACGCCACCCGCCAACATCCCGACATAGACGAGGTTGAGCCCGCTGACGAACAGCTGCAGCAAGAACACTCCGGTCACCACGGCCAACATGCCGATATCCGGTTGGGATTTTAGCAGCGCCGCGATGATGACGTAGAGGCCGACGGCGATCAGCAGGCCGGGAAATCGTCCGGGCTTCTTGCCCTCGGCGATCAGCCATGCCGCCACCACCGCGAAGCACGGCTTTAGGAACTCGCTCGGCTGCACCGACATCCCCGGCAGGGCGATCCAGCGGCGCGCGCCCTTGATCTCGACACCGGCCAGCAATGTGAGCGCGGTCGCGGCCACCGCCAGCACGCAACCCGCCAACGCCACCCTGCGAACTCCGGGTGGCGACAGCAGCGAGACGGCGACCACCAGCAGGCCGGCGACGGCAAGGAAGACAACCTGCTTCAGGATGAACACGTCACGGCCCTGGTGGATGCGCTCGGCGACCGCCGGGCTCGCGGCCAGCACGAGCACGTAGCCGAAACCGATCAGGCTGGTGATCGCAAGCAACGTCCAGCGATCGACCGTCCACCACCAGCGGCCCAGCACCGACGTGTCCGCGCGCGACAGGATCGGCATTATCGCGCCCCGCCCAACGCTGCGACGGCGGCGCGGAACGCATCGCCGCGCGCCTCGAAACCGCTGAACTGGTCGAAGCTCGCGCACGCGGGCGACAGCAACACGGTGTCGGCGCCGCATTCCATCGCAGCCTTGAACGCGAGCTGCACCGCGCGGTCGAGCGTGCCGGCAATCTCGAACGGGACGTCGTGCGCCGACAAGGTTTGGCCAAGCGCATCAGCGTCTTGGCCGATCAGCACGGCGCACGCGACGCGTTCGAACAGCGGTGCGAGCGCGGTGATCCCGCCCGCCTTGGCGACGCCACCGGCAATCCAGACCACGCGTCTAAACGTGGCCAGGGCGGTTGCGGCCGATGCCGCGTTGGTCGCCTTGCTGTCGTTCACGAAGGCCACGCCGTCGACTGTTGCAACCAGCTCCTGCCGATGTGGTAACCCGACAAAACTGGCGACGGCGCGCTCAATCATCGCGTCGTCGACATCAAAACCTCGCGCGACCGCGACGGCGGCCGAGGCGTTCTGCGCGTTGTGCGAACCATGCAAAGCGACAGAGCGCGCCAGCCCCTCGACGCGGTCGTCACCCGAGATCGCGGTCACCAGCGCGGGTTGGTCGCGCAAGCACCCGGCCATCTCGCGCGAGCCAACGTCGTCGATACCGACCACCGCATGATCTCGCTCGTCTTGCCGCGCGAAGATCGCACGTTTCACAGCGGCATAGCCCGCCATGTCGCCGTGCCGGTCCAGATGGTCAGGGGAGAGGTTGAGCATTGCGGCGGCATCGAACCGGAGGGTCTGAAGTCGCTCCAGCATATAAGACGACATTTCGAGTACGTACAGTTCCGTATCGGGCGAAAGCGACAATGCGGCGGTCCCGAGATTCCCACCGGCCGAGACGTTGAGACCCGCCTGTTCAAAAATATGCGCAAGCAAAGCCGTCGTGGTGCTTTTCCCGTTGGTTCCAGTGATGCCGACGAACTTTGCATTCGAGCGGTTTCGTCGTGTCGCCCGAAACAGCATCTCGGTGTCCGAGACGATTGCGACACCGGCGGCGCTCGCCGCCGCCGCCATCGGGTGCGGGGCCGGCAAGGTGTGGGGGATCCCAGGCGACAGCACCAAGGTGTCGATGCGGGAGAAATCCGGCTCGGCGAGCACGACACCGATGGCGGCGTCCCGCGCGGCGGCGCGGTCATCCCACGCCACGACGTCGGCGCCCATCGCCATCAGGGCCCTCGCGGCGGGCAGGCCGTTGCGGCCCAGGCCGACCACCGCGATCCGCTCGCCCGCGAACGTCGTGTCGCTCCACATCAGCGGATCTTCAACGTCGCGAGGCCCACCAACGCCAGGATCATCGAGATGATCCAGAACCGGATCACGATGGTCGGCTCGGCCCAGCCCAGCTTCTCGAAATGGTGGTGCAGCGGCGCCATCAGGAACACGCGGCGTCCGGTCCGCTTGAACCAGACCACCTGCACGATCACGCTGACCGTCTCGACCACGAACAGGCCGCCGACGATCATCAGCACGAACTCATGCTTGACCGCGACCGCGACCGCGCCCAGCGCGCCGCCGAGCGCCAAGCTGCCGGTGTCGCCCATGAAGATCTTCGCCGGCGGCGCGTTGAACCAGAGGAAGCCCAAGCCGGCACCGATCAGCGACGACAGGAACACCGCCAGCTCGCCGACGCCCGGCACCGGATTGAGGTGCAGGTATTCGGCGAACACCGCGTTGCCGACCAGGTACGAGATCAACGCGAACACGCCGGCGCAGATGATGGTCGGCACGATCGCCAAGCCGTCGAGGCCGTCCGTCAGGTTGACGGAGTTGCTGCTGCCAACGATGACGAACGCGCCGAACAGCGGGAACAGCCAGCTCAGTTGGATCCGCACGTCCTTGAACACGGGCACCGCGACTTCGGTGCCGAGCGGTCCGCGCGTCAGGAACGCGAAGGCGGTCGAGGCGATCAGCCCGATCGCCACCTGCACGACCAGCTTGCCGCGTCCCGACAGGCCGCGATACGAGGCGCGCGACAGCTTGATGTAGTCGTCGACAAACCCAAGCGCGCCGAACCCGAGGGTCACCAGCAGCACCGCCCAGAGATACCCGCTGCGTAAATCGGTCCATAGCAGCGTCGAGGCGGTCGACGTGGAAAGGATCAGCACGCCGCCCATGGTCGGCGTGCCCTTCTTCTCGATCAGATGCCGTTCGGGGCCGTCGAGCCGGATCGGCTGTCCCTGCCGCTGCACCCGCTTTAGCGCTCGGATGAACGCCGGGCCGATCACGAAACTCACCACCAGCGCCGTCAGGCACGCGGCGCCCGAGCGGAACGTCAGGTATCGCACCAAGTTGGTGAGCGGCGTCTCGTAGCCGACCGCGCGCGCGAGATCGAACAACATTACGCCGCCACCAGCGCGTCGACGACCAGCTGCATCCGGCTGCCGAGGCTGCCCTTGACCAGCACGGCGTCGCCCGGACGCACCGCCGCGACGACGATCGGCGCCAGTTCGCGACTGTCCGGCGCGTGCGCCCCCCGGCGGTCCGGCGGCAACGCGTCGAACATCGCCCGCATCGCCGGGCCGCACGCGAACACCAGGTCGGCGACCCGCCCGGCATCCGCCGCGAGCCCGACATGCTCGCCTTCGCTGAACGCGCCGAGTTCCAGCATGTCGCCCAGCACCACCAACCTGCGTGACGCCGACTGCAACGCCAACACCGCCAACGCCGCGCGCACGCCGCTCGACGACGCGTTGTAGCTCTCGTCCAGCAACACGGCACCGCCCGCCATGACGGTGCGGCGGGCACCGCGACCCATCACCGGCGCAAACGACGACAACGCCGCCATTCCTGCGGCGGGGTCGAGCCCGAGCGCGCGCAGTATCGCGAACACCGTCATCGCGTTGTCGACCATGTGCGGCCCCGGCGCCGCCACCCGGAACGACAGGCCGTCGGCAAACACCATGCTGCCGCCAGCGTCCGCCTCGATCGCGTCGGGTCGGGCCCGATCCGGCCCGATGAAAATCCCACCCGGCACCAGCCCCTCGGCGATCGAGGCCTTCTCGGCGGCGATCGCCTCGAGGCTGCCAAGGTTGCCGATGTGTGCCGCGCCGATCGCCGTCACCACAGCCACATCCGGCCGCGCCATGCGCGACAACGGCGCGATCTCGCCCGCGTGGTTCATGCCGACCTCGACGACGCAGAAATCGTGCGCCGGCGGGCACCGGGCCAGCGTCAGCGGCACGCCCCAATGGTTGTTGTGCGACGCCTCGGCGGCCCATGCGCGGCCGTACGGCGCCAGCGCCACACGCAGCATTTCCTTGGTCGTGGTCTTGCCGACGCTGCCGGTGATCGCGACCACACGGCCCTGGAACCGCGCGCGCCCGGCGACACCCAACGCCTGCAAGCCGGCGAACGTGTCAGCCACCTGCAGCAGCGGCGCGTCGTCCGGCAACCCGGGCGGCAGCGCATGCACCATCGCTCCCGCCGCGCCACGACCCAGCGCGGCGGCGACATGGGCGTGGCCGTCGCCGGTCGCCGTGGCCAGCGCCACGAACAGGTCACCCGGCCGCACGGTCCGGCTGTCGATCGACACGCCGGTGGCGTGGAACGGCTCGCGCAGCATCCCGCCGGTGGCGCGCGCGAGGTCGGGGGCGGACCAGCGCGTCACGCGGCCAGCTCGCGGACGACGCTCGCGTCGTCGAACGGCAGGGTCTCGCCCGCGACCTCCTGTCCCTGCTCGTGGCCCTTGCCGGCGACCGCCAGCACGTCGCCCGGCCGCAGCGTCTCCAGGCCAGCGGCGATGGCCGCGCGGCGACCGGCGACCTCGATGCCGTCCGGGCAGCCCGCGCGCACCTCGGCCCGGATCGCGGCGGCGTCTTCCGAGCGCGGGTTGTCGTCCGTCACGATCGCCACGTCGGCGTGGCGCGCGCAGGCGGCGCCCATCAGCGGCCGCTTGCCCCGGTCGCGGTCGCCACCGGCGCCGAACACCACGACGAGCCGCTTGGCATGCGGGCGCAACGCCGTCAGCAGGCGTTCCAAGGCGTCCGGCGTGTGGGCGTAGTCGACGTAGGCGGCGGCCCCGTTCGGCAGGCGCGCCGCCAGCTCCATGCGCCCGCGCACGCCCCTCAGCCGCGAGCACGACGCGAACGGGTCGGCGACGCCGGTGGCCTGCGCCAGCGCCGCCGCGACCAGCACGTTGTCGGCCTGGAACCGGCCGGGCAGGGCGATCGTCACCTCGTGCGTCGTCCCGTCGGCCCGCACGCGCAGCACCTGGCCGTCCGCCGTCGGGACGGTCGCGAGCAAACCGGCTCCTTCTCCGGCCCACAGCAGCCGGAAACCCCGGTCGCGGGAGATCCGGTCCAACGCCGCGCGACTGTCGGCGTCGAGCGTCGTGCTCGCGACCGCGATCCCTTGCGCCGGCAGCAACTCCGCGAACAGCCGCAGCTTGGCCGCGCGATACGCGAACAGGTCGCCGTGGTAGTCGAGGTGGTCGCGCGTCAGATTGGTGAACGCCGCGGCCGCCAGCCGCAGGCCGTCGAGCCGGAACTGATCGAGCCCGTGGCTGGACGCCTCGATCGCCGCGTCGGTCATGCCCTCTCGCGCCAGCGCCGCCAGCGTATCGGCCAGCGTCACCGGGTCGGGTGTGGTCATGCTCGCGCCGTGTGCCGCCGCGCCGCCGATCACCCCCAGGGTACCGAGGCTCGCGGCGCGTCGGCCGTCCAACGCCCAGAGCTGCCGGAGGAATTCCACCGTGCTGGTCTTGCCGTTGGTCCCGGTGACGGCGACCACGCGCGCGGGTGGCGGCCCGGCCAGCCGATAGGCGAACTGCGCCAGCCGCTGCCGGGGGCGCGCGTCCTGGATCATCGGGCGGGGCGGCACGCCGGCCGGCCAAGCGGTGCCGGGCGGGGCCAGCACGGCGGCCGCTCCGCGCGCGACGGCGTCGGCGATATAGGCGCAGCCGTCGGCCCGGCTGCCCGGGATCGCCACGAACAGGCTGCCGGGCCGGACGGCACGGCTGTCGGCCGTCACCGCGCGGACGTCGAGCGCCGGCAAGGGACCGGGCAGGCGCAGGCCGGGTGCGGCCAGCGACAGATCACTCATCCGCAACGGCCGGAACTCGCCACATCGCCTCGTGCCGCAGGTCGCGCAGCGTGGCTGGCACCATCGGGCGCGCCATCGGCAACGCCGCCGGCACCGGTGCGACGTTGCGGGCGGTCGGCAGCGTTTCCCGCGTCGGGGCGGGTGGTGGCGTTGCGGGGCCCCGTGCGCCGGACGGCCGGCTCGGTTGCAGCGGGATCGAGAGCGTCGCCTGGATCGACTCGGCGTTGACGGTCTCGGGCAGCAGTCCCAGCATCGGCCCGATCCGCGCGATCACCCGCCCGGCGGCCGGCGCGCTGACCCAGCCGGCGGTGGCGTAGCCGTGGGTGGTCGCGTCGGCCTTGGGCTCGTCGAGCATCATATAGACGGCGTAACGCGGCGCGTTCATCGGGAACGCCGACATGAACGCCGAGACGCGGCTGTTGTGGTTGTAGCCGCGGTGGGAGATCTTCTCCGCCGTGCCGGTCTTGCCGCCGACGAAGTAGCCCGGCACGTCGGCCTGCTTGCCGTAGCCGTCGGTCACCACCAACCGCATCAGCTTGCGCACGATGTCGCTGCTGGACTGCCGCATGATCCGCGTGCCGGCATCGGCGACGCCGCCCAGCTGCCCCTCGTCAGCCACCGCCAGGATGGTCGGCGGATGGTACGTGCCGCCGTCCGCCACCGCCGCCGTGGCGCTGACCACATGGATCGGCGACACCGCGATGCCGTGGCCGAACCCCATCGTCAGCGTCGCCGCCTCGCCCCAGTTGGCGACCGGGGGAAACAGCGGCAGCCCGGTCTCCGGCAGCTCGATCGGGCTTCGCGTCATCAGCCCGACCTTGCGGAACCACGCGCGTTGCCGCTCCGAGCCGACCGCCTGCGCCATCCGTGCCGCGCCGATGTTGGAGCTGTAAGCGATGATCTCCGGCACGCTAAGCCAGCGGTGCTTACCCTCGAAGTCGTTGATCGTGAACCGCCCGATCTTCAGCGGCGCCGAGGCGTCGAACCCGTTCCAGATGTTCACGACGCCGTCGTCGAGCGCCATCGACACGGTCTGCAGCTTGAACGTGCTGCCCGGCTCGTACTTGCCGGTGACCGCGCGGTTGAACCGGTCGTCGGGCGGGGCGCGGCCGAACGCGTTGGCGTCGTAGTCGGGCAACGACACCATGGCGATCACCTCGCCGGTGCGGACGTCCATGACGATGCCGCAGGCGCCGATCGCGTGAAACTCGGTCATCGCCTTTTCGAGTTCGTCGCGCACCACCTGCTGCACGCGCACGTCGAGTGACAGCCGCAGCGGCGCAGGGTCGTCGCGCAGCCGCTGCTCGAACCGCTTCTCCACGCCGGCCACGCCGCGCTCGTCGATGTCGACGCCGCCGATCGCGTGCGCCGCCACCCGACCCTGCGGATATTGCCGCCGCTCGGTGCTCTGGAACTCCAGCCCCGGGACACCGAGACCGTTGATCGCCAGCCGCTCGCGCGCGGTGACCTGGCGGGCGAGGTAGACGAACTGGTGCGTCTGGTCGGCCAGCCGCGCCGCCGCCTCCCTCTCGTCGAGCCGCGGCAGCACGGCCTTCAGCTTGCGGGCGACGTCGGCCGGGTCGATCACCACGCGCGGGTTGCCATACAGGCCCGAGGTCGGCAGCGAGATCGCGAGGATCTCACCGTTACGGTCGGTGATCATGGCGCGCATGGCGTGCGGCATCATGTCGGCGCTTGCCAGTTGTGCCGCCGATAGCGGGGTCGGATGCTTGGGGTCGATCGGACCGGCGCCCGGCAGCAGCGGCTTCGGCGTGTCGGGACGCCGCGCCGTCTCGGCCTTCGGGAGCAGCGGTTGCACAATGGTGGCGTCGGCGAGTTTCGCGGTGACCGCCGCGAACAGCAGCGCGAAGCCGGCGGTGGCCAGCACCAGCCGGCCGCGCGTCTTCTCCAGCGCCGCGCGGCGGAACAGGTCGGGCGCGGTGACCCGCACCGTCTCCATCCGCACCACGGCGGCGTCGCGCGGCGCGCCGAACTTGCGCGTGGGCGTCGCCGCCGAAGGCGGGTTGCGCCTCACTGGGTGCCGTTCGCCGTGCGCGCCATGCCCAGCGCCGAGCCGCCGCCGGACATTGCCGGCGCCGCGTCCGTAGGCGGCGAATAGGGCCGGATCGCGCGTGCGGTGGCCAGCATCGGCGGGAACAGTTGCGGCCGTGTCGGCTGCATCCGCTGCGGCGGCAGGTTGGCCTGCTCGACCGGCGCGCCGTACAGGCCGGGCTGCAAGGGTGCCGGCTGCGGGCGGGGTCTGGTGGCGGGCCGCTGCGCCGGGACCGGCGTTGGCAAGGACGCGACCACAACTGGTGCGGGCAGCGCTGCCACAAGCGGGGCCGTGACGGGCTCCGGCGCCGCCGGGTGCCACGATCCCGCCGCCGGCAACCGGCGCCCGAGTTCGGCGAGGCTGGTAAACTGGCTCGGCTCGGTCGGGCGCAGGTGCAGGTGCGCCGACGCCAGCTCCTGCAGCCGCGCCGGGTCGTTCAGCAGCGCGTAGTCGGCCACCAGCTCGCCGGTGTGCTGCCGCGCGCGGTCGGTATCCTTGAGGATGCGCGCGATCTGCCCGTCCAGCAGCTGCGCCTGGTGCTTGACCTGGTACAGATAGAGGCCCGAGCCGGCGGCCAGCAGCATCGCCACCAGGGTTGCCGGCCGGATCATGCCGCGATCCTTTCCAACGCGCGGAGCTTGGCGCTGCGGGCGCGGGGGTTGGCCCGGATCTCCGCCTCGCTGGCCCGCCTGGCCCGCGCGTCGACCAGCCGGAACCCAGCCGGGGCGGTGGCGCGGAACAGGGTGCCGGGATCGTGGCGGGACGGCGCCGGCGCGCGCCCAGCCGCCTCGGTCATGAACCGCTTCACCAGCCGGTCCTCGAGCGAGTGGAACGACACCACCACCAACCGGCCGCCGGGGGCGAGCAGGGCCACCGCACCCTGCAGCGCGCGCTCGATCTCGCCAAGCTCGTCGTTGACACGGATCCGGAGCGCTTGGAACGAGCGGGTGGCCGAATCGATGCCGCCCGCCCGGTCCGCCGGCACCGCCGAGCGGATGATCGAGGCGAGCCGGCCGGTGGTGGTGATCGGCGCCTCCGCCCGCGCCCGCACGATCGCCCGGGCGATCCGCCGCGACAGCCGCTCCTCGCCGAACTGGTAGAGGGTGTCCGCAAGCTCGGCCTCGCCCAGCGTCGCCACCAGGTCGGCGGCCGTGACGCCCTCAGCGCCCATCCGCATGTCGAGCGGTCCGTTCGCGCGGAACGAAAAACCACGCGCCGGCTGGTCGAGCTGAAACGACGAGACGCCGAGGTCCAGAACCACCGCGTCCAGCGACACGATCCCGTGATCCGCCATGAGTGAATGCATTGCGCCAAACCGACCCTCGACCAGGTGGAATTGGCCGGCATGTTCCAAGGCCAGTTCCGCCCCCCGCGCAATGGCGTCCGGGTCGCGGTCGATGGCCCAGACGGTGCAGCCGGCGGATAGGAACGCGCGCGCGTAACCGCCGCCACCGAACGTTGCGTCGAGGATCGACGTGGCGCGGCCACGCGCAAGCACAGGGTTCAAGGCGTCCAGCACCTCCGGCAACATCACGGGCATGTGGGTCACGTCGTCGGAGTCCCGGTCAATCGTTGCGTAACAATCTGCCCTTGTCCGGGCAGCGTAAGTTTGCGTGAAGCGGCCCGCGTCCGCGCCTCGGACCGTCGGCGCTCGGCGGCGGCGGGCTCCCAGATCTGGAAGGTGCGGCCCAGTCCCATGAACACCACGCTGTCCTCGAGGTTCGCGTGCGCCACCAGGTCGCCCGGCAACACGATCCGTCCCTCCCGGTCGCTCTCGACCGGGTAGGCGTCGGCGTAGACCGAGGCGGCGAGGTCGTCGTGCTCCTCGCTAAAGACGTCGAGCTCGTCGAGCGGGGTCGCGAGCTGCTGGAACTGTTCCACCGGCCAGCACTCGACGCACGGGTAGGTGTGCGACATCCGCAACACCACGCTGGCGACCCCCGAGTCGGCCGATCGCAATCCCACCCGAAACGGAGCCGGAATGGATACCCGACCCTTCGCGTCAAGCTTGTTTATGTGGGTTCCAAGGAACTGGGTCAACGAAACAGGGCCTTCGTCACGCCGAGCCCTCCCCCCCGAATCGCGCCACCCCGGCAACGCCTGGGCGAATTTGGGATACCATGGGCTCCCATGGGCGTCAAAGGGATTACCGTTTCGCAATTTGAGACAAACGGCGCGCGACCGCCGTTTTCGCGCTTTGTTCCCGTAACGAACCGCAAATAAAAAAATGCCAGACGGCCTGTAAGCCGGGTTCTGTCCGACGTTCTCGCGAGCGCCGGGACGGCCATTCCTCTGGGACGCGCATCGCTGCGCGCCTCACGCGACCAACCCGGGCGACGGGGCCTGGATGCCCCCGCGACACGCGCAACCGTTGCCGGTTGGCACGCTCGCCGGCCGCCCCTATTCGGTCTTGCTCCCGGTGGGGTTTGCCCTGCCGCCGCCGTTGCCGGCGGCGCGGTGCGCTCTTACCGCACCGTTTCACCCTGACCGACGGTGCTGCGTCCTTGCGGGCGGTCGCGGCGTCGGCGGTTTGTTTTCTGTGGCACTTTCCCTGGGGTCGCCCCCGCCGGTCGTTAGCCGGCACCGTATCCCTGTGGAGCCCGGACTTTCCTCCCCCGCGATAGCCCGCGGCAGCGGCCGTCCAGCCGTCTGGCCCGCCTCAGATGCGCCGGGCGCCGGATGGCGTCAAACGGTTATCGCGTCGAATGGTCACAGCGCCCGCTCCCGCTTGATCCGGTCCCAGGCCGCGTTGATCCGGGCCACCCGAGCCCCCGCCGCCTCGACCGCCGCCGCGTCGCCGCCCTGTGCTGCCACGCTGTCGGGGTGGTGCGTCCGCATCAGTGCCACCCACGCCGCGCGTACCGCCGCGTCGTCCGCCCGGGCGCTGACGCCCAGCACTGCGTATGCGTCCGGCTCGTTCGGCGGCGGCGGCCGCAACCCGCGCGGCGCCCCGCTCTGCGCCCGATTCCAACCGCTCTCGCCGACACCGAGTCGCCGCGCCACGTCGAGCAGCATCCGGTGCTCCGGCACCACGATCGGCCGATCGGCGCGAGCGATCGCGAACAGCGCCGCCAGCACGTCCTCCATCAGCCAGGGCTGCGCCTCGAACGTGGCCCCGAGCTGGTCGGCATAGCCCGCGTAGCCCTCGGCGCTGTCGCGCGCGGTGTCGAACAGCCGGCCGATGTTGGCCGCGGCCTCCGGCGGCATCGTGAAGGAGCGCTTGAACACGTCGATCTCGGCGCGGTTGACCGGCCCGTCGACCTTGGCGAGCTTGGCCGCCAGCACGACGACGCACAGCGCGTACGTCTCCTCAGGCCGCGCGAACAGGCCGGCGATCCGGGCACCGCCCAGCATCCCTGGCCCGGCCTCGCCGCGCAGCGACGCCTCGGCCGCGTGGCCCACCGCCTGTCCCATCATGGCGCCGACCGGCCCGCCCATCGCGAGCCCGGCGACCCCGCCCAGCAACCGTCCCAGCAATCCCATGCGCTGCGCCGTAGCACGGTTGCGGCGGCTCGTCCCGGCCCGCAACTAAGGAGAATGATCGGCAACCGCTTCGTGCGATGGACGCTGGCCGGATCGGCGCTTTTGGTGGCGGCCCTGGTCGGCGCGGGCGTCGCGTGGGGGCCGTCGCTGCTGACCTCCGCCCGGTCGCGGGCACTGGTCGAGGCCGGCGCGGCGCGGCTCGGGCTGACGCTGCGGATCGTGGGGCCAGTGCGGCTGACCCTGCTGCCACGCCCGGCGCTGGTGGCCGAGGGGGTTTCGGTGACCGGGCCGGGCGGCTTCTCGGGTGCCGCGGGCCGCCTGACCGCCGACCTCGCGTTCGGGCCGCTGCTGCGGGGCACCTTCGCGCCGCGCGACGTCACGTTGCGCGACGCCGAGCTGGACGTGCCGCTCTCGGTCGCCCTGGTGAGCGCGCCAGAGTCCCCGGCGACGCTGCGGCTCGCCGACACGCGGGTGACGTTCGGGCGGTTCGACTTCGAGCACGTCGACGCGGCGGTCGCCCTGTATGGCGGCAAGCTGCGGCTCGACGGCGCGGCGACATGGCACGGGCAGCGCTGGCGGCTGGCGGCGGCCCGCGAGCCACCGGCCGCCGACGGCGCCGCCGCGGTCCAAGCGACCTTGGAGGGCGAGGGCGCGCAGGCTGGGGTCGCGGTGACCGCGGCGCTACGGGTCGCCCCCGACGGGGCGGTGACCGGACACGCCGCGATGCGAGGTCCCGACCTGTCGGTGGTGCTGCCCGGCCCGGCGGTGGCGTTCGCCGCCGAGGGCCGGATCACCGGCGACGCCACGTTGCTGATCGCCGACACGTTGGGCGTGACGCTCGCGGGCCAGCCGCTGCAGGGCTCGGTCACCGCCCGGCTCCGGCCCGCGCCCCGCATCGACGTCGCGTTCACCGCCGGCCGGTTCGATGTCCGGCCCTGGCTCGCCGCGGTGTCGCAGGCGTCGCCCGGCGTGCCGGTCGGCGTCGACCTGTCGGCCGAGGAGGTGCCGGTGCCGGCCGGGGCGGCGCGCCAGGTGCGGCTGGTCGCCGAGCTGGATCGCCATGGCCCGACCTGGCGCGAGGTCGCGGCGACGCTGCCCGGCGACGCGCGGCTCCGCTATCTGCGCCGCGCCGCGGCCGGCCCCGAGACGGTCGACGGCCACGCCACCCTGGCGGTGCCCGACCCCCCGGCGACGCTGGCCTGGGTGCGGCGGACCGAGTGGCTGCCGGCCGATCTCGCCGCCGTGCCGGACCCGCCGACGACCCCGCTCGACATCGCGGCGGATACCCTCGTCACCACGGACAAGATCCGGCTCGACGCGATCACCGGCTCGTTCGGCCCGGCCCGCGTGACCGGACGGTTGGCGGCGGCGCGGGCCGACGGAGCATCGGCCGGCGGGGCATGGCCGGTCGAGGCGTCGGTGGCGCTCGAGCCGATCGCGGTGTCGTCGCGCTGGCCCGTTGCCCTGGCGCTGTGTGCCAGCCGACCGATCAGCGTCGATGTCAGCCTGGCGCGTGGATCGTTCGCGGACGCGCCCCTGCGTGACGGCCACGCCCGGCTCCGCTGCGAGCCGACCGGCGGCACGCTGGTCGCCGATGCGACGCTGAACGGCGGCTTGGACGCCCGGTTCGCGGCCGGTGTCGCCCCGACCGGCGCGCCGCGCGCGCTCGACCTCTCGCTGATCGCGCCACGGACGGCGATGGCGGCGCCGCTGCTCCCCGCGTGGGCGGCGCGGACGCTGCGGGCGCTCGGGCTGGACGGTCGCCCCGGCTGGCTGCGGATGCGGGCGGAGGCGACCAACGGACCCTGGACCGTGGCCGCGCGATCCGGGCCGCTGGCCGTGACGGCCACCGTCAGCGGCACCGCCGAACGCTGGTCGGGCGATGTCCGGGTCGGCGCCGACACCGTGGCCGCCCTTGAACTCCCGGCCCGGTTGGCGGCGTGGCTCGGCGCGGGGCCGCTGGCACTGGCCGGCGACGTGGCCGCAACGCCGACCGGCGCCCGCGTCACCGCCGGGAGCTTCGCGGCGGGGACGGTCGCCGGGCGGGTCGAGGGCACCGCCGACGACGGCCACATCGAGGGCAGCGTGGCGGTGGACGCGGCACCTCTGCCGCCCGGGCTGTTCGGGCTTCGCGAGTTGGACGGCTGGACGGGCACGGCCGAACTGCGGGCGGGCCAGCTGGGCCCGCTGTCGGCGTTTTCGGCCTCGGCTCAGCTCGACGAGCGATCGCTCTCGCTGCGTGACATCCGGGCTCGGGTGGCGGGTGGAACGATAAGCGGCGAGGCGAGCGCCATCCGCGCCGAACCGCCGGAGGTGGCGGTGGCGGTGGCGGGACACGACCTATCGTTGCGCGGCGTCGCGGTGCCGCGCCTGGCGTTGAACGGAACGTTTGACGGCATGGCACGGCTGACGACGAGCGGAACCAGCATCGACCAGCTGGCATCCGCGCTGTCGGGCACGGTCGGCGCGACGGTCGCCAACGCCGTGCTGGACGGCGCCGACCTGGCGGCACTTGGCGTGGCGATCCTGCGCGGCGACCGTCCGGCGTCGATGCCGGCCGGCGTCACCGCCCAGCTCAATGGTCCGTTGGCCCTGCGCGCGGCGGGTGGACTGGTCGCGATCGACGCGGCGATCCTGGACGCGCCCGCCGGCCGCATCGTGCCGTCCGGCGTGCTCGACTTCACGGCCGGCACGCTCGACCTGCGGCTCGACCTGACGCCGCGGCTGCGCGGACCACGCGCCGATCCGACGCTGACGTGGCGGGTCGCGGGGCCGCTGGCCGACCCGATTGCGACACTCGACCCGGCCGGCCTCGACCTGTGGCGGGCGACCGGGGAGCAGGCGGTCGGACAGCCGGTCAGTGCGACAGCGCCGAGCGATCCAGCATCGGGCGATCCAGCACCGCGTGGGCCAGCACCACCAGGCGGTCGGCGACGTTGACGCAGCCGGCACGGTCGGCCTCCTGGGCCAGCGTCAGCAGGCGGTCGGACAGCATCAGCGTGCTGGTCTTCGGCGGCATCGAATGGGACAGGGTGGTCTGGGACATTTGGGGCAACCTCGCGCCGGATATTCGGCAAGAGCGAGTGGGCGCGCGCCGCGTTGCGATACGGTTAATTCCGCGCCTCCAGCGCGACGATCCGCAGGGCCGACGCGAGCGGCTGTCGCGGGTCGCGGGTCGTGTCGATCGCCGACACCAACCGCGACACCGGCTCGTTGCGCGCCGCCGCCAGTCGCTCCAGCGCCTCCCAGAACGGCTTTTCAAGCGCCACCGAGGTGCGGTGCTGCGACAGCGAGAACGACCGCTTCACCAGGAACGTCATGCCGGCAGGCGGGCGGCCGCCCACTGCGCCGCCTCGGCCACCACGGGGTCGGCGTCGGCCGTGCGCGCCTGCGCCGCCGGCCGCAGCGCGGCCGCGCCGGAGTTGCCGATCGCGACCAGCACGTTGCGGACGAACCGCGCGACGCCGATCCGCTTGACGGGCGAGCCTGCGAACAGCGCCCGGAAGCCGGCATCGTCCAGCCCCGCCAACTCGTTCAGGCGAGGTGCTTCGAGGTCCGGCCGGGCGACCAGCTTAGCGTGCCGCGTTCGCTGCGCGAACCGGTTCCATGGGCACACGGCGAGGCAGTCGTCGCAGCCGTAGATCCGGTTGCCGATCAAGGGACGCAGCGCCGGGTCGATCGGGCCGGGGTGCTCGATCGTGAGATAGGAGATGCAGCGGGTCGCATCGAGCCGGTACGGGGCCGGGAACGCGTCGGTCGGGCATACCGAGAGGCAGCGCGAGCAGCTGCCGCACCGGTCGGCGTGCGGCAGGTCGGGCGGCAGGTTGAGCGTGCTGTACACTTCGCCCAGCAACAGCCACGAGCCGTGCGCGCGGCTGACGAGGTTGGTGTGCTTGCCCTGCCAACCGAGCCCCGCCGCCTGTGCCAGCGGTTTTTCCATCACCGGCGCCGTGTCGGTGAACACTTTTACCGCCCCGCCATGCCGGGCCGCGATGTGCTGGGCCAAATGCTTCAGCATTCCCTTGAGGATGTCGTGGTAGTCGCGGTTGCGCGCGTAGACCGAGATGTTGCCGACCTCGGGCCGGGCCAGGTTGGCGAGCGGGTCGGCGGCGGGGGCGTACGACAGACCGACGCAGACGACGCTGCGCGCTTCCGGCCACAGCGCCCGCGGATGCGACCGCTCGTCCGTCCGCTCGGCCAGCCACGCCATGTCGCCGTGCTGCCCGGCCGCCAGGAACGCCGCCAATCGCGTCCGTGCCTCGGGCCCGAGGTGCGCCGGCGCGAACCCGACCGCGTCGAACCCGAGTTGCAACGCCTTGGACGCGATCGCCCGCTTAACCCCGTCCACGGTAGCCCGGCACGCCCTGGTCCGGCACCCAGACGCCGTCCGGCGGTGCGCCGCTCTGCCAGAACACGTCGATCGGGATGCCGCCACGAGGGTACCAGTAGGCGCCGATCCGCAGCCACACCGGGTCCAGCAGATCGAAGATACGGGTCGCCACCGTCATGCTGCACGCCTCATGAAAGCTCCCGTGATTGCGAAAACTGGTCAAAAACAGTTTTAACGACTTGCTCTCGACGATCCATTGCGCCGGCACGTAGTCGATCACGAGGTGGGCGAAGTCGGGTTGGCCGGTCATTGGGCAGAGCGAGGTGAACTCCGGCGCGGTGAAGCGGACTAGGTACCGTTTGCCGTCGTCACGCGGGTTGGGCACCCGCTCCAGGGTCGCCTCGTCGGGGCTGTCCGGCTGCCGCGTCGCCTGGCCGAGTTGGGTGAGACCGTCGTAGCGCTCGGTCAACGGTCGCCCGCCAGCCAGCCGGCGCGAACCGCATCGGTATGCGCCGCCAACGTCCTGGACGCGATCGCCGCCTGCATTCCGGCCATCAAATCCTGATAATACTGAACATTGTGCCAAGTCAGGAGCATCGGTCCCAGCATCTCCTCGCAACGAATTAAGTGGTGCAGGTAGGCCCGGCTGTGACGGCCGCAACCGAGGCACGTGCACAACGGATCAAGCGGCCCGGGATCATCGGCAAACCGGGCGTTGCGCATGTTGAACACACCGCCCCGCGTATAGGCCCGTCCGGTGCGCCCGGCACGGGTCGGCATCACGCAGTCGAACATGTCGACCCCGCGCGCGACCGAGGCGAGCAGGTCGTCCGGCGTGCCAACCCCCATCAGGTAGCGCGGCTGGTCGGCCGGCAGCAACGGCACGGTGCCTTCGAGCGTCGCCAGCATCGCCGCCTGGCTCTCGCCGACCGCGAGCCCGCCGATCGCGTAGCCCTCGAACCCGATTGCGGTCAGTGCCTCGACGCTCTCGGCCCTGAGCCCAAGATCGGTGCTGCCCTGCACGATGCCGAACAGCCCATAACCCGGCCGCGCCCGCCACGCCGCCCGGCCACGCGCCGCCCAGTTCATCGACGTCCGCATCGACGCCGCCGCGACCTCGTGCGTGGCGGGGAAGGGAGTGCACTCGTCGAAGCTCATGGTGATCGTGGCGTCGAGCAGGTGCTGGATCTCAATCGACCGTTCCGGCGTGAGGCGGTGCTTCGAGCCATCCAAATGGCTGCTGAAGGTGACGCCGTCCGCGTCCATCGTGCGCAGGCCCGACAACGACATCACCTGGAACCCGCCGCTGTCGGTCAGGATCGGCCCCGGCCAGTCCATCATCCGGTGCAGCCCGCCGAGCCGCGCCACCCGCTCGGCGCCCGGCCGCAGCATCAGGTGGTAGGTGTTGCCGAGGATCAGCCGCGCGCCGGTCGAGCGCACCGCGTCGGCGGTCATCGCCTTCACCGTCCCGGCGGTGCCGACCGGCATGAACACCGGTGTGGCCACGTCGCCATGCGCGGTGTGCAGCGTGCCGAGCCGTGCCGCGCCGTCGTGCGCGCGTTCGGTCCAGCTCAGCGCCATGCGACGCTGGCCCCGTGAGGGTGGACCTCCGCCAGATCCTGCCAGCCGGCGCCGGGCCACAGCCGGAGTGTCAAATGCATCGGCTCGCCCGGTGCCACCGGCTCGTAGCGCAGCCAGGCGAGCGGATGTCCCGTGGCCGCCGCGCTCGCCATCGTGCAGATGATGAACGATTGTTGGGCGGCCGGCAGGTAGTGCCAGACGACCGAGTGGTAGACGACCGTGACGTGATCGGGCCCGAGCGCGGCCGGCAGCGCCTCATGCAGCCACGCCGCCGCGTCGGACCTCTGCAGCGACACCGGGTTCAGCAACGCGAGCCCGATCGCCGCGTCGAGCCGGGTGCGGCGCTCGGCCTGGTCAGCCCACACGTACGAGCGCAACCGCAGCCGCGCGCCGAGGTCGGCGACGTCGATCGGCGCCAAGTCGCAGCCGGCGCGCGCCACCACCGACACCGTGGCGTCGAGTGGCGGCGGCCGACCCGACCAGGCGGGCGCGAGACGGACCGGGCTGTCGGCGACACCCCAGCGTGCGCCGTCAAAATCGTAGCGGTAGCGGTCCCACCGCAGGTTGAGCCCGGCGCTGGCCCCGATCTCCAGCAACGACAGCGGCTTGCCGGTCTGTGCCGCGATGGCGAGGAAGCCGGGCGTCAGCACGCCGGCGCGGCCGACCTCGTTGGTTTGCGGCGGGTCGGCCAGGAACGCCGACAGCACTCCGGGATGGGCCGACAACGCCCGGGACGACGCCGCCTCGACGCCGTCCGGCGGGTGCGGCGGATAGCAGGCCGCGAGTTGCGGATCGTGCCCGGACAGCACGAGCGCATGCAGCGCGCCGGCCACCCGCAACGGCAGCGCGTCCGCGACCGGGTCGCCCGCCCAGTCGCGCACGGGCGCGGGGAGGTCGGTCGCCACCGCCCGCAACACGCGCGCGGTCAATGGCGAGCCAAGCTGCTCGCACCACGCGACCTGCTTGGCGAACGCGACCTGGACCGAGCTCACGCCGTGGCCCCGAGCGGCTCGGTTCCGTCTTTGAGCATATCGAGATAGGCGGTATAGCCAAACAGCCGACCACGGTGCCTGCCCGTCGCCTCGTGCACAATACCGAGTGCCTGGAGATGCTCCAGCGATTTTCCGACAGTCGGGAGAGACATCTTCAGCGCCTTCGCGGCACTTCCAATCGTGACCATGGCGTGGCTCTGCATGTATTGGTGTACTCGCAACCCCGAGGCGGCGGCCCGACCAAGCCCCTCGATCCGTGTGCGGTCATCGTCAAACATTTGCAGCAGTCCGCGCGCGATCTCGACGGCCTGCTCAGCCGTTTGAGCAATTCCTTGGAGGAAGAACGCGATCCACGGCTCCCACGCGCCATCCTCGCGAACGGCTTGTAGCAAGTCGTAATATCGCGCCCGGTTCTCTTTCAGGAACAAGCTGAGGTATAACAAGGGATCGCGCAGAATGCCCTGATCCACCAGGAACAGTGTCATCAGCAGGCGCCCAAGCCGGCCGTTGCCGTCTAAAAACGGGTGAATCGACTCAAACTGCACTTGAAGGAGGCCCGCCTTAACGAGGGTAGGAATGAATGGCTCGGACGAGTGGATAAACACTTCAAATGCACCGAGACAGTCCATCAGGCGATGCGGCTGGGGCGGGACATAGGTCGCAGTCCCGGGACGCGAGCCTCCGATCCAATTCTGGGTTCGGCGGAACTCGCCAGGATCCTTGTCCCGCCCCGGTCCATCCCGGAGTAGGATTTCGTGGATTTCTCTTAGGAGCCGGAGTGACAACGGGAAACCATCGGCCAGCCTGCTCAGGCCGTGGTTGATCGCGGCCACATAGTTGGACACGTCGCGAACGTCGTTCAGTGAAACATGCGGCAGCTCGTCAGCCTCGTAGAGAAGCAAATCTGACAGCGATGACTGGGTGCCCTCGATTTGCGAAGACAACAGAGCTTCCTTTCGAACGTACATGTAAAGGAACAGCGGCTTGGCCGGCAGTAGTGCGGTAATGCCGTCGAGGCGGCCAATGGCTTGGTTCGCACGGTCGAGAGGGAGCTGTAGACTGGTGAGGTCGATCGGGGGCTTGGGCGGCAACGGCTTTGGCAAAAACGCGCGATGGCGCTCGCCGCCGACGTTCAGCGTTTCAAACCGGCCGTGACGCTCCAATGTAGCGATCCTTTCATTAGCAACTTCGCTATCCAAGGATAACCCTTCATCCTTTCATTGGCCAGCGTTCAGCAGGCAGGCGTCGCCGTACGAGTAGAACCGGTATTCCGCCCCGATCGCGTGCGTGTATGCGGCGCGGGCCGCCTCGGTGCCTGCGAAGGCGCACACCAGCATGAACAGCGTCGAGCGCGGCAGGTGGAAGTTGGTCAGCAGCATATCCGCCGTCCGGAACACGTGCCCCGGCCGCAGGAAGATGTCGGTGTCGCCCGCAAACGGCCGCACCACGCCGGCCGCGTCCACCGCCGACTCCAGCAACCGCAGCGTGGTGGTGCCGACCGCCACGACCCTGCCGCCGGCCGCGCGGGTCGCCGCGATGGCGTCGGCCGCCGCCCCGGGCACCACGCCGCGCTCGGCGTGCATCCGGTGGTCCTCGACCGCCTCGGCCCGCATCGGCAGGAACGTGCCGGCGCCGACATGCAGCGTCACGGTCGCCCGTCCGATGCCGCGCGCCGCCAAGGCCTCCAGCAGTTCGGGCGTGAAGTGCAGTCCCGCCGTCGGTGCCGCGACCGCGCCCGCGTGCTGCGCGAACACCGTCTGGTAGTCGGCCGCATCGTCCTCGGTCGGCCCGTGCGCGCGCGCGATATACGGCGGCAGCGCGAGCCGGCCGGCCCGTTGCAGCGCCGCGTCGAGTTCGGCGCCCTCGCGGTCGAACCGTAGCACGACCCCACCGCCGTCCTCGACCGCCTCGACGGTGGCGCTAAGGCCGTCGCCGACCGCGAGCCAGTCGCCGACCCGCAGCCGCCGCGCGTTGCGGGCCAGCGCGTGCCAAGAGCCGTCGGGGCGCGGCTGATCGAGCGTGATGCCGATCCGCGCCGTCCCGCGCAGCGCCGCGAGCTGCCCGTGGATCACCCGCGTGTCGTTGGCCACCAGCAGGTCGCCGGGCCGCAGCAAATCCGGCAGGCCAGCGACCGTGTGGTCGGACAAGGCGCCACCCGCGGCCCGCAACAGCCGCGCGCTCTCGCGGGGACGGGCCGGGTGCTGGGCGATCAGGCCGGGTGGCAGCGCAAAGTCGAACTCGGAGGCGAGCAAGCCTACTCGTCCGAATAGGTGGAGATCTCGACCAAGTTGCCCTCGGGGTCGCGGCAGTAGACGGACGACAGGCGGCCGAGCGCCCCGATCCGCTCCACCGGCCCGTCCTCGACCCGCACGCCGCACTCGTCAAGGTGCGCCACGATGTCGGCGACCTCGACCGAGGTGACGAAGCACAGGTCGGCGCTGCCGGCGACGGCGGTCAGCGCGGTGCCCCAATCGTCGGTCAGCTCCGGCCGCACGTTGATCTTCTGCCCGCCGAACTTCAGCGCCGAGCGTGGTGGCGTGCCGTATTGCTCGTGGTCCATGCCCAGCACGCGCTGGTACCAGGAGCACATCTGCTCGACGTTGTGGACGGTCAGCACGAGGTGGTCGAGCCGGTCGACGTTGAAGCGCATCGGCTACTCCTTTGGCGGCGTGCGGCGGCGGAACGCGTCCAGGCTGACCACCTGCGGGCCGGCGTCCTCGCCGACGGCCGGCGCCGGCGGTTCGGGCTCGGGGGCCGCGACCGGTTCGGGCAGGTCGGCATGGAAACGCAGGCCATATCGCACGAACGGGTCGGCGAACGCGGTCACGGCGGCGAGCGGGATGCGCAGCGTGGTGGGGGTGCCGCCGAACGACAAACCCACACTCATCATCCCGGCCTGCTCGTCGACCACCAGGTCCCAGAACTGGTTCTGCAGCACGACCGTCATCTCGTCACGGTATTGCGCGCGCAGGCGGGCTGGCAGCACGGCACCCGGGTGGTCGGTGCGGAACGTTATGTAGAAGTGGTGCTCGCCCGGCAGGCCCTCGGTCGCCGCGTGGCGCAACGCGCGGATCATCACCGTGCGCAGCGCGTCTTCGGTCCAGCGGTCGTACGGCAGCAGGCTGTCGGGCACCGCCGGGCCGCCGTCGTTCGTCGTGCCGTCGCTCATGGGTTCAACATCATCCTCACTCCACGCGCGACTTACCGCGCGACAGCCAAGGAAGGGAAGAGAGTGGGGGGCTTCTGTTGCCCGGTGCCCCCCGAACCGCGCGTGCTTAAGTCTTAGTTAAGCCGCGAGCGCCATAGCGTTGTTGTCATTGGCACTTGTGATATGGCCCGATAACGGCGGAACCATGCCGAGCAAAAAGTTCGTCTTTACCACGCGCGTCGAGCCTGTTTCGCCCCCAGCACCCGGTCAACTCCGGGAAGCCATGGTGGAGGCGCCGGGTACCGCCCCCGGGTCCACAACGATTATTCCACGCACTGTTTATCGCCATAGCCGGCAAGCCGTAGCCGGCAAGCCGTCCCGCCCGATATAGCCCGGACCGCAGGCAAGTTGAAGGGGGTTCTCGATGGCGCTGACCGACGAGCAGGAGGCCGAGGTGTTCGCGGCCCGCCAGGCGAGCCAGCCGACCCGGCGCGCCACCGTGCCGGCGCTCGAGGCGATGCTGTTCGCCGCGCTGCCGGTGCTGGACCACGGCTTCGTCCGTGTCGTCGACTACATGGGCGACGACGCGGCGGTGGTGCAGGCGGCCCGCGTCTCGTATGGCCGCGGGACCCGCAAGACCAGCGAGGACTCCGGCCTCATCCGCTACCTGATGCGCCACCGGCACACGACGCCCTTCGAGATGGCGGAGCTCAAGCTACACGTCAAACTGCCGATTTTCGTGGCGCGGCAGTGGATTCGGCACCGGATGGCCAGCGTGAACGAGTACTCGGCCCGCTACAGCATCCTCGACCGCGAGTTCTACCTGCCCGCGCCCGAGCACCTGGCGGCCCAGAGCGCCAGCAATCGGCAGGGGCGCGGCGACGTGTTGCCGGCGGACCAGGCGGCGGCGGTGATCGACCTGCTGCGGGCCGACTCGGAGCGCACCTACGCGAGCTACGCCTGGATGCTGAACGAGGGCGAGGACGCCGATCCGGACCGCGTCGGCGTAGCCCGCGAGCTGGCGCGGATGGACCTGACGCTGAACACGTACACGCAGTGGTATTGGAAGACCGACCTGCACAACCTGCTGAGTTTTTTGCACCTGCGCGCCGATACGCACGCCCAGCATGAGATCCGCGTCTACGCCGAGGCGATCGCCACCGTGGTCGAGGCTTGGGTGCCGCAGACGTTCGCGGCGTGGCTGGAGTACCGGCAGGGCGCGGCGACGTTCTCCGCGACCCAGCTTACGGTGCTACGGCGGATGCTGGGCGGCGAGCGGGTCGAACAGGCGACCAGCGGAATGAGCAAGCGGGAGTGGGACGAGATGCGGGCGGTGCTGGCGGTCGATCAGGACTGAGCGACGCCCAGCAACTCCCGATGGACGGGCTGATCGGGATGCGCGAGCGTCCAGTACGATGCCTCGATCCCGTCCACCCGGCAGTCGAGTGTCGCAAATCCATGGCTGTAGACGCCGTTGGCCGCGCCGATCTCGACGTGGGCATCGACGGTCGGCGGGTCGATCAGGCCGGGCAACGGCGCGTCCGCCCGGGCGTCCACGGCGACCGGGATGGCGCCGTAGCCGATGTTGCGTCCAGTGACCCCGCGATACGGCGCATATAGGCGCAACCGGTGCTCGTGGCCCCAGAACCAGGCGTCGATGCGGCCGGCGGCAGCCAGCTGCCGGTAGCTCGCCAGCAACGCCGGGTTGGTCGGGTCGCGCGCCGCCGGACCCATCTGGGCAAATGCGGAAAACGGCTGGTGGTGGGTGAGGAGGATCGTGCGCCCCGGAAAGCCGCGCAGCTTGTCGGCGTGCCAAAACTCCTCGCCGGGGTCGAGGTGGGTGAGGGCGGTCGCCTCCTCGAACGGGTCGCGGTCGTTGAGGCCGGTGTCGCCCGCCAGCACCTGCCATGAGCGGTCCGGGCTGCGGAGGCAGAAGTAGCTGGCCGGCTGGCCGATCCGGGCAAGCAGCCCGTAGTAGCCGGCGCCGCCGCTGTAGACGTCGTGGTTGCCGCACAGGGTGAACAGCCGCGTGTCGGGCAGCACGGCCCGCAACGGCGCCAGAAAGTGCGCGTCGCACTCGGCGGCGGTGCCGGAATAGTAGATGTCGCCAAGGTGGATCGCGATATCGGGTTTTTGTGCCGCTAGCAGGGCCGCCATCCGGCGTGCCTCCACGGTGCCGGTGCCCCAATCGGAGAACAGGGCGATCCGCAGGTCGGTCCGGGGCGCTTCGACCACGAAGTCGTCCAGCGTGGCGTGGCGGATGTATGGCACCGGCCGCACCTCGCCGTTTGGCATCAGGTCGCGCACGTAGTCGAGCAGCGTCTTGGCCCACAGCGGGTCGCACCGCGAAAAGCGGAGCCGGTCGAGCAGCACGCCTTGCCGGGCCGCGTCGCCCGCCACCGACGACCGCAGCAGTTCCAACCCGAGCGTCACGCAATCATCGGTCGGCTGGGTCGCGTCAGTCGCCAGTTGGCCGGCCGCGACGGTCAGCCCATGCGAAGCCGGGTGCTGGCGCGTGACGGCGGCCGCGGCCGACTGGAGCAGCGACACGATCGGGTCGCGCGCGGTTGGGAACACGCCTACAGCCGCGCCTTGACCGCCGCCGCAATGGCGAAGAACGCCCGCGCCGCCTCGCTGTCCGGCTCGGCCACCACGATCGGCGTGCCCGCGTCGCCGCTGATCCGCACCGCCGCCTGCAACGGCACCTCGCCCAGGAAGTCCACGTCGAGCCGCGCCGCCTCGGTCCGGCCGCCGCCGTGCCCGAACACCTCCGAGCGGTGGCCGCAGTTGGGACAGCAGAAGAAGCTCATGTTCTCGATCAGGCCAAGGATCGGCACGCCGACCTTGCGGAACATCGCCACCGCCCGCCGCGC
>JAABUX010002602.1_pt1 | contig 25233 bp, 24 predicted proteins | sample 5561851 | NCBI WGS metagenome assembly JAABUX01 (sample SAMN10711883, study PRJNA513361) | rock metagenome | isolation source: Antarctica rocks | place: Antarctica: Victoria Land, Richard Nunatak red sandstone | collected 2016-01-03 | reverse complement strand
ATCCTCCCATCCGGGACGGCTGCCGCCCGACGCATACCGGAACGTCGGCGCCCAGGCTGGCCGCAATGTCCATCAGGTTGACCGAATTCATCGCCCAGAACCGGGACAGCAGCCGCAATGCCGCCGCCGCATCGGCCGAGCCGCCGCCGATGCCCGACGCGACCGGCAGCCGTTTGTCCAGGACCAGCCGAGCGCGTGGCGTCGCCCCCGCCGCCGTTGCCAGCGCACGCGCCGCACGCAGCACCAGGTTGTCCCCCTCCAACCCGGCCGCGAACGGCCCCACGACCTCCAGGCTCAACTCGTCCGACGTATCCACGCGCAACACGTCGCGCGCCGGGCCGAACACCGCGAGGCTGTCCAGCCGGTGATAGCCTCCGGGCGCACGGCCCAGCACATGGAGGTAGAGGTTGACCTTCGCCGGGGCTGCTTCGACGTCGCCGGACACGACCGCTACGGCGTGCTCCGCTGTACCGCGGTCGGCTGAACATTGCCGGCAAGCTTGGCCCGCAGCTTCTCGGCGTCCTCGGGCTCCGGATGCAGGATCAGTGCCCGGCGCCACTGGGTTTGCGCCTCGGCGTGCCGGCCGGCGTCCCAATAGGCATCGCCGAGATGCGCGTTGATCGACCAGTCTTCCGGCTCGAGCTCCACCGCGCGCTCGAGCCAGCGGGCGGCGCCGGCGGTGTCGCCCTGCCGGAGCAGCACCCAGCCCAGGCTATCGACGATGGCGCCGTCGTTCGGGCGCAGCTCCACCGCCCGCTCCAGCATCTGGCGGGCGCGGGGCAGGTTGCGCCCTTGCTCGGCCCAGGAGTAGCCGAGGTAGTTCAGCACGGCCGGCTGATCGGGCGAGAGCTGCAGCGCGCGCAGGAAATCGGCCTCGGCCTGGGGCCACTGATGAGCGCGCTCGTACGCTGTGCCCTGCTGGTAGAACATCGCCCAGTCATTCGGGGCGGGGTTCGCAATGCGGTCGATTGCCCGGCCATAGGTCGCGGCCGCCTGCGCGAAATGGCTTGCCGCGCGCTGCATCTCGGCCAGCATCGCCAGCGGTTCAGGTCGCTGCGGATAGGTTGCGGCGATCTGCTCCAGCAGGCGCGCGGCGTCGTCCATGCGGCCCTGCTGCTGCAGGATATTGGCCTGCCGCAACTGGACGATGGCGATGAGGGAGTCGCTCGCCGGCACCGCCGCCAATGTGGCGTTTGCCTGCGCGAACTGGCGGGTGTCGAGCTGCAGGTCGGACATCAGCAGCCGCGCGGCGGTGAATTCGGGCCGCAACTGCACCGCCAGATGCAGCAGCAGCAGCGAGAACTCCGACGCATTCTGGCGCTGCAGCGTGGCTGCCAGCGCCAGGTAGGCCTCGGCGATCCCGTCCGCCGCACTCGACACTTGGACGTGCGACGCATCCAACTGCAGCGCAGGCTCCGCGATCGCCAGATTGGGAGCGCTCTCGACCATGCCGTGAATGATGCGCCGCGCGTCGGCCTCGTGGCCGGTCCGGGCCTGCCAGCTTGCCAGGATCGTCCCGAGCCGCAGGTTCAAGCCGCCGCTATCGGCCTCGGCGATGGCGTAATCGCGCCCGGCATCCGCCTGGCGACCTGCGAGGTCGGCGATCAGGGCGGCGTGCTGGGCGAACAGGCCGCGGTACTGGGGGTTGTCCAGGAAGGGCTGCAACTTCGCGAGTGCGTCGTCGGTTCGCCCGGCGCCCTGACGCGCCCAGGCGGCCAACAGCGCTCTCAGCAGCTGGTTGGCGCCCGGCCCGGGCAGTTGGTCGAACTTCGTCTCGGCTGCCGCCCAGCGCCCGGACGCGACGTCTTGCCCGGCGAGCACGAGCAGCGCGGCTGGATTATCGGGAAGGTCCTGCGCCAATGTGATCGCTTCGGGGCGGCCCGCCATGACGCTGGCCAGGAACGCCTGCTGCCGCAATTCCAAGTTGCCGGGATCGGCCGCAAGCGCCCGCAGGAAAGCATCCGCCGCATCCGAAAGGTCGGCCGAATCGAGTGCGAACCGGCCCTGCAGGAAGGCCCCGGACGCGCCCGGCGCCACCCGCGACGCGGCATCGCCGCCGGGCTGCGCCGGGTCGGCGGCGGCACAGGCCGACAGCAGCGTCAGGGTTAGCAGGGCAGCGCGGGGAAGAGAGTGGCGGTTGGGCATGACGCTGGTTTAGCGCGTTACATGCCGCCGGGGTAGTTCGGACCGCCGCTGCCCTCCGGGGTCTCCCAATCGATATTCTGGGTCGGATCCTTGATGTCGCAGGTTTTGCAGTGCACGCAGTTCTGGGCGTTGATCTGCAGCCGCGGCTCGCCCTCCTCGACGCCGACCGCCTCATACACGCCGGCCGGGCAGTACCGGCTTTCGGGGCTACGGTACTCGTCCCAGTTCACGCCCTTCCAGCGGCCCGGATCGCGCAGTTTGAGGTGGGCCGGCTGGTTTTCCTCGTGGTTGGTGTTGCTGATGAACACCGAGGACAACCGGTCGAACGTCAGCTTTCCGTCCGGCTTCGGATACGCGATCTTGGGCGCATCGGCGGCCTTGGCCAGCGTCTCGTTGTCTGCATGCGGGTGGTGCAGCGTCCACGGCGCACGGCCCCGCAGCACGTAGGTGTCCAACGCGGAATACGCCATGCCGCCATACAGGCCGAATTTCGAGAATGACGGCCGGATGTTGCGCGCCGACGCCAGTTCGGCGTGCAGCCAGCTTTCGCGCACCATGTCGTTGAACATCGCGGGCTCGGCCGGCGAACCACCCGCCCTCGCCGCCGCGACCGCCTCGGCCGCGACCATGCCGGACTTCATGGCGGTGTGCGTGCCCTTGATCTTGGGCACGTTCAGGAACCCCGCCGTGTCGCCGATCAACGCGCCGCCGGGGAAGGTCAGTTTCGGCATCGACTGCAGCCCGCCCTCGCTCAGCGCGCGCGCGCCGTAGCTGATGCGCCGGCCCCCCTCGAAATGCCGCCGCATCTCGGGGTGCGTCTTGAAGCGCTGCATCTCCTCGAACGGCGACAGCCACGGATTTTTGTAATCCAGGCCGACGACGAAGCCGTACGACACCAGGCGGTCGCCCCAGTGATACAGCCAGCTGCCGCCGTAGGTCGCGCTGTCCAGCGGCCAGCCGATGCTGTGCTCGATCAGCCCAGGGCGATGCGCCTCGGCTGGTATCTCCCACAACTCCTTCACGCCGAGCGCGTAGGTCTGCGGGTCGCGGCCTTCGCGCAGTCCGAAGCGGTCGATCACCTTCTTGGTCAGCGACCCGCGGCAGCCCTCGGCGAGCAGCGTGTAGGCCGCTCGCAGCTCCATGCCGGGCTGGTAGTTCGGGCCGCGTTCGCCGGATTTCTCGATGCCCATGTCGCCAGTGGCGATCCCCACCACGCGGCCGTCCTCCTCCAGCACCTCGGCGGCCGAGAAGCCCGGGTAGATCTCGACACCGAGCGCCTCCGCCTGCTGCGCGAGCCAGCGGCAAACATTGCCCAGCGAGCCGATGTAGTTGCCTTTGTTGTGCATCTGCGCGGGCGTCGGCAGGCGGATGGCGCGGGTGGCGGTCAAATACAGGAACCGGTCCTCGCCCGCCGGCGTGGTTAAGGGCGCGTCGCTCTCGCGCCAGTCCGGCAGCAGCTCGTCCAGCGAGCGCGGCTCGATGACGGCGCCCGACAGGATGTGCGCGCCAACCTCGCCACCCTTTTCCACGACGCAGACGTTGATGTCGGGATCGAGCTGTTTGAGACGAATGGCCGCACTCAGACCAGCGGGACCGGCCCCCACCACCAGAACGTCGAACTCCATCGCCTCACGCTCGGACATCGTTTTCTCCCCAATGCCTTATAGATAAGGAGTTGCCGCGGTTGCGGAAACCCCGAGCCGGCGCGACATTGGGCGGTATGGACGCTTTGGCCGCGCTGAGGCTGCAAGTCGAGTGGGGCGTGGACGAGGCGCTCGACGACCGTCCGCAGGATCGCCGCACGATCGGCGCGCCATTGCGTCAGGCGCTCGAACCGGCGTCGCGCCCCACCGCCCTGCCCCGGCCTCCGCAGGTGGCGTCCGCGCACGAGGTCGCCGGCGCCGCTGCCTCGTTGGCCGCCTTGCGCGACGCCCTCGCCGGCTTCGATGGCTGCAGCCTGCGCCGGACCGCCACCAACCTGGTGTTCGCCGAGGGAGATCCCGAGTCCCGCCTCGTGCTGGTCGCCGACGTGCCCGGTCCGGACGAAGACCGGGCTGGCCGGCCGTTCGCGGGGGCCACCGGCGCGACTCTGGACCGGATGCTCGCCTCCATCGGGCTCGATCGGGCGCAGGCGGTGCTGACGAGCCTGGTGCCCTGGCGGCCCCCCGGCGACCGGCCCCCGAACGAGGCCGAACTGCAAGCCTGCCTGCCGTTCCTGTACCGCCAACTCACGCTGATCCGACCCGCCTTCGCCGTGCTGTTCGGGCGCACGGCGCTGCGGGCGCTGGCCGGCGGGGACGCACGCCGCAGCCGTGGAAAATGGCTCGAACTGGCGATTCCGGGGTTGGGAACACCGCTCCGGGCGCTCGCCATGCCGACCGTGGCACACATTCGCGCCACGCCAGCCGCAAGGCGCGACGCCTGGGCCGACTTGGTGCAATTACGGCGGGCATTGGACCGCCTGTCGACCCTCCAGGAGGCAAATTGTGGGCATTGACCCGACACGGCGCTTCATCCCCGTCCGCATCGCGGTGCTGACGGTGTCCGACACGCGCGGCGCGAGCGCCGACAGCTCCGGCGACACTCTGGCGGCGCGCGTGACGGCGGCGGGTCACGCCGTCGCGGCGCGGGCGATCGAGCGGGACGACGCCGGGTCGATCGAGGCTCGGCTGCGCGGCTGGATCGCGGACCCGGCAATCGACGTGGTGATCACGACGGGCGGCACCGGGATCACCGGCCGGGACGTGACCCCGGAAGCGTTCGACCGCGTGCTGGAGAAGCGGATCGAGGGGTTCGGCGAGTTGTTCCGGATGCTGAGCTTCCAGAAGATCGGGTCGTCCACGATCCAGTCCCGTGCGATCGGGGGGGTGGCGGGCGGCACGTACCTGTTCGCGCTGCCGGGCAGCACCGGCGCGGTGAAGGACGGCTGGGACGATATACTGCTATGGCAGCTCGACAGCCGCCACCGGCCCTGCAACCTGGTGGAGCTGATGCCGCGGCTACAGGAACACCTGCGGTAGGTTCCGCTGATTTGACGTGCTACGGCAACGGCGCGCTCTTCTCCGCCGCCACCAGGAACCGCTGCGCCAGCACCCCGTACAGCGGCCGTCGGCACACCAGGCGCGAGGCGGCGAACGCCAGCAGCGCGGTCGCCATCAGCGGCACCGTCATACGCTGGTTGTCGGTCATCTCCATCACGATGATCGCGGCGGTAATGGGCGCCTGCACGACGCCGCTGAAATAGGCTACCATTCCGAGCAGGACCACTGCCGCCGGTGGCGCCGCCGGAAGCAATGGCGACAGCCACGCGCCAAGCCCCGCGCCCACCGAGAGCGACGGCGCGAAGATGCCGCCGGGGACGCCGCTGAGGTAGGACACGACCGTGGCCAGGAGCTTCAACACAAAAAAGGATTTTCCCAGGTCGCTGCCGCCCGCCACGAGGCCGCGCGCCTGGGCATACCCAGTGCCGAACGTCGCCCCGCCGCTGACCCAGCCAAGCAGCGCCAACGCGACCCCGCAGGCGGCGGCGAACACGATCGGGTGCGCCGCGACCCGGCGGCCGACGCGCCCGGACAGCAGCGGCTGGAACCCGATCAGGGACGCGCTGAAGACGCCTCCCGCCAGCCCCCCGGCTAGCCCGCAGACCAGAACCGCGACCCAGCCGATACCGACGTCGAGACGGACGGAGGTGGCGCCGAAATAGCTGTAGTCGCCGCTGATGGCCGCGGTCATCACGCCTGCGATGACGACGGCGGCCAGCACGACGCCCGCTGTCCGCTGGTTGAAGGAGTGGCTCAGTTCCTCGATCGCGAAGACCAGGCCGGCGATCGGGGTGTTGAACGCGGCCGCCACGCCCGCCGCGCCGCCGGCCAGGACTAGCGCCCGGTGCGCGTCCTCCCGCGGCAGGCGCAGGACGCCGCCGAGCGCGTGCATCAGCGCCGCGCCGACCTGGACGGTCGGTCCCTCGCGCCCGATCGACGCGCCGCATGCGAGGCCGAGCAAGGTCAGCAGCACCTTTCCCGCCGCCACCCGCAGCGACAGCACGGCCGAGATCGCCGGCCCACGGCTCAGATGCAGCGCCGCGATGACCTGCGGGATGCCGCTGCCCTGGGCGCCGGGGAACACGGCTCGGGTCAGGAACACGCCCATGGCGAGCCCGGCGGGAGCGAGCAGGAACGGCACCCATGGACGCCCGGCCGTGGCGTGCAGGAACAGCCGGCTCGCCAAGTCGGCCAGCGCGGCAAAGCCGATCGCCGCCGCCGACACAAGCACCGCCCCGGTCCAAAAGGCGAGCCGGCGATACCACAGCCGGGTCGACAGCATCGGCAGGCGCCGCCACCGCCGGTATCGCCTCATCTCATTGTCGCCCGCAAATCGGCCGCCGTGTCCACATCGCGCAGCATCCGCAGCATGACGACCCGGCGTCCCCCAAAGTTCCGCAGCGTGTCGGCCAGCGCGTACTCGCTAGACCAGCGGACCCCGGCGAACGGATGCGCCGGGCGTCGCGGGCCAAGGGCTGCGAGCCAGTAGCCGCCGTCCATCGCCGGCCCGAAGGCCGCTCCCGAACGTCGTACCGCCTGGAACGCCGCGATGACGTCGCCGACGCCGGCGTCCGGGATGTCGGTTCCGATGATTGCGACCCGGCCGCGCCGGCAGCGCGCGCAGGCCCGGTGCATGCGCGTACCCAAATCCCCGGGTCCCTGGGTGATGACCGGCACGCGCGCCGGCCAGCGCGCCCTGACCCAGTCTGGGGCCCGGTCCGGCGTGACCGCCAGCACGGTGCGGAACCGGCGGTCGCGCCGCAACGCCCGCAGCAGGCGCGTGAGGTTTGCGACGTAGAAGCGCAGGGCCGCACGATCGCCGATCTCGCTGGCAAGCCGGCGCTTGACCGTGCCGAGCTGGGGCGCGCGGGCGAAGACGATGATCGTGTCCTTCAGCGATAGATCCTCGCGATGAGCCGGGGCGGCAACCCGGCATACCACAGGGCCAAGCAGCCGAGGTTGCGGGCCGAGCGCCGCAGCCAGCCGTCCCGCTCCCATCGCGTGGCCGAGGTGACGGCGTCGCTCGCGAGCGGGCGCAGCCGGGCACGGCCAAGGCGACGGGCGAGATCGACATCCTCCATCAGCGGCAGCGGCCGAACGCCGCCTACGGCATCGAGCAGTGTGCGGGCGATCAGCAATCCCTGGTCGCCATACGGCAGGCCGAGCACGCGGCATCGCCACGCGACCGCCCGTTCGAGCCGCCGGGCGCGCGGGTCCGGGCTGTCGAGCGCGAAGCGGAAATAGCCGGCTCGGTCGGATCCTTGCGCCATGAATGCAGCGAGGGTCGCCTGCCATCCTGGGGCGAGGCGGGTGTCGGCGTGCAGCAGCAGCAGCCAGTCGCATTTTGCGGCCATCACGCCCGCGGCAAGCTGGGCCCCACGGCCCCGCGACGCTATAATGACACGGGCGCCGCCAGCGCGCGCCACGTCCACAGTGGCATCCCGGCTGCCGCCATCAACCACGACGATCTCGTCGGCTCCCGCGATCGAGGCAAGGGTTGCTGGCAGGACGAGCGCTGAGTCCAAGGTCGGGATGACGAGTGAAAGCAAGTTGGCGTGCGGTTCCGGAAAGCTTCAGGCCATGGTCACGCCACTTATAGCCGGACCGGGCTGCGTCGAAGCAGAATTCGGCGGTTCGGGAGGAAGATCGTTCCAGGGGAGCCGTCGCGATCGTGCCGGCTCGAACGTGTCCGACCGCGTCCCCCGCCAGCGTGCGCTCAACCCGGATGCAAGACGCCTCCTACCCGTCCGCCTCGGCGTCCCGCCAGCGTGGGAAGATCGCCACTTGGCCACGCACGGCGCCGTCGGCGTCGGTCAACTGGCACATCGTCACGTCCTCAATCCAGAAACGCCGGCCCGATCGTGCTATCCGCAGGCCGCGATACCCGGTGGCGTAGCCGTGACGCGACACCTGATCGAGCAGGCCTTGCCGTTCAGCCCGGTTCGAGCTCTCGGCCGACAGGCGGGATGGAAGGCTGGTGAACTCTGCCCAGGAATACTCGAAGCAGCGCTGGGCCGCCTGGTTGGCGTAGATGAAATGCGGGTCAGGCGCGGTGTTGTGCACGAGCACGCAAAACGGGGCGGCCTCGTACAGCCAACGAGCCGCTTCTCCGTCGGCTATACCGGCCGGAACGAGGCTGCTGCCGGTCGCTCGTTCGTAGCTGTCCAAAATCGACCGCGGCAAGGCGTGACCACTCGGCAGACCATGATCCGCTCCGTCGTTGTCAGGCTCTCGATCATCCGCGTGCATCAAACGTGCGTCCATCTAAAGCCCGACCAGTACCGCCACCTGATACGTCAAGCGCAAGCCGGTGGCGCACCCAACCCTGCTTCGGCGCTGCCCCGGCTCGAGCTCTGCCCTGGACTCGCATTTGGGTGTCCAAAGCCATCATGCCTTTGACGGAGTTTAAGGCAGAGCCGCAACCTTCCACTTGGCCTTCGACGGCCGCCGTTATCGATTGAGACGAGAGTGTCTCAGACGACCTGCAGCTTCACGTCCACGTTGCCGCGCGTCGCGTTCGAATATGGGCAGACCTGGTGTGCCTTCTGCACCAGCGCCTCGGCCTCAGCGTGGTCCATGCCGGGCAGGCTGATGTTTAGCGCGGCGGTGATGCCGAAGCCGCCCTCGGAGCGTGGGCCGATGCCGACCGTCGCCGTTACGGCCGCGTCGTCGGGGACCTTCTTATGCTCCTGCCCAGCGACGAACTTCATCGCGCCCAGGAAGCAGGCGGAGTAGCCGGCGGCGAATAGCTGCTCGGGGTTGTTGCCGGCACCGCCAGCACCGCCCAGCTCCTTGGGCGTGGACAACTTGACGTTCAGCGTGCCGTCCTTGGTCTTGGCCTCGCCATCGCGGCCGCCATGCGCCGTCGCTTCGGTCATGTATTTTACGTCAACAGACATGATGTTTCCTCGTGTATGGGCGCGCGCAGCAGGCAGCGTCGCGCGCCGTTGGTCAAGCCGCCTGCGATGACGGGGCTTTACGGTCCCGTCAAGTCAGGCGGTCGTCACGGCACCAGGAAATTACGAGCCACCTTGCGACAATTGCAGCTCCCGCCAGGCGGACGCCGCGACCCGGATGCCCTCGGCATGCGCCGTGCCCAGCAGAAGGTGGACGACCAGCAGCATCAGGAACAGCACGAGTAGTACCCGAATGATCCCGCCGAAAACACGGAGCGCGAACAGGAACAGCGCGATGGCCAGCGCGATCAGGACGACGTTGGTGAGGTCGCGCGGGACCCCGGCCTGCGCCAACGTGACCCGCGCCCGCGCCTCGACCGCGACGAAGACGCCGAGGATGAGCGCGATCACATCCAACAGCAGGGTTTTGACCACACCGAACGCCTTGTCGACCGCTTCCATCCCGCTTTCCTTGCCGTCTCGCGCCGTATGTACGGTCGTTTGGGCCCCCTGTCACGCGAGCGGCGGCAATCCAGCGCTAATGGTCGGAGGGCGCGACGGGACGGGCACCGCCGGGTGTCGCCGAGCTGGTGAGGCTGATCTCGTTGTCGCGCACCACGATCGTCGACGCATCGCAGCTCTTTAACTGCTGCTGCGGCAATTGGGTGCCGTCCGCAAACTTCACCGTGATCGTGTCGACGCATCCGCCGTTATTGGCGCCGAACGACTGCGACTGGTTCGGCATGATCCGGCCTTTCTCGGTGATGTTGGCCGTCGCCCCGTTGGTCATGTGCGCGGACGCCTCGACGATCGGCTTGGAGGCGAGGTTGCGCAGGCTGTAGCTGTGGATTTGCCGGTTGATCGACGTCGCAGGCGCGGTGGTCCCGGCGCTGTCGGGCGCCTGCGCCATCGCGGGCGCGCTGCCCAACGCCGTTGCAGCCATGATCGCCAGCACCCAACCCCGGTTTGGTATCGACGCCATCGCACAGCCTCCATTGATTTGTGCGGAGTATTACCCGCGCGTGCAGCATGACAACAGCTAAGCCATGCGCGGGTTGCGCGCCCCACTTCGCAGAGCCTCGGCTTCTTGACACCCTCCGCCCCCCCCGTTAGCAAACCGATGCCTTCTGGCCGGGTGCTTTGGCTGAGGGGATCGGTTTTGGGCGACAACGACAAGGACGGCTCCTTCGAGAGCCGGCTGGCGGCGGCGGAAACGAAACGGCGTCCGCAGGAATCGGGTCGGGCGGCAGCGAACAGCTCCGCGTGGGGCGTCGGCGCTCGGGTCGGGGTCGAGTTGCTGTCCGCCCTGGTCGTGGGATTGGGCGTGGGCTGGGCGCTCGATCGGTGGTTCGGCACGACGCCGCTGCTGCTGGTGATCGGGGTGCTGCTCGGCGGCGCGGCGGGGATTGCGAACGTGTGGCGTCTGATGGCGCCGCCGCGATAGAAGGGACGGGACTTTGGATACGGAAACGCCAGCACCCACCATCGACGCCCTAGGACAGTTTAAGCTGCACCATGGCTGGGGCCTGATCGGGCAATCCGTCAATTTCACCCAGTCGAACGCCTGGATGGTGGCCGGCGGCGTCCTCGTGCTCGGGCTGCTCTATTTCGGCATGCGCCCGCGGGCGACCGTGCCGGGCCGGCTCCAGGCGCTGGCCGAGTTGTGCTACGATTTTATCTACAAGATGTGCGACGACCAGATCGGAGATGGCGGCCGGCGCTTCTTCCCGTTCATCTTCACCCTGTTCTTCTTCGTGCTGATGGGCAACCTGTTGGGCTTGCTGCCCTTCGCCTTTACCTACACCAGCCATATCGCCGTCACCTTCGGACTGGCGCTGATGGTGATCGTCCTCGTCACGACCGTTGCCATCGTCGAGAACGGGACGAAGTTCTTCACCGTCTACTTCTTCCCGCCCGGCGCGCCGAAGCTGCTGGCGCCGCTGATCATTCCGGTCGAGATCATCTCCTACCTCTCGCGCCCCGTCAGCCTGTCGATCCGGTTGTTCGCCAACATGGTGGCCGGCCACGTGATGCTGGACGTGTTCGCGACCTTCATCCTGATGCTGTCGGCGTTCGGCGCCGTCGGCACGGTCGCCGGCGTCTTCCCGCTCGCGATCAACGTGGTGCTGATCGGCTTCGAGCTTCTCGTCGCGTTCCTGCAGGCTTACGTCTTCGCCATTCTGACCTGCATCTATCTCCACGACGCCGTGCATTTGCACTAAGCGATCTTCCCAACACTCACTGCCCGAAAAGGATATTCACCATGGACGTCGCCGCCGCAAAAGCCCTCGGGGCTGGTATCGCTGTCATCGCGCTTGCGGGCGTCGGCATCGGCATCGGCAACATCTTCTCGGCCCTCGTGACCTCCGTCGCGCGCAACCCGTCCGCCCGCGACCAGGTGTTTGGCCTGGGCATCCTGGGCTTCGCGCTGACGGAAGCCGTGGCGCTGTTCGCCCTGCTGATCTCGTTCCTCATCCTGTTCACCTGATCCCGGCCATGCTGCGGTTCGTCACGGCCGCGGCGTCTCTCCTTCTCGTCCCGGCCGCAGCGTTCGCCGCCGGGGCGTACAAGGAGGGCATGCCGCAACTCGACTTCCACTCGCCGCTGACCACCAGCCAAGTGGTGTGGATGGCGCTGATCTTCGGCGGGCTGTACGTGCTGTTCGACCGCTGGGGCTTGCCGCGCGTCGCCTCGGTGATCGCGGAGCGCCGAACCGCGATCGACGGCGACCTCGACACGGCCCGCTCCGCGAAAACGCAGTCGGAGGCGGCGGTGGCCGAACTGACGGAGGCCACGCGGAGCGCCCGGGCGGAAGCCCAGTCGGCGATCGCGTCCGCTTCAAACCAGGCGAAAAGCGAAGCGGCCACCCGCGCGGCGGAGATGAACGCGACCTTGGACGCGCAACTCCACGAGGCGGAGGGCCGGATCGCCGAGGCCCGCTCCGCCGCGATGGGCGCGCTGCGGCAGGTCGCCGGCGAGACGGCGGTCGCGGTCGTCACCCGCCTGACCGGCACGGCACCCGAGGCCGCCCGCGTTGACGCGGCGGTCGGGACCTTACTCGCTGCTCGCGGCCTGGCCTGAGGAAATCGGTCTTTGAAACATCATGAGAGCTTCTTCGCCAATCCCCGTACCTGGGTGGCGATCGCGTTCATCATCTTCTTCGTGCTGTTCGGCCGCAAGATGTGGGCGGCCCTGGCGGCGATGCTCGACAAGCGCACCAGCGACATCCGGGCCGAGCTCGACGAGGCTGCCCGGTTGCGCCGCGAGGCCGAGGCCATGCTGGCGGACGCCCGGAACCGGCGTGAACAGGCCCTGGCCGATGCGAAGACCCTGCTCGACTCAGCCCGCGCCGAGGCGGGCCGCGTCGCGGACCAGGCGCACGCGGACGCCGAAGCATCCGGCCGTCGGCGTGAGAAGCTGGCGCATGACCGGATTTCCGCGGCCGAGAAGGCAGCCGTGACGGATGTCCGCCTCGCCGCCGCCGACCTCGCCGCGCGCGCGGCCGAACAGGTGATCGCCGCAACCCTCTCGCAGGAGGGCGACGCGCCGCTGATCGACAGCGCCATCGCCGGTTTGCCGAGCGCCCTGGGAAGCCGCCGCGCAGCCTGATGTTCGTTGAAACGCGCGACCCCCCAGGGCGGTCCCCAGGGCGGCCCGGGCGGTCGCCCTTTTTGTTTTTATAACGCAGCTATAAGGTGCGGTTTCACGACGGAATGGACATGCCGATGTTTCGACTAGCCCGCTGCGCCACGCTTCTGCTGGCGTACGGCGTGAACTTGGCCTCCCTCCCCGCCGATGCCGCGACCTTCCGCTGGGCCAATGACGGCGACGCGAACTCGATGGACCCCTACACGCGGCAGGAAAGCTTCCTGCTGACCTTCACCCAGAACTTCTACGACCCGCTGGTCCGGCGCGACCGCAACCTCAAGGTGGAACCGGCGCTCGCCATCGGTTGGGAGCAGCCGAACGACACCACGTGGCGCTTCCACCTGCGGCACGACGTGACCTTCCAGGGCGGCGAGCCGTTCACCGCCGACGACGTGGTGTTCAGCTACCGGCGGGCGATCGCGCCGGGTAGCCAGATCAACTCCTACTTCCAGGCGGTCAAGGAGGTGAAGCGGATCGACAATTTCACCGTCGATTTCCTCACCGCCATGCCCGATCCCATCTTCGTGCAGGAAATCACGCAGTGGGACATCATGTCCAAGTCCTGGTGTGAGGCCAATCACGCCGAGCAGGCCATGGACCTGACAAAGAAGGAGGAGAATTTTGCGACCCGGCACGCCAACGGCACGGGTCCGTTCATCCTCGACATCCGCGAGCCCGACCGCCGCACCACCATGCACGCCAATCCGGGCTGGTGGGACAAGCCGGAGCACAACCTGACGGACGTTCAGTTCAACGTCATCGGCAACGCCGCCACGCGGGTCGCCGCCCTGCTGTCGGGGGACGTCGACATGATCTACACCGTGCCGCCCCAGGACATGGCGCGGCTGGAGCATACCGAGGGGCTGAAGGTGCTCTCGACGCCCGAGCTGCGGACGGTGTTCCTGGGCTTCGACCAGAACCGCGAGGAGCTGCTGAAGTCGGACGTGAAGGGCCGCAACCCGTTCAAGGACCGCCGGGTGCGCCTGGCGTTCAACATGGCCGTGGACAAGGAGGCGATCCACCAGCGCGTGATGCGCGGCCAGTCGCACGTGACCGGCAACATGTACGGCCCCGGCGTGAACGGCTACACCGCCGACTCGGATGTGCTCTGGCCGGTCGACACGGGCGCCGCCAAGAAGCTGCTTGCCGAAGCCGGCTATCCGAGCGGCTTCGGCGTGACGCTCGACTGCCCCAACGACCGCTACGTCAACGACGAGTCGATCTGCCAGGCCGTCACCGCGATGCTCGCCCGCATCGGCGTGAAGGTGACGCTGAATGCCCAGACCCGGCTGCAGTACTTCGCCCAGATCAGCAACCCGGGCTACACCACCAGCTTCTACATGCTGGGATGGACACCCAACACCTACGACGCGCTGAACTCGCTGTTCAGCCTCGCCGGAACCCGCAAGGGCACGCGCGGCGTGTTCAACGACGGCGGCTACAGCAACCCGGCGCTTGACGCGCTACTGGACGAGATCGCGGTCGAGACCGATCCAGCGCGGCGCAACGCCGACATCGTGCAGGCGTCCAAGCTGCTGCACGACGACGCGGCCTTCCTTCCGCTGCATCAGCAAACCGTCGTCTGGGCCACCCGCAGCAACATCGAGCTGACGCAATTGGCCGACAACTCCTTCCCCCTTCGGCTGGTCCGCGTGAAGTAGCCTTTACCCAGCCGTCGCAGGCCCAACATCAGGCGGGCAACCACCCTGGTGACACCGGCATGGATTTCTCAACGACCCCCGAGACCATCACCTCCGAGATCGGCCGCTTCGGCATCGGCCAGCCTGTCTCCCGCAAGGAAGACCCGGTGCTGCTCCGAGGCGAAGGCCGCTACACCGACGATCTGTCGCTGCCGGGCCAGGCATACGCGGTCATGGTCCGCAGCCGGGTCGCGCACGGCGAGCTGCGCGGCGTCGACGCGGCGGAGGCTCGGGTGATGCCGGGCGTGCTGGCGATCTACACCGCCGGCGACCTGGTGGCGGCGGGGATCGGAATGATGCCGGCGACGTCGGGCAAGAACCGCGACGGCTCGACCACGCCGCGCCCGCCGCAATACGCCCTGGCGCAGGGCCGGGTGCGCTACGTCGGCGACCCGGTGGCGGTCGTCGTCGCCGAGACCGCAGTCCAGGCGCGCGACGCCGCCGAAGCGGTGCTGCTGGACATCGACGCCCTGCCTACCGTCACCGCCGCCCGGGCCGCGGCCAGACCCGGTGCCCCTGTCCTGCACGCGGAGGCGCCGGGCAATCTGTTCCTCGACTACCACTACGGCGACACCGCCGCTGTCGCCGCCGCGTTCGCCCGGGCCGCGCACGTCACCCGCCTATCGCTCGCCAACAACCGCGTGGTGGTGGCGCCGATGGAGCCGCGCTCCGCCCTCGCGTCCTTCGACCCGGCGGACGAGCGCTGGACCTTGCGCCTCGGCACCCAGGGCGTGTTCGGCTTCCGCAACACGGTGAAGGGCGTGCTGGGCGTCGACGCGGAGAAAATCCGCATCCTGACCGGCAACGTCGGCGGCTCGTTCGGCATGAAGGCGTCGTGCTACCCCGAGTACATCGTGGCCCTCCACGCCGCCCGTGCGCTCGGCCGCCCGGTGAAGTGGACCGACGACCGGTCCGACAGCTTCCTGTCCGACAGTCACGGCCGCGACCACGACATGGATCTGGAGCTGGCGCTGGACGCCGAGGGCCGATTCCTGGCGCTGCGGGTGAGCGGCTTCGGCAACCTCGGCGCCTATCTCAGCAATGCGACGACCCTGCCGCCCACGGTGAACGCGGTGAAGAACGTGGTGGGCGTATACGCGACTGCGCTGGTCGAGGTGTCCACGCGCTGCATGTTCACCAATACGACCCCCGTGGGGGCCTATCGCGGCGCCGGGCGGCCGGAGGGCAATTATTACATGGAGCGGCTGATCGACACGGCCGCCGCCGAGATGGGCATCGACCGGGTGGAGTTGCGCCGGCGCAACCATATCCGCCCGGAGCAGCTTCCCTACGACACGGCGTCCGGCATGGTGTACGACAGTGGCGACTTCCCGATGCTGCTGGAGCGGGCGCTGGCGATCGCCGACTGGGATGGCTTTGCGGCGCGCCGGGCCGACAGCCGGCGGCGTGGGCGGCTGCGCGGCATCGGCATCGGCCAATACCTCGAGGTGACCGCGCCGCCGTCGCAGGAGATGGGCGGCATCAGTTTCGACGCCGATGGCGGGGTGACCATCACGACGGGCACGCTCGACTACGGTCAGGGCCACGCCTCGCCGTTCGCGCAGTTGCTGGTCGACCGGCTCGGCGTGCCGTTCGAGCGTGTGCGGCTGGTGCAGGGCGACAGCGACGCGCTGATCGCGGGCGGCGGCACCGGCGGCTCGAAGTCGCTGATGGCGAGCGGGGCGGCGATCCACGAGGCGGCGATGCTGGTGATCGAGCGGGGCCGGCACATCGCGGCCCACATGCTCGAAGCGGGAGTCGAGGATATCGATTTCAGCGCCGGGCGGTTCGCCATCGTTGGCACCGACCGCGGCATCGGCATCATGGATCTGGCCGAACGCCTGCGCGCGGGCGAGACGCTGCCGCCGGACGTGCCGCAGGACCTCGATGCGGCAACCATCCACGACCACGCCCCGTCCGCCTTCCCGAACGGCTGCCACATCGCCGAGGTCGAGATCGACGAGGAGACGGGCGTGGTCGAGGTCGTCAGCTACATCATGGCGAACAATTTCGGCGTGCTGGTGAACCCGATGCTGGTCGAAGGCCAGACGCATGGCGGCATCGTCCAGGGGATTGGACAGGCGCTGCTGGAGTCGGTGGAGTACGACGCCGACGGGCAGTTGCTGTCCGGTTCGTTCATGGACTACGCCCTGCCCCACGCGATGGACCTGCCGCAGTTCACCTTCGCGAGCTTCCCCGTGCCGGCACGCACCAACGTGCTGGGCGTCAAGGGATGCGGCGAGGCGGGCTGCGCGGGGGCGCTTCCATCGGTGATGAACGCGGTGGCCGACGCGCTGGGCCGGCACATCGATATGCCGGCAACTCCGCAACGGGTCTGGCGCGCGCTACACCCGGCGTGAGTTCGGCCGGTGAAGACAAGGTAAGGTTAAGGCTCTGCCTCAAGCTCCGCCAAAGGCATGATGCCTTTGGAAAGCCAAATAATTGCGGGTCTGGGGCCTCAAGCCCCAGCTTGTCCAGGGCAGAGCCATGGCCTTTTGTTGTGTCGCAAAACTCTTGTCATTTGTGAAATTTCGGGCAGGCTGACCTCGACTCCTCCGAGGTACTGCCGATGCCATTCGTCTCGTACGCGCAGAATTACGAGGACGTCCTACTCTGGCGCGCCCTGGGCTCGGTCGCGGCCGGGTTCTACATCGATGTCGGCGCGTTCCATCCGGACGAGGACTCCGTCACCCGCGCGTTCCATGACCGCGGCTGGACCGGCGTCAACGTCGAGCCGGTCGACGCCTTGTTCACCCGGTTGGCGGCCGCACGCCCCCGCGACGTGACTCTGCGCTGCGCGGTTGGCGCGGTGTCCGGCGTCACGTCCCTGAAAATCGTCCAGAACACTGGGCTGTCCACGACCGACCCCAGCCAGGCTGCCGGGTTGGACGTGCAGGGCGTCGCGTCACAGGCCGAACCGACGCAGGTCCGCAGCCTCGCCGACATCTGCCGGGAGCACGCTCTCGGCGACATCCACTTCCTCAAAATCGACGTCGAGGGAGCGGAGCGCGCGGTGCTGGAGGGCGCTGATTTCACCCGCTACCGACCGTGGATCGTGCTGCTGGAAGCGGTCGCGCCGGAGACGCGCGCGCCGACCCACGAGCGCTGGGAAGATCTGATGCTGGCGGCGGATTATCGCTTCGTCTGGTTCGATGGCCTGAACCGGTTCTATGTCGCCGCGGAGCAATACGCGGCGCTCGGCTGCTATTTCACCGCGCCTCCGAACGTGTTCGACGATTTCATCCGCCCCGCCGACGCCGAATTGGCCCGGCGGCTGGCCGAAAGCCAACACGCCCACGCCGCGGCGGAGGCGGAAGCAGGGTTCGCCGCCCTGCGCGCCCAGGCCAGCGACGCGAGAGCGCGCGATGCCCTGCAGGCCCGGGCCGACCTGCGGGACCTGCTCGCCCGGGCGCGGCAGGAGGCGGCGGACCTCCAGGCCAATGTAGAGTGGCATCGAGGCTTGCAGCGGGACGCCGAGGACTTGGTAGGGCGTCTCCAGGAGGAGACCGCCTGGCTGCGCGGAGTACAGGAGGACATGCGGCTTCGGGCGGCGGAGCGGCACGACGCCGCCGTGGCGCGCGCGCAGGCGGCCGGCGCGACGTTGGCCGCGGTTCGCGCAAGCCGGTCGTGGCGTTTGACGGCGCCGATACGGCGGTTGATCGACCGAACCCGGCCAGCTTGATGCCCCACGCCGTCGTGCACCAATTCCACGCCGGCTCGGCCGTCGGCGACGCCATCACGAATTCGATGCTCCTGATCCGCCGCATCCTGCGGGCCCGCGGCTTCCACAGCGACATCTTCGTCCAGCACCGCGACCAGCACCTCGGCGATGAGGTCTACGACATGGACGCGCTGCCCCGCCATGCGGCGTATGCCCTGCTGGTGCACCACTCCATGGGGTTCGCCTCGTGGGACCGTATCGTCGCGTTGCCCGCCCGCAAGATACTGGTCTATCACAACATCACCCCTCCGGAATTTCTGCAGCCGGCCGATGTGCGGCGTGCGGCGGTCGTGGGCCGGCAGCAACTCGCCGGCTATCGCGGCCACGTGGTCGCCGCGCTGGCCGATAGCGCCTTCAACGCGCTGGAATTGCACGCACTCGGCTTTCCCGTCCCGCAAACCTGTCCGCTGCTGTTCGACACCGCTGCTTTGCGCCGCCGGGCAGGCCCGCGCCGCCATGAGCGAACGGCCATCTTCACGGTGCTGTTCGTCGGCCGCCTGGTGATGTCGAAGGCGCAGGACGAGCTGATCGCCGCCTTCGCCGCCTTCAAACTGCGGTATGGCCGGCCGTGCCGCCTGGTGCTACCCGGCGCGATGCAGGACGGCGAGGCCGACTACCTCCTGCGGATCGAACGCGCAATCGCGGCCGCCGGGCTGCAGGACGATGTCGTGCTGCCGGGCCTCGTCAGTGACGCGGAGCTGCATGGCTGGTACGCCCGCGCAGACCTGTACGTCTCGCTGAGCTGGCACGAAGGCTTCGGCGTGCCGCTGATCGAGGCGATGGCGCACGGCGTGCCGATCCTCGCCTGGCCAGCCGGGGCAGTCCCCTACACGCTGTCCGGCGCAAGCGAGCTTCTGGCCGATCGCGCCTCCGACGCGGTCGCCGCGCGCATGCTCGCCCTTGTCGTGGACCCGGCGCGGCGGGCCGCGATCGCCGCGGCACCGGGCCGCGTGCTCTGCGGCTTCGACCTGGACCGGCATATTCCCGTGCTGATGCAGGCCGTGGCGCGCGCGGACGCGGCCGTTCCGGACCGCTCGGCGGCTCCGGCGATGGCGGCCAACATGCGTTTCACCCTCGCCGGCCACGTGCGCGGGACCTACAGCCTGGCCGCGGTCAACCGCGCCATCGCCTGCGCCATCGAGGTGAGCCGGCCCGGCGCCGTCCGGTTCCTCCCCGTGGAGGGCTCGCCGACCGGCGATCTTGCGGGGACGCCCGACGAAGACCGCGCAGCTATGGCGGCGTTCACGGAGCGCGGCCCCTTCATCACCGGACCGGAGGCGGTGATCAGCCAGCACTATCCGGTCTACGTGCCCCAAGCCGGCGGCGATGTCCGGCTCGCGTTGGTGTTCTGGGAGGAGTCGCTGCTTCCAGCGGAGACGATCGCCCGGCTGAATTCCAGCTTCGACGCGGTACTGGCCCCCTCGGTGTTCGTCGCGAAAACCCTGCGCGATTCAGGGCTGAGCCTACCGGTCCTCATGACCGGGCAGGCCCCCCTGCTGCAGCCAGGCGATCCCGATCCGACGCCGCGGCCGTTCACATTCCTGCACGTCTCCTCGGGCTTTCCGCGCAAGGGCGTCGATGTCCTGCTCGCCGCCTGGGCCGAGGCGTTCGACGCGCGGCGGGACGTGCGGTTGATGATCAAGACCTTTCCCAACCCGCACAACGACGTCGCGGTACGGCTCCTGTCCCTGCCGCAGGCGCATCAGGGACTGGCGCCGATCCATCACATCGACCGTGACCTGGAGGCGGCCGGGATGGCGGCGCTGTATGCCGGGTCGGACTGCATGGTGCTGCCGACGCGGGGCGAGGGCTACAACCTGGTCGCCGCCGAGGCGCTGGCGGCAGGGCTGGGCTTGATCGTGACCGGCTTGGGCGGCCACATGGATTTCTGCACGGCCGCCAACGCCCGATTGCTCCCATTCCGCTACGCTGCGTCCCGCAGCCATCTCGCCACGCCGCACTCGGTGTGGGCCGAGCCGAACCACGACGCGCTCGTGCAGGCGCTGCGGGACGCGCCGGCGGCACCGAAACCCCCTGAACAGTCGCGCCGCGATATCCTGTCGCACGTCGATGCGGGGGCCTTCGTGGACCGTCTCGCGACCGCCGCGGCCACCGTGATCGCGGCCGGCCCGGCGCGGCCGGTACGGGTTGCCTGGGTCTCGTCGTGGCAGGTTCGCTGCGGCGTCGCCGAGTATTCCGCAGCCCTGCTGGACGCGTTGCCCCGGCGCGGCATCGAGCGGCTTGCGATTATCGGCGACGACCGCACGCCGGCCGGGGATGCGGTGCACCCGGCGGGACGTCTCGGCGACCCGTCCCGCGACCTAGAGTTGCTGGGCGCGATCATGAACGAGGACGCGGAAATCGTCGTCATCCAGCACCAGCCCGGGCTGCTTGCCTGGGCGTCGCTGGCCCGCCTGCTGGACCGGCTGGCCCTGCAGCCCCGCGCGGTGATCGTGACGTTACACAGCACGCGGCATCTACAGGAGCTGACACCCCCCGAGCGGGAGGCGGCGCTCGGCGCGCTGGGCCGGGTCGCGCGCATCCTGGTCCACACGGTGGCCGACCTCGATGCGATGCAGGCCCACAACCTCGGCGACCGCACCGCCCTGCTGCCGCACGGCGCCCCCGTTCCATTCGCGGGCCGATGGATCCCCGACGGACCGCTCATCGTGGGATGCACCGGGTTCTTTCTTCCCGGCAAAGGCATCGGCCGGCTGATCGAAGCGGCGGCGGCGCTGCGTCCGGCATGGCCAGAACTGCGGTTGCGACTGGTCTGCGCCGAGTACGGCGACCCTGTCTCGGCCGCCGAAATCTCACGTTGCCGGGCTTTGGCCAGCGCGGCAGGCATGGAGGTGGAGTGGCATACGGACTTCCTGCCCGCCGTCGACGCTGCGGCACTCCTGGCAGGATGCCGCCTGGTCGTCTTGGCCCACGGCCCGTCGCCTGAATCGTCGAGCGCGTCGCTCCGTAGCGCGCTCGCGGCGGGAGTTCCGGTCGCGGTGACGCCGGCGCCGCTGTTCGACGAGGCGGCTGGCGCGGTGGCCCGCCTTCGTGGCGGCGCGCCGGCCGACATAGCCGCCGGGATTCATGACCTCCTTTCCGACCCCGCCGGCCTGGCTCGCCTGCAGGTTGCCGGACAGGCTTGGCTCGCCGACCGGCAATGGCCCGACTTGGCCGCGCGGCTCCATGGGATGATCCTCGGCTTCGCGTCGCAGTTGCGCGTGGATCGCCTTAACAATTCGTAACTGAAACGGTGTCCGCCGCAAGCAAATTTTATCACCGCGGGTGCATCCTCCTGGTTAATCCAGAAGTAACCTTTGTGCGGCACGAGCCGTCGGCATGCTGGTTGTGCCGTTGCACGAACAAAAGGGACGGTTCCAGACATGAGCGGCACAGATATCAAGCAGATGATTGAGACGGCGATCGAGCGCCGCGGCATGATCAAGCGCGCAGGCATGGGAGCGCTCGGGTTGGGCGCCTTGGCCACCGCCGGCGTATCGCTGCCGACACGCAGCGCGTCGGCGCAGCAGGCCAACATCGACGTGGACGTGCTGAACTTCGCGTTGAACCTCGAGTACCTCGAGGCCGAGTACTACATTCGCGCCGTGACCGGCCAGGGCTTGGCCGACGCGGACCGCACCGGCGGACAGGGCCAAGCGCCAGGCACCGTCAGCGCGCCCGACACCACGAAGGTGAATTTCCCGACCCGCCTGCTCCGGCAGTACGCCGAAGACATCGCCGGCGACGAGCAGGCGCACGTCCGATTCCTGCGCACGGCCCTCGGCTCCTACGCGGTCGCGGAGCCCACGATCGACGTTGGCCAGGCCTTCACCACCCTGGCCCAGGCAGCCGGCCTGATCGGCCCCGACCAGGTCTTCAACCCCTACGCCGATGAGATTTCGTTCCTGGTCGGCGCGTTCATCTTCGAGGACGTCGGCGTCACCGCCTACGCAGGCGCCGCCGGGCTGATCACCGACAAGGGCTATCTCGGCGCGGCGGCCTCCATCCTAGCGGTCGAGGCCTATCACGCCGGCACCATCCGCACGATCCTGGCCGAGGTCGGCGCCGGGGACGTGACCGACGCCATCGCCAACCTGCGTTCCACGCTGTCGGCCGGCGCGCCGAACGTCGACGACGCCGGCACCTTGACGCCCGAGGGGAAGGTGAACCTGGCGCCGGTGGACGCCAACTCGCTGGCATTCCGCCGCACGACGCGGCAGGTGCTGAACATCGTCTACGGCGCTCCGAACGCGTCCAGCGGCTTGTTCTTCCCGCAAGGCATGAACGGCGCAATCGCCAGCTAGGCTTCGTTCGTCTCGCCTACTCGCTCCCTCCTTGCGCAAGCTTCGCGCCGGGAGGGGCGAACAGCGCCCGCGCGGCGTTGACGACCCGGTCCTGATAGGCCAGTCCGAGCGCCGGCGTATGCGAGTGATAGAAGCCGATCGCCGGCATCATCGCCCCGCCGGCCTCATCCAAGTAGGTTCGCAGGATCGCCCCCGCGGCGGCGATATTGAAGCAGCCTCGTTGCAGCAGGTTCTGCTCCACCGCCGCCTCCGGTAAGCCCGTGTAGCGCGCCAGCGCTGGCAGCCACCGCGTGTTGACCTGCATCAGGCCGAGATCGCGTGAGCCATCGGTATTCAAGTGCGCCAGACCCGGCCGCCCGCCCTCGACACGCATGATCGACGGGAGGATACGGGGCGGCAGATGGTAGATCGACGCGACCAGCGCCATGCAGGCAACAAAAGGCACGGCCAATTGAGCAAATCCTTTCCACGACGCGACGAACATAGCGCAGCTCCGGGGATCACCTATCCCATAACCGTCGCCTCCTCCCGCGGGTGGGAGGGGACTTCGACGAGGGAGGTCGGCCAAGCCGGCTTCACCCTGCTGGAAATCCTGGTCGTCATCGCGATCCTCGGCCTGCTGATCGGCCTGGTGGCGCCCGCCGTGCTGCGCCAACTCGGCAACGCCCGCACCTCCGTGGCACGCCAATCGATCGAGCGGATCGGCACCATCCTGGACCTGTACAAGCTCGACATCGGCAGCTATCCCTCGACCGACCAAGGACTGCAGGCGCTGGTGGACCAGCCGGCCGGAGCCGCCAACTGGAATGGCCCGTATGTGAAGGGGGGCGTGCCCGTCGACCCCTGGAACCATTCGTTCACCTATCGAACCCCCTCGCAGCGGCCAAGCCACGACTACGACCTCTGCTCGAACGGTCCGACCGAGGGCGGGGCCAGCAGCCAGATGTGCAATCCGTGATCATAGCGCAGGCGCCGACCAGGCCGTGACGCGGAACAGCCGCCCCGAGCGATCCCGGCCCAGCGCCACGGCGGCCCGGCGGACGAAAACGCCGCCTCCGGCATCCTGCACCCGCGCGGTGATGGCGACCGCGCTCGGCGCGTGCGGCGGTCCCGTCGCCGTCGTCGGCACGTGGGCCAGTTCCAGCGCGCGCAACACCACCGGGTCCGCTGCCCGGGGATTGACCACCCCATCCGAGTCGAGCGTCAAATGCGGCCGCAGCGACGCCAGCAGCTTGGGCGTCATGCCGAGCACCAGCCCGATCTCGTCTACCGACTGGAAACGTGCGCTTGGGGGTGCGTAGGTAAGGCCCGCCTGCCGGTAGCGCTGCGCTTTCGGGCCGGTGACAGGCTCCTCCCCGGACGCCTGCCGCCACTCGTCCATCGCCACGGCAATGGCTGCGGCCGAGTCGGCGGGGGCGCCGGCCGCGCGCAGGAGGAACACCAGGAACTCGGCCGGCGCGGTGTTCGGGTTGACCTTCCCCGCTTCGTCCTCGATCCGCAGCTCGATCGATGCCACGCCGGGCAGAGGCGCCAGCCGCCGTAGCGCGCCGTCCGCGGCCCAGCGCGAGGCCGGCGCCGGGTCGATGAGGTGAAAGATCGCCTCGTGCACCGCGCCGTCGGCCGCATTCTGCAACACGACCGCCCGGCGCAAATTGTCGGCCAGTTGCGTCTCACTGCGTCCGGTGGCCGTGACCTGCGTCAGCAGCAGCGCGAGCAGCGCCATCGACCACAGCACGATCAGTAGTGCAAAGCCGCGCTGCCTCATCCAGGCGCAACCATGCCACGGGCCCGATGTGATAGCTGTCCAAGGCAAGTTGGAAGGCCATGGCGCTGCCCTGGACAAGCTGGGGCCTGAGGCCCTAAACCCACATTTATGTGGCTTTCCAGAGGCATCATGCCTTTGGCGGTCGCACTAAAGCGCCGCCGGTCTCACTGGTCTAGGTGCAGGCGTCGGCGCAGCGGCCGTTGCGGATCGGCCAGACCCGACACGCCCAGCGCCTGCAACTGTTGCGGCACGGCAGCGGCGTTGCGCAGTTGCTCGCGCAGGTCGGCGGTCAGCTCGGCCGCGTCGCGCTGGTCGTGCACCACGTGCGGCGTGATCAGCACGAGCAATTCCGTCCGCACGCGGTTGTTGTTCTGGCTGCCTGCGAAAATACCCAGCAGCGGCACGTTCTTCAGCCATGGAATGCCCTGGTTGTTCCGGGAGTCGGCGTCGCGGATCAAGCCCGCCAGGCCGACCGTCTGCCCGTCCTGGATCACCACGCGCGAGGTGATGCTGCGTTCGTTGAACGTGGGCGAGTTCACCCCGGGGGTGGTCACGTTCGGGTCGACGTCGCTAACTTCCTGCGAGATGTCGAGCGTCACCAAGCCGCCGCTGTTCACCCGTGGGGTCACCTGCATGATGACGCCGGTCTGCTGGTATTGGATGGAGTTCACGATCGGGCCGTTGCTGGTGATCGTGCTCTGCGCCGTTTGACTGATGTAGGGCACCAGCGCGCCCACCTGCAACCGCGCCGCCTCGTTGTCCAAGACGAGGACCTGAGGCGACGACAGGACACGCAATTGGGTGACCGACTGCAGAAGGTTCAGCGCGGCGTTGGTGTTGTTCGGCCCGCTGAGCACAAAGCCGGGGAAACCGCCGGCGAACCCCGCCGCCGGCGGCGCCGCGAAGCTAAGCGCCCCTTGGATGCCGGCCTTGAAAAAAAACTGGGTGCCATACTGCAGGGCGTCGTTCAGCGTGACCTCGGCGATGGTCGCGTCGATGCGGACCTGCAACGG
>JAABUX010002600.1_pt1 | contig 25237 bp, 24 predicted proteins | sample 5561851 | NCBI WGS metagenome assembly JAABUX01 (sample SAMN10711883, study PRJNA513361) | rock metagenome | isolation source: Antarctica rocks | place: Antarctica: Victoria Land, Richard Nunatak red sandstone | collected 2016-01-03 | reverse complement strand
TGAGAGACTCGGCGGCCTCGATGAGGAGGGGGATCGTCTCGGGGGAGGGCCGCATCTCCGTCGCTCCTGAGGTTCCTGGTGCGAAGCTCACAAGATACAGGACGGTTTTCTCCGTTCAAGTCCCTTAGCGGAAGATCTGCATAGCGTGGGTCGGGGTGGCCCAGTGGGGAATCTTGTCCACCTCGACGTTCCAGAGCCGGGCGATCTCGCGGATGTGGTCGGGGTTGTCCCAGTTGCGGAAGGCGGGCATCTCGCCGTCGCAGCCGCACTCGCGGTTGTTCTCGGCGGTGGGCTGGCCGTTCATCTGGAGGACGGTGCAGCCCGGCTTGCCGATCATCCCGCGGATCAACTGGAGGTTGTTGACCTGGACCGAGGCCGCGCCGGCCTGGTTGGACTGGTAGAACCCCTGGAGGACGGTCGACATCAGCCGACGGGCCGAGCTCAGGACGTGCGCCGCCACGCGGAGCTTCGCGACCGGGACCTGGGCGAGCCGCTCGATGTGCTCGGGGGTGTAGCGGGCGACGGTCTCCCGGAGCTTGTCGAAGCCGCGGGTGTGGGCGTCGATGAAGGCTCGATCGACCTGGCCGGCCTCGATGACCAGGCGGAGCAGGCCATTCATGACGGCGACGTTGGTGCCGACCCGGGGGGCCAGGTGGACCGTGGCATGGCGGGCCGTCTCGGTCGTCCGCGGGTCGATGACAACGACCTTGGGCAGGTTCGGCCCGGCCAGCCGGTCGAGGATGCGGGCCCAGAGGGCGGTCTGCTGCGAGGCCATGTTGTGGCCGGCCAGGAGCAGGGCGTCGGCGTGGTCGATGTCGGTGTACGAGCCGGGCTGGCCGTCGGTCCCGAATGACTCGATCAGGGCCCAGGCGGCCGTGGCGGTGCAGAGCCGGGTGTTGCCGTCCATGTGCGGCGTGCCCAAGCCCGCCTTGCCGATGATCGCCAGCGTGTAATAGTCCTCGATGAAGATCTGGCCGGTGCTGTAGATCCCGATCGCGCCCGAGGCGTAGCGGTCGACCACCTCGCGGGTCCGGGCGACGATCAGCCCCATCGCCTCGTCCCAGCTCGCCTCGCTGAGCTTGCCGGCGTGGCGGATCAGGGGGCGGGTGAGCCGGTCCTTGCTCTCATTGGCCTCCCAGCCATACAACCCCTTGGGCCCGAGCCGCCCCTTGTTGACCCGGTCGACGCCGCGGCCGCGGATGCCGACGATCTTGCCGTCCTTGACGCCGACGTCGCAGGCGCAGCCGTTCGAGCAGAGCACGCAGCACGACTGGACCCGGTGGTCGGGCGTCTCGCGCGTCCGCTCGTCGACCCGGACCGGCCAGTCTCCCTCGTAGGGGGTCCGCTCGCCCCAGACATCCGCGATGCTGTCCCTGGTCTGGTTCATCTCGGTGTTCCCCCCGGCCCGGTGCCCCCTCAGAGACCCGGGCCGAGCTTTGCAGCAAACGGGGAGCCGTCCCCGAGATGCGGCGGGGGCCGAGTTCGAAGTGCGGACGACCACGGCGTCCGGGGGGGCGGGCGCCGTGGTCGTCGATTGGTCGGGCCGGGGCCGATCGGGGTCGGATCAGAGGCCGCCGCCGAAGCCCTGCGAGGTCTCGCGGTGGTCGGAGCCGACGCCTTCGCCCGGGGTCTCCTTGCGGGGCGAGACGTGCGGCCCGCGGAGGACGCCGGTGCGGTTGTGCTGGGTGTGGCCGCGGAGCGGGCCGCGACGGAGCGGGGGCTCGCCGCCGTTGCCGCCGGCGGACTCCGACGCCGGGGCGCCGATGGCGACGTCGAACTCGCCGCCGTCGAGGTCGTCGTAGCGCGAGACGTAGCCGGGGAGCTTGGACCGCTCGAGCTCGTCGGCGTAGGAGGCGAGCACGGCGCCCTGGATCTTCTCGCGGCACATCGAGTTGATCGGGTGGGCGATGTCGGCGTGGAGCTTGGCGCGGCCGTCGGCGTCGCGGATGGCGCGGTTCTCGTCCAGGCGGCTGCCGCATTGGTTGCAGAACCGGCTCCGGAGGTGGTTCTTGGTCCCGCAGCAGCCGCAACGGTCGGTCAGCTTGCGGGACGGCATGGCGACGAAGAAGCCCTTGGCCCCCTCGATGATCTTGAGATCACGGATGACGAACATGTCGTCGAACGTGATGCTGCAGAAGGCCTGCAGCCGCTCGTTGCTGCCCGAGTTGTCTTCCATGAGCTTGATGCGAACTTCGGTGATTTCCACAGCCAGTACTCCTTTACGTGGCGTCTTCCGTCGGCTCAAGGTCCACAGGTCGCGACCCGGACCCGTCCCAGTCCGAGCGCTCCCAGTCGGCTCGCGGCTTCCTCCGCCGCGTCGCGGTCGCGTGCCAGGCCGAAGTAGGCCGAGCCGCTCCCGCTCATCAGGTGCCCGTCCAGCAGCGACGGGCCGAGGTCGGCCAGGGCCCCCCGGACCGCCCCGAGGGGCGGCGCCAGGGACTCCGCGACCGGTTGGAGTCGGTTGAATAGCTCCCGGCCCAGGGCCGGGGTGTCGCCATCCGCGAGGGCCTCCAGGATCGCCCCGATCGGCCGGGGTCGTGCGGGGGGTGTCAGGTTCCGGTAGACTTCCGCGGTGCTCAGGCCGATCGGCGGGCAGACGAGCACGAAGTGGATCGGGCCGGGCAACTCGCGGGGCTCGACGACCTCGCCCCGGCCCCGGCAGACGGCGGCGGGGCCGTGGCGGAAGAACGCGACGTCGCTGCCGATCGCCGCCGCCAGCCCGTCGAGCCGATCCGACGAGGTCCCCAGGCCCCAGAGTCGGTCCAGGCCCGCCAGGGTCGCCGCCGCGTCGGACGAGCCGCCGGCCAGGCCGGCCTGTGCGGGGATCGCCTTGCGGAGCGTGATCCGTGCCCCACGGTCGCAGCCCGATGCCGCCTTGAGCCGCCCCGCCGCCCGGACCACCAGGTTGGCGGGGCCCGTCGGCAGGGTCGGGTCGTCGCAGCGGAAGTCGATCCGCCCCGACGGGTCGTCGGCGAAGGTCAGCGTGTCGAAGAGGTCGACGGTCACCATCAGCGACTCCAGGTCGTGATAGCCGTCGTCGCGTCGGCCGAGGATCTCCAGGAACAGGTTGAGCTTGGCCGGGGCGAGCACTTCCACGCCGCCACCGTCGCCGCCGGTCGGACGGACGATCATCGTGCGAGGCCCGGTGTGGATCGAGGCCGAATTCGCGTGGGAAAGGGGGGAATGTCGCACGGGAAACCCATGATCTCGTCCTGAGTTTCGTGCCCCGGCGCCCATCTCGAAGGGGCCAGGCCCGGTGCGAATCCATTCGCCCCGTTTCCTGTGGCGGGGACTTTAACCGATCGGAAAATCCCCGCAAGCCGAAAAAACCTTGAAGTCGAGAAACCCTTGAGGGGGGCGACTTCATTTGCCGATCCGGGCGATTCAACCCGGTCGACGCGGCCCCGACGGCCTCGACCAGCCGGCCAGCTTGCGGCGGAGTTCGCCGGCGAGGTCGGCCGAGCCGAGGGCGTCGTGGCAGGCGATCAGGCCGTCGACGGCCTCGTAGAGCGGGCGGTTCGAGGGATGCTCGCGGGGGAGCCGCCCGGCGAAGTCGCGCGGCAGGGCATTCTCGGCCAGCTCGAAGGCATAGCCGAAGTGGCCCCGGGCCAGGCCGGGGTCGCGGAAGTCATCCAGCGCGATCCGCCCGAGGGCGACGTGGACCCAAATGTTGTCGCCGCAGCCCTGGAGCGCGAACCGGAGGGCGTCGCGCGCGGCCTCGGGGTCGCCCGCCTTACGCAGCTCGATCCCCTCCTCGTAGTCGAGCTCCATCTCGCGGACGCATTTCGGGTGGATCAGGACGAAGTCGTCGCCGCCCAGCCGCTTGAGGCCCAGCCCGCCCCGCCTCGACGGGCCGCCCTTGGCCCCGCTCGCCCCCGGCCGCCGCCCCGGCGCCGCCGGACGGCCGCCGCGCCCCTGCGCGGGCGGCCGATTCTCGCCGCGATTCCCGCCCCCTCGTTCGATCATCGCCCGACCCCCGCCCGCCCGGACCCGAGCCCCTATCCCACGCGCCCGCGGGATTCGACAAACCCAGGATACCCGCCGCGGCCGTCGGTTGGCGACCCTCCGCGACGCGGATTCTCGACGACCTCGCCGCGATCAGCCCTCCTTCTTGTACCGCTCGACCGCCAGGTCGACGATCCGATTGACCAGGTCGGGGTAGGCGATCCCCCCGGCCTGGGCGGCCACGGCGAACTCGCCCGACGCTTCGAGATAGCAGTTGGCGTTCACCTCGATCACGTAGATGTCGCCGGTGTCGGTCAGGCGGAGGTCGACCCGCCCGTAGTCGCGGACCCGGAGCGCCCGGTACGCTTCCAGGGCCACCTTCTGGAGCTTGGCGCGGAGCTCATCGGGCACGTCCGCCATCACCGACTTGGTCCCCTTGTACTCCGCGCTGTTCTTGGCCCACTTCGCCTTCGAGTCGAGCACGTGGGGGGCCCCGTCGGGCAGGCCGGAGAAGTCCATCTCGACGGGCGGGAAGGCCACGGGGTCGCGGTTGCCGAGGACGGCGACGTAGAACTCGCGGCCCTCGATATACTCCTCGGCGAGCGCCGAATCGCGGAACTTGTCGTGGATGGCGACCACCCGCTTCATCATCGCCGTGGCGTCGCGTACGAGCGAGTCCGACCCGATCCCGATCGAGGCGTCGGCGCGGAGCGGCTTGACGAAGAGGGGCATCCGGAGGTTGCCGCCGGTCTCCAGGTCGTCGCGCGAGAAGACGGCGAAGTCGGGGTAGAGGATCTTCTCGTAGGCCAGGGCCCGCTTGGCCAGGGCCTTGTCCTGCCGGAGGGCCAGCTCGCATGGGCCGCCGCCGGTGTAGTGCAGGCCCAAGAGGTCGAGCAGGCCGGCGATCGGGACGTCGGCGCGGACGTTGGTCCCGAACATCTCCATCAGGTTGTAGACGAGGTCGGGCTTGCGGCGCGAGAGGCCGTTGATCAGCTTCTTGACGTCGCCGTGGACGCCCAGGACCGACGGCTTGTGCTTCTTCGCCTTCAGAGCCGTGGCCACCTGGTCGACGACGACGTCGTGCTCGGTGGCGTCTTCTTTATCGAGATACGTGAGGATCGTGATTTTCATCCAAGGCACTCGGGGGCCGCGGCTTCGGTCAGAGTACCAGCCGAGTTAGCAATCCCGGTGCCGGGCTTTCGATCGTCAGCCCTCGGCGGCCTCGACCTCGTGGATCACGTACGTGAAGCCGCAGAGCGCGGCGTCGGCGTCGCGGATCGCCACGATCGCGACCCGGGCCTCGAAGCGGAAGCCGTCCTTCCGGCGAATCCAGCGGACGTCCTCGACTCGCCCATCGCCGGTCGCCCAACTCAGGTTCTTCTGGGGCACGTCCCTGCGGACCTCCTCGTCGCTATACAGGCAGGCGACGCTCCGGTTCAGGACGTCGTCCGGCCGATAACCCAGGATTCGCTCGGCGTCCAGGTTCCAGCTCGAGATCCGGCCCTCGGCGTCGAGCGTGAAGATCGCGTAGTAATGCATCGCCTCGGCGAGCAGGCCGAGGCGCTCCCGATCCTGGCGATCGGAGAGCGTTTGCAGGTCGTCGAACGTCGCGCTGAGCCGGAGCATTCGCCTCCCCGAGGAGCAGGCGAGGATGGCGACGAGTGCGGTGACCCCCGCCGGAGCATCCCGGCAGCACGGCCCCGGCCAACGACCTCGCCTCGCCGCCGAGGTGGTCGCGGCGGCCGGTCTCGGCGTCGAGGAACGCCGCCATGAAGATCCGGACCCCGTTCATCAGCGTCTGCCCGGCGGCGATCGACTCGGGGTTCCGGTACTTCGCCGCCGGGCCGGCCCCCGACGCCGTGACCTCGCTCGCGTAGGCGGACCAACGCCCGCCCTGCTTGCGGATGAGCGCGAGGAGGTGCGACTGCTCGGGGTCGTCGGCGACGAGCCGGGCCAGGTCGTCGAACGCCGCGTCGATCCGCGCCTCCGCCTTGCGGAAAGGGCCGAGGAGGTCGGGATCGGCCGAGACCAGGTATTGATGGAGTCCCCGCTCCAGGTCGAGCAGCAGCCGCGACGTGGCGGCGGCCCGGGCGATCACCCGGTCCTCGCGGGCGACCCGGTCGAGGACCGACTTCAGGCGGACGACGACGCCGAAGGTCGCCGCCGAGAGGAGGCAGAGCAGGAGCGGCGGCAGCACGACCGACCGCACGATCTGCCTCCGGACATCGACCCCGGGTCTCATCGGGGGTTGTCCTCGGGCGGCGTCCGGGAGCCGGGGCGGGCGTCTCGTCGGGGGGAGAGCGACCGGGCGGATGTCGCGTGGTCCGGGAATCGAAGTCCTCTCCCTCCAGCTTAGGACAGGATCGCGGCGGAGGAGGTCCGGGACTTGGCCGACCGCGGGCCGCGGATTCGCCCATCGTCGGTACGCCGATTGCCCAGGGGTCTATTCATGGCCACCGACAACCCCGCCTTCCGCGAATCCGCCCCCTGGTCCAGGCCGATCCGCGACCTCGGCCTGGCCCTGGACGACGGCTCGGCGCTGGGGCCGATCCTGGCGGAATTCCGCGAGGAGTTGCGCGGGCGGGGGATCGTCCGGGTCGTGCCCCGGTTCTACCTCTCGACGGAGTGGGGCGTGCCGGACGGGACGATCGCCATCGCCCTCCCGTTCTATCTGGCCCAGCCCGATCTGGTCGACCTCCAGGCCGAACGCGCGGGGTACGTCGAGGGGATGGGGCCGGCGGACATCCTCCGCTATCTCCGCCACGAGATGGGCCACGTGGTCAACTACGCCTATCGGCTGCACGAGTCGGCCGAGTGGGTCGAGACCTTCGGCCGGATGTCGGAGCCGTATCGCGAGGAGTATCGCCCCGAGCCGTTCAGCCGGCGATTCGTCCGCCACCTGCCGGGCTGGTATGCCCAGAAGCACCCCGACGAGGATTGGGCCGAGACCTTCGCCGTCTGGATGACCCCCGGCCGGGACTGGCGGGCCGAGTACGCCGAGTGGCCCGTCGCGCTGGCCAAGCTCCGCTACTGCGACCGGACCCTCGCCGCCCTCGCCGACCGCGACCCGCTCGTCACCGACGACGGGCTCGACGAGGACGTGGGCGAGATCGACTACTCGGTCGACCAGTACTACCGCGACCTCATGGCCGGCCCGGCCGAGCCCTTCCCCGACCTCGACGGCGCGCTCCGCTCGATCTTCGAGGACCTCGGCCGTCCCGAGCACTCGCCGGCCGACTCGCCGAGGGAGCCGGCCTCGGCCCTGTTCCGGCGGATCGAGCGCGAGCTGACCGCCGACGTGTTCCGCTGGACCGGCTGCTTCCCCGAGCGGACCCGCCCGCTGATCCGCCACCTTGCCGATCGCGCCGATCAGCTCGGCCAGGTCTATCCCGTCGACCGCGAGACCCCCGCCGTCGTCGCCGCCACCACCCTGGTCACCGCGCTGGCGATGAACCACGTCCTCCGCGGTTCCTACCTGCCTTGAACCCGGCGGTGCGTGCCGAAGCCGGATTGACGAACCGGTCGAAACCGATCATCTTGACCAACACCGGATCGAAGCCCTCCTGTACGGTGGATGGAATCCACCAACCCCTCCGCCGTGGCCCGAACCCTCGGTGGATTCCATCCACCCCGCGAGATCGCGGAGGCGAAGGACCTCGGAAGGTCGGGCGGCTTGCCGAGGGGCCCGGGGCTTGGTTAGACTCTCGGGCTCCCCCCGAGACCGGTGGGTCCGAGAAGGAATTCTCCACGATCGCCCGCACCGAGAACGTCAAGCGGGATCGGGATCGCCCGGGCGACGCGAGCGCCGCCCGCTCGGTCTTCGCCCGCGGCAATCTCCGGAAAGGATTTCCATGAGCCGCCACGACGTCGTGATCATCAAGGATACCCATCGGGGCCTCCTCTATGAGGATGGGGTCTTCCGGGACGTCCTCCCGGCCGGCCGCTACCATGTGCCCCGCGCGACCGCTTCGGCCTGGCACTCGTTCTTCGGGGCGAGGCGGCCCAAGGTCGACCTCGTCCTCGTCGACGTCCGGGGCCGCGACCGGACGGTCGTCGTCCAGGACTTCTTGACCGCCGACGGCGCCACGATCTCGGCGACCTTCGCCATCCAGTACCGCGTGGTCGACCCCAAGGCCGCCATCCACCAGGTCAAGAACTTCGAGGAGCGGGCCTACGCGGAGGCCCAGGCCGCCGCCCGCCGGACGCTCCGGGGCATGAGCCTCGAAGAGGTGATGGGCGGCCGTGACGAGATCGGCGAGGAGCTGTTCCGCCAGGTCCGGGAATCGGCCTCGGCCTACGGCGTCGAGGTTTCGGGGCTCGACTTCAAGGACCTGATCGTGCCGGAAGACCTCCGGAAGCTGATGAACCGCGCGGTCCTGGCCAAGCGGCTCCGCCAGGCCCAGGCCGCCGGGTCATTCCCGTCGGACGACCTCGACGACGAATTTGCCTACTCTCATGCCGGAGAGCCCCGCGGCGGCGACGACGAGGACGGCGAGCTGATCGACGCCCGCCTGGCGTTCCGCCGCGACCGCGAAGGTCCCGCGACCGCCGACCTCCGCCTCGATGGGCTCACTATCCGCCGCCCCGACGGGCATGGGCCAGGGCACCGCAACCACTCCCAAGGCGTCGACCCCACCCTCCGTCGCTACCGGCCCTGAGCGGTTCGTTCGACGAAGGACTGGCGTAAACCATTCCGGACGGATGACTTACCGCGGAGGAGAGGGGTAATATGATTGGCTCGATCCGTGCCAGATTGATTGCATCGACGCATTCTCCCTCGCATTATTGACAAGGCCGCTCCTTGTCCTACGGTTGACTCGGGCGAACCCAAGGGTGGGCCCGGCGACCCAGCATCCAAGGAGCGGCGCGATGGGACCTCCGGTCCGAGTGGTCTGCGACGAGTGCCTCCAGAGCCTCGAATTCTCTTCCGGCGAGGCGATGACGGCCAACCCGGCCTGTCCTCACTGCGGCGCCGAGGTCGAACTGTTCCGCGCCAGCTCCGACTCCCCGACCCGGGACATGTTCGCCGGGCCGCCCCCGTCGGACCTGGCCGACGCCCATACGCCCCACGTCGACGCCCGGGCCAAGCTCCCGCCGGGGCAGGTCGGCCGGTTCATCATCCGCGAGCCGCTGGGCGAAGGGGGCTACGGCAGGGTCTTCCGCGCCTATGACCCCCACCTCGACCGCGACGTCGCGCTCAAGGTGCTCAAGTCGAACCGGCTGGGCGAGAAGTCGCTGGAGCGGTTCTACCGCGAGGCCCGGGCCGCGGCCCGGCTCGACCACCCCAACATCGTCGGCCTCCACGACGCCGGCCGCGACGACGGGCGATGCTGGATCGCCTACCAGCTCGTCTCGGGCCGGACGCTCTCGCTGATCCGGGACGTCGACCGCCCCTCGGTCGACGCGTCCGTCCGGATCGTCCGCGAGCTGGCCCTGGCCCTCGACCACGCCCACGGGCGTGGGGTCTTCCACCGCGACCTCAAGCCGGCCAACGTCCTGGTCGACGAATCCGGCCGCCCCCGCCTCACCGACTTCGGCCTGGCCCGTCGCGGCGACGTCGACTCCGACCTGACCCGGGAGGGGACCGTCCTCGGCACCCCCCAGTACATGAGCCCCGAGGCCGCCGCCGGCCGGGCCCACGCCGCCGACGCCCGGAGCGATGTGTACAGCCTGGGCGTGATCCTCTACGAGCTGATCTGCGGGCGGAGGCCCGCCGACGTCCCCAGCGGTGCCCCGCTCTGGCGGTCGACCCGACTCGCCACCCCGCCGACCCCCCGATCGGTCGACCGGGCGATCCCGGCCGCCCTCGATCGGGTCTGCATGAAGGCCCTGGCCTTCGACCCCGACCACCGCTTCCCCGACGCCCGATCGCTCGCCGACGCCCTGACCCGCCACCTCGGCAATCGTCCCGACGCCGGGCCCGACGGCCGATCGCGCCCGGCCCGACGGCCCCGGGGCGGCCTGGTCGTCGGCCTGGTCGTCGCCGGGTCGGTGCTCTGCCTGGCCCTGGGCATGAGCCTCCACTTCGCGGGCCGGGGGCCGGCCGAGGCCGCCCCGGTCGCGCTCGTCGCCGGCGTGGTCGACCACTCGGCCCTGGTCGAGACGATGCCGGTGCCCATGCCGGTCGAGCCGGGGCCCGTCGAGCCGACCCCGCCCCGGCCGGCCGCCCGGGTCGCGGCCCGGCCGAAGCCGGTCGAGCCCGTCGTCGCCTCTCTCGCGCCCGACTCCCCCCGGCAGATCATCGCGTTCAGCCTGGGTTCCACCAAATATCACTGGACCAACTGCCAGCATTCCCGCGAGATCAAGCCCCGGAACCGGAGGGAACTCCCGGACGTCGAGTCCGCGGAGGACCTGCATCTCGCCCCTTGCGAGACCTGCCGCAGGAGCAAGATCGAGCCCCCGCACCGCCCCGAGTCGGGCTGAACGCCCCCGCCGGGCCCGGTCGGTCCCCCCGGTCGGGTCGCCTTGACCGGGCCGCGCGGCCCCTCGATACTGGTCCGCCGGGCCCCGGCCGCGAGGGCGGGCGGGCGGGCCGAGGGGATGCGGGATCTCGGGGGGACGGGCTCGTGACGGTCGGGTGGACCTGGGTGATCTCCGTCGCGGTCGTCGCCGTCTCGGTGGCGGCGACGTGGGCGGGCTGGGCCCTCCTGCGGTGCCGGGCCGTCGCGCGGGAGCTGGAGCGGGCGTTGGTCTCGCTCGGCGAGGGGCGGCCGGTCCGCCCGACCCGGACCAGGGTCGCCGGGCCCGTCGGCGCCCTGGCCCGGACGTTCGACTCGGTGATCCCCCGGGTCGAGGGGCGGATCGAGCGGCTGGAGCGCGACGTCGAGCAGCTCCGGGTGGTCCTCGGGGGGATGGCCGAGGGCGTGATCGCGATCGACTCGCGGCGGCGGCTCCTCTTCGCCAACAAGAGCGCCGACCGCCTCTTCGGGCTCGGCACCCTGGCGGTCGGCCGGCTCGTGCCCGAGCTGATCCGGAGCCCGCAGATCCAGGAGGCGGTCGACGCCACGCTATCGGGGCCCGACCCCTACCGGGGCGAGATCCCCCTGCTGGGCCGCGAGGTGATGCCCCGCTCGCCCCCCCGGGTCCTGGCGGTCCACGGCTCGCTCCTGCCCGGCTCGTCCCCCTCGGGCGCGGTCCTGGTGTTCCACGACGTGACCGAGCTTCGCCGCCTGGAGCGGATGCGGCAGGACTTCGTGGCCAACGTCTCGCACGAGCTGAAGACGCCGCTGGCCTCGATCAAGGCCTATACCGAGACCCTGCTCGACTGGGCGCTGCACGACGAGGACGTCAACGTCCGCTTCCTCCATCGGATCGAGGAGCAGGCCGACCGGCTCAACCAACTGATCCTCGACCTCCTGAGCCTGGCCCGGCTCGAGTCGGGGCACGAGGTCTTCCACCACGGCCCGCTCGCCGTCTCGGCCGTGGTCGAGGCCTGCTTCGAGACCCACAAGGGCCGCGCCGAGTCCAAGGGGCTGCTCCTGAGCCTGGACCTCGGCCCGGTCGACGAGGCGACGCTGATCGTCGCCGACGAGGAGGCGGTCCATCAGGTCCTCGACAACCTGGTCGACAACGCCATCAAGTACACTCCCGAGGGGGGCTGGGTCCGGGTCTCCTGCCTGCTCTCCGACGACTCCGTCGAGCTGGCCGTGGCCGACTCCGGGATCGGCATCCCCCGCGACGACCTCCCGCGGATCTTCGAGCGATTCTACCGCGTCGACAAGGCCCGGAGCCGCGAGATGGGCGGGACCGGGCTGGGGCTCTCGATCGTCAAGCACGTGATCCAGTCGATCGGCGGCGAGATCGCCGTCGACAGCCGACTGGGCGAGGGGACCCGGTTCGACGTCCGGTTCCCCCGGTTCCGCCCGCCCTGAGAAATCGGCGAAATCCGGCCCGCTTCACGAAACCCTCATGCAACGCTGTTAGACTATCCGCTCGGGTCACCGGCGTCCTCGACGCCCCACCGGGCCCGGCCCGAACTCTCCACCAAGCCCGAGACCCCCAATGGCCGCGACGCCGCCCGAAATCCGAACCCGCCCCGCCGCCCGACTCGCCGCGGCCCTCACGATCGCCGCGACCCTGGCCGGCTGCGGCGGGAATCCCCCGGGCGACGGGCCGGCCGGCGGCCCCGGCTCCGCCTCCGGCCAGGCCGTCGAGGTGGACGGGTCGAGCACCGTCTTCCGGATCAGCCGCGAGGCCATGCAGGCCTTCAAGGCGGCCGAGCCCAAGGTCGAGGTGTTCGTCAACAAGACCGGCACCGGCGGCGGCTTCGGCAAGTATCTCAAGGGGGAGGTCGACATCGTCGACGCCTCGCGGCTCGCCAAGCCCGAGGAGGAGGCCAGGGCCAAGGAGCAGGGGCTCGACTGGCTCCGGTTCCTCGTCGGCTACGACGGGATCACCGTCGTCGTCAACCCGAAGAACACCTTCGTCAAGGAGCTGAGCGTCGGCCAGCTCAAGAAGCTCTGGGCGGCCGACAGCAAGGTCAAGACCTGGAAGGAACTCGACCCCTCCTGGCCCGACTCGGCGATCACCCTGTACTCGCCCGACAAGGACTCCGGGACCTTCGAGTTCTTCACCGAGGCCGTCAACGGCAAGGCCAAGGATCAGCGTCCCGACGTCCAGGCCAGCTCGGACGACAACTCGCTCGTCAAGGGCGTGGCCGGCGACGACGACGGGATCGGCTACTTCGGCTACGCCTACTTCAAGGCGAACTCGAAGGCCCTCCGCGCCGTCCCGATCAAGAAGGACGACGGCGCCCCGGCCGTGATGCCCGACCCCGCCACGATCCTCTCCAAGTCGTACGCCCCGCTCTCCCGCCCCCTGTTCATCTACGTCAAGAAGTCGGCCCTGGGCCGGTCGGGCGTGGCGTCGTTCGTGAAGTACTACGTCGAGCACGCGGGCGACCTCTCCGCGAAGGCCGGCTACGTGGCGCCGACGGCCGAGGACTCCGAGGCGAACGGCAAGGTCCTGGCCTCGGTCGGCGGCCCCGCTCCCGCCTCGACCCATTGATACGAGACCGCCCCGAGGCCCGGACCGTTGACCACGCTCCCCAAAGACCCGCCCGCCGCCGCCGACCCGCCGCACTGGGCAGGCCCCACGCGGTGGCGATCGGCCCGCGAATTCGGGGTCCGGGTCTTCCTGTTCGGTTGCGCGGCGATCACGGTCCTGACCACCGTCGGGATCGTGGTCGTCCTCGGCGTCGAGACCGCCGCGTTCTTCGGCAAGCCGGGCGTCTCGATCGCCGACTTCCTGTTCGGGACCATCCTCGATCCCGAGGCCGAGCCGCCCCGGTTCGGCATCCTCCCGCTGGCCTGGGGCACCCTCGTCATCGCCCTCGGGTCGTCCGCGATCGCCCTGCCGATCGGCCTGCTCAGCGCGATCTATCTGAGCGAGTACGCCCCCCGGGCCGTCCGTGCGGTCCTGAAGCCGACCCTCGAACTGCTCGCCGGCATCCCGACGATCGTCTACGGCTATCTCGCCTTCCTCCTGATCACGCCCACGCTCAAGGCCGTCCTGGCGCAGGCCGGCCTGAAGGTCGAGACTTATAACGCCCTGAGCGCGTGCATCGTGGTCGGGATCATGATCATCCCGATGGTCTCGTCGCTGAGCGAGGACGTGCTCTCGGCCGTCCCCCGCGGCCTCCGCGAGGCGGGCTACGGCCTGGGGGCGACCAAGTTCGAGGTCTCGACCCGGATCGTCCTCCCGGCCGGGCTCTCGGGGGTGGTGGCCTCGTTCATCCTGGCGATCAGCCGGGCCATCGGCGAGACGATGGCCGTGGTCCTGGCGGCCGGCCTGAAGCCGCAGATCACGCTGAACCCGCTGAAGTCGATCGAGACGATGACGGCCTACATCGTCGCCGTCAGCGGCGGCGACGCCGTGGCCGACTCGCCCAAGGGGCTCTCGCTCTTCGCCGTGGGGATGGCGCTGTTCTTGATCACGCTGGCCCTGAACGTCGCGTCGGGGTTCGTCCTGCGTCGCTACCGCGAGGTCTACCAATGACGCTCGCGCCGGGCCCGCCCCAGTACGACCCGGACCGGGGGGTCCGCCGCGTCTTCGGCCCGCTCTTCGCCGCGGCCTGCCTGCTGGCGACGTCGAGCGGGGTCGTGGTCCTGTCGATCCTCCTGGGCGCCGTGGTCGCCGAGCTGATCCGGGGGGCGAAGGGGGGCTCGGCGATCGCGATGCTGGGCTCGCTGATGTCGCGGATGCAGTCGTCCGAGCCGGGGCTGTCGGGCTTCCGTGCCGGGATCGCCGGGAGCCTCTGGCTGCTCGGCCTGGTGGCGTCGTTCTCGATCCCCGTCGGCGTGGGCGCGGCGGTGTTCCTGGAGGAGTTCGCGCCCCCGGGGCGGATTCGCCGGGTGATCCAGCTCAACATCGCCAACCTGGCGGGGGTGCCGTCGATCGTCTACGGCATCCTCGGCCTGGCGGCCTTCGTCCGGGCGTTCGGGGTGAAGGCCCTGGCGCTGGACAAGTCGCTCTGGGCCGGCAGCCTGACGCTGAGCCTGCTGATCCTCCCGGTGATCGTGATCGCCACGCAGGAGGCGTTGCGGACCGTGCCGCCGTCGCTCCGCCAGGCCGCGCTGGCGCTGGGGGCGTCGCGCTGGCAGGTGGTCCGCGACCACGTCCTGCCCTCGGCGATGCCGGGCGTCCTCACCGGCGTGATCCTGGCCCTGTCGCGGGCCATCGGCGAGACGGCGCCGCTGCTGATGGTGGGCGCCGCCGGGGCGATCCTCACCCTCCCCGAGGGGCCGTCGAGCCGCTATACGGCCTTGCCCGTCGAGATCTACAATTACGCCACCGAGCCCGATCCCGAGTTCAAGGCGGTGGCCGCGGGCGGCATCCTCCTGCTGCTGGCGCTCCTGCTCACGATGAACGCCACCGCCATCGTGATCCGGAACCGATATGCCCGATCCTCGCGAGGCTGAGCCCCCCATGAGCATCTCCGGACCCCGGCCCGCCCCGGCCGCCGCGGCCCCCGCGCCGACCGACCCGGTCATCCTGGCCACGCGGGGGCTCTCGGTCTGGTACGGGGCCGCGCTGGCGCTCAAGGACATCACGATCGACATCCCCCGGAACCGGATCACCGCGCTGATCGGGCCCTCCGGCTGCGGCAAGAGCACCCTGCTCCGCTGCTTCAACCGGATGAACGACCTCATCGCCGGGGCCCGGATGGAGGGACAAATCACCTTCGACGACCGCGACCTCGCCGCGGCCGACGTCGACCCCGTCGCCCTCCGCCGCCGGATCGGCATGGTCTTCCAGAAGCCCAACCCCTTCCCCAAGAGCATCTATCAGAATGTCGCCTGGGGGGCCCGGATCAACGGCTACCGCGGCGACATGGACGACCTCGTCGAGCGATCGCTCCGCCGCGCGGCGCTCTGGGACGAGGTCAAGTCCAAGCTCAACCGCTCGGGCCTGGAGCTCTCCGGCGGCCAGCAGCAGCGGCTCTGCATCGCCCGGACCCTCGCCGTCGAGCCCGAGGTGATCCTCATGGACGAGCCCTGCTCGGCGCTCGACCCGATCTCGACGGCGCGGGTCGAAGACCTCATGGACGACCTCAAGGCCGACTACACCATCGTCATCGTCACCCACAACATGCAGCAGGCCCGCCGCGTCAGCGACATGACGGCCTGCCTGATGCTCGACGAGTCGGCCGTCAACGGCCAGCGGACCGGGATCATCGCCGAGTTCAGCCCCACCGACCGCCTCTTCACCAACCCCAAGGACCCCCGGACCGAGGCCTACATCACCGGCCGGATCGGCTGACGGGCCGGCCCTTCGTCGAAGGCCGAAGGCGGATCATCGCCGGGACAACATCGCCATCCAGATCGGTGCTCGCCGCCTCATAATCCGGCGACGAGGCGTCCATCGAGCCTCCCGAGAACGAGACCCGCTCCCAGATCCAGAGGACGGCCGGCCGTCCTCCATTCCAGGACACCGTCAGCACGCGGCCCGACGCCTTGGGATAAGCCGTCAGGACGACCCGACCATCGGCCCCGGTCTTGCCGATCGACGGGGGGAATAGGCCCGAGGGGGCCGGGTGAACGACACGAATGGTTGCACCAGGGATGGGAGCCCCCGTCGCGTCGTCCACCGCAGTGATGATCAGCGACACCGTCTTGTTCGAGAGGAAATAGCCGCGGTGGAAGAGGGCAATCCCGACCAGGGGCGACAATGTCAGCGCCAGTGCCGATGCCGCGACGATGCCCATGAGCAGCCGGATGGTCAGGCGGGGCCTACGCATGGACTTTCTCGTTTTCCAGATCGAGACAAGCCCGAGACTCCGGATCGGGCCTTTCCTGATTATTCGTCGAGGCTGGCCCATCATTGGGCCACCGCCCGGGGGAAACGCCGACCTGACATCGTTTCTTCAGCCACTCTTCATGCCGTGCACACCGAGGCTGTTAGAATACAGAGGATGAAGAGCCGAGGGTCGAGCACTCCCCGATTGGCGAGCCTCCCATGCCCAAGCCCAAGATCCTCCTGATCGAAGACGAGCGGGCCCTGGTCGAGGTGCTCTCGTACAACCTGGAGCGCGAGGGCTTCGAGGTCCTGGTCGCGCATGACGGCCAGGACGGGCTCCGCCAGGCGCAGATCAAGCTGCCCGACCTCGTGGTGCTCGACCTGATGCTGCCGATCAAGGGCGGGCTGGAGGTCTGCCGCGAGCTGCGGATGGGGACGCGGACCCGCGAGATCCCGATCATCATGGTCACGGCCAAGGCCGAGGAGTCCGACCAGCTCGTCGGCTTCGCGACCGGGGCCGACGACTACGTGACCAAGCCCTACTCGATGAAGGTCCTGGTCCAGCGGATCAAGAAGGAACTCCGCCGCCGCCAGCTCCAGGACGAGCCGACCTCGGCGACGGTCTACGAGAGCCAGGGCGTGGTGATCGACCGCCATCGTCACCGGGCCCTCTTCAACAGCGACGAGCTGACCCTCACGCCGACCGAGTTCCGGCTCCTGGAGACCCTGCTCCGCCAGGCCGGGCGGGCCTTCACCCGCCACGAGCTGATGGACGCGGCCATCGGCGAGGACGCGGTGGTCCTGGAGCGGACCATCGACGTCCACGTCAAGAGCCTCCGCAAGAAGCTCGGCGACGCCGCCGACCTCATCGAGACGGTCCGCGGCGTCGGATACCGTTTCCGAGAACCGCGTCTGGTCGAGTCCTGAGCCCCATCGGGCCCGGCGCGGTCGGCCCCTTGTGCGGCCCGTCGACCTTCGCCTCGCCCCGCCCTTCGAGCAGCTCCGCCCGGACCACGGCGACCTCGCGGGGGGCGTCGATCCCGATCCGGACCTGGCCGCCTTCGAGCCGGACGATCGTCACGCAGACGTTGTTGCCGATGTAGAGCTTTTCCATCAACTTGCGGGTCAACACCAGCATGGCGTGCGTCCTCGATTGGTCGTGACCGAACCTCCTGCCGTCGCCCGATCTTCCCCGGATTCACCCGGGGCGGGCCCTCCTCTCCAGGAGAACCCTAGGTCACGGACCGACCGCCAGGCGGGAAACTTCCCGCCGCCCCGCCTCCCTGCCCCCGATCCCGACGGCGCCTACAATCGAGAAGCCGGGACAAGTCGCCCCGGATGACCGCGGCGAATCCGGCCGGGTCGTCGGCCGGGCTTGGACTTCGGCGGCGAATTCTGGCAGCATTGGGTCGAAATTCACCTTCGACAGTTTCGAGGCAGGGGCGAGGCCCTTCGGGGACCGTCCGGCCCGGGCGGGGGAACGATGTCGCATTCCGCAGTGATCGTGATCGGATCGGGCTCGGCGGGCCTGACCGCCGCCCTCTACGCCGCCCGGGCCAACCTGGCGCCGATCGTCTTCGAGGGCAAAGAGCCGGGCGGGCAACTGACCTGGACCACCGAGGTCGAGAACTTCCCCGGCTTCCCCGAGGGCGTGCTCGGCCCCGAGCTGATGGACAACATCCGCAAGCAGGCCCAGCGCTTCGGGGCCGACTGCCGGTTCGAGAAGGTGGTCAAGGTCGACCTCTCGCAGAGGCCCTTCAAGGTCACCACCAACGACGACCCGATGAACCTCGAAGGGACCTCGGCCGAATACACGGCCGACGCCCTGATCGTCGCCACCGGCGCCTCCGCCCGGACGCTCGGGCTCCCGGAGGAGATGGAATTCATGGGCTACGGCCTGGGCACCTGCGCCACCTGCGACGGGGCCCTCTATCGCAACAAGAAGGTCGCCGTCATCGGCGGCGGCGACACCGCGGTCGAGGAGGCGATGTTCCTCACCCGCCACGCCCGCCAGGTGACCCTGATCCACCGCCGCGACAAGCTCCGGGCCTCGCACATCATGCAGGACCGGCTCCTGGCCAACCCGAAGGTCGACTACGCCTGGAACTCGATCCCGGTCGCCTACCTCGGCGAGAAGGAGCCGCACAAGTTCATCAAGGGGATCAAGATCCGCTCGGCCCAGGACGAGTCGACCCGCGACCTCGACTTCGACGGCATCTTCATCGCCATCGGCCACACGCCCAACACCGAGGCGTTCCAGGGCCAGCTCGCCATGACGCCCGAAGGCTATCTCCTGAACCGCACGGCGATGGCCTGGAAGGAGGTCGAGGCGCCGGCCGGGCTGCTCGACTCGATGCCGAACTACGGCTCCGCCACCAGCGTCGAGGGCGTCTTCGCCGCCGGCGACGTGGTCGACACCCACTACCGCCAGGCGATCACCGCCGCCGGCTCGGGCTGCGCCGCCGCCATCGACTGCGAGCGTTGGCTCGAGAGCCTCCATCATTGATCGGACCGCATCGGGGTCGGCGGGCCGCGGGACGCATCGGCTCGGCGGCGCGACCTGGCCGGGTCGCTCCGCCATGCCTCGCTGACTTTCCGGGCGGAATCGGCTAGAATATCCCCGACCCGGCCATCCCTATCCATCAAAGGCCGGGGCATCGTGACCACCCCCGGCCCGTCGTTGGCCGGTTCATGAGGGAAAGAAGACGTCATGGAGAGTCGACCGCCGCAGGAGCCGCCGCGTCGCACGCCGTCCACCGGGCGCAAGCCCAATGGCACGGGCGGTTCGTCGACTCCCCCCTGGATCTGGGTGTTCCTGATCGCCGTCGTGGTGGTGATCAGCTACCTGCTCACCTCGAAGAACGAGACGACCGTGAGCTACAACCCGTGGCTCATGGAGCAAGTTCATAGCGACAACATCGAATCCTTCTCCACCGAAGGCTTGCTGATCCACGGCAAGCTTCGCGAGGAAAAGCCCTACCACCCGCCCGAGCCGGCCCTCCTGATCCCGGCCGTGAAGAAGTTTACGGCCGCGTTCCTCGCCGAGGACCAGATCAAGCCGGTCGTCGAAGAGTTGATGGATCGCAAGTTCCCGGACGGGACCCTCAAGAAGAACGCGACGCCCCGGATCGAAGGGACTGCGCCCCAAGGTGCCAACGGGCTGGTCTGGCTGTCGCTCCTGGTCCCGACGCTCGGGTTCGTCCTGCTCGTCTACCTGATGATGCGGCGGGCCCGCGACCAGTTCGACGGCGGCATCCTGGGCAGCTTCGTCAAGAGCCCGGCCAAGCGGCACGACAAGTCGAAGCAGCGCACCACCTTCGAGGAGGTCGCCGGCCTGGAGAACGCCAAGGCGGAGCTTCAGGAGATCGTCGAGTTCCTCAAGAGCCCGGAGAAGTTCCAGCGGCTGGGCGGGCGGATTCCCAAGGGGGTCCTCCTCAACGGCCCGCCGGGCACCGGCAAGACCCTGCTGGCCCGCGCCGTGGCGGGCGAGGCCGGCGTGCCATTCTTCTCGATCTCGGGCTCCGAGTTCATCCAGATGTTCGTCGGCGTGGGCGCCAGCCGGGTCCGCGACATGTTCAAGACGGCCAAGGAGAGCAGCCCCTGCATCCTGTTCATCGACGAGATCGACGCCGTCGGCCGGGTCCGGGGCGCCGGGCTCGGCGGCGGGCATGACGAGCGCGAGCAGACGCTCAACCAGATCCTCACCGAGATGGACGGCTTCTCGCCGAGCGAGAGCGTGATCGTCCTGGCGGCCACCAACCGCCCCGACGTCCTCGACCCCGCCCTGCTCCGCCCCGGCCGGTTCGACCGCCACGTCACCGTCGACCGCCCGACGAAGAAGGGGCGGTGGGAGATCCTCAAGGTCCACTCGCGGAACATCCCCCTGGCCGACGACGTCGACCTCGACGGGATCGCCCGCGGGACCATCGGGATGAGCGGCGCCGACCTGGCCAACCTCGTCAACGAGGCCGCCCTCTTGGCCACCCGCGAGGACAAGGACAAGGTCGACATGGCCGACTTCGACGCGGCCCGCGACAAGGTCCTGATGGGGGCCAAGCGCGAGGAGGTGATCACCGGCAAGGTCAAGCGGATGACCGCCTACCACGAGATCGGCCACGCCTTGGTCGCCTGGCTCGTCCCCGAGGCCCACCCGGTCCACAAGGTGACCATCATCCCCCGCGGCCGGACCCTGGGCGTCACCCAGTTCCTGCCGGTCGACGAGGACACGGTCAGCATCAGCATGACCGAGGCCCGGGCCCAGCTCGCCATGATCCTCGGGGGCCGCGCCGCCGAGCGGCTCATCTACGACGACCAGACCGCCGGCGTGGCCGGCGACCTCAAGTCGGCCACCCGGCTGGCCCGGGCCATGGTCACCCAGTGGGGCATGAGCGGGCGCGTCGGCCCGGTCTCGTTCCGCGACTCCGATGAGAACCCCTTCCTCGGCCGCGAGATGACCGAGGCCCGCGACCACTCCGAGAGCACCGCGCAGGTCATCGACGAGGAGGTCGGCCGGATTCTCCGCGAGGCCGACGACCGGGCCTATCACCTGCTCGAAGACCACCGCGAAGACCTCGAACGCCTCACCGAGTCGCTCATCGAGCGGGAAGTCCTCTCCGTCTCCGAGATCGAGGCCCTGATCGGCAAGCGGCCCGGCTTCGCCGTCATCCCGAACCCCGACGAGGTCGTCGCCTCGCTCGACAACCCGGGCGAGGCCTTGCAGGCGAATCTGCCCGGGTGACCAACCCGGGCAGTCGGTCGTCCGAAAACGAGGGCCGCCGGGGATCGTCCCCGCCGGCCCTCACGCTCAATACGCCTGCACTTCTCGTGAACTTGCCCCGAAATGCCATCAGCCATCATCCCCGATCCCCGGACGTCCGCCCGTGAACGCCGCCCCCAACCCTGATTCCGCCCCCCCTCTCATTCCCGCCGAGATCCCGGTCGTCTGCGCCGGGGTGCTCGTGGCCGACCATCTCAGCACGCCGATCTCGCATTTTCCCGCGGCGGGTGAGCTGGTCAAGGCCGACGAACTCGTCCTCAACATCGGCGGTTGCGCCGCGAACGCGGCCGTGATCCTGGCCAAGCTGGGGGTCCGCGCGACGGTCTGCGGCCGGGTCGGCAACGACGTCTTCGGCCGGTTCGTAACCGAGACGCTCGACGCCCACGGCGTCGACGCCCGATGGCTCCGGGTCGACCCGAACTTGCCGACGAGCCAGAGCCTCATCGTCAACGTCAAGGACCAGGACCGCCGCTTCGTCCACTCCTTCGGGGCCAATCAGGCGTTCTCGGCCGACGACCTCGACGCCGTCCTGGAGTCGAACCCCAAGGTCGTCTATGTCGGCGGCTTCCTGATCCTCCCCGGGCTCGATCCCGACGCCCTGGCCGAGCGGTTCGCCCGGGCCCGCCGGGCCGGGGCGACCACGGTCCTCGACGTCGCCACGCCCGGGCCGGGCGACTACCTCCGGCTGCTCCGCCCGGTCCTCCGCGAGACCGACGTCTTCCTGCCCAATACCGACGAGGCGACCCTGATCCTCGGCGATCCCGACCCCGTCCGCCAGGCGCTCGCCTTCCGCGACCTCGGGGCCCGTCGGGTCGTGGTCACCCAGGGCGAACGCGGCGCGATCGTCGTCTCCGAAGACCATCGCCTCCGCCTCGGCGCCTATTCCGTCCCGTACGTCGACGGGACCGGCGGGGGCGACGCCTTCGACGCCGGCTACATCGCCGGCCTGATCGACGGGCTCGACGAACTCGGCTGCCTCCAGTTCGCCAGTGCCATCGGCGCGAGCTGCGTCCGGGCCGTCGGCACCACCGCCGGGGTCTTCAGCCGGGCCGAGGCCGAGGCGTTCATCGCCGCCCGCGACCTCCCGCTCGACCCGTTCTGACCGCCCGACCGCCGATCAGATGTCGAGGATCAGCTCGGCCATCCACCCCGCCCCCTCGCGTCCCAAGACGAAGCCATGCCGGGTGACCGCCTTGACCTCGTGGTCGAGCGCATGGCGGTCGGGGTCGATCGGTTCGCCGCCGATCTCGGCCTCCAGCGACAGGCCGTCGCCGGAGACGCTGACGTCGAACCGGCCGTAGAGCACGTGCCCGGTCTCGGTCCGGAAGATCAGCTCGTCGAGCCAGGCGAACAGGAGGTCGGCCGTCGACTCGGCCCGGAGCGCGACCGGCTCGACCCGCTCGACGCGGACCGCCTCGCGATTGGCCACGACGTAGTCGACCAGCCCCTCGGCCGCCGTCCGGAAGAGGTCGTCCAGGTCGTCGCCGCGGATTCGGAGGCCGACGTCGGCCGTGTGGTCGAAGACCTCGATCGTGCCCATGCTCCGCCTCCTCCGCCTCGATTGGCCCCACCCCAGGGTTCGCGATACGGGCGGGCGAATCAAGCCCGCAGATTCGCCGAGGGGGAACAGAGAGTTGGACGCGGCACCCGGCGGCTTTGCACAAGAACTGCCGCTTGCATAAAAACCGGGGCGTCTGCACAAAAACCCGATCGATCCGCCTCGGCTTCTCGGGGATAATCGTTAATTGATCGGCTTAGTAGACGAAAACCCACCTGATCGGCACGGCCTCGCATGTGGCCAACCGGCGAGATGGGCGACGGATCTGAGCGTGCGGAGCCACGGAGGCTGAAGAAGGGGGATGAGAGGTTGAGGTGATTGCAGCCATGCAAATTCAGCCGGGACTCTGCCGCCGTCCATGCGGCATGGCCAACCTCCGTATGGGTGGCCCCCGGCTGAGAGGCTATCCGGAAACGTATCTGTTGACTGGCTTCGACTTACGCCATATTCGAGATCGCCGATCCGAACGTTCTTCCCTCAGAAAAACGGGAAATTCATTCGCATCAGCAAATTCGAATGGAACATAACTCGTTACAAGGCAAGAGTTGCATTCCGGATAGCCTCTGAGAAGGTCTGCTGCTTCTAGGATACCGGGAGATGCGAGGTCCGGATAAGCCCCTAGTTCCCCGGCATCATCAGGTCGATGGGGAGTGCTCGCAGCCCGGCGATGTCGCTTTCGAGCCGCGCAATCGCATTAGCCTGGGTGGCGAGCAGGCCTGAGCCAAAAGCTGATCGTAAGGCCGTGTCGCACGCATGCATGACGGGCACAACCTTGGCCCGGACATGCTCGAAGCCCGATGAATCGATGATCCGCCAGATGATCTGCTCGAAGCACACCACGCGGCCCCGGATTCGGCGGGCGATCTCCGCGCATTCGGGGCAGGTGGCCACGGCCCGGAGGCATCGCTTGTCGCCGGTGAGGAGCAGATAATCGGAGAGGACGGCCGTCGCCGACAGCAGGACGATCTCACCGGCATCGATTTCGATGCTGTCGTCCAGGTCTTCGAGCATCTGATGCTCGTCGCGCGAATAGTCGTCGATCTCTCGAACCGTCCCAATAAATCCCACCAGGCGTTCGGCAACCTCCACGCCCAATCGTTGCACGACCTTGGGCCGGGGTGTGCCGATCCCGATGCGGAGCTTGAGCGTCGGGATGACCAGGACATCGGCCCTCGTCGCGTTGAAGGCGACGAGGGCTTCATCCAGGAGGTCACAGATCGCCAGCTTCTCGACGATGTCGTTGTCCGACAGGTAGATCACTCGTAATCTCGGCCTGGCTGACCCGCATCAGGAATTCGCTGCTATCTTCCGGCAACCTCGACCAATCGAGATGCTCGGCCATCTTCCGGCGCAAGATCCCCAGGGCATCACGCCTCGGCTCCAGGATCGAAAGGGCGGCATTCGCCACCGGCCAGAAAGCCTTGCCCATCGTATGAGCATAGTTGATGGCAAAGTAGCCGGGGTCGATCTTTCGCGGGCGGCCGATCTCCCTGGCCGCTTGGGCAAGTTGGGCGGCATTTGGCCATCGTCCGGCGGTGAAGAATCGGCAGTCTTGATCCCCCCTCAGAAGCTCGATGGCGAATTTGTTGGCCGCCTCCTCCTCGGCATCCACTACGTTTGTCTTGACGTTCTCATCGATCAGGACCCCATCATCGGGGATGTGTCCCAGCACGACGTGGCCAAGCTCATGCGCCAGGATGAATAGGGGCCACGCGGTGGAGCGATCATGTTTGCAAAGGACGATGACGGGCCGCCCCCGGACCTTGACGGCCAGGCCATCGGGCCTCTTGGCCTTCAGCAGGGAAGACAGGTGGATGACCGGGATGCCCAGCGACCAACAATAGTCGATCAGGTTGGCGAAGCCGACCCACGGGTGGCCCTGACCGAGTATCTCGCTGCGTACCTGGGCCGCCGTCGAGGGGAGCGGCACGCACGGCTCGGTGGTCGCCACGTGGACGAGTTGGGCCACCCGCGTCGCCATGAATCTTGCCAAAGCCAACTGATCTTCCGTCGCGTCTTTGGATTTCTTGAACTTGCAGATCCCCAGGTTGCGAAAGGTCACCGGCCGATCCGGATCGCGGAGGGAGGCCAGGTCAAGGCCCAGGTGTCGTGAGATGAAGCTGATACCCTCGGCGAATCCGGCGGGGTTCATCGCCACCTGATCATCCCACCAATCGGGCAGGATAATCTCGCGGATCGAGTCTCGCGTCAGGCCGACAGCCCGAAGCCGTCGGTACAGATCGGCCATCGGATTTGTCGCTCTGACGGTCATGGTTTGCGCTCTTTTCCGAGTTAGGACGGTGGTGATTTCTCCGTTCGAGTAACTCTGGCGGGTCCTCCCCCGTGTTCAGTATAGACGGCCCGAGCGTGCGGCGAGAGCCCTTACTCCCTTTTCTTCATTTTGTCAACCATACGACCGTCCCATTGTACCGATGTCCAGTATCGCGGACAAGATTAATCGGTGAAGATTTGGACGCCCTCACGCGGCTTCACGCCGAAGGGATCGCACCCATAAAGAGAGGAGGAAGCAAGCCAGCGATGATGCGAAATGGGTGAGGGCATGGATGGGACGAGCCCGCTGAGCGTCCCGCAACGAGGCAGCTAGTGGGTCATTCGCGTTGGGTATGGCCATAAGTCGGCCCGGGGCCGCGCCGAAGCGGGGCCCGGGTGCAGGCCCCCGAGCCACCCAGGCGATGGCGCCGCTCCCGCTGGCGACGCCG
>JAABUX010002599.1_pt1 | contig 25238 bp, 22 predicted proteins | sample 5561851 | NCBI WGS metagenome assembly JAABUX01 (sample SAMN10711883, study PRJNA513361) | rock metagenome | isolation source: Antarctica rocks | place: Antarctica: Victoria Land, Richard Nunatak red sandstone | collected 2016-01-03 | reverse complement strand
TCTTGACTATGCTGTATCGCTCGACGGACCGCCTCCGTCGTTGTGGCGCTGCCGTGAAGAACCTGGCCCATAGCGCTTCCTTCCATTCGCGGGAGAAGACTGCACCAGCAAACTCCGGGATCAAACACCTAGCCCATCAGCCACCGCGCCAGCAGCGGCACCAGCAGCGCCGTCGCGATCCCGTTCAGCCCGATGGCGAGGCCCGCGAACGCTCCCGCCGTCTCGTCGGTCCGCAGCAGGTATGCCGTCGCAAGCCCGTGCCCGGCCATGCCGCCCGCGAGACCGATCGCACGCGGGTCGACGATCCGCGCCCAGCGCAGCAGCGGGCCGATCAGCACGGTCGACAGCAGCCCGGTGCACAGCACGAACACCGCCGCCAGCGAGGCCTGCCCGCCAATTTGATCGGCGACCCCCATCGCGATCGGCGTGGTGACCGATTTCGGCGCCAGCGACAGCACGACTACCCGGCCTGCGCCGAACAGCCGGGCCGTCAGCATCGCGGTTCCCGCTGCCACGACCGCGCCGACCAGCACGGCCGGGATGATCGCCCGGCCAGCGGCGCGGATACGGCCCAGGTTCAGGTACATCGGCACCGCGAGGGCGACCGTCGCCGGCCCGAGCAGGAAGTGCACATACTGCCCACCCTGGAAATACGCGGCGTACGGGGTCCGGGTCGCCAGCAGCAACGCCGCGAGCATGACGATCGCCAGCAGCACCGGATTGGCCAGCGGATGTCGCCGGGTGGCGCGGCTGATCGCCTCGGCCGCCACATAGGCCATTAGCGTCGCGGTCAGCCCCAGAAGCGGCGTGGTCGCGAGGTAGACCCAGAGGTGGAACAGCACGTCCATCGGTTATCGACGTCGCAGCAGAAGCTGCATCATCCAGCCGGTCGCGAGCAACCCGGCCGCGGTCGACACCAGCAGCGACGCCACGATTGCCACCCAGTCGCGCCCGAGCGCGTCGAACTGCGTGATCACGCCAACCCCGGCCGGCACGAACAGGAAACCGAGATTGGCGAGCAGGCCCCGCGACGTCGTCCGCAACTCGGCCGGAACGCCACGCCGTAGCTGCAGGATGGCGAGGAGCAAAACCAGTCCGATCACCGGACCCGGCAACGGCAGATGAGCGGCGCGGGCCAGGGCTTCACCCGCCAACTGGCAACTCAGCAGGATGGTCAACGCGCCGAGCACGACGCGGCGGCGGCTATTGCAGCGGCACGCTCATGTTGACGCCGGCAGTCGGCTTAAAGTGCCGCTGCATCTCACTTTGCGAAGTCGAGCCGGCCGTAAAACCCTCGCCGCGATAGCTCCGTTTCGTGTTGAAAAATCCGGGCGAGAACTCCGGCTGCGCCGGGCCGAGCGTCCGCAGCGTCGGCGCGGCCTCGTCCAGGTTCGGCACCGGGGCCGCCGCAAACGTTGACGACTTGATCATCGGATGTGTGGTGGTTGGCGCAATCAGGTTGAAGTTGAGGTCGAGCGGCCGGCTTACCGCTGTGGTTGGCGAGGCGGCAACCGCGCCAGACATATTGGCATCTACCGTCAGCAGGGCCGCGCCAATCAGCACAAACGTTCGCATCGCCAGGCACCTTCACTTTGCCAGTGAAGAAGTTATGGTGATGCCGAAGCTGTGATGCAATCGAATTGGCCGGATTGTCAGATCGTTACGGGGCAGGTGTGACCCCTCGGCACTTTCGGATCAGACACGCAGGTCGAGCAGGCTGCCGCGCGGCAGGATTTGCCCCGGTCGCGCCACCGGTGCCGCCGCGTCGCGCGCCGGCAAGGGAGCGGCGACACGCACCAACGGCGATGGCGGTGTCGGCCGGGCCACACCGGGCACCGCCGGCGGAACCGATGAGGAGAACGCGGCAAGGGATCCGTTGGCGATCATGCGGATGACCATGCGGCGCATTAATTAATACCGGGTTACAACCGGTACCCTAGTGCGCTCGGTCGTCAATCGCTCATCAAGACCGCGACACCGGGCAGTCGCTTGCCCTCGAGCCATTCCAGGAACGCGCCGCCGGCTGCCGAGACATAGGTCAGCGCGTCGAGCACGCCCGCCTGCCGCAGCGCCGAGACCGTGTCTCCACCTCCAGCCACCGAGCGCAGCCGGCCGGCCTTGGTCGCGTCGGCGACAGCGGCGGCCAGCGCCATCGTCGCCGCGTCGAACGGCGGCGTCTCGAACGCGCCGAGCGGGCCGTTCCACACCAGCGTCTTCATGGCGCCCAGCCGTGTCACAAGGTCGGCGACGGTGGCCGGCCCGACATCGAGGATCATCGCGTCGGGCGGCACCGCATCGACGCCGACCGTCGTGGTCGCCGCGTTGGCCCGGAACTCCACCGCGCAAACGGCGTCGATCGGCAATACGATCGCACAACCGGCGGCCTCGGCGCGGGCCAAGATGTCGCGTGCCGTCCCGTGAAGGTCGGCCTCCTGCAGCGACCGCCCGACCGCGTGGCCGCCGGCCGCCAGGAACGTGTTGGCCATGGCGCCGCCGATCACCAGCGTGCCGACCTTCGAGACGAGGTTGCCGAGCAGCTCCAGCTTGGTCGACACCTTCGAGCCCCCGACGATCGCCATCACCGGCTTCTCCGGATGATCCAACGCGGCACCCAGCGCCTCGAGTTCGGCCTGCATCAGCCGGCCGGCGTAGGCGGGCACCACATGGGCGACGCCCTCGGTGCTGGCGTGGGCGCGGTGCGCGGCGGAGAACGCATCGTTCACATAGAGGTCGCAAAACTCCGCCAAGGCGTTGGCGAAATCGGGGGCGTTGGCCTCCTCGCCGGGATGAAAGCGGGTATTCTCCAGCACGCACAAATCGCCGTCATGCATGTCCATGATGCGCTGCTTCGCATAACCGCCAACGCAATCCTCGGCGAACGCGACCGGCCGGTCGAGCACGTCCGACAGCGCCGCCGCCATCGGGCGCAGCGACATCGTGGCGACGACGCGGCCCTTTGGGCGGTCGAAGTGGCTGCACACGGCGACCCTGGCGCCACCCGCCACCAGTTCACGGATCGTCGGCGACAGGCGCTCGATCCGGGTCAGGTCGGTGATCACCCCCTCGCGCACCGGCACGTTGAGGTCGGCGCGCAGCAGTACGCGCCTGCCGCGCACCGCGACGCCGTCGAGGGTTCGCAGGCGCGCCATCAGAGACTGCCGAGCAGCGCCGCCGTGTCGGCCATGCGGTTCGAGAAAGCCCACTCGTTGTCGTACCAGCCGAGCACCCTGAACAGCGCCCCGTCGACCACCGCCGTCTGGGTGGCGTCGAACGTGCAGCTCGCGGCGACGTGGTTGAAGTCGCTGCTGACCAGCGGCTCGGTGTTGTAGGCCAGGATGCCGCGCATTTTGCCTTCGCTGGCGGTCTTGAACGCGGCGTTGATCTCGTCCTTGGTCGGCTGCCGGTTCATCACGACGTCGAGCGACACCATCGACACGTTCGGCGTCGGCACCCGGATCGCCGTGCCGTCGAGCTTGCCTTTCAACTCGGGCATCACGAGACCGACCGCCTTGGCAGCGCCGGTGCTGGTCGGGATCATCGACACCGCCGCCGCCCGGGCGCGATGCAGGTCTTTATGCAGCGTGTCGACGGTGCGCTGGTCGCCGGTGTAGCTGTGGCAGGTCAGCATGTAGCCACGCACGATGCCGAAATTGTCGTGCAGGACTTTCACCAGCGGCACCAGGCAGTTGGTGGTGCACGACGCGTTGGACACGACTGCCATTTCCTTGGTCAGCGCATGCTCGTTGACGCCGAACACGATCGTCGCGTCGGCCCCGCCCGCCGGCGCGCTCACCAGCACTTTTCGCGCGCCCGCCTGCAACAGTTGCGCGGCGGTGTCCCGCTTGGTGAACAGCCCGGTGCATTCCATCGCGACGTCGACGCCCTGGTACGGCGCCTTGGTCGGGTCGCGCTCGGCCGAGACGCGGATCGGGCCCCAGGTGCGGCCTTGATGGTGGATGGTGATGCTGTTGCCATCCACCGTGACCTCGGCGGGGAAGCGGCCGTGGATGCTATCGTAGCGCAGCAGGTGGGCGTTGGCCTCGACGCTGCCGAGGTCGTTGATCGCGACCGGCTCGACATCCGTGCGCCCGCTCTCGACGATGGCGCGCAGCACCAGCCGCCCGATCCGCCCGAACCCGTTGATCGCGACAGTCACCGCCATGAGCCACTCCCGTTGCTAGTTCGCCAACCTCAGACGCACGGCGGTGGCGACGCCCTCGACGGTCAGCCCCAACGCTCGGCACAACTCCTCCGCCGGACCGGAGGCGCCAAACCCGTCGCGGCCGATGAACACGCCGTCGTCGCCCAGCCACCGCTCCCAGCCAAATCCGCACCCAGCCTCGAGCCCGATCCGGGGTGCCGTGCCGAGCACCTGTGCACGATACGATACGGATGTGCGGGCGAACAGCTCCCAGCACGGCAGCGAGACCACGGCGACGTCGATCCCCTCCGCTGCCAACACGGCGCGCGCCGCCATCGCGATCATTACCTCGGTGCCGGTCGCGATCAGCGTCGCCCGACGCGGGCCGGCGGCTTCGGCCAGCACGTAGCCGCCCTTGGCGCTGCGGTTGCCGAGGTCGTCGTCCGGACCGCGCAACGCCGGGGCCTGCTCGCCGCCCAGCACCAGCAGGCTCGGCCCGTCGAGCTGCGACAGCGCCAACTCCCAGCATTCCGCGACCTCCACCGCGCAGGCGGGCCGGAACACGGTCAAGTTCGGCATCGCCCGCAGCCCGGCCAGGTGCTCGACCGGCTGGTGCGTGGCACCGTTTGCGCCGAGGTCGGTGCCGTCGTGGGTCAGCACGTGAATCACCCGCTGGCGCATCATCGCGGCCAGCCGAAGCGCCGGGCGCATGTAGTCGGTGAACACGAAGAACGTGCCGCCGTATGGCACCAGGCCGCCGTGGACCGCGATGCCGTTCATCGCGGCGGCCATGCCGTGCTCGCGGATGCCGTAGTGGATATGGCGGCCGGCGAACGAGCCGGCGGCCGCACTACCCACGCCCGCGACCTGGGTTTTGGTTTGCGCGGTCAAGTCGGCCGAACCGCCGATCAGCTCGGGCATGATCGGGAACAGTGCCTCCAGCACGCGCTGGCTCGCTTCGCGGCTGGGAACGGCGGCCTCGGTCAACCCGGCGCGGACCTGCGCCAGCAACGCCGGCACCGCGTCGGGCAGCCGGCCGGCGATGACGCGCTCGAACTCCTCGCGCATCGGGTGTTTCGCAAGCCGCTTCAACCAGGCGCGGCGGGCGGCGGCCCCGCGCGTGCCGGCCGCGCGCCAGGCGTGGGCGAGGTGGTCCGGCAGCTCGAACGCCTCGGTCGACCGATGCGCGGCGGGGTCGGGGCGGCCGTGGCAGGCGATCAGCGTCGGCTTTCGTCCGCGCAATGCCGCCGCCAGCGCACCCGCCAGCGCCACACCGTCGCCCCCGTCGACCCGCCGCACCGCCCAACCGTATGCGGCGAACCGCGCTAACGCGTCGTCGGACGAAGCCAAGCCGGTCGGGCCGTCGTGGCAGACGCCGTTGTCGTCCCACAGCACCGTCAACTTCTCGAGTTTCAGGTGCCCCGCCAGGCTCGCCGCCTCGTGGCTCAAACCCTCCATCAGGTCGCCGTCCGACGCCACCACCCAGGTGCGGTGGTCGACCAGGCTGCGGCCAAACCGGGCCGCCAGCAGCCGCTCGGCCAGCGCCATGCCGACGGCGGCCCCGAGCCCCTGCCCCAGCGGCCCAGAGGTCAGCTCGATCGCCGGGTGGGCGCCGAGTGCCGGATGGCCGGAGGCGGTCGCGTCGGCCTGCCGGTAGCGCCGGAGTTCGTCGACGCCCATGCCGTCGTGGCCCGACAGGTGCAGCAGCGCATACAGCAGCATAGCGCCGTGCCCGGCCGAGAGCACGAAGCGGTCGCGGTCGGGCCAGCGGGGGTCGGCGGCGTCGAACTTGTGGAACCGGGTCCAAAGCGCCGTCGCGGCGTCGGCCATCCCGAGCGGCACGCCGCGTTGGTCGGACCCGGCGTGGGCGACCGCGTCGGCGGCCAGGCCGCGCACCGCGTCGGCCAAGCCCAGCGCCGCGTCGGGGCGCCTCATCACCACGTTATGGTACTCGACCCCAGCCATGCCGGAGCGGTCAAAGCCGGGGCGGTCGAGCGCCGCCGCTGCACCCTGGTCGATCATCGGCACCCGCTATACGGGCTGCGGCTCGAATCGGGCAACCCGCGCCCGCCGCCAGCGTCAACCAGCCTGCTTCAGCGCCGGCTCGGTGATGACGTCGTCGTCCGCCAGCGCCCGGCTCGGCGCGATGCCCTGGGCCTGCAACGCGCCGTGGTAGGCCGCCACCGCCTCCGCAGGGCCGATGTCGCCGTCCGCGACCGCGCGCATGAACCGCACGATGTCGAGCGGCGAGTCGGCCAGGTTGATCTTGCGGCCGAACAGGGCCAGCCGCGCGCCATACTTCTCGGCCTGGTGCAGCAACTCGAACGTGTCACGCGTGGTGCCGGCCCCGCCGCCCAGCACGCCCACGATCAGCGACGGGTCGTAGCCGGCCAGCTCTTCCAGTGCCGCCGGCCCGTTGAACGGGATTTTTAGGAACTGCGGCCGGTCCGCGCGCATGACGCCGGCGAGCGCCCGCAGGATGTGGTCGTTGACGAACCTCGCCACGTCCGCCGGGTCGAGGTCGCGCGGCGCGTTCGGGTTGAACACTTCGAGGAAGTAGCGGAACCCGTGCTCAGCCGCCTCGTCGCGGAACTCCGCGAACGCCGTCAGCGACGCGAGGTCGGCTTCAAAATCGTTGTTGAAGGTGATGGAATACAGGCCGAGGTCGGTGCCCGTGATTGATGCTCCCGGCGCCGGCCGGGTCGTGCCGTGCATCACGCGCGACAGCTTGGCGGTCCGGAAGTTGCGTGAGGGATGCTGCGTGTAGCGTCCGCCGCGCAGCCCACCCCAGCAATCGGTCGCCTCGTTGGCGCGGATCGCCGGTTGCACGGCGCTGTCGCGGAACACGCCCTCGTCGACCATGCGTTCTAGGTTGGAGGCCGACAGCAGCATGATGTCGACGATGTCCTGGCGCACGACGGCGGCGATCTGGTCGAGGTAGGTCCGTAGACGGCGCGGGCCATCGCGCGACGGCGCCGGTGTGGTGCAGCCGGCCCCCATGTCGCCGTCCTTGGCGTCGGCAATGACGAAATCCGATCTGCGATACTGCCCCGCGCGGATCCGGGCGAGCTTGTGGTTGAGCCGGGTCATGCGCGGGCCTCCCTCATGCGTGGCGGTTGGCCGAGCACCAACAGGCACCCGGCCATGAACGTGTCGCCCAAGCCCAGCGTCGTGGCTGGGCACGGCAGATATGGCGCGGCACACGCGACGACGTGCCACCCGTCGCGGTGCGCCTCGTCCGGCGGGGTCTCGAACACCACGCCGGCATCGAGCGCCACCGGTCGCACCGTTCGTCCCGCTGCCGCCCGCGCGCCGGCCAGGAGGCAGCCCATCATCAGCGCCGTCCGCTCTTGGTCCGGGTCGCCGCGCGTCGCCGCCAGCGCCCAGGTGTCGGCGTGGATGCAGAGCCGGTCGACGCCGAGCCGCTCGGCGGTGGCGACGACGGTGTCGGTCTCTGGCGCGTCGCCCGGCACCAGCGCCGCGTATTCGGACTGGCTGCAGCCGAGCGACGAGCACGCGCCGCGCAAGCCGGCCAGCGTGCGGTCGCGCTGTTCGGGCGTGTCGAAGCCGGCCATCTCCAGATGCACCACCGGCAACCCCGCCGCGCGCCACGCGAGGCCTAGCGCCCGTGCCCGCGCCAGCGCCGCATCCAGCGCGTGGCGGCCGATGCCGCTAAACCCGGACAGCACGCCCGCCCCCGCCAGTGGCGCCAGCGCCGTGCTGAGCTCCGCGAACTCGACGTCGTCCTCGGTGTCCGGGTCGGTGAAGCGCACGATGATCCGCGACGAGCGTGGCGCCACCGTGTCGCAGATCGGCCGGCCGGCGGTGAACTCGAAGATGTAGATTTTTGGACGCGCGACGCCGTGCGCCGCGATGTCTCGCGCCCATGTCGGGCGGCCGGCGCGGGCGAGACGGAGGTCGCCGTCGACGCAGGCCATCTGCTGGGCGTCACGGTGGCTGAGCGCCAGCAACGCCGGCGCCCCGAGCCGCGTCAGCGCTATGGCCGCATGCGGTCCCCCGCCGCCCAGCGCCGTCCGCGACGGCAGCGTGGCGTCGAGCCAGGCGGGCCCGGCGTCCCATGCCACGCGCACCTCGCCGCCGATCCCGGCCGCCGCGCGTCGAACCAGCGTGTCGCCCAGCGCCCGCGCGGGCGCATCGGGCGAGGCCAGCAACACGGGGGCCGCGTCGTGCGCCGACAGCACCGCGTCGACGCAGGCGCCGAGCCCACAAAAGGTCCAGCGCGCGTGCTCGCCGTAGTCACCGATCCGGCCGATCAGGTCGGTGTAGTCGCGGCGCCAGTCCCGCACGGCTAGCGTGCCTGGCCCTGCCGCGCCGCCACGTCGGCCAATAGCGGCAGCAACTTGTCGACGTACGCCGCCGGTGTATGCCGCCGTCGCGCGAATTCGCGGGCGCGCCGGCCGGTTTCGGACGCGGCGGACGGGTCCGCCGCAAGCCGCTCCAGGTGCGCGATGACGTCGCGGGCCTCGTGGTCCGGCGCGCACGACAGCACCGTGTCGGGCGGGACCTCCGCGTAACAGCCGTGATCGCTGACCAACGTAGGGCGGCCGGAGCACTGGGCCAGGATCAGCGAGGCGGAGGCCCCCTCCAGCACCGGGTTACGCAGGCAGGAGACCACGTCCACGTCGCGCAACTGCCAACGCAGGTCGTCGTCGGTGACCCAGCCGGTGAACTGTGGCGTGGTGACGCCGACGGCCTCCGCCAGTCCGCCGAGATGGTCGCGCGCCGCAGCCGTAGCCTCGCCGATGATCCTGATCCGGCAACGTTGGCGCAGGACCGGCGAGGCGGCGATCGCCATGATCAGCTGGTCGACCCGCTTGTTGGGATTGGGCGTTCCGATCACCCCGACCATCACCCGGTCGTCGCGCGGCGGCGCCGGCGGCAGGTCCGGTGTGGTGAACGCGAGCGGGATCACCGCGACCGGCCCGGGGCAGGCGTCACGCAACCGCGGTGCGTAGTGTTCCGCGTGGGCCACGGCACCGGCCATCCGCCTCGCCAGCCACTCGACCATCGGGCGTCGCCGGCTGGCGTCCACGACATCGAGCCAGAACGGTTCGCCGGCCGGCAGCGTGTCCTCGCCGTAGGTCTGGCGCAGCAACGCGCGAATCGCGACGTCGTCCCCATCGAGCCAGCCGTTGGCGAGGTTGACGATGAACGCGTCGTGGAAGATCCCGACGACCTTGGTGTCGCCAAGGCGCTGCGGTATCGCGCCGTGGAAGTTGTAATGATCCCCGATGTGCGCCACCACCACGTCGAAATTTTCGCGCAAGTCGTACGGCGTGCAGTCGGCCAAGTCGAAAATCGGCCCGGGCACCGGCCGCGGCGGCAAAGCCAGCGCCTCGCCGACCTCGCTTCGGAGCACGGTGACCGCGTGACCCCGCCGGTTCAGCTCGAACGCGACCTCGCAGGCGGATTGGGCGATCGCGGAGCGATGGTTCCAGGGTGTCGCCCAACCGATCCTGAGCGCGCCTGTGGCAGGCGGGCGCGGTATCTCGTCATCTGCCAAGGCCACCGCCTCATGTTCGATACGGATCGCACGCGATGCCACGTCGGGGCTGGACGGTCTAGCTTTACCCGGTCGAACGGCTACACGGTCGCCAAGGCAGCCGACGGGAGACAGATTATGAAGGAAGGGTCCCGTTTTGCGAACTTGGCGCGGCCGCGAGCGTGTCCGTCCGTTCGCGGCCTCGATCCGAGGTAACTTGGCGATTGCTGCGGCAGTGCCGGGGCGGGGCACAGGGCGAGCTACGGCGCTGGACGGTTTGCGGGGCGTCGCCGCCTGCGCGGTCGTCCTTTATCACGCAATCCTGCATAACGATCCGGGGTTGGTGGAACGCGTTCTGTATCAGCCGTTGCAGGCCAGCGGCAGCCTGCGCGACGCGCTGACCAAGCTGGCGCTGACGTGCCTCAACGGCGAAGTCGCGGTCTACATCTTCTTCGTGCTCAGCGGCTCCGTGCTACGGCTCTCACTCGAAAGTCGGAGAGACACGCCGGCATGGTCGCTTTGCGCCGGGTTCGCCGGCGCGAGGCTGTTGCGGCTCTACCCACCTACCATCGCCTGCATGGCAATAATGTATGTCCTGAGCCAACTCGGAATTCCGGGTTACCCGATATTCGGGCTGCGCGAGGCCGTCATGAACGCGGCGCTTCTCCAGACATTGATGCACGGGCCAAGCACCACGATCCAGGTCGAGGTGATGGCGATCCCGTTCATTCTTTCGATCTGGCTGCTGAGGCGTAGGTTCGGGTTGGCGTTTCTGGGCGTAGCTTTGATCTACAGCATCGTGGCGATGGATGCCGGCTGTATGGTTTTGTATCTGCCGAACATGCACGCCTACCTGATCGCGTTCGTGGCCGGGATGCTGGTCGCCGAACCGTTGCTGCGGCCGCTGATCCGTGAGGCGCCAGCCGAAACATGGTGGGCAACTGTGGCAGCCCTGGTGGTCTGCCGCCTGTTTCAGCCTCATTCGTCGAGCTTTGGGTTGATTGCCATGATCTTGGCCGCAGCGTTGCTCGTCGGCGGTCTGCTGTATGGGCAAGTCGGATCGCTCGCGGTCCTGCTGCAGCGACCTGTGGCACAGGCTTTGGGACGGATCAGCTTCAGCCTCTATTTGTTGAATGTCCCGGTGCTGTTACTGCTGTGGGCGTTGATCGCTCGCTGGACGTGGCCGACGACACACGCGCTCGAGGCGGGCTTGCTGGTCGGCGCCGCATCTCTTTTGCTGACTTGGCCACTCGCGTGGGCGAGCGAGCGCTGGATCGAACGTCCTTCCGTGACGGCCAGCCGTCTCGTCTGGACTGTCGCCCGACTTCGTGAGCGCGATCGGCCGGTCTGGGCGCGGCTCGTCTCATCCCGTCGCTAGCGCTGCGAGAAGTCAATCACCGCGGCGAACCCCGTCTCCGTCCCGGCCGCGAGCCACGCGCCGTCGAGGCTCCAGGCCAGCGCCGAGACACTGCCCCGGCCCGGCCCGCACACCGGCAAAATCCGGCCGCTCGCGATGTCGGCCAGGATCAGCGTGCCGTCCGAGAACCCGGCCGCCACCGTCTCCTGTAGCGGGTGGCACGCGACTGCCGTGCACAGCACCTCCGGGTCGCCGCCGCCGACCTCGCTCGGCGCCTTGCCCATCGGGCCGCCGCCGAAGAACGGCCACAGCACGATGCTCTCGGCACCAGCCGAGGCGAGCCAGCGGCCGCTGCGGGTGAACCCGTGGCTCGCGGTTTTGGCCGGATAGCCGCTCATCCGCATGTGCTGGCCGTCCGACAGCCGCCAGCCATGCAGCGCGTTCTCCTGCATCGCGGTCACCACGTTGTCGCCGTCGGGGCTGATCGCGATACCGGTGTGGCTGCCCTTCCAGTCGAGTTTTCGCGGATTGTCCGTCTTGCTGGCGACGAACCACAGGCTGGCGCCGTTGTAGTGGCTGGCCGCCAGCCGTTTTCCCTTCGCGTCGAACGCCAGCCCGGTCACCGACGACGGGTGTTCCAGCGTCTTCAGCACCTCGCCGGCCGCGTCGAGCACGAACACGCGCTTGCCGACCGCGCACGCGATCACGCCGGCCTTGGTGTCGGCGTACGACGCCACCTGCTCGACCCAGCGCATCCCGTGCGAGGCCAGCGTCCGGGTCGCGCCGTCGAGCCCGGTCAGCGCCAGCTTGCCGTCGTCGCCGCCGCTGACGAACCCCGACTTCGGGTGCGCCGCCAACGCCAGCACCGCGCCGTCGTGCGCCGCCACCGTCGCGTCCCGCCCCGACAGCCGCAGCCCGCCGTCGCCCAGCGCGAACGCGGCGACGGCACCCGCGCGGTCCCACGCGGCGGCCACCACGAACGCGTCGAGTTGCTCCGCGCGCCCGCGCTCGTCCAGCACGCGGTCGAGGGTGGCGCTCAACGCGCGACGGTGCTTTCGAACCCGCGCCGGAGTTGCGGGCGGTTCAGGTTGCGGCCGATGAACACCAGCTTGCTGGAACGCGCGTCGCCGTCCTTCCAGGGGCCGATGAAGTCGCCGTCGGCGATCATGTGGACCGCCTGGAACGCGAACCGCTTGTCCTCGCCCTGGAACGCCAGCACGCCTTTGGTGCGCAGCAGGTCCGCACCCTTCTCCTGCAGCAACGCGCCGATCCAGGCCTTGAACCGCTCCTGGTCGATCGGATCCTTCACCTCGAACGACACGCTGGCGATCTCGTCGTTGTGGCTGTGCTCGTCGGTCTCGAGGAAGTCCGGCACCCGCGCCAGCACGCGGGACAGGTCGAACGCGCCCTGGTTCAGCAACTCGTCGATCGCGACGTTGCCGCGCGTCGCGTGGTGGATCACGGCGTAGCGGTTGATCGCCCGCAGGCTGGCCTCGGTCGCCGCCAGTTCCTCGGGCGTCACGAGGTCGGCCTTGTTCAGCACGATCACATCGGCGAACGCGATCTGGTCGGCGGCCTCCGCACTGTCGGCCAGCCGGGCGGCGACGTTCTTCGCGTCCACCACGGTGATGATCGCGTCGAGCCGCGTCTTGGCCCGCACGGTGTCGTCGACGAAGAACGTCTGGGCCACCGGCGCCGGGTTGGCGAGCCCGGTGGTCTCGATGATGATGCCGTCGAACTTGTCGCGCCGCTTCATCAAGCCGCCGACGATGCGGATCAGGTCGCCGCGCACGGTGCAGCAGATGCAGCCGTTGTTCATCTCGAACACCTCCTCGTCGGTGTCCACGACGAGGTCGTTGTCGACGCCCAGCTCGCCGAATTCGTTGATGACGACCGCGTATTTCTTGCCGTGCTGCTCGGTCAGGATGCGGTTCAGCAGCGTCGTCTTGCCGGCGCCGAGGTAGCCGGTCAGCACGGTGACGGGAACCTGGGTGGTGATCGTCTCGGACATGGCGTGAGTCGCTCCTGTTACTCTGTAACATCCCATATGGGGCGGCGGGGGCGAGCGGGCAAATCTAGCAGAAGCCCGGCCCGCCATGCGTCGACGCGGGCGGCGGTGGCCGCCATGCCGAATTTTTGGGCCTGCACCAGGCCGGCGGCGGCCAACGCCTGTCGTCGCGGCGGGTCGCGGGTCAACGCCCGCACCGCCTCGGCCAAGGCGGTCGCGTTGCCGGGCGGCACCAGCAGGCCCGCGTCGCCGACGACGTCAGACAAGCCGCCGACGCCGGTGTGGACCAGTGCGGCCCCGCTCGCCATCGCCTCCAGCGCCGCCAGGCCAAACGGCTCCGGCCAGACGCTCGGCACCACCGCGATCGCCGCCGTCCGCAGCAGCGCCAGCACGTCGGCGTGCGGCCGCCAGCCGAGCATCTCGACCGCACCCGGCCGTAACGCGCGCAGGAACGGGGTGTCCGGGCTGTTGCGGCCGAACCGGTCGGCGCCGACCATCTTCGCGCGCCACCCGACAGCGTCCGGCAGCACCCGGGCCATGGCGTCGATGAACACGTCCGCCCCCTTGTCGGCGACGATCCGGCCAGCGAACACGATGGTGTTTTCTCGTTCTGCCGCCGGTTCCGGCCCGTCAAACCCGTTCGGCAACACGGTGGCGACCGCCGGCAGCGCGCGGGCCGCGACCCACTCCGAGACCGCCGCAATCCCCGCCAGTCGCCCGCCGAGCCGCGCCCGCTCCGTCCGCATCCCGGCCATCCCGCGCGGGTCGTTGTGCAGCACGAGGCTCACGCACGGGTGCCACCACGCCAAGGCTTTGGCGAGGCGGGGACGGTTGTGCACCTCCACCACATCGGGTTGCAGCCGCCGCACGACCTGAAGCACTCCGAGCGGGTAGTGCGCCGGCACGAAGTGGTCGAACGGCCGGTCGACCGGGTGCCCCACCACATGCGTGGCCCACGACGACGCTCGCGCCAGCCGGTCCGCCACCATCGCCACCGCCCCGGCGCCGTCGGGCGAGAACGTCTCGCGCGGCGGCAGGATCAGCGCGACCGAGTTACGCGGCATCGGCCTCCATCGCCGCGATCAGCCATTCGTCGCGTTCCTGGGCCGCCAGCTCGTACCAGAGCGCCACCAGCGCGTGCCCGCGCACCGCGTCGCAGTAGGCGCGCGTGTCGGCTTGAAGCTCCGGCGCGTAGGTCAGCAGCCGCGCCACCACCGGCGCATACGCCGCGTCCGCGTTGCCGAATGTTTGGCCGAACAGGTATGGCCCGCCTGCGCCGTACATGGCCCGCGTCTCGCGCCAGATCGCTTCGATGCGCGCGATGTCGGCCAGCGCCAGGGGTGTTCGCCCGGCCCCGGCGGCGTGCCGGAACAGGCTCATCGGCATCTCCGTCCGCAGCGCCCGGAAGCCGGAGTGCATCTCGGCCACGATCGCCCGAGCGTGCGCCCGCGCCGTCCGCTCGCCGGGCCACAGCGCGGGCAGGGCTTCGGCGCAATATTCCATGATGGCGAGGCTGTCCCAGACCCGGGCACCGGCGTGGTCCAGGTAGGGCACCGTGCCGCCGGGGCTGACCGCGCGCACCGCCGCCGTGACGCCGCCGGCCAGCGGGATCACCATTTCGGCCACGTCGAGCCCCGCCAGCCGCACCGGCAGCCAACCGCGCAGGCTCCATGACGAGTAGCGCCGGGTGCCCACATACAGCGTCCCCTCCGTCATGGCGTCAAATGTCCCCCTTGCCCCGCCCGCCGGCCCGCGCGACGATGTATGTCAGAACCATCCAGGTGCCCGTCATGAACGAAATCACCCCGATCCGCCCGAACGACCTCGACCCGTTCTGGATGCCCTACTCCAACAACCGCGCCTACAAGACGAACACGCCGCGCATGCTGGCCCGCGCCGAAGGCATGTTCTACTACACGCCCGAGGGCCGCGAAATCCTCGACGGCACCGCCGGCCTGTGGTGCTGCAACGCGGGCCACGGGCGGCGCGAGATCACCGAGGCGATCCAGCACCAGGCGTCGGTGATGGACTTCGCGCCGACGTTCAACATGGGCCACCCGATCGCGTTCAAGGCCGCCGCCAAGGTCGCCGAGCTGACGCCGCCCGGGCTCGACCGCGTGTTCTTCACCAACTCCGGCAGCGAGGCGTGCGACACGGCGCTCAAAATCGCGCTGGCGTACCACCGGGCCCGCGGCGACGGGCAGCGGGTGCGGCTGATCGGGCGCGAGCGCGGCTACCACGGCGTCGGTTTCGGTGGCATCTCGGTCGGCGGCATCGGCACCAACCGCCGCCAGTTCGGGGCGCAGCTGCCGTATGTGGACCACCTGCCGCACACCCACTCGTTGGCGCACAACGCGTTCACCCGCGGCCAGCCCGAGTGGGGTTCCCACCTCGCCGACGCGCTGGACAACCTGATCGCGCTGCACGGGGCCGACACCATCGCGGCGGTGATCGTGGAGCCGCTGGCCGGCTCGACCGGCGTGCTGGTGCCGCCGGTGGGCTACCTGCAGAAACTGCGGGAGAAGTGCACCGCGCACGGCATCCTGCTGATCTTCGACGAGGTCATCACCGGCTTCGGCCGCCTCGGCACCGCGTTCGGGTCGGAGCGGCTGGCGGTGACGCCGGACCTGTTGACGATGGCCAAGGGGCTGACCAACGCGGCGGTGCCGATGGGGGCGGTCGCGTGCTCGGATGCGGTCTATGCGGCGATCGTCGACGGTGCTGCGGCGGGCATAGAACTGTTCCACGGCTACACCTACTCCGGCCACCCGCTCGCGAGTGCGGCTGCCATCGCCGCCATCGACCTGCACCGGAGCGAGGACCTGCCCGGCCGCGCGCTGGCGATGGAGGGCGCGTTCGAGGCGGCGGTGCACGGGCTGCGGGGCTTGCCCAACGTGATCGACGTCCGCAACATGGGGCTGGTCGCGGGAATCGAGCTGTCGCCGCGCGCGGGCAAGCCGACGGATCGGGCGATAAAAGTGTTCCACCGGTGCTTTGACGCGGGGCTGCTGATCCGCACGACGGGGGACATCATCGCGCTGAGCCCGCCGCTGATCATCGAGCAGTCGCACGTGGACCGGATCGCGGAGACGCTGTCGGAGGCGATCATGGCGGAGGCGAGTTGAGGCGAGCTTCCTCGTTGTCTTCGGGCGCGTTGCCCGGCTACTGTTTTCCTGTCCAAAAACCACCTTAGTGGCGGAGCACCTTCACAGAACGTATCTGATTCAACCTACGTCTGGACCGGCCTTACCGGAAATGACACATCGCTGAATAAAACTGACAATGTCATCTCCGTATTTTCTACGGAGAACGAATAAGAACTCGGGTTCAACAGAGTTAATATAAGCAAGAGTTCCCGCTAACGAGCGCATCTCATCTCCACTTAGCCGTGAGAAAAGAGCATTGTGAACAGCTGCATGTAGTTGCCGCTTACTCTCTCGACCAATAGTAACACGGTCATCGCTTGTAACTGTAAGTCCCGTGACAGTCCTGCGATATTTGGAAGTCACAAACTTTGTCTTCTCCATATTGATCTCTAGTCTCGGGTGCTTCACGGTGCGGATTGTCCGCATTACGGCTTTAACCGTTCTGTTCAAAAATCCAACTCTAGCCGCAGAAAAAGTGAGGTCGTCCGCATATCGCGTATAAATCCCCTTGTCTCGTGCTACCAACTCACTAATCTGTCGGTCGAACTCAGACATGAGTATATTAGAAAGTATTGGCGACGAAGGTGCTCCTACCGCAAGACGAAGTGACCGATATTCAGTGTGCCTGTGGAACAGCAGTGACGCGGTAAGGTGCACGTCTTCCTCGTTAGTGATGCAGCCGCTAGTCCGACAATACGCAATCCAGTCTTCGCTCCTTATCGATAAAAAGAAATCCCGGAAATCGAATTTCAAGATGAGGCCGCGTCCGATGTGAGGCACCGCATTGTCCCTAGTAGACAAGCCCAGTCGGTAAGCCTTGGCATTATTATGGATCGGAAGAGATGTGAGATATCTAGAAGCGAAAGCTCGCTGAAGAAACTTCACCTCTCTCGCAGGTTGCGCGATCTGTCGCATCCCGCCACTGCGTTTTGGTATTACATAGTGCTTATACCGAAGCGGAGCAGAGGCCATAACTCTGCGTATTAAAGATTCAGGCAGACCCGTTTCAGCAGAAAGCTCTTTCACGATCCCACTCATGAGATCACCTTGACCCGAGCCATACGTATACTATTGAACCTTTCGGGCTCGTTTTTCTGCCAGTAATCGACTATATCCGTGCGCCAGCGGTCTCTATCGATTAGAGCGATTCCAGCGGTAGCCTTGTAAGTTATTGCTTGCTTATCAACTATTGCAACATAGAAGGTGTTCAAGCCACGCTTGTCTCGTATAATCCATCTAAGAAAGATGCTGCACAGTAGAAAGTTTCTGATCTCAGAATGCTCTCTCTTCACGCCCACGCAATATAGAAGCACGTCGATCTCGTCCAGAGTCAGAGCGCCATAATGCTGTATCAAGCCGACGATGAGTTTTATGACATGGCCGTTACGATCCAGATTAAATGTAGCATGCTCGCGTGATGCTGTCTGTCGCGCGAGAATTGCCGAACCCATGCGGGACGAGAACGTTTTAGAATTTAGGGTTTGCAGACAATCTATAGAGGTTATCTCTAAGTCCTCTCGGTGCAGAACACAAATAGCCGAGTCGCCGTATGAATTTTGCAATGAACGAATAGGACCGAGTTTGATAAATGACGGCTTACCATAGTTTAGATCATCAATAACGACAAGCAATCGCAGGGCAATCTATTCTATCATTGAGAAAGCACCCAGTTCAGCTGCGCTTCCGAAGCTCTCGGAGAAAAGAATGATTAAATCACATATCTGAGCGATATCCGTCTCAAACTTCAGAATGTCTTTATACTCACCTTCTGGGAAGAACGCGTTCAGCTCCTCAGCAAGAATGAGCAAATAAGGTGAAAACGGTGGTTTCTGAGGTAGTCGAGTGAACGCATCGCGCAGAGAGGGCGGGACCGGCTTTGTCACATTGACTAGACCGCCACACAGAAAAATTGCGGGCGCAGGTGCGTGGACGCGAATTGTTTTCACGTCCACGTACTCTGGCAAATCCGTGATGTCGCCTGCGATCACTTACCCAGGGGCGCGGAAGAAGCCGGGGTCTTATCGAGCGGAGCGTCCGAAGGCGATGAGACCCCGGCTTCTTCCGCGACCAATAAAACTGACCAATCGATTTGAGATCTGGCGAAACGCCGGACCAGGCACTAGCGTAGCAGACTCAGAACTAGCACCAATCACGTAAGTGAGATGGCTATCTGGCTGCTCCAAGGCGTCATGTCAATGTCGATCACCGGAGTCGCCGGATGTTTCCGAGGCCGTATAAAATAACTAGATATCGATCAGTAACTTCCGATTATTGCCGTCGTTGTGGGCCTCGTCAATCAAAGTAGGAAGCCATGTCAGACGCTCAAACACCTTTGAACAATTCGCCCACCCCGCCGGAACCCAAGCCCGAAGACCATCCCGGCATGCACAAGATCGACGAGTCCGTCCAAGAGGAAGCCGCCGAGGAACGAAAAGACATCGGCGGCTACCAGTAGCGCCTCACCACCCGTTCACCCGGCCCCACACCGCCGCCACCTCCACCCCGTCGTCGGTGACGAAATACCGGTCGTGCGCGGCCGCCGTCATGCACGCGTGGTTCGGCGCCACCCGCACCTTGCCGCCCACCCCCGGCACCACGCCCGACGCGGCCGGGTCGAGCGCCACCAGCGCGTGCTCCTGCCACACCTGGGTTACCAGCGACCGCCCGAACGACGGCTCGCCCGCGCCGTCCAGCATCATCCCATACTCGTAGTCGAACCCGGTCGCCGCCGTGCTGCGGTCGAGCGACAGCGCCAAGCCGCCGGCGTCCAACAGCACGCCGCCCGCGCGCCCGCGCCCGATCACGCTGGCCAGCACCGTCACCGCGACGTCGGCCAGGACGCCGCTGAAGACCTCGACCTGGAACAGGTCGCTGAACATGTAGACGCCGGCCCGCACCTCGGTGACGCCCGCGAGGTCCGCCGCGTGCAGGGCCGTGGGCGTGCTGCCGACCGACACGACCGGGCACGCGAAGCCCGCCGCCGTCAGCCGCTCGGCCGCGCGCACCACGCCGGCGCGCTCGGTCTCGGCGACCCGGACCATGTCGGCGACCGTGCGCCCCAGATAGCTGTGGCCGCCGTGCGTCATCACCCCCGCGAGCGCCCCGCCCAGCCGCTCGGCCACTTCCAGCAGCGCCGGATCGTCGGGGAACAGGCCGGCGCGGGCGCCGCCGGTGTCGATCTCGATCAGCGTGCGCGGGGGTGCCGCCGCGCCGGCAATCGCCGAGGCGGTGCCGGGATCGTCGGTCACCACCATCACCGCCGCCCCGGCCGCGTTCAGCTTCAGCACCTGCTCTAGCTTCTGGGCCGTGACCGCGACGCCGTAGAGGATCTCGGAGATGCCGTGGCCGACGAAATACTCCGCCTCCGCCAGCGTGCTGACGACGATGCCCCGGTGCTCCCTGCCCAGCGCCAGCCGTGCCACGTCGATCGACTTGGCCGTTTTCATGTGCGGCCGCAGCGCGACCCCGTGCCGCGCCACGGCGTGGTCCATGGCTGCGATGTTGCGGGCCAGCGCCGGGCGGTCCAGCACCAAGCACGGCGTCGGCAGGTCTGCAATTCTCATCGGGCGACGATGGCGGGCCGGTGGTGCCGCGGCAAGCCGGCGCTGGACCTCGCGGCCCGCCCCGGCCACATACCGTAGATGCACGTCTACACCTCCTGGACCGGCCTGCCGCCCGAGGCGCGCGGCGGCAGCCTCGCACTCGGCAACTTCGACGGCGTCCACCGGGGCCATGCGGCGGTGGTCGCCGTCGCGCGCGCCGCCCGCCCCGACGCGCCGCTCTCGGTGCTGACGTTCGAGCCGCACCCCCGCGAACTGTTCCGCCCCGACGACCCGCCGTTCCACCTGACGCTCCCGCCGGCGCGCGACCGGCTGCTGGGCAGGCTCGGCGTCACGGCCGTCCACGAAATCCGCTTCGACCGGGATTTCAGCTGGATCGGCGCGGACGGCTTCGTCGAGCAGGTGCTGCACACCGGCATCGGCGCCGCCCACGTCGTCTGCGGCCCGGACTTCGCGTTCGGCCACCGGCGCGGCGGCGACGTGGCGTTGCTGATCGAGCGGTGCGAGCGGCTCGGCATCGGCGTCACCGTCGCCCCCCACCTGGTCGACGAGGCCGGCGTGATCTCGTCGACCCGCATCCGCCGGCTGCTGCAGGACGGCTACCCGGAGCGCGCGGCGGCACTGCTGGGCCGGAACTGGGCGATCGAGGGCGTGGTGCAGCACGGCGACGCGCGCGGCCGGACGCTCGGTTTCCCCACCGCCAACGTGCCGCTCGGCCGCCACCTGGAGCCGCAACGGGGCGTCTACGCGATTAGGGCGACGCTGCCGGACGGCGACGTGGTCAATGGGGTCGCCAACATCGGCCGCCGCCCCACCGTCGGCGGCACCGAGAGCCGGGTCGAGGCGCACCTGTTCGACTGGGCCGGCGACCTATACGGCCAGAGCATCGGCGTCGCCCTGGTCGCCTTCCTCCGCGATGAGCGCAAGTTCGACGGTCTCGACGCGCTCAAGACCCAGATCGCGTTGGACAGTGCCGAGGCCCGCAGCATCCTTGCGTCGACCCCCGCTTCGTTGACTGTCACCGGCCACGAACCCATAGCCATGTCATGAGCGAGACGATCGACACCCGCGACTACCGCGACACCGTGTTCCTGCCGAACACCACGTTTCCGATGCGCGGCGACCTGCCCCGGCGCGAGCCCGAGGCGCTGATCCGCTGGGCCGACATGGAGCTGTGGAACCGGATGCGCGCCGACCGCGCGGGGGCGGTCCCGTTCATCCTGCACGACGGCCCGCCGTACGCGAACGGCCACCTGCACATCGGCCACGCGCTGAACAAGATCCTGAAGGACGTCATCAACCGCGCGCAGCGGATGGCCGGGCGCGATTCTAACTATATCCCCGGCTGGGACTGCCACGGCCTGCCGATCGAGTGGAAGATCGAGGAGGAATACCGCAAGTCCGGCCGCGACAAGGATGCGGTGCCGATCCTGCAGTTCCGCGCCGAGTGCCGCGCCTACGCCGCCGAGTGGATGGCGGTGCAGGCGCAGGAGTTCTGGCGGCTGGGCATCTCGGGCGACTGGGACGGCCGCTACGCCACCATGGATTTCGCGTCCGAGGCGTCGATCGCCGCCGAGATCGGCCGCTTCCTGATGAACGGCTCGCTGTATCGCGGCCTGCGCCCGGTGATGTGGAGCACGGTCGAGAAAACGGCGCTGGCCGAAGCCGAGGTCGAGTACCACGACCGCACCAGCGACACGGTATATGTCCGCGTCCGCCTGAAAGATGGGCCGGGCGACCTCGCCCACGCTTCAGCTGTCTACTGGACAACGACGCCCTGGACCGTGGCCGGCACCCGCGCCGTGACGCTCGGCCCCGACATCGACTACGCCCTGCTCCGCGTGGATGCGGTCGCCGACGGCAGCCACGCGACGCCGGGCGAGACGCTGCTGGTCGCGCGCGCGTTGCTGCCCGAGTTCACCGCCGCCACCGGTGTTGCCTCGCACACCGTCGTCCGCACCCTGCCCGGCGCCGAGCTGCTCGGCTTGCACGCCGAGCACCCGCTGGCGCGGCATCCCGAGGGCGGGCGCTACGACATGGCGCTGCCGTTCGTGCCGGGCGACTACGTGACCGACGCGCAGGGCACCGGCTTCGTCCCCAACGCCCCCGCGCACGGCGAGGTCGACTTCGCGGTGGCGCGCGCGCACGGCGTCGAGGTGCCGGACAGCGTGGCCCCGGACGGGCGGCTGATGGAGTGGACCGGGCCGGTCGCGGGCGTGCACGTGTTCAAGTCGGGCGGCCCGGTCGGCGAGGCGCTGGCCGCCGCCGGCACGCTGCTGGCGCGCGGTTCGCTGAAGCACAGCTACCCGCATTCGTGGCGGTCCAAGGCGCCGCTGATCTGGCGCGCGACGCCGCAGTGGTTCATCCGCATGGACGGGTCGGAGCACATCCGCGACAGGGCACTGGCCGCGATCGACGCGACGCGGTTCGTGCCCGACCGGGGCCGCAACCGAATCGGCGCCATGGTCGCCGACCGCCCCGACTGGTGCATCAGCCGCCAGCGCGCGTGGGGCGTGCCGATCCCGGTGTTCGTCGAGCGCGCCACCGGCGAACCCCTTCGCGACCAAGCCGTGATCGAGCGCGTGGTCGAGGCGTTCGCGGCCGAGGGTGCCGATTGCTGGTACAGCTCGCCACCGTCCCGCTTCCTCGGCCCCGACCGCGACCCGGCCGCCTACGAGCAGGTGATGGACATCGTCGACGTGTGGTTCGAGAGCGGCTCGAGCCACGCCTTCACGCTCGAGGCGCGCGGCCTGCCGTGGCCCGCCGACCTGTACGTGGAGGGCTCCGACCAGCATCGCGGCTGGTTCCAGGCGAGCCTGCTGGAGGCGGTCGGCACGCGCGGCGCCGCACCGTTCCGGGCGGTGCTGACGCATGGCTTCGTGCTCGACGAGCAGGGCCGCAAGATGAGCAAGTCGCTCGGCAACGTCACCGCACCCCAGGAGGTCTGCGACAAGTACGGGGCCGACATCCTGCGGCTGTGGGTGATGAGCTCCGACACCGAGGAGGACCTGCGGATCGGCCCGGAGATCCTGAAGCAGCAGGCCGAGCTGTACCGGCGCCTCCGCAACACGCTGCGCTGGCTGCTCGGGGCGCTGGAAGGGTTCACGCCGGCCGAGGCGTTGCCGGAGCCGATGTTGCCCGAGCTGGAGCGGTTCGTGCTGCACCGCCTGGCCGAACTGTCCGCCCAGGTGGGCGCGGCGGTGGCGACCCACGACTGGAGTGGCGTCTACCCGGCGATCCACTCGTTCTGCTCGGGCGACCTTTCGGCGTTCTACTTCGACGTGCGCAAGGACGCGCTGTACTGCGACCGCGCCGACAGCGTGCGCCGCCGTGCCGTCCGCACCGTGCTCGACCACGTCCACCGCCACCTGTGCGCCTGGCTCGCCCCGGTGCTGGTGTTCACCGCCGAGGAGGCCTGGGTCGCCCGGTTCGGCGACGCCGCCAGCATACATCTGGGCCAGTTCCCGGAGCCGCCCGCCGCGTGGCAGGACGAGGCGCTGGCGTTGCGCTGGGCCGCGGCGCGAGTCGCGCGCAAGGTCGGCACCGAGGTGCTGGAGGCGGCGCGGGCCGCCAAGCAAATCGGCTCGTCGTTGCAGGCCGGTGTGACGCTCACCTTCGATGGCGACGACACGCTGCTGTCCGACCCGGAATGGGCCGAGCTGCTGATCGTCTCCGAGGCGCGTACGGTGCGCGCCGCCGTCGAGGGCGTGACCGCGACGGTGTTCCCGGCGCCGGGCGAAAAGTGCGCGCGCTGCTGGCGGGTGCTGCCCGAGGTCGGCGAGGACGCCAGCCACCCGGCGCTGTGCCGCCGCTGTGTGGACGCGGTCGACCACCTCGACGCGCAGCGGGGCGCCGCCTAATGCGGCCGCGCACCGCAGCCGGGCTGCTGACGCTGGTCGCCGTGCTGGTCGCCGATCAGGCGAGCAAGTGGTGGGTGATCAACGTGCTCGACCTGCCGAACCTGCGCGACGTGCCGGTGCTGTCGTGGCTCAGCCTGACGATGACCTGGAACCGGGGCGTTACGTTTGGGCTGTTCAACGATGGCGGCGCCGCCGGCAGCCTGCTGCTGTCCGCCCTCGCGGTCGCCGTGGTGATCGGTCTCGGCATCTGGCTGCGCCGCGCGCAGAGCGGGCTGGTGGCGGTGGCGGTGGGGGCGATCGCCGGCGGCGCGCTCGGCAACGTGGTCGACCGGCTGCGGGCCGGCCGCGTCACCGACTTCATCCACGCGCACGCGTTCGGCTATTCGTGGTACGTGTTCAACTTGGCCGACGCCGCAATCGTCTGCGGCGTCGCGGCGCTGGTGCTGGACGGGATGCGGCCGGGCACCGCGCCGCTGCCGCGTGACGGATCGAGTGCCGCGCTTGCCGGACGGCCGCTCGACCGGTAACGTTCCGGTGCCATGAACATCACCCGCATTGCCCTGGCCCTTGTCGCCGCGAGCCTCGCCGGCTGCAGCGGCGACGAGTTGTCGCGCTCGTTCGGCATCACCCGCGACACCCCGGACGAGTTCACCGTCACCACCCGGGCGCCGCTGTCGATGCCGCCCGACTTCAGCCTGCGCCCGCCGATCCCGGGCGCGCCCCGGCCGCAGGAGCAAACCGCCGCCGAGTCCGCGCAGGCGGCGCTGGCCCCATCGAGCGCGATCCGCCCCGACAGCCAGGCGAGCCCCGGCGAGGGCGCCCTGGTCGCCGCCGCCGGCCGCGCGGCACCCCGCGACATCCGCACCAAGGTCGCGCGCGACGCGGCCACCGACAGCGGCGGGCCGTCCGTCACCGACCGGCTGATGTTCTGGCGGGCGCCGCCCAAGCCGGGCGTGATCGTCGACCCGGCCCGCGAGGCCGCGCGACTGCGCGAGAACGCGGCGCTGGGCCAGGATTCGCAGGCCGGCGACACGCCGATTATCCAGCCGCCCCGCCGCGGCGTGCTCGACGGCATCTTCTAGCCCGCTCCTTCTAGCCCCGCCCCTTCTAGCGCCGACGCGTCGTGCTAGTCTGGCGGCGCAAACCGACGGAGCGCCGCGATGCCGCAACCCTTCGACCGCGCCGCGCGCGACCACGCCTGGGCGCGAATCGCCGAGCTGGCCGCCCGGCCCGACGCCGCCGCCATCCGGCCGCTGTTCGAGGCCGACCCCGGGCGCGCCGCCAAACGCACCCATGCGCTCGACGACCTGACGCTCGACCACTCGAAGAACAGCATCGACGACGACGCGATGGCCGCCCTGTTCGCGCTGTGCCGCGATGCGGACCTCGACGGCTTCCGCGCCCGCCTGTTCGCGGGCGATGTGGTCAACCCGACCGAGGGCCGCTCGGCGATGCACATGGCGCTGCGTGCGCCGGCGTCGGAGCACATGAAGGCGGCGCTGCCCGAGGGGGTCGACGACGCGGCGGCGCTGGTCGCCGACGAGCTGGCGCGGATGCGGGCGTTCGTGACCGAGGTGCACGAGGGCCGGATCGTGGGTGCCACCGGGGCGCCGTTCGAGGCGGTGCTCAACATCGGCATCGGCGGCTCCGACCTCGGCCCGCG
>JAABUX010002597.1_pt1 | contig 25243 bp, 15 predicted proteins | sample 5561851 | NCBI WGS metagenome assembly JAABUX01 (sample SAMN10711883, study PRJNA513361) | rock metagenome | isolation source: Antarctica rocks | place: Antarctica: Victoria Land, Richard Nunatak red sandstone | collected 2016-01-03 | reverse complement strand
TCCTCGAACTCGTCGACGGTCAATCCGGTCATCGATTTGAAGGCGCTCGGTTTGCGCGCCAGTGTATCATAGGTAAGCATACCTACACTCTACGACGATCTCGCCCTATTCTGCAACGAGTCTATTGGTATGAGATGGAAGCCGCGCCGGGCCCACGCTTGCGCGAGCGACAGGACGTGCCAGCGTGGCTGCTCGATGCGCCCCTTCACGTTATTATGCGCATCCAGGGCGAACTCGACGTGGGGCCAGTGGGGCCGCATCCTGAGTTCACACCGTACAGTAAGGCCCTTCCGCTGCTGGATCGGCTATCGGAACAGGTCGGCGCGCCGCTGACACCCGTCATCATGTCGTGGGAGCGTCCCGGCCCGTGGGTCTACCCCGACTCTTTTCCGGTCGTCGGGGGTGACGAGTCCCTCCGTGCGTTCACAACGGCGGCGCGGGCGCGCGGCTGGCGCGTTGGGACGTATTGCAACGGCACGCGCTGGGTGGTGGGGCACAAGTGGACCGGTTACGACGGCGAGGACTATTACCGGGAGCATGGTGGCGCGGAGAGCGTCTGCCGCCTGCCCGATGGTCGACCCTGGCGCGAGAACTGGGATCGCGCCTGGCGGCCCAGCTACATGTCGTGCATGGCCGCGCCTCACACGCAGGACATTGCCGTCGACTACGTCGGACACCTGCTTGACCTTGGGCTGGACTGGATACAGTTCCTCGACCAGAACTGCGGAGCCGCAGCCTATCCCTGTTATAGCCGAGAGCATGGACACTCGCCGGCCCCTGGCAACTGGATGAGTGATGCCTTGAGCGCGTTGCTCGTGCGCTTAGAAGAACGCGCGGCAACGGTCGACCGCGAGATTGTGTTCTCCGTCGAAAACGCGCCGAACGACCATTTTCGGGGCCATTTCCACATCTGCGACATCCGCCCCGACCCAGAGGGCCGCTTTGTCCCCCTCTACCAGTATCTCTTCCACGAGTACATCCTAACGCAGGCCGCGTTCGCGCTGGCCCCTAACCCCTACTGGATGCAGATCAAGACGGCGCACTCTTTTGTGCTCGGCGATCTCTTGACGGCGATCATGGGACCCGAGGGAAGGCTGATGGCCTGGGCTGGCTATCCCTGGGCCGCGTGGGATACGCCAGCGGGCGATCAGGAGTCCATTATCACGCTGCTACGGCGCGCCATCGCGCTGCGCTGCGGCGTCGGAGGCGACTTCCTCGTCTTCGGGCGCCTACTTCGTCCCCTACCAGTCCAGGATATCGCGTCCGTCACCTGGCTGAACGAGGGCCAGTTGCATACCATGCCGGCCGTGCTGCATGCCCATTGGCAGGCCGCCGACGGCCGAACCGCGCTCGCGCTGGCCAACTGGACGGCGGAAGAGCGCGTCGTACGGCTCGACGCGCAGGGCGAGCGGCGGCGCAAGGCTCGCTATCACCGACAGTGTGATACCGTGGAAACAGACGAACTCCTCCAAAAGAACGCGCTCAGGCTCGTGCTTACGCCGTTCAGCGTCGCCCTCGTTGAGTGGGAGCCGGCGCAATGACCATCCTGGGGCAGACGGAGATAGGCATACCATGACCGAACGATCAGGACGCGGAGAGGATGGCGTGGATATGGCGAACGGGTTAACGGATGGCGCGGAGATCGTGTGGCCGCATCGACCCCCGGTGGGCATCCCCGTCGCGCCATCGACGGCGTTCGGCGGCATCGTCTTCACCGGGCGTCACGCCCAGTACACTGGCGCGGATACGTGGTATCCGTCGTGGGCGTCGGATGGAGACCTCTACTCGCCCTGGACCGACGGTGACGTGCATGGGACGGTGTCCGTATCCTACAATCGCGACGCCACGCTGGCGACGACGGGCCAGGCGAGGATCGTGGGGGACGACCCCCTGGCCCTCGATGTCGTCGACCTGGGCGTCTATCCGGGCGACCCGGCGCCCTACAGGGGGCGCTACCCGTGTGGCAGCCTCGTCCATGACGGCGTCTGGTACTACGGGACGTATACGCTCGACGACATCGAGGGGCCGTGCGGGAACTGGTGCCGCCTGGGGCCGTTCGTCGGGTTTCGCTATTCCATGGACGGCGGTCGGCGGTGGATCGACACGCCCCATACGCCCGCGTCGCCCCTCTTCGGCGAATCCGGCAAAGGCGGCGCGCGCGTCAGGATAGGATCCCCCCACGTCGTCGATTTCGGGCGCAACATGGAGCAGTCGCCGGACGGCAAGGCCTACCTCGTGGGGCACGGCACATCACGGCCTGACGGGTTCGCGAGCTGGGTCGCCGGCGATGAGATCTACCTGATCCGGGTGACGCCCTCGATTGAGACGATGAACGACGCGGCCGCGTACGAGTTCTTCGCCGGACATGATGCCGGTGGTCAGGCTATCTGGTCCAAGGATCGTGGCGCCATGCGGCCGCTGCTCACCTGGCGCGGGCAACTGGGCTGCGTGACGATCACGTACAACGCCGCCCTGCGGACGTATCTCATGTGCGTCAGCCGACCCACGGACGGCTTCACCTCGATTGACACGATGATCCTACAGGCGAACGCCCTGACGGGCCCGTGGGCGCTTGTCCAGTACCTGCCACGGTTCGGCCCGCAAGCCTACTTCGCGAACATACCCTCTAAATTTATCGCGGCGGACGGCCGCCGCATGTGGCTGTGTTACTCCGCCAACTTCTCGCGTTTGACGCCGGGCACAGGCGTCGGGCCGGGGGAGGACCAACCGCCCGGGAGTGACTATGCCTTGTGCGTGCACGAATTCTATCTTGTCTCGGCATAGGGTGGCGGGTGTAGGGGTGGGGGATTGGGGACACGCGCAACGCCGTCGCGGTCCACGCGACGGCGACAGAGAGGGGTAAGTAGGAGTGAGAGGATGATGGATCTACTGGACCTGACGGGGACGCGCGTGCTCCTGACGGGCGGGTGCGGCGGTATCGGGCGCATCGTGGCGCGTACGCTGGCTGAGTATGGCGCCATGGTCGCGGTCAACGACATGCTGCCCGACGATGAGGCGTCCCGCATTCTCGCCGAAGCAGGGGTCCTTGGTCCCAACGTCGCCTATTTTCGTGCTGACGCGACACGGCCGGACGCGGTCGACGTGCTGTTGGATCGCGTCGGCCAGAGCGTCGGCGTGCCCGACGTGGTGTGCTGCCACGCCGGCATAGTCGACGCGTATCCCATCGCCGCGTACCCCCTGGAGCGGTTCGACGCCTTACTCGCCCTGAATCTGCGCTCCGCCTTCATCGTGGCCCAGGCGGCGTCGCGCCGCTGGATCGCGCGGCGGACCCCTGGGCATATCATCGTCACCTCATCCTGGGTGCAGGATGTCCCGTGGCCCGAGATCACCCCCTACGCAACCAGCAAAGCGGGGCTGAAGGCGCTGATGCGCGGGTTCGCGCGCGAGTTGGCGCCGCACGGGATACGCGCCAACGCCGTCGCGCCCGGCATCGTGGCAGTGGGGATGGCCAAGCGCCAGTGGGATACTGACCCCACCTATCGGGCGCGGGCGGAGAAAGCGATACCGCTCGGATACCTGCAACCGCCGGAGACCGTGGCGCACGCCTTCCTCTTCTTGTGTTCGACGATGGCCGCCTATATGACCGGCTCGGTCCTGTTGGTCGACGGCGGCTGCAGCCTGTATCCGATGGATTAGACCCATGAAAATACGCGACATCCGGACCTACGTGACGTGGGGCGAGCCCCGCAACTGGGTCTTCGTCAAGATTCTGACCGACAAAGGGCTGCACGGCTGGGGTGAGGCCACTCTGGAGGGCAAAGAGGACACGGTGCGCGCCTGTGTCCACGAGTTGGGCCAGACGTTGATCGGGCAGGACCCCCTCCCGGTCGAGCGCCACTGGCAGGCGCTCTACCGCCATGGCTTCTGGCGCGGCGGGGTCGTCCTGAACTCGGCGCTGGCCGCGCTCGACCAGGCGCTGTGGGACCTACGCGGCAAGGCCTGGGAGGTCCCGGTCTACCGCCTGCTCGGCGGCCCCACACGCGATCAACGTCTTCGGCTCTACACCCACGTCGGCATCTACAATCCTGATCAGACCGAGGATGACGCCCGGCGCGATGTCGCGGATGGGTTCACGGCCGTGAAGACGGGCGCCTGGGTCGCGGACGCGGCGCTCCCCGAGGCGGAGGCGACCGCGGCGTTCGCCGCGCGGGTCCGTCAGCTACGCGCGGTGGTCGGGCCGGGCGTCGACATCATGATCGACAACCACGGGCGCAGCCGGCCAGCCGCGGCGACGCGGCTGATGGAGGCGCTGCAGCCGTACAACCTCCTGTGGCTGGAGGAGCCGACGCAACCCGACGACCTGGAGGCGCTGGCGCGCGTGCGCGCGGCTGGCGCGCGCATGGATCTGGCGACGGGCGAGCGCCTGTACACCAAGTGGGAGTACGTCCCGCTGCTGGAACGTCGCCTCGTCGATGTGATCCAGCCGGATCTGTGCCACGCGGGCGGCATCACCGAGTGCAAGAAGATCGCGGCCATGGCCGAGGCGTACGACGTGCAGGTCGCGCCGCACAGCCCGCAGGGGCCGGTCTCGACGGCCGCGGCGGCGCACCTGGCGCTGGCTATCCCCAATTTCGTGATCCTGGAGTTCGTGCGGTCGGCGCCCTACCGGGACCGGGCGCAGCGCGAGCCGTGGGTCGTGCGTGACGGTCATTTGGACATACCCGATCGGCCGGGCCTCGGCGTCGAGTTAAACGAGGACGCGCTTTTGGCGAGTCCGCCGCGCCCCGTCGGCATCCTGCGCGGCGCCTGGGCGGCGGACGGCAGTGTCGCCGATGTGTGAGGGAGAGGATAGTGAGTGAGGACGTGGGGGAGCGTGATACGCGGCTGTTCGCCGCGTATGAGCTCGTGGGTGACGGCACATCGTTTTCCATCCATGACGGCCAACAGTACTTTAATAGAGGGGTCAAACGAGGGACGACCATCCTCGTCACCGGCGATCGGCCGCGCTTCGCGCTGATGCGAACCCTCCCCGACGACAAGCTCGATCCCGACCTGATCAAGCTGGGCGACGGCCGCGTGCGGATCGGGGAGGGGGACAACGCCGTGTGGCTGGATGAGTGCCGTGCGGTGTCAACCGTGTTCCATCCGCACGGGACGGAGTATACCGTGTCCTCCCCCGACTTCCCTGACTTGTCGATCAGCCTGGTGGTCGCGCAGGCCGGCGATTGGGGTCTCGTCGCCCGGCTGTCGCTCGCCAACGAGTCGGCGCGACCCGTCGAGACGCGCGTAGACGTTTGTTACGGAGGCCTGGCCCGGTGCGGCCGCACGATGGACGCGGCCTATTTCCCGCTCGACGGCGTCGACACCTCGCGCAACACCGTGATCGGCGCGGATGACCACGTCACCCTCGCCGACCGTGACTTGCCCGACCACGTCGTGGTGGTCAGCGTGCCGCGCCAACAGCCTGCGGTGTCCGGCCCGTACGTATCCTTTGCGCACTCGGTCGGCCTCGCGCCCGGTGAAACATGCCGTGTCTACCTGATCGCCGGTCATTCTGGGGCGACGAATGAGATCGAACGCATGGTGTTAGACGGCGACCCAGAACACCTGATCGCGGAGGGCAAAGAGCATTACGAGCGGTTGCTGCGGCCTTTTCGCATCTCCACGCCCAGCGCCGTACTCGATGCGGGTTTCCTGACGGCGGTTCTGAACCTGGAGTACGACTACGCCGCTCCCGCATGGCTCGAAGGGGTCCACTGGTGGTCGGCCTATTGGGCTAACAACTACCAGATCTCCGCCGCCCTATCCCTTGGGCAGACGGCGCGGGCGCGCGAGGCACTGGCGTTCTTTGGGAGCGGGGAGGGAGGTCCCTGCCCACTCCGCCTCGCCTCGGGTACACCGATCACGGACCCTGCCTACGGCGGCGCCGATTCCAGAGACTACGGAACCGAGGACGGGCTGCCGTACTATATCCTCCAGCTCCTGCGGTACTATGAGCACACAGGGGATCTGACGCTGCTCGAGGGAGTCTGGGACGGGCTGCGACGAGCGCTCGACCGGTTGTGGGAGGTCCGCGACCGCGACGGCGATTTGTTGCTCGACTGGCATCTGCACTGCAACGCGTTCCTGTACCAGGCCGACCATCTGGGCATGCCCGGCGCGGCCGCGTCGCCGAGCTTGATGATGGCGGGCCTGTTGGAGAGGCTAGCGGACGTGGCTGGCCAACGGGGGCATGCCGAGGACGGGGCGAGATGGGCGTCGCGGGCGGATCGGATGTACGAGCGCCTGCGGGAGCGGTTGTGGAACCGTGAGCAGGGCGTCTTCTACAACCATGTGGACCTCCAGAGCCTCGCCCATCTGGCCCACTACTACACGGACCTCGTGTTTCCCACGCTGTATACGAGCTTGCCGGAGGATTATGGCTGGCAGAGCCTGGCCCATCTCCGCCGCACGCTCTGCCTGGCGGGTCCCGGCGGCCTGCTGATGCGCGTCGGCGACTTCAAGCCGTCGATCTTCGGCAACGACAACGTCATGCCGACGCAGATGGCCGAGGCCGCGCGCGCCTTCTTTCTAGAGGGGGATACCGCCACGGGCGCGGCCCTCCTGGAGGCGGTCGCCCTGGCCGGCACGGTCTTCACCGACGCCCCCGGAAACTTTCCCGAGCGCATGGGCGACGACGGCAAGGGCATAGCCAACTATATCTTCGGGAACCCCATCGGGTCGTTCATCGAGGGCGTCATCGCCGGGCTCTTCGGGCTTTCCCTCGTGGACGGGGGGACGACGCTGCGCTGGCAGCCGGGCTTCCCCGGCGGCTGGGATCGTGCCGCGCTGACGCTGCCCGACGCGGACGTGTCGTTCGAGCGGCTCACCCTTGATGCGACCACCACGCGCCTCGTCTATACCGTGGGCGGCGCGCGGCCGCGCCAGCTCCACTTCTCCGTCTTTGTGAAGCCCGGCCGCGTGACGCGGGTTCGCGACGACGACAAAGACGTCGCCTACTCCATCACCCCGGCGCTCGGCACGTTACGTCTTGCGATGAGCCTGGAGCGCGCCGCCACCCACCGCATCGCTATAGATTATACGCCGGTAGACGTCGAGCTGACGGGGCCGTCTCAGTGCGGCCGCGACATGCCCCTCCATTGGACCCTATCGTCGGCCGTCGCGGGGGTGCGCGACCCGCAGGGAGCGCTCCGCGACATCGACGTTGACGGCGGCACGATCCGCGCCGTTGCCGCGGGAGGCGTGGGCGCGCATCAGGTCTTCGTCGAGCTGTCCGACATCCCCGTCATCTACCCGATCTCGCTAGACATTCGGCCGCGCTATCGCGTCTCCTGGGGCGACGCGCTCTACGACGCGGATACCCAGTCCATCTACCTACACGTCCGCGTGGAGGCCGAGGGGAGCATCGCCTCCGGCGCCAGGATGCGGGTGGCGCTGGCGGGCGCCGCGGCGATCATGAATCTCGACGGGCTGGCGGATGGGCTCCTGGCGATAGACATCGTGCTGCCCAATGTCGCGTTGCTTCCCACGGGAGCCTACACGATCGACGGCGCGCTCCTTGTGGGGGACGACGAGATCCATCGTGAAACGGGCACGATCACCGTCTACGGAAAGGACGCCGCGACGCAGTTGGTCATGCGCCGGCGCCGGGACACGCTGTCCAGGCAGATAGACCTGCGTGCCTTCTATAATACATCCACGGTCTGGGCGACCTCGCGCTGGCGGGACGAAGAGTCGCCGATCGACCTCGCCGCGCTCACCGGTCCCGACGGCGTGCTGGAGACGGACGCGGGGCCTTTCAGGCTCCCGATAGACGACGGTCCGTCGCTGGTCCTGGTCGCCTACGGATACTCTGACGCCTACACACGCGAGACCATCAGGGGGGACAAGCCCTCCGCCGTGGAGATCCCCGTCGGGCACCGCGCGTCGATGCTGTCGCTGCTCTACCTCACCGAGGTCGAGAGCCGCCACACCGGCGCGACGGTCGGCTGTATCCGGCTGCGCTACGACCAGGGGGCCGACGCGCGCGTTCCCCTGGTCGTGGGAGAGAACGTCGACAGCCTCTACGATCATTTCGCACGCGCGACCACCCCCATAAAGCTACGCGCGGTTGGGTTGCCTGGAGACTTCGACTACGTGAACCTGCTCACCCTGCCCTGCGATAGCGCGCGGGTTCTACAATCGTTCACCATCGATCTCGCCGTGCCCGATGTGCAATGCGGCCTGATCGGGGCGACGGCTATTCGACATAATTGAGGCTGGCGCGCGTCGGCGCACGGCGCGGCGCGGCAACGAGGAGACACCGATGACAATGGGCAATCAAGAGGGCGTGGACACGGGCGATCTCTTCCTCTCGCGTATCCCGTGCGGGGATATGACCGTCCTCTATCCGCGGGACGAGGTGTCCGGACACGTCGGATTATGGCTCATCCCCCAAGGTATGGAGGACCGCATGGTGTCCCGCCGCTCCCATCTCGACGGGATCGAGGTCCGACGGCTGCCGTGGCCACCCCCGCGCGCGTGGGCCGTGGACCCTCTGGTCCAACTCGCCCTCGCGGGCGATGGCGCCGCCGCCGGCTTCGCGCAGGGTCGCACGATGCGCGACGCCCCGGCGACGGTGCGCCTGACGTACGAGGGCCAGGAGGTGATCCGGGAGGACGGGCGCACTGTGGTTGTCACGCGCCTGGGCAGTGCCGACGGCTACCGCTGTGAGCACCTGCTGACGTATCACCATGGTGACGCCGCGCTGCGGGTCCGCGCCTGCTTCACCAATACCTCCGATCACCCGCTGACGCTGGAGATGCTCTCCAGTTTCTCGCTCGGCGGGATCACGCCCTTCGCCTCCGACGATGCGCCGGGTCGGCTGGTCACGCATCGCCTGCGCAGCGGGTGGAGCGCCGAGGCGCGCCTGGTCAGCGAGCCCGTGGAGCGGCTGGGCCTGGAGCGTAGCTGGACCGGCAGCGCGGCGTTCTGCGAACGGTTCGGGCAGGTGGGGACCATGCCGGTGCGCGGCTATGCGCCCGTCGTCGCTGTCGAGGACACGGCGGCGGGGGTGCTGTGGGGGGCGCAGCTGGCCTGGGCCGGTTCGTGGCAGCTCGAGATCTATCGCAAGGACGACCTGCTCTCCCTCTCCGGTGGACTAGCCGACTATGAGTTCGGCCACTGGCGCGCGACGGTCGCGCCCGGCGCGAGCGTCACGTCGCCGGAGGCCGTGCTCTCGGTCACGCATGGCGACCTCGACCTGCTCTGCCACCGGCTCACCGGGGCGCAGCGCCGCGCCGCCGACGAGGCGCCGGCGATCGAGACCGATCTGCCCATCCAGTTCAACGAGTACTGCACGACGTGGGGCAAACCGTCGCGCGACGTCGTGCTCGCTCTCGCGGATCGTCTGGAGGAGACACCGGCCACCTACCTGGTGATCGACGCCGGCTGGTACGCCGATGAAAACGGCGATTGGGCCAGGGGGCACGGCGATTGGGTCCCCAACGCGCGCCTGTTCCCCGATGGGCTGGCGGCGACGGCGCGGGCGATCCGCGCGCGCGGCCTCATCCCAGGGTTGTGGTTCGAGATCGAGACCTGCGGCCACGACGCGACCGCCTACGCGCTCACCGATCATCTGCTCCAGCGCGACGGCGCGCCGATCACGGTGGGCGACCGGCGCTTCTGGGACATGCGCGACCCGTTCGTCGTCGACTATCTGTCCGAGCGCGTGATCGGCCTGCTCGCGCGCTGCGGCTTCGGCTACCTCAAGGTCGACTACAACGAGACGCTGGGGGTCGGCTGCGACGGAGCCGCATCACCCGGCGAAGGTTTGCGCCAACAGGTCGAGGGTGTCTACGCGTTTTTCCGGCGCATCCGTGAGCGGCTGCCCGACCTCGTGATCGAGAACTGCGCCTCGGGCGGGCATCGCCTGGAGCCGTCGCTGATGGCGCTCTCCAGCCTGGGCTCGTTCTCCGACGCGCACGAAACGCGCGCGATCCCCATCATCGCGGCGAACCTGCACCGGCTGATCCTGCCGCGGCAGTCGCTAGTGTGGGCGGTGCTGCGCCGCGACGACGACGCGCGCCGGCTGATCTACTCGCTGGCGGCGACGTTCCTGAGCCGCATGTGCCTCTCGGGCGACGCGCTGGAGCTGGACGACGCGCGGTGGGCGCTGGCGACGCAGGCGATGGACCTCTACCGCAGCGTCTGGCCCGTCATCAAACACGGGCGCTCGCGGCGCTTCGGGCCGGACAGCGCGAGCTACCGCCAACCGCGCGGCTGGCAAGCGATGCTGCGCACGTCGGACGACGGGACGCGCGCGCTGGCGGTCATGCACGCTTTCGCGGACCCGCCGCCGGACGGCATCACCGTGGCATTGCCGCCGGCCGCGCATGGCGCGGGGTGGTGTCTGGCGGACAGCTTCCAGAGCGGGGATGTGCGACCGCGTGTCGTCGACGACCTCTTACACTGGCGTCCCGACGGCGCATTCAGCGGCGCCGTCGCGCACCTCGCGGCGCGCCCGACATCGTCCACACGGAGCCGAGGAATATAACCACTAGCATAGGGTTGTGTAAAACGAGGAGTTATCTCATGCGACGTGTGACCGTTGTCTTACGATGCGGGGAGCGCGAGGCGCGCCACGACTGGCCGCTGGCCGCGTCCGGAGCCCTGTCCGCGGCGGATGTGTGGTCGCCGTCGCTGTTCCCTGGCCGGATCCGCGTGGGGATGGCCGACGCCGCCACCGGCGCCGGGAGTTGGGCGTTGACCCTCACGGCCGGCGAGGCGTGGCCGGAGGATGTCGGGGTGGAGGCGCGCGTCGCGCTAGACCCTGGGGAAACGCCGGAGTATGTGCTCTGGCCGCGGTACGAGGGGCTGTTCGAGCGCCGCCCGTGTACGGACGAGCAGGCCGGCGTCTTCCATGGCCCGGGGCGGCCGGGGCAGGATCTGCCGGCGGACCACCACCTGGCCTTGCCGTTCGCCGTGCTGGAGCCGGGGGGCGCGCGCTGGATGAGCGGGACCGATCCGACCTTCTCCACGACCATCGCGGTCGCGCGCGAGGATAGCGGCGAAACGACGGTCGTGTTTTCCTGGCGCTGGCTGGCCGCGGCCGGTGTGCATCGCGACGAGGCGCGGCGGCTGTTCGTGCAGCCGGCGCGCGACGAGCGCGCGGCCCTCGACCGCTGGTTCGCGCTGGCCACGCCCGACGTGCCGGCCGGACCGGCCTGGCTGCACGAGATCGCGCTGCAGGACTACGATTACCTGTCCAAAGACGGGCAAGGCTGGTACGCCGACATAGACGCGGCCTGCGCGTTGATCGCCCCGCGGGACCGCGGCCGCGCGTTGTTCTGCCTCCACGGGTGGTACGATCGGATCGGGCGGTACTGCTACGACGCCGCGACGGGGCGGCTCGACGAGCGCTGGATAGCCTTCCCACACATCGATGACGCTAACCTGCGGGCGCGGGCCGTCACGACCCCGATCGTGGTCGGCAATCCCTCGCCCACCAACGACGCTTTCCGCAACCTGGATCGCTATCGGCCCGTCCCCTTATCGTGGCCGGCGGTGCGCGACCGCCTGCGCTACGCCAAAGAGCGTGGCTTTCGCACCGCTGTGTACGCGCTAACCGGCCTGCAGGCGGCCGGGGCGCGCGCCCCGTACGTCGCGCTCGGCACGGGCCTGGACGTGGACATACCGCTTTGGCATGGACCGGACCTGAGCGGTCCGACCTATCTGCGCAATCCGCTCCATCCAGACGTACGCGCACAGGTCCTCGGCTACATCGCGGCGCTCCTCGACGCGGTGGGCGACCTGACCGACGCGTTGGTGATGGACGAAGCCTACTACGTGGCCTACGGGACGCTGGGGCCGCCGGCCTGTCCCGGGTACGCCGATCGCGCGCAACTAAGCCTAATCCGCGAGATGGCAGGGTTGTGCCATCGCTACCGGCCCGACCTGGCCTTCCTGACCGCCGACCTGCTCGGCGCGTCCCCGCTGGAGCAACGCGCCTTCCCCTATAGCCTCGGCGCCGACGGCATCTATCAGGATTCATGGTGTACGCCGGAGACGTGGGACTGCGTACGCTTCCCGGCCTGGCGCAACGTGGCCTGGAGTTGCAACTGGGCGCCGGTGAGCAATCTGGCCTTCACGCGCTGGGCGGTCCTGGCGCATAACGCCCCCGTCGCGATCGCCAATGGCTGCTATGGCGACGACACGGGGCTCGCGGAGATGGAGCCCGCCGTGGCCCGCCAGGTCGCCGACCTCTGGCGCGTCCGCCGCGACCGCGACCGCGCGCCCGGCGTTCCCATCGTGCACGCTACCACACGACAAGGAAAAGAGTAGAGAGGTGAGAGTCGTATGATCGTCCACATGATTGGCAACGCGCACATTGATCCCGTGTGGCTGTGGGATTGGCCGGCGGGCGTCGACGAGGCGCTGGCCACCGTCCGCTCGGCCGCGGATCGCTGCGAGGAGTATCCTGACTTCATCTTTACGCGGGGCGAGGCCTGGATCTATCAGCAGGTCGAGCGCCTCGACCCAGAGCTGTTCGCGCGCGTGCGCCGCTACATCGCGCGCGGCCAATGGCATGTGACGGGCGGCCAGGTCATCCAACCCGACGGGAACATCCCGACCGAGGCGGGCTGGCGCCGCCAGATCCTGCACGGGCAGCGCTACATGCGGGAGCGCTTCGGCGTCCGCCCCACCGTTGGCTACAACGTCGATTCCTTCGGCCACCCGGCGACGCTGCCGGACCTCCTGGCGCCGCTCGGCTACACTGGCTACGTGTTTGGGCGCCCCGACGCGCGCCAACTCACGCTGCCCGCGCAGACGTTCCGCTGGCGGGGCGCGGGTGGGGCGGAACTGCTCGCCTTCCGCATCACCGACAGCTATAACACGCGCACCGAAGACATCGACGGCCCCGTGCGGCAGGCGGTCGCGGGCGCGGACCCCTCTCTCGGCCATACGATGTGTTTCTACGGGGTGGGCAACCACGGCGGCGGCCCGACCAAGGCAGCGATTGAGTACATCCAGACACAGGCCCGCGCGCTCCCGGACGTCGAGCTGCGCTTCAGCACGCCGCAGGCCTTCTTCGAGGCCATCGCCCCGCGGCGCCACCGCCTCCCGGTCGTCGCGGAGGAGTTGCAGCGCTGCTTCCCCGGCTGTTATAGCGTGATGCACGACATCAAGCAGGGGCAACGGCGCGGTGAACGCTTGCTCGCGCACACCGAGCGTCTCGTCGACGCGCTGGTCGACGACGCCGACGAGCGGCGGGCCTACCACGCGCGGCTGGACGCCGCCTGGGACGACCTGTTGTTCACGCAGTTCCACGACATCCTGTCCGGTACGTCGATTCCGTCGGCGTGGCCGGCGGTGCGCGACCGGCAGGGGCGGGCGCGCCTCGGCGGCGACGAGGTCATGGTGGACGCGACGCGGCGCTGGGCGCGGCGTGTGCTGCCGCCCGCGAACGTGCAACGGATCGTTGTCGTCAACCCAGACGCGGACGCTTTTGACGGGTTCATCGAGGCCGAACCACCGCTCGATTTCGACCTCTGGCGCGGGCGCTGGCTGAGCGATACGGATGGGCGCCCCGTCCCGTTCCAACTCGTGCAGGCGGAGTCTCCGCAGATGGTTCACCGCGTGGTGTTCCCGTTGCGCCTGGCCGCGGGCGGCCACACGGAGATCCTGGTGCATGACGACGCGGCCCCGCCGCCCGGCGAGACGGAGACGGGCCTGGAGGCCACGCCGCACACCCTGGCCAATCGGCGCCTGCGCCTGGACCTGCACCGGGGCGGCGTCCGCCAGATGGCTATCGACGGGCGGGCCGTGCTCGGTGCGGGCGGCATCGGCCTGCACCTGCGGCGCGACACGACGGACACCTGGACCATGGACACGGATCGCTTCGACGAGCCCATTGAGGGGGTCTTCGCGGCGGACGGCTGGGTCGTCGAGGAGGCGGGACCCCTGCGGGCGCGCGTGCGCTCCGAGGCGTGGCTGGGGCGGTCGCGGGTCCGCTGGACGCTCACCCTCCACCGCGCGGACCCGCGCCTGCATCTACGCCTGGACGTGCTGTTCGGTGAGCGGTTCAGGCTGCTCCAGCTGCCCATCCATCTGCTGGGGCAACCCCACAGCCACACGGACGGGCTGCCAGGCGGCCGCGTCGAGCGAGCGGACGGGCCGACGGAATGGCCCGTCCAGGGGTGGTCGCGCGTGCCCGCCGCCGGGGGGAGCCTCGCGCTGGTCACAGACGACGCCTACAGCCTGAGCCTGGAGGATGGCCGCTGGCAATGGACGATCCTGCGCAGCCCCAAGATGGCCTGGATGGGCGACGCATGGGCGGGGGGCGGTACCTCGCTCTATGCGGGGCGCGACTGGCACACCGACCAGGGCGCGCACACCTTCGACTTTGTCCTGCAATGGGGGAGCGACTTGCCGGACGATCTGTTGCACACGGCCGCGCGCCAGCAGGGGCGGGGGCCGGTCGTGTTCGATCGCTACGACGGGATGAACCGTCCACCCTGGGGCAACACCCCACCCGTCCACCTGGGCGGCACGGATCTGAGCGCCGAGGGGGCAAGGTGATGGACACACGCAGCAGCGATCAGGCCTTGCCGCGCAAGCCGGACGGCCTCACCGTCGCCTGTTATACCTTCCCCCACTTTCACCGCTCGGCGCTCAACGACCGCCTGTATGGGCCGGGGTGGACCGAGTTCGTGCTCGTCCACGGGGCTCGCCCTTGGTTCCCGGGGCATCATCAACCGCGCCAGCCCCTGCTGGGCGACCTCGACGAGCGGGAGCCGTCCACCTGGGAGCGCTACAACGCCTTGGCTGCGGACTACGGCGTCGACGTCTTCATCTGGGACTGGTATTGGTACGGGGACGAGCCCGTCCTGCACGAGGCGCTCGACGACGGCTTCCTGCGTTCCTCCAACCACGAGCGCGTCAAGTTCGCGCTGATGTGGACCAACCATACCTGGACGCTTCAGTATCCGACGGTCCACGGCGACGGGACCAACAGCCGCCCGTTCGCCTACGACCCGCCGCAACGCCCGGAGCAGGTCTGGCAGAGCCTCAGCTACATGATCGCGCGCTACTTTCATCGCGCCACCTACTGGAGGATCGACGGCGCGCCCGTGCTGGTCATCTATGAGGCGCAGCGCCTGCGCGACACCTTCGGGATCGCCGGGACGCGCCAATTGCTGGCCGAGTTGCGCGCCTTCGCCCGCAAGCTCGGTCACGCGGGCCTCCACGTCCACGCCTCGCACGGGTCGCTCCCCGTGTTCGGCGAGCTCGAGGCGATGGGCTTCGACAGCTACGGCTTGTACAGCCCGATCCTCCTCGCCGCCGAGCGGCGGCCACCGGAGGAGGAGTTGCCCGCGTACGGGACCGTGGCGGCGGATGTCGCGCGCGACCTGTGGCCCCGGGTCGACGCGCTCTCACCCCTGCCCTGCTTCCCGGCGGTCAGTCCGGGATGGGACACCACGCCGCGCCGCGTCGCCCCCCGCGCGCGTGCGATATTGCCCAACCGGGCGACGTGGCCGGTGACGACGATCGTCGTCGACGAAACGCCGGCCGCGTTCGAGGCGCTGATCCGGGCCGGCTTCGCCTACCTCAACGCGCGGCCGGCCATCCCGCCGGTCCTGACCATCGGGTGTTGGAACGAATGGACGGAGGGCCAGTATCTGCTGCCGGATACGCGGCTCGGTTTCGGCATGATCGAGGCCCTGGCCGGCGCGCTCGGCCGAGACCTCCCCGCACATACAGCGTTCAGTTCACTGCTTGACGATCATGCGCACCTGACGCAAGGACAGGGGCATCGTATGAAAAGGAGCCAAGAATAATGCAACGCGTCGCGTTTCTGCTCGGGATGAAACCGGGCGTCGAAGATGAGTACAAACGGCGGCACGACACAATCTGGCCGGAGATGACGGAGGCCCTGCGTGCGGCCGGGATGCGTAACTACAGCATCTTCCGGCACGGCACGCAGCTGTTCGCCTACTGCGAAGTGGAGGACTGGGCGGCGACGCAGCGCTTTCTCGCGGAGAACAGCGCCAACGGGAGGTGGCAGGAGTACATGGCGGATATCCTCGACGTCCCTATCGACCCCGCGACCGGTTCGTTCTACCTGCTCGAAGGGATGTTCCACCACGACTAAGAGAACCGCTGAACGTCTCGTAAGCTGTGCAAGAGGAGAAGGAATGCATATCACGCGTGCCCGGCTGGGTGAGCCCATCCGCCACCCCGCCGAGGTCTTCGGTGACACCTGGTCGGCGACCTGGGCCGACGACGGAGTCGTCTACGCCAGCGCCGACGACACGCGTGGCTTCGGGGGCGTCTGCTCCAGCAACCTCGCGGTCAATCGCATCGACGGCTTCCCCCCCGGCATCACCGGCGTGACGGTTAACCCCATGTTCGCGTACGGTGAGATGTGCGAACTCGGCTCCGACCGGGCGCACTGGAAGGCCTGCGGCCTGACCTGCATCGACGGCGTGCTGTACCTTAGCGTCAGCCGCCATGTCTACATGACCGCGCCCTTCTGGATACAGTGGACGTGGGACGCCAGCATCGTCCGCTCGGATGACCACGGCCAGACGTGGTCGCCTGCGCCGGCGTTCGGGGCGTCGATGTTCCCCGGCCGGACCTTCAGCGCACCCGTCTTCGTCGAGTACGGCCAAAATGGCGCGGCGGGCCCGCACGGCTCGGATCAGTATGTCTACGCGCTCTCCGCTGTTGGCTGCTGGAACAACGGCGCGGAGATGACGCTCGGCCGCGTGCGGCGCGACCATATCGGCCGCCTCGACCCGCGCGATTGGGAGTTTGTGCAGGGCTTCGGCGAGAGCGGGGTTCCTGACGTGCGCGGCAACCCAGCCGGCCTCGCGGCGCCCCGCTGGGGTCCGCGCCATGATACCGCCTGCCCGGTGTTCCGCGCGCCCGGCCGCGCGGGCATGGCGGGCGCGCAGTACGTGGCCCCGCTCGGCCTCTACATCATGCCGCAGTGGCACTTCCCGCACCTCGACGACCGGCCCAATCCGGCGCGCTGGCAGGCGTGCCAATGGGACTTCTACCAGGCCCCCGCGCCATGGGGCCCGTGGACGCCCTTTCACTCCCAGATGTTCGAGCCGCAGGGCTTCTATAACCCCACCATCCCTGGTAAGTTCATCAGCCCCGATGGGAGGCGGCTGTGGCTGCTGACCTGCGGCGACTTCGCCACCCACGCCTACTACGCGCTGCACCTCGTGTCACTGGACCTGGAGGTCGAGGGTGAGTTGGGGGCATATCCGTGAGCGCGTGTACGACCTTGGGGCGTGCCCATAGGCGCGTGGTTTCCCCACCGATGGCCGTCTGGAGCTTTCCGCGGCTCTTTGCCCATTGACATAACTAACTTGAGGAGGACGATGATGGTTGACACCGTGCATCAGATCATGACAGCGCCCGCCGCGCTGACCAAGCAGGCGCGGGGACGCGTCGGCGTGTTCGGCATTGGGCTGGCCGCCTACTGGCCACAGTTCCCTGGCCTCAAGGAGCGCCTGGAGGGCTACACCCGCCAGGTCGTGGGGCGTGTCGACGCGTGGGCCGACGTGGTCTCGGCCGGCCTCGTCGACGACGCTGACGGAGCCCGCCGAGCCGGTGACCTCTTCGCCCGTGAGCAGGTTGACCTGATCCTGCTGCACACGGCGACGTACGCGACGTCCAGCCAGGTGCTCCCCGCCGTGCAGCGCGCCAAGGTCCACGTCGTCGTGCTCAACTTGCAGCCGGTCGCCGCGCTCGATTACGCCGCCACGGACACGGGCGAGTGGCTGGCGAACTGCTCGGCCTGCTGCGCCCCCGAACTCGCCGGGGCCTTCGCGCGCGCCCGTGTCCCCTATCAGGTCGTCTCCGGCCTGCTCACGGACGACGACGACAGCCGCGCCTGGCGCGAGATCCTGAGTTGGCTCCGCGCGGCGGGGGCGGTACGCGCCCTGCGCGACGCGCGCGTCGGCTTCCTGGGGCATACCTACCCCGGCATGCTGGATATGTATTCGGACTTCACGCAGCACCACGCGCAGCTCGGCCTGCACGTCGAGGTGCTGGAGATGGACGACCTGCAGGCCTGCTTTGACGCGGCGACCCCTGGCGAACTGGAGCGGGTGCTGCGCGAGACGCGGGATATGTTCGAACTCGACGTCACGGTGACCGACGAGCGGCTCTCCTGGGCGGCGCGGGTGGCCGCGGGGATGGACCGGCTCGTGGCGGACCATTGCCTGGACGCCCTGACCTACTATTACCGGGGACGCGGGGTCTTCGAGGAGCTAGGCGCGAGCTTGATCCTGGGCGGGTCGCGCCTGACGGCACGGGGGGTGCCCTGCGCAGGCGAGGGCGACCTCAAGACCGCGGTGGCGATGCTGCTGCTGGATCGGCTGGGCGCGGGCGGCTCCTTCACGGAGTTCTACGCCATGGATCTCGCCGAAGGCTTCGTCTTGATGGGGCACGACGGGCCAGGGCACCTCGCGATCAGCGACCGGCGGCCGCTGCTGCGCGGGCTGGGGCTCTACCATGGCAAGGCAGGCCACGGCATCTCGGTGGAGTTCAGCGTCAAGACGGGGCTGGTGACGATCCTGGGCGTGACACAGACGGCCGATGGGCGGCTCAAGCTGCTGGTGGCCGAGGGCGAGGCGCTGCCCGGCGAGATCCTGCGCATCGGCAACACCAACAGCCGGCTGCGCTTCACGCTGCCGCCCGATGAGTTTGTGGATCGGTGGTGCCAGGAGGGACCGACGCATCACGTCGCGCTGGGCCTTGGACACGAGGCGACGACGCTCCAGAAGGTGGGCCGCTTGCTCGGGCTCGAGACGGTGGTGGTGGCATGAATGCGCCCATTCTCTACCCCGGCGCTCAGGCGCCGGACCTGGACCTTGCCCTGTTTCGGCATCCGACGGCCGCCTATCGCGGCGCGCCGTTCTGGTCGTGGAACACCACACTCGACCGGGATCACCTGCTGCGGCAGATCGACGACCTGAAACGGATGGGCTTCGGCGGCTTCCACATCCATTCCCGTACCGGTCTCGCCACGGACTACCTGGGCGACGCGTTCATGGAGCATGTCCGCGCATGCGCCGCGAAGGCGGGCGCGGAGGGGATGCTGTGCTGGCTCTACGACGAGGACCGCTGGCCCTCGGGCTTCGCCGGCGGCCTCGTCACGCGCGACGAGCGCTTCCGGGCCAAGCACCTGCTCGTCACCGTCACGCCGTACAACGGCACGGTCGACCCGCCTCCGCTGATCAGCAACGCCAAGGCCAGCCGCAACGAGAACGGCGTCCTGCTGGCGCGCTACCACGTCGCGCTGCGCGACGGATCGCTCGCCTCCTACCGGCGTCTTGCCGATGGGGAGGAGCCACCCGGCGGGGGGCGGGTGTGGTACGCCTACCTGGAGACAGCCGTGCCCTCGCCGTGGTGGAACCACCAGACCTACGTGGACACGCTCGACCGCGCGGCCACCCGGCGCTTCATCGAGGTCACCCACGAGCGCTATGCCGCGGTCGTGGGCGCGCACTTCGGCACGCTCGTCCCCGCCATCTTTACCGACGAGCCGCAGTTCGTGCATAAGGAAGCACTCCGCCACGCCGACGACACGCGCGACCTCTTCCTGCCCTGGACCGCGGATCTCCTGGACACGTACCGTGCGTCCTACGGCCAGGAGTTGCTGGACCACCTGCCGGAGGTCTTCTGGGAACTGCTGGACGGGCGGGCCTCGGTCGTCCGCTACCGCTACCACGACCACTTGGCCGAGCGCTTCGCCGCCGCCTTCGCCGACACGATCGGGGCGTGGTGCGCGGAGCACGGGCTGGCCCTCACCGGCCACATGATGGAGGAGCCGACCCTCCTCTCGCAGACGCACGCCCTCGGCGAGGCCATGCGCTCGTACCGCGCCTTCCATATCCCCGGCATCGACATGCTATGCGACCGGCACGAGTACACCACGGCCAAGCAGGCCCAGAGCGCCGCGCACCAGTACGGGCGCCCCGGCGTCATGAGCGAACTCTACGGCGTGACCAACTGGGACTTCGACTTCGTCGGCCACAAGGCGCAGGGCGACTGGCAGGCCGCGCTCGGCGTGACCGTGCGCGTGCCACACCTCGCGTGGGTCTCGATGGCAGGGGAGGCCAAGCGCGACTACCCGGCCTCGATTCACTACCAGTCGCCGTGGTATAAGGAGTATCCGCTGATCGAGGACCACTTCGCGCGCCTGAACACGGTGCTCACCCGCGGGCGGCCGCGCGTGCGGGTCGGCGTGATCCACCCGATCGAATCGTACTGGCTCTGCTTCGGTCCGCTGGAGCAGACGGGTGTCGCGCGCGACGAGCGCGAGGCGGACTTCGCCAACCTGACGGAGTGGCTGCTCTTCGGACTGATCGACTATGACTTCATCGCGGAGTCGCTGCTGCCGGACCTGTGCCCGCTGGAGGACGCCGCCGCGCCAGCGCTGCCGGTCGGTGCGATGCGCTACGAGGCCGTCGTCGTACCGGCGCTGCGCACGATCCGCGCGACCACGCTCGACCGGCTGGAACGCTTCGCTGACGCGGGGGGGACGGTGATCGTCGCGGGCTCGGTTCCCTCGCTCGTGGACGCCGAGCCCTCCCATCGGCCCAGCGCATTGGCGGAGCGCTGCATGCGGGTCGCGCTGACGCGGGGGGCGCTGCTGGCGGCGCTCGCCCCATTCCGCGACATCGAGGTCAGGCTGGCCGACGGGGAGATGTCCGACGCGCTGCTGCATCAGGTCCGCGACGACGGCGACCACCGGCGCATCTTCCTGTGCAACACGGACCGCGCACGCCCGCGCGCTGACACGCGCATCGCGCTCGGAGGGCGCTGGGACATCACGCGGCTCGACACGTTCGACGGCTCCGTGCACGTCCTGCCGACGCGCCATGAGGGAGACCGTACGGTCCTGCGGTGGAGCTTCCCCGCGCACGGCGACCTACTCCTGTCCCTGCGTCCGGTCGGGCGCGCCGGGGCGCGCGAGGGACAGTCCCCCTCCCGACCTGGCCCGGCTACCCCTCCCGGGTGGAGCACCCGCAGCCTCCTGGCCGATCCCGTTCCGGTCACCCTGTCCGAGCCCAACGTCCTGCTGCTCGACCGGGCGTCCTACCGCCTCAACGACGAGCCCTGGGAGCCGGAGGAGGAGGTCCTGCGCGTCGACAATCTCCTGCGGTCGCGTCTCGGCCTGCCCTTGAAAATGGACGCCATCGCGCAGCCCTGGACCGAACCGCGCGGCGTCGTGCCGCCGAACACGGTCAGCCTGCGCTTCGTCGTCCAGAGCGCCATTGCGATTGAGTGTCCGCTGCTGGCGCTGGAGGATGTGGCGGGCGCGACGATCCGGGTCGATGGCCGCCCGATCGCCAACGAGGCGACGGGCTGGTTCGTGGACGAGGCCATCGCGACCATCGCCCTCCCGGCGCTCGCCGTGGGGCGTCACGAGATTGAGGTGACGCGGCCGTATGGGCGCGCGACGAACCTGGAGTGGTGTTACCTCCTGGGGGACTTCGGCGTGGCGGTGCGTGGGCGGCATGCCGCGATCGTGGCGCCGGTGCGCGAGTTGGCCTTCGGCGACTGGACCACGCAGGGGTTGCCTTTCTACGCCGGCAACGTGACCTACCAGTGCCGTCTGGAGGGCGCGGAGCGGGACATGGCTCTGCGCGCCCCCGCGTACAAAGCGCCGCTGCTCTCCGTGGCGCTGAACGGCGTGCCCGTCGGGCGCATCGCCTTCGCGCCGTACCGCCTTGACCTCGGCCATGTCGCGGCAGGCGCGCACGCGCTGGACATCACGGCCTACGGCAACCGCGTCAACGCCTTTGGCCCCGTGCACAACGCCGATCCCACCTGGACCTGGTTCGGACCCGACGCGTGGCGCACCACGGGCGACCAATGGGCCTATGAGTACCAGCTCAAGCCGATGGGCATCCTCTCCGCCCCACGGGTAGAGGTCGCGGGAGGGGGCGCCACCCCTCAGCGATCAGGTTTGGTCGCGGACGAACCCGGCGCGGTAGGCGCGCGGGCTTATGCCGTAGTGGCGATGGAACTGTCGGCTGAAATAGAAGGCGGAACTGAAGCCCACGTCCTCGGCGACATCGCCGACGCCGCGCCCGGTGAACTCCAGCAGGCGCGCCGCCTGCCGCAGGCGTAGGCGCAGCACCGTGTTGTTCACCGAGTCCCCCACATCGTCGTGGAAAAGGTGGGCCAGGCGCGAGGGAGATAAACCGACGCGCTGTGCCAACGTGCGCAGGTCGTGCGGCCCCGCCAGATCGGTTGACACGAGGTCGAGGACCTGTTGCACGCGCGGGTCCGGCGGCCGGCCCCGCGCCGGATTCTCGCGGACGGCCAGGAAGAGAACTTCCTCCAGGCCGTTCAACGCCAGGTCGCCGTGGATCGCGTCGGCCGCGCACGCGTCCGCATGCGCGTCGAGGAAAGCCTGCCGTGCGCGCTTACGCCCCTGGGCGCTACGCAGGGAGGCCGCGAACAGGCCCTGGCCGACTTCAGGCAGCTGCAGCCACGGCAACCACGACGGGCGCGGATGGAAGTGCGCCCACAGGAACACCCACGAGGCACCCGCGGGCATGCAGTAGTCGTGCAGCGCGCCCGGCTGCAGCAGCACGACGTCGTCCGGGTTCGTCCACAGCTCAAGCCCAGGCTGACGATAGAGGCCATGTCCCTCCAGCGTGTAGCTGATCAACCACGCGCCGGAGCCGCGCGGCCGGTAGCGCTCGAAACTCTCGCGTTCCCAGTAGCCCGTGACGAGCAGATGTGGCGGCGGCGACCAGCTTTCCTCTCTGTCCATAGCACAATCGTACAGCTTTTTCAGCATCGGCGTCCATTCACTTCTCCCGTCGACGTCGGTAGTATTGAGTGTAGCGGCAGAGCCGTTACCGTCTCGCGGCACACGATGATGGCCGCTCGACGATGGGAGTATCCGAACGAGGAGGAAAGAAGCCATGGTGTCACAAGCAGTCCTGCCGAACCAGAAGCCGTTTGTCGTGGCGAACGACGCGCGCGAGGACACCGATTCGTTGCGCGCGCTCCTGGACCAGAACGGCTACCTCTTCTTCAAGGGGCTGGCGGACGCCGACCTGATCCGCCGCGTGCGCCACGAGGTGCTTCGCATCTGTCGCGACGCCGGCTGGGTCGACCGGGACAGCCCCCTCGACAAGGGCGTCTGGAGCGGCGCGCCCATCCCGGCGGACTTCACGCCCGCCTACGTGGAGGTCTACCGCCGCATCCTCAAGCTGCCGTCCTTCCAGCAGCTGCCCAAGGGACCCGTCTTCATGGACATCGTGGGCAAGATCCTGGGCGACGATGTGTTGGTACATCCGCGCATGATCGGCCGCATCGTCCCACCGGCCGCCGTCGAGACGCCCGCGACGCCGCCGCATCAGGACTGGCACTTTATCCGTGGCGCGACGGAAACGTTCACCGTGTGGACGCCGCTCGGCGATTGCCCGCGCCAGTTAGGCGGTGTAGCCATCCTGGCCGGTTCGCACCGTCTCCCGTACCAGCGGCATGTGCCCACGCCCGGTATCGGCGGCGTCGGCGTGCATCTGGAGGAACAGGAGCAGGGGGAGTGGCACACAACAGACTATACGGTCGGCGATTTCGTACTGTTCCACAGCCACACGGTGCATCAAGGGCTGCCCAACCACTCGGGCCGGTACATGCGCCTGTCGACGGACAACCGCTACCAGCGCGCCGGCGACGAGATCGACCCTGCCTCGCTGCGCCCCCACGGCGACATCGACTTCGACGACTAATAGAGGATGGGCCATGGAGATTGGTACGGCCTACGACGCGCTCACCATCGACGACAGGACAGGGCCTTGCGGTCGTTGCGCCGGGCCGGCGCTACCACCGATAACGGGTGACAGGCGCGGAGTAGGCCACGAATCATGGGGGTGGGAGGGGGACACGTCGATGAATCTGTTCGGGACTCGGACAGCGTGCGTATGCGCTGGCTGCGACGCCGCGCTCACCTGGTGGAATGTACATACCTGCCTGCGCTGTGGCCGCACGGCCTGCCGGCGTCACAGCCGCGTGCTGCGATGTGTCGGCCGCGGGACGACACTTTTCTCTCTCTGCGCGTCCTGCGCGGAGGGCGCACAGTCTGGCGCCCCGGCGCCCGTGGCGCCGAGGCGTCGGGGTGGCGCGTTGTGACCAAGACACGGTGGGCGCGGCAGGGCGCAGCGCCATCGCCGCGCCGTCCGAGACATACCTGCCCCTGTCAAGAGATCGGAGACAGTAATGAAAATTATAGGGATGGAGACAATCGCCGTGGGCGCGTTCGGGACGCCGCCGCCCAAGGGCACAGGGAACGTCCTGGTGACGCCGCTATCAATCCTGGAGCGGCCGCCCGCTCCACCGGCCGCCGCTTCCGCCGCGGTGGGATCGTCGCTGTATGCGCTCATCGTTGCCCTGACCGCCGAGGATGGGACCACCGGCTATGGCACCGTGGCGCTCGCGACGGGTGCCGCCGTGTACACGCTCGAGCACACGCTCAAGCCCCTCATTCTGGGGGCTGATCCGTTCGACACGAATCTCCTGTGGGAAACAATGTACCGCTCGACACTCAATCATGGGCGGAAAGGACTCGTCCTGGCCGCCATTAGCGCGGTCGATATCGCCCTGTGGGATCTCAAGGGCCGCCTGCTCGGCCAGCCGGTCTATAACCTGCTGGGTGGCCGCATGCGCGACACGATCCCCGTCTACGCCAGCCGGCTCTACGCGACCGAAGACCTGGAGGCGCTCGCCGCCGAGGCCCGGGGCTATCTCGATCAGGGCTTCGCGGCCATGAAGCTGCGCTTCGGCTATGGGCCGCGGGACGGTGTGCGTGGCATGCGCCGCAATGTGGAGTTGGTGCGGACGGTGCGCGAGGCGGTCGGTGACGAGATCGACCTGATGGCCGACGCGTACATGGGCTGGGACGTGGGATACGCCACGCGCCTGCTCCCCCTGCTGGAGCCTTTCCGTTTGCGCTGGATCGAGGAGCCGGTCAGCCCCGACGATGTCGAGGGCTATGCGCGGGTCAAGGACCTCGCCAACCACCTGGGCATCCTGATAGCCGGCGGCGAGCATGAGTATACGCGCTACGGCATGCGCCGTCTGGTGGAAGAGCGGGCGATCGATGTGCTGCAGCCGGATGTCAACCGGGTGGGTGGGATCAGCGAGGCGCAGAAGGTGTGGGCGCTCGCGGCGGCGCATGACATCCCGGTGATCCCGCATGCCGGTCAATCCCACAACTACCACCTGGTCATCGCGCACCTCAACTCGCCCATGGCCGAGT
>JAABUX010002596.1_pt1 | contig 25263 bp, 23 predicted proteins | sample 5561851 | NCBI WGS metagenome assembly JAABUX01 (sample SAMN10711883, study PRJNA513361) | rock metagenome | isolation source: Antarctica rocks | place: Antarctica: Victoria Land, Richard Nunatak red sandstone | collected 2016-01-03 | reverse complement strand
CGGGAAAAGCCGCACAGGCTGAGCGAACGCCTTCCAGAAGGGTCTCAAGCATCTCCATGCCGGCTTGGATCACACCTCAAGCCAAAGCGAAACCCATCCCTCTCATCAGCCATTTAGAATTGCTGGTGGATGACAGCTAAGCTCGACTCGTATCAGGTTCTCTGGGAAGCGATTTCTCCTTCGACAAGCGGTTTTTATACTCCGTCCACGTGAGAACCCGAAAATCGACTGGCGAGTCGACCCTGATATCAACGGCATTTCGGAGGTGCGAAGTTTCCGGGTTCTCACGTGGACGGAGTATAGTATCATACCAATTGGCTTATTTGCTGATTTGATCGATGGCGTGGATGGTCCAGGGATAGCTGGTCAGGGTGGTGGAGCCGTCCGGTTTCGTCACGCAACGCGTTCCAGGCGGCGCAGGGCGCGTCCACGATGGCGCCCTCGCTCCGACACAGGCGGAACGACAGGAAGCGCTCCCGCAGGTGAAGCCAGACCCGTTCACCGGGTTGAGCTCCGGCGGATACGGCGGCAACGGCAGCAGCGTGACGTTGGCCGGCACCTGCAGCGCCGCCTGGCCGTGCCAGCCCGCTTGGTCCAGCATAGGACGGCATGCACGCCCGCAGGCAAGGTCTCGGCGAAGCGCGCCAGGAACAGGTCCATGGTCACCGCCCGCGCCTCAGGCAGCACCAGGGCGAAGGCGTCGTCGTGGCCGGGTCAGCGAAGTGCCGCAGGCATTTGCGCGGGACGGCTGCGAAGATGCAGGTGGACAGGAACCGCCTGTCCCGGCGGCCCGGCGGACGCACGCCGCGGGCGAACCAGGCGAAACCGCAGGTTTGCGCCGCGACGGCCGGTGCGGCCCTTCTGGCCCTCTCGGGCCTCATCCTCGCACCGCAGCTGCAGCGCTTTGCCGGGATGGGCGGCCTGGACCGCTTCCGGAACGGCGGCGAGGTTTTCCATGTGGCTCCTGCGCCGCGGCGTCGGCCTTGGGGCGGGCGGGCCGCGTCGGCTGCCACGACAGGCCCATGCGGCGCAGCATCCGCGACAGGGCAGACAGCCCGTAGGGCACAGCCCAGCGCTTCTGGATGCGGGCCGCGATGTCGAGCAGGCGGCAGCTGCCCGCGCCGTCCGCCTCCGGGTCCGGCCCGGCCAGCACCCAGGCCCGCAGCCCCTCCCGCTGCGCCGCGGTCAGCTTCTCCGGCCGCCCTGGCCGAGGGCGGCCGCGCAGCCCCGCCAGCCCCTCGGCATTGTAGCGCAGCACCGCGTCGCGCAGCGACTGGCGCTCCCGTCCCACGACCCGGGCCGCGTCCGCCCGGCTCGCTCCTTCCAAGGCCTGCGCGACGGCCAGCGCCCGCAACGCCGCACGCCGGTCCGCCTTGCCCCGCGCGAACCGCCGCAGCTCCGCCGCGCCTATGTCGTTTCAGCGAAATCGCAAGTGCGATTTGCGCGGGATCGCCAAGCCGCGTGCTTCCATCATCCCCTCTGCGCCGAACAAACCGAGAGGCAACCGCATTTCAGCCACGCCGCAAGTCACGTTATACTCCGTCCACGTGAGAACCCGAAAATCGACTGGCGAGTCGACCCTGATATCAACGGCATTTCGGAGGTGCGAAGTTTCCGGGTTCTCACGTGGACGGAGTATAGAATCAGAAGTTGGGGCAACTGGTATTATACCAGACGCCCCACGTCACAACCGTTTTGGTCCAAGATCGTGCTGCGAAAATCCCGTTCAACGGGCCGGCGGCGATGGAGGAGCTGGCCGCCTACGATCCGTCGTTGGTCGTGGGCGTCCTGGGCGGCGGCGGCGGCACCACGCGCGACACGTTCGAGCTTCTGCATCAGGCGGAACGGTACGGCGCCCGCCTCGCGCTGTTCGGACGCAAGATCAACCTGGCCGACTCGCCGCTCGACATCGTCAGGTTCATGCGCGAGGTCGCCAACGGCACGGTCAGCCCAGCCGAAGCGGTGAAAGCCTATCATGGTGCGCTGCAGGTACAGGGCATCAAGCCCAGCCGTCCGCTGGCCGATGACAATGCCATCACCGAGGCGGTGTTGAAGCAGGGTTAGATGGAAGATGCCGGCCCAGTCGGCAAGGGCTGGCCCGCCAGCATGGCGCGCAGGCACGGTCGTCTCGCCCACGGCCTTGTTGGTGCAGGAGACGGCCCGGATAGCAGCGTGCGGGTCCATCGCTGCACTTCCATGGTGCATCGCCAGCCCGCAACCTTGATAAGCTCTTCCTCGGTGGTGAACTCGCCGCCCAGCAGCCACCGGCCGGCCTCGTCCCGCTCGCCGTCGACGACCACGCCCACGCCCACGCCCTCGACATGCTGCTGCGAGATGTCATTGCTTCGACATGGACGAACGTGTCCTTGAGGCTGTTGCCGGTGGGCGGACGCGCCTGCCGCATCCGCGTGCGCGGGGGCAGCCGGGAGGAGGCGGCGCCAAGCTGGGCCAAGGTCGCCCTGCGCTCCTCCGCCGCGGCCAGGTCTGCCGTCGACGCGGGGCAGGTCGCGCCGTCGAGTTCGCGCAGCTTGGCCAGGAACAGCCGAGCCGAAGCCTGGCCGGCCATGGCTCCCATGGATGCGTGCCGGCCGGGGTCCGGCCGACGGCATGGCAGGCCTCGCTTGCTGCAGCGAGCCGGTCGGCCCGCCTGTGCACGGCGCGTTCCGCCGGCGTCCATGCGGGCAGGCGGTAGCGCACGGCCACCGCCGCGCCGAGCCGGGCCACGACGGCGGCGAACGCCGGACCCGGATGAGGCTCCAGGATCGCCGTCGCGTCGAGGCCGACCAGCTCCTCGGCACCGTGCACAAGCTCGCGCATCTGCCGCGCGGGCGTGGGCTGGCCATTGCTGATCCGCTCGTGGATCGCCAGCACCAGCAGGCTGTGCTGCGCCACCGAGAGCGGCCAGTCCCAACGCGAGCGCCCGCCCCAGCGACACGTGCGCGCGAGGCCGGTGGCGAGGTCCTCGTCGGTCCAGGGCTATGGATCGGGGTTCAGCAGATCCAGGTGGCAGGACGACGCCGGGGCCGGACGCCGCTGCGTCCGTTCTCCCCCGTCGTCGCGCAGGCGGACGCGAGTGGAGAGCGTGATCGGCGCCGAGGTCAGGAATGTCCGAAGGGCTTGAGGGCGGTCGGGTGGGTGCCGGACCCGTGCCGCGGCTGGTCTGGGCCAGGCTGGTCAGCGTCCGTTGCTGCGGTCGTCCCCTCGCCGCGCCCGACCCGGCGCTGAACGGCGTTCAGGCCCTGCAGTCAAGCGCAGCAGGCAGCACCGGTTGGGCAAGTCTCACGATCGGCTGCAACATGACGCTGAGCGCGCCAGTCATCACGGGGCGGAAGGAAGCCATGACAGACCGCAGCATCCCCGGTCTCGCCCGGCCGGTGCGAGAAGCAGCCGACAGGACACTGGCAGCGCTGGATGCCGTGGTGCGCCATCTCAAGGTCCGCCCTGGCAGTCCCGAAGCGGGGATGTTGGAAGCACAGCGGGAGATCATCCTTTCCCTCGGGCGGCTGAGCGAGCTTGTGGCCGAGGTTGGCGAAAGTCAGAGCGACATCCTCGCATCCCCCAGCACAAGGCCGCCATCCGGCAGGGTGTCCAGTCGGGAGTGGGGGAGGGCTTCAAGGAAATAGCGGGCGAGATGCGATGGCGTACGCGCCTCCAGAGCTGCCTTCTTGCTGCAGGGATGCTCGTTCTGGGAGGGGTCGCGATGACGGCCGGGTTCATCGTGGGAAGCGAGCACGAGTCCCGAACCATCGTGGCCGATTGCCTGCGCGACGGCACGCAGCCCACGCCGGACGGCAAGCGCGTCTGTGCGGTCCTGATGATGCCGAAATGGGGACGGCAGGCTGCCACGCCCGGCGCGGACTTCGGGTTGGCCTTTCCGACAACGGCAGGCGAGCATGGAAAGGGCGAGATGGGCTTTGCCGGCCCGCAGCGTCGGTGCAGTGGCCTGGACTGCGACGGCATCCGCCGCGGCGGTCGGGACGTCCACGCATTCCGCGCCACGGGACCGGAGGGCGGCAGCAACGTGCTCCTGGAGGCCATTCGCCTGGGTTCCAAGGGACCGACACGCCCGGCCGGACCGCTGCCGGGCCGCGTTCGCAGCCGTCGACAACCTACTCCCGCTCGCCCGCTGAGAGCGCTGGATAGCCCTGGGCGGTCTTCCGCTTGTCCGCCTGGATCACGAGCTTGCCGAACGCGAGCAGGTCCTTGCGGAACCGGACGTCGTTGCCGGCCTGCGCGCCGCCGCCGTGCGCGACGTGCTCCAGGTAGCAGCCGGGCTTGCCAGCCGGGATCTGCTTCAGGCGAGCCTTTCTGGCCCGGTATTCTGCCGTGTCGAATCCCACCGTCTCGACGACAAAGGTTCGCAGGAACCGATGGCCCGCGACGGCATGGACCGTGCCCTCGAAGTCCGGCTTCACCACCTGGTCCGGCTCCTTGTCCCCGAAGTAGTGCCTGGCCCGGTCGTAGAGCGGCTTCGTGATCCCGACGGCGCAGCCCTGCTCCGCCATCCAAGCCTGGAAGCGGACCAGGATGTCCTCGGCCGACCAGCACGGCTGGGCAAAGGCCTTCATCGGCACGGGCGGCGCGCAGCCGTCCGGCGACGCGACCAGCACGGCCACTATGAACGGACCGGTCCGCGTGTTGCCCCGCCCGGGGCCGAACACGGCGATCTCGCGGAAACGCAGAGCGTTTGCCGCTGGGCCTCTCGACCGCGAGCCGCGCGCCTGAAGCAGCGACGATCACGTCGCCCTCGATGCGCGCGGCGACGAACACCAGCACCCCCGTGCGGGCGGGTCATCCTCGGCCAACGCTGCCTCGACCGGATGCAGCCGAGCAGCAGGCCGAGCTGCCCGGGGTCGGTGTGCGGCACGTCCGACAGCCGCAAGCCGTCGCCCAAGGGAATGCCGCGGGCCGCCCTGTACACCGCCTCCCATTGCTCGCCAGGGCCGCGTGGCCCGCGCCCGACCCGGTGCACCTGGGCGTCGGACAGCAACTTGGACAGCATTTGCGACAGCTTGTCCCGGTCGTAGATCTTGCAGACCCCGCGGCGGCCCGTCCGCGCGCCGGCCGCGGCAGCGCCGCCGGGCCTGATCGCCCCCACGAGCCGGAACACGTCGCCCGGCTCCGGCTCGCGCAGGCGCCGGGCACGGGCCAGGCTGCCGACGTCGCCCATCTCGAACGGGCAGGCGTCGGCGTGGTCGGGGTGGTGCGGGCTGCGGCGGATGTGCTGTCCGAGCACGGGGACGAGGATGGGGGCCGGCTCGGTTCCGTCGAGGCACCCGCACCGGAACCAGCAGTTCCTTTGCTGGGCCTTGCGCACGATGTCCGCGCCGCGCGTGCGCGCCGCGGCCGTCGCGCCCGGCCGCGCGAAGGCGGCCAGCATCGCCTCCATCTCGGCGGCGCCCAACAAGCGGACGAGCCTGCTGTTCCTGTCGACCACCGACAGCATGGGACGCCTCCGTCAGCGTCGGAAACGCATGGCGCCGCAAGGGCCGGCGTGGTCCTGGGTGACGGTGCTTTGGAGGGCGGTGCTGGAATGTCGCATGGTGTCGGGCTCCTCGTTGGGACAGCAGCAAGCGTCCTTGAGGCGGACGCGAGTGCGAACGGGCGGAGCAGGCAAGGCATCATCAGCACGGACGCTTGGCGCGGCGCATAAGGCCGGGCCACACTCGGCCGGATATCCGATCCCGAATGCTTTGGACGGCGCTGGCCAACCTTTGCCGGATGGCCGTCGATGAGACCGGATCAGGCCGCCGTGCGCAAGGATCGAAGGCCATCCCCCTCGCATCGCGACGCGACCATGCCATCGACGTCTGCCGCATACTGATCGGCCTCCATTGCGAACTGCTTTTCCTGCTCGGCAGACCGTTCGTTGCTGGCGGCGATGCTGGCATCGATCTGGAGCAGCTTGCCGTCGGCGGCTGAATGCGGCATGGGAACGCCGGCGCCCATGGCCCCCCAGGTTGCGGCGAGGCGACGGTCCTCCTGCTCCAACCCACGCAGGCTGGCCGCCATGGACCGCATGCCGTCCGACAGGCCCTGGGTCCACGACCGCATGGCCTCGCACGCTTCGCGGTGCTGTGCGCGACGTGCGCTTCGGCCGAGTTCCCATGGGCCGGCCACGCACGCGAGCAGCGCGATCACCGCCCCGGCAATCACCACGGCGTCGAGGCGGCTCTTTGCCAAGAAGCGGGTTTCTGGCGTGGTCATCGGTCAAGTTCCTCGCTCAAGCGGAGCGGGGCTGGTCCTGTTCCTGCAGCCAACGCTGGAGCCGGATGGCGCAAATGCGAAGCAACCGGGACGAGGCGTCCAGGCAGGGTGCCGTTCGCCCGATACCAGGCGGCGGTGTCGGCGAGCGTCTCCGCCGCAGGCCGGAACGTGCAGCCCAGCTCGCGCTCGCTTTTGGCGTGGTCGTAGTGCGACCGGCCGGCCTCCTGCGCCAGGAGCCTGACCGAGGCTCGGCTGACCGGCACCGGCCTGCCGGTGACGCCGGCATGCAATTCGTAGCCGGCCGCCAGCGCGCGCAGCATCGTGAGCGGGATGCGCCGGGTGGGCGCCGCGACCCCGCTTGCCTCGGCCAGCAGCGGGAACAGGTCGTCCATGGTCATGTGCCGGCCCGCGGCGAGGTAGCGCTCGCCGCTGCGCCCGCGTTCCAGGGCCGCGATCTGGCGCCGTGCCACGTCGCGGGCGTCGACGACCGAGAAGCTGCCGGGAACGCGGCCTGGCAGCTTGCGGCGGGCAAAGTCCATGACGACCTGTCCCGCCGAGGTCGGCCCCACGTCGCCGGGGCCGAACATCCAGCCCGGCAGCACCATGGCAACGAACATGCCGGGATGGCCGTCCAGGAACGCGCGGACCTTGCGGTCCGCCAAAATCTTGCTTCGGTACCAAAATCTTGCTTCGGTAGTAGTCGTCTGCATCCGCCTCCCGGCGCTCCATCGCCTCGTCGGTGAGTTGGCCTGGCGGACCGTTCAGCACGGCGACGGAGGAGGTGTGCACCGCACGCCGGACACCGGCGGCGTATGCCGCCTCTAGCAGGCGGCCGGTGCCCTCGACGTTGATCGCGTGGAGCCTGTCCCAGTGATGGCCGCCCTTGTAGCTGTCGCGGAAGTGGGCGGCGGTGTGGAACAGGGCGTCGCACCCGGCGAGGGCGGGCGCGAAGCCGGCCACGTCGAGCATGTCGCCCTCGACCACCTCGACCGGGATGCCACGGCAGCTTGGCCGCCGCCATCCAGGTGTCGAAGTCCGGGGCCGCGGCCTCGATGGGGCGCCCGAGCACCTCGCCCATCACCGCCGCCACCGCGCCGCGGTCCAGCCCGCCATCCGCGCACAGCTCGAAGGTGCCGTTGAGCAGGCGGTCCTCGGTGAGCGCCATCGCCGCCACCTCGGCCACGTCCCGGTAATCCACGCGGGAAATCCGCGCCGCCGCCGAGAACGGCTCGGCGAAGACGCCGGTTTTCACCACGCCGGGCCAGGCGGCGGCCAGGTTCTGGTAGAACACGGCGGGGTGCAGGAAGGTGAACTCCATGCCGGACTCGACGATGGCCTCCTCGACCGGCACCTTCTGGATGTGGTTCTGCAGCTTGCCGATCACCGGGTGGATCACGGACGAGAACACGATGCGCCGCACTCCGGCCGCCGCCGCCGTCGCCACGAAGGGCAAGCCCATCCCGGCCTCGTCCTCCTGGTAGACGGGTGCGATGCAGAACGCCGCCCCGACGCCCTGCAGCGCCGCCTCGATGCTGGCCCGGTCCCGCAGGTCGCCGACGGCGACCTCGGCCGCCCCGTTCCGGCGCGCCTGCCCGCCCTGCTTCTCGTCGCACGCCAGCTTGCGGACCGCCACGCCCCGCTTCGCCAAGGCGGGAACGACCAATCCTGCGAAGCGGCCTGCGGCGCCGACGACGAGGACCTTGGATGTGGAACCACTCATGGTCATGCTCCTCCTGATGGGATGACGCCCACTTGGTCCTGTCGCCGAACGCTCGTATGCCGGGATGCTGCGTTCTTCCCCAAGCCGGGCTTACGAATGGACCGTGTCGCCGCCACGGAGAGCTTCGTCCGCACCGTGGAGCGGGGCAGCTTCGCCGCCGCGGCCGGGCGCGGCCTGTCGGCCACCATGGTCGGCAACCACGTGCGCTTCCCGGAGCACCGGCTCGGCGCGCTGCTGCTCCACCGGGCCACCCGGCAGCAGAGCATGACCGAGTTCGGGCGCGGGTATTGCGAGCGTTGCCGGGCAATCCTGGCCGAGATCGAGGCGGCCGAGATGGCGGCGGAGGCGATGCAGGCGGTCCCGCGCGGGCTGCTGCGCGTGACCGCCCCGGTGGCCTTGGGCACCACCGTGCTGCCCAGCCTGCTCGCCGGCCACCTGCGCCGCCAGCCCGAGGTGACGGTCGATCTCGTTTTGCAGGACCACAGGCTCGACCTGCTGGCCGACGAGTTGGACGTCGCGATCAGGGCGGGCACGCTGCCGGACTCCAGCATGGTCGCCCGGGCCTTGCCGCCGCTCCAGCTCGTCGTCTGCGCCCTGCAATCCGTCCGCGTCAACGCCTTCGACCCTGGCATGATGCCGGGCACGGGCCTGGCGCAAACCTACGCTCCGGTCATGCGCTTCGCGTGGCACTACATCCTGCCGGCGCTGACGCTGTTCATGCGCAACGTCAACACCCCGTCCAAGTCGGGCAGGCGGCTGGCGCAGCTTGCGGCCGGATCGGAAGGAAGCGTCACCGGGACGTACTTTTCGGACGGCCGCGAAACCCGGTCTTCGGAGCTGTCGCTCGACAAGGCCAAGGCGCTCGACCTTTGGAACGGCAGCGCCGACATGGCGCACCTGCCTCGCGACCTGTCCCCGGCCAGCAGCAGGCCCGCTCTTCGCGTGGCGTCTTGAGGTCGCGCCACCGAACGGGTTTCGCCTCTGCCCATCCGTCAAGAACCGTTTCATCGTCCGTCGGCGAGTGGGTGGTCAGGCGGAGTTCGCCATCCTCGATGTGATGACCTCCGTCTTTTTGGCCTTGTGCTGCGATCCCCAGCCAACCTCGGTGTTGCGAATGGCTTCTCCCGCAGTGACCTTCTTGGCAAGCGACGGAAACCGGGTGATCTCCATCAAGATCGCCAAGTTGATGAACTCTTCCTTCTTGAGCTTCTCGCCCCGGGAGGCTGCGCGCAGCGCGTTCCTGATGTCCTGGGCGGAAAACCGTCGCTCAGGCGTGGTGCTGCGATCCCAGCCGAGCGCACCGTAGTTGGACTTGTAGCCGAGCCGTTCGCCGGTGATGGCCGGCGAAGGATTGCCGTCGGTCACGAAGACCTTCTGACCGCCCCCATAGCCGTGGACGTGAAGGTTCTCCGAGTTGATGAAAAGGAAGACGATCTCGCCGTTATCGATCCTGATGGGGCATCTCTCCAGCGCTCCGGCGGACGGCAGGACAATGGGTCTGGCGATGGCCGTCCTCTCCCAGTGCGTTCAAGGCCGAACGCGCTTTTGATCTGCCGCGTATAGTCCGTGACCTGCATCATGTTCATATGTCGAAGCACCTGAAAGTTTGGGCGGCAGGTAAGCAGCGCCCTGTTTCGCCAATGTGTCGGAGCCTGTGTTTCCCGCTACATCCCTAGCTCCCGATGGCGCGCCTGGAACGGCACGTCGCGCGCCCCGCGTCCTTGACCGTGTAAAGCGGTCGTTTTACAGTTGCCGCATGGACAAGCGCGCGCAGATCGTGGCTGCGGCGCAGAGGGTCTTCCAAGAGGAAGGCTTCCGGGGCGTGGCCGTTGATCGCCTGCTGGAGCCTTCAGGGGCTTCGACACGGACCCTCTACAAGCATTTCGGGTCAAAGGACGGCTTGGCAGCGGCGGTGCTGGCCGACCGCGCCAAACGCTTTCTCGCCCTCCTGTCGGAACAGCCGGTGCCGGCACAAAGCCCCGTCGCAAGCTTGTTCGATGGCCTCCGGCGTTGGATGGGCGAGGAAGGCACGCACGGCTGCCTGTTCCTGCGCGCGCTCGGCGATTACGCCGCCCGCAGCGGGGGCATCGCCGACCAGGTGCGCACGCATAAGGAGGCCGTGCGGGCGGTGATCGCGGCACGGGTGGCCGCGGAACTTGGCCAGCCGGACGAGGCCGTCGCGGCGCAGGTGTGGCTGTTGTTCGAGGGCGCGACCGCGGCGTCGATGGTCGCGGGTGCCGGGATGGCCGCCGCCGCCCAGGACGCGGCGGCCGTTCTGGTTTCGGCGTCGAGGGGCTGCGGCCGTGGGTAAGGGGGAAGCCGGTCTCGTCGGATCAGGCTTCGCGCTCGTCGCCACGTGCTACGGGCTTGCCCGCTTCGCCTACGGCCTGTTCCTGCCGGCCATCGGCGCCGAACTCGGCCTCGGCCAGACGCAGGCGGGCCTGATCGGGGCCGGCGCCTTCGCCGCCTACTGCGCTGCGGTCTGCGCGGCATCCGTTCTCTGCGACCGGCTAGGGCCGCGCGCCGTGGCCGCCGCGGCGGGCTTGGCCGCTGCCGCCGGCATGGCGCTCATCGCGTCGGCCCAGTCGCCTTTGTCGCTGGGCGTGGCGGTGGCGTCGGCCGGCCTGAGCACGGGCCTGGCGTCCCCGCCGCTGGCCGCCGCGGTGTCCGTCGCTGTCGCGCCGGCTCGGCAGGCGGCCGCGAACACCTTTGTCAACAGCGGCACGAGCGCGGGCGTGGTCCTGTCCGGGCTGGTCGCCCTGTTCTTCGCCGGGGCCTGGCGCGACGCCTACGCCGCGTTCTGCGTCGTCTCGCTCGGCGTCGCGCTCTGCGTCTGGCGGGCGACGCCCGCGCGGACCGGCCGCGGCAACGGAGGCTCCCTGGTGTCCCTGCCCGTTCTCGCCGCGCCGGCGCTGCGTCCGGCCCTGGACGTGGCGTTCCTGGCGGGCGCGGCCAGCACGGCTGTCTGGACGTTCGGGGGCAGGCTGCTGCGCGACCTCGCCGGCTGGGACGAGGCGCGGGTCGGCCTTGCCTGGGTGGTGGTCGGCGCGGCCGGTCTGGCCGGGGCCGCCGCGGGCGCGTTGGTCCGTGCGTTCGGAGTGGACGCGGTCCACAGGCTGTCGCTTGCCGCCATGGCCGCCTCGTTCCTGGCGCTCGCTTTCCTTCCGGGCGCCGCGCCGCTGGCGTTCCTCGCCCTGGCGCTTTTTGGCGGGGCATACGTCATGCTCACGGGCGTGCTCCTGGTCTGGGGCATCGAGGCGATGCCGTCGCGTCCCGCGCTCGGCCTCGGCGCCCCGTTCCTGGTGCTGGCGGTCGGGCAGGTCGTCGGCGCCTTCGCCTTCGGCACGCTCTACGACGCCCTCGGTGCGCCCGCCGCCTTGGTGGCCTCCAGCGTCCTTTGTTTCGGCGCGATGGTGTTCGGCAAAGCGGGGCGCGTCGCAGACGCAGCCCCATGATGCAAGGGCGATTGATCCTCCATGATGCTGCGATCCGGGCGTTGTCGCCCGGCGGTTCGCGTCGAACCAAGGAGGATGTCAGGTTGCGTCGGGGCCGGCCCCATGACGCTGTGGCTCGTGCATGAAGAACTGCGCGCACGCGGGTTCAACGTCCCCTGCCTTGATGCGAAGCATGCCAGCGCCGCGTTCATCAGCCGTCGGCCCTCGGCATAACCGATTTAGAGCTGAATGGCCCTGCGTTGCTCCCAGGTGTCAATTCTTGGCTGATATTGCGGTGCACGCCTACAAATCTCGACGATGGATGCCGTGGGCGGCCGATGACGCTCACGTGCTTCGGCCGGACCATCCCCTTGATTCAGCTTATCATGTTGGCTGCGCTGCCCGGCAGCGAAGCCCATGCGCAGGAGATCACGGTGGACGGCGGGAAGCAGCGCAGGCGGGCCGGTCAGCGTGCTGCTGGACGGGACGGGGACGAGCCTCCTCAGCCGAACCACCGGGGCAGGGCCGGCAGGCGCGGGCGGCAGCATCGCCCTGAGCGGCGGGGCGCTGACCATCCAGAACGGCGCCTCGGTGCAGGCCAGCACGTCCGGCGGCGGCGCGGGCGAGGCAATCAGCGCCGCCATGACAGGGAAGTGCCGCCGTTTCGACGGGCACGCAAATCAGCCGGTATTCGCTAGGGCTTCAGGTCGCCAACAGCCAGTCTCCCACTATGGGCGAGGTGCGCGGCCAGATCCAGGGCGCCATCAGCAACCTCGTGGGCGTGGGCGACCTGCTGGCGTTGCGATACGGGCGCAGCCAGGGGATCAACGACGGCGCGGCCAGCTACTCGCTGCCCGTCGCCCCCGACGACACCAGGGTGAGCCTGCGCTACAGCACGCTTGAGCTGCGCGTGCCGGTGGGCCGGGTGCCGGTGCCGCTGCTCGGCGGCAACTCGCTCCAGGACCGCGGCTTGCACTTCCGCGTGGTTGCCGCCGTGTTCTGAGGGCAGGCCGCGCCAGGTCCTAGCGCGCGGCGCCCGCGTCGGGGCCGGACGCCGCGCGCAGCTCCGCCTGCCGCAACAGCCAGGCCAGCGCGGTCCCGCGGTCGCTGCCCTGGCCCTGCTCGGCCAGAGCCGCCGCGTCGTACCAGTAGCCCGCCCGCACCAGCGCCTCGACCCGGCGGTCCAGCGACTCCTCGCGCACCGCTTCCAGCGCCGGGCCGCCCGGCCGGTACTGGATCAGGGCGCTGGCCACGAGGTCCCGGGACGGCGAGCGCGGGTCGGCCGCCACGGTCAAGGACCAAGCGCAAAGCAGGTTCGGAGGCAGCCGGATGCCATGGTCGCGCAGGCGGATGACGCCAAGGCCGGACGACGGCACGCGCGGCAGCGCGAGGTTCGCCAAGGGCCGTGCCTGGCCGGGCGCGCTGACCGCAAGCCGCATCGGCTGCGCGGCCCGGCCCGACAGGATGTAGCAGAGGTCGGGCTGGTCGGTCGCGGTGAGGCCGACGCCGCGCAGCGGGGCCACGAGGTCGAGCGTCATCTCCCCGTCGGCGCCGCGCGTGGCCGCCCCGGTCCGCCCGGTGGGCGCCCCGCGGTCGCGCAAGCCGCCCTCTCCCGCCTGGCCCTGCTGCTGGCCCACCGCCCGCCGCGTCAGCACCGCCGCCGCCGCGCCGAAGCCCACGCCGAGAAACGCCCGCCTGCTGTCCGCCATGCCCGATCTCCTTGTCAAAGCCAGTTGCCGATGAGCAGGAACGGCGCCCAATAGGCGGGATGGCTGAGCAGCGGGTCTGCCAGCATCCCGCGCTGCGCCGCCTGCAACGCCCGCGCCTTCGACTCCGTTCCGTTCCGCATCTGCTCGTAGAAGTCCACCACCAGGGGACCCGAGGCCTGGTCGCTGACGGACCAGAGCGTCGCCAGCGCGCTGCGTGCGCCCGCCTTCAAGGCCAGCCCGGCCAGCCCAAGCGCCGCCCGGTCGTCGCCGGCCGCAGTTTGGCAGGCGTCCAGCACCAGAAGCTCCAGGCCCGGGTCGCGGAAGCGGGCCAGCTTGATGTCGTTCTCCAGGTCGTCCAGGTTGAGCTGGCCGTCGTAGGCGAGGACGAAGGTCCGGCTCGGGTCGCTGCCGAACTGGCCGTGCGAGGCGATGTGCACCACGCTGTAGTCCACGTCCCGCAGTTCCCGCGCGAAGCGAGGGCGCAGGAACGCGCCGTTGAGCAGGCTGGTGCCGCCCTCCAGCCGATGCACGGCGTCCAGCTCCGTGACGACGTTCGGCAGGGCCGGGAAGCCCCCGCGGCTCTGCGACAGGCCCACGGCGAGCGTCCGCGCCGCGCCGGGCGACAGCGGGCGCGGGTCCACCAGCCGCAGCCCCGGCACCGTCGCCACCGCGTAGCGCTCGATCAGGAAACGCTTGCCGTCGTGCAGCGCTGCGAACGGCACCGTGCGCAGCACCCCGTCCGGCACGATCACCAACGTATCGACCCCGCGCCCGGCGAGCGCCGCGTCGATGGGCCGGGCGATCAGGTCGTACAGCCGCCGCGCCGGGACGAGGAACTCGTTGGTCGAGCGCCGTTCGAGCAGCAGGCGGAACTGCTCCACCTCCGCCCGCAGCCGGGCTTCCGTGATGGGCACGATGATCTGCCGCTGGTCCTCGCCGACGCTGACCAGCAGTTCCAGCCGGTCCGGCAGGATCACGGGATACACGACCGCCGTGTCCGCTGCCACCGTCTCGACCCCGCGCTGCTTCGCTTGGAGGTTGGCGATGCAGGAATCGCGGAAGTAGTCCTGCAGCTCGGCCTCCTTTTGCCCTTCCAGCGTCGCGCGGGCTTCGCGGATCAGCGCCGCCGCGCGGCCCGGGTCGCGTTGCGCGCGGCGCAGCAGCAGGTCGGCGAACTCGCTGTAAAGCGGGCCGAAGGTGCCCTGGAACGAGGACTTGCCGTCCCGGTAGTCGATGGGGATGTCCTGGCGGACCGATTGCAGCGTGGTCACGGCGTGCCGGAAGCTCGCGAGCGCCGCGTCGTCCTGACCGAGGGCGCGGTCGATCCGGGCCTGCTGCCATTCCCAGCGGAACGCGATGTCCGGCGCCGACGCCTGCTGCGCCCGGAACAGCGCCTGCTGCGTGAGGCGGGACGCCTCGTCCAGCCGCCCGGTCCGCTCGTCGAGATGGCCGAGGCCGCCGAGGGCCAACGAGCCGAGGGCCGCGTGCCCCAACCGCTCGCTGATCGCCCGCGCCGCCTCGAACGCCTGCCGGGACACCTCGGACAGCGGCGGCGGCACCGGCTGCGTGCCCGCCAGGGCGGCCGTGCCGACGGCGACAAGCGCCAGGCCCGCGGGGTAGCCCGGCTCCAGCCGGACCAGCCGGGCGGCGGCACCCCGCAGCAGGGAAGCGGCGCGTCCTGGGTCGCGGGCTTCGAGGGCGAGCCGCGCGGCGTTCGTCTCGGCCGTGGCAGCAAGGGCGGGGTCGCCGGCCGCTTCCGCGTTCCGTGCCGCCTCGCCATAGGCCTGGGCGGCCTGCTGCGGCCGGGCCGTCGCGGCGTACAGATTGCCGAGGTCGTTGGCGCTGGCGCCCATCACGGCCGCGTCGCCCAGCCGCCGGGCGCGGGCCTGGCTGTCCAGCAGCAGCGGCTCGGCCGCCGCGGTGCGCCGCGCCATGAAGGCGAGGTTGCCCAAGGCGCCGCTGGCGGCGGCCATCAGCGGCTCGTCGCCCGCCATCCGTGCCCGGGCCAGGGCGTCGGTCAAATCGTTGGTCGCTTCGCGGAACTGGCCCTCCACCCGGTAGGCTTCGCCGCGCCGGGCCAGCGCCTCCGCCTCAAGCTGCGGCGCCCCGGCCAGCCGGCACAGGCGGATGGCGTCCGTCCAATGCCGCGTGGCGGCGACCACGTCGCCCACGTCGAAAGCGGCGGTGCCGCGCCCCAGGAGCTGCAACGCGGCCTGCCGGTCCTCCGCGGGGCCGGCCCGCGCCGGGGAGGCCGCGCCGACCAGGGCCAGAGTGCAAAGCAGGAACCGCCACGGGGCCATCACTTCTCTTTCATGACGATGCGGACCCCCGCGTCCCCGGCGGCCAGTCGCGCGCAATGGAAGGCGGCGCAGGGATCATCCCGATCCAGCGCCCGGAACATCGCGTCCGCCTCGGGCCGCCCGGCGCGCAGGGCGGCGTACGCGGCCTCGTAGCGGAGGACGCGCGGCAGGTCCACCGCCTCCGCCGGGGTGAGCGGCGTTTGCACGGGCATCGCCTCCTGCCGCCCGCTCAGCACGAATTCGCCGACTGGCCGGAAGCGGTGCCGGGCGCAGCGCCGAACCGTCTCGCCCGACACGGCGACCCGGGTGCCGACCCACTTGTTCAGGCCCTCCAGCCGGGACGCGGTGTTCACCATGTCGCCGACCGCGCCGTAGTTCAACCGTGCCCGCGTGCCGACGTTGCCCACCAGGGCAATCCCGGTGTGCACGCCGATGCGCGTCGTGCCGAAGGGAACGCCCCGGCGGCGCTGCTCCGCGCTGAAGCGGCACGCGAAGGCGTCGATGACGAGGGCGGCATCCACGGCGCGGTCGGCATGGTCCTCCTGCAGCCGGGGCGCCCCGAACAGCACCTGCAGGCCGTCGCCGTGGAACACGCTCAGCAGGCCGCCGCAGTCCAGCACGGCGGCGCACACGCCGTCGAAATAGTCGCGCAGCAGGGCCGCGACCGCCTCGGCCGGCAGCGTTTCCGCAAGCGTGGTGAAGCCCGCGATGTCGGTGAACATGACGGACACCTCGCGCCGCTCGCCGCCGAAGCTCGGCACGCTGCCGGCGGCGAGCATGTCGTCGATGATCCGCGGATCGAGGTAGTGTTCGAAGCTCCGCCGCAGCCGCAGCCGTTCCCGGATGCCCATCCCGTGCAGCGCCCAGACCGCGCCCGCGGCGGCGCCGAGCCAGGCCAGGGCGGACGGGACCACGGGCAGGATCAGGCCCGCCGCGCCGAATGCCGCATACCCGGCCCACGCGATCAGGCCGACGCCGGCGAGGAGAGCCGCCGCGAAGGCGAGGCCGGCGGACGGCAACGCCAGGCCGATCCCCGCCGCGGCGGTGGCGCAGGCCCAGATGACCGCCGCGTCCAAGGGTCTCGGCAGGACCGTCCGGCCCGCCGGCGCCCCGGATTGGATGCGGATCAACTGGTCGGCCAGATGCGCGTGCAGCATGACGCCGGCGAGCGGCCCGGCGCCGTCCCGGCCGGGGCCGAGCGGCGTGGGGAAGCTGTCCTTCACGCTCGGCGCGTCGGTGCCGATCAGCACCGCGCGCCCGCGCACCAGCGGCGCCGCGGCGTCGCCCTGCATCAAGTCGCCAAAATTCACCCGCTGGAACCGCTCCCGCCCGCCGCGAAAATCGAGCAGCGTCTGGTAGCCCGACGCGTCCACCTTCGCATACGGGCCGAAGCGCCTGGCGAGGAGCACGACGCGGCCGCCTCCAAAGGCCACGTCGTCGCCCAAGCCCCGCAGCTCCTGGGCGGTGTAGGCCTCCGCCAGCGCCGCGCCCAGGGTGAGGACGCTTCGGTGCGCGCGCGTGTCGGTGGCGGCGAGCAGCCCGCGGCGGACCACGCCGCCCGGATCGGTCACGACGTCGGCGAGCACGGCGCGCGGGCCGTCGGCCAGGAGGGGCGGTGGCGGGACGCCCGGGCCGCTCTCGTCGGCAAGCTTGTAGATCCAGAGGATTTCCGGATGCTGCGCCAGGAGGCCGGCCAGGGCCTGGCTGCCGGGCGGCAGGGGGCGGTCGCGGTAAAGGTCGACGCCGATGACGCGGGCGCCCCAGCCCGTCAGGCGTCCCAGCAGGACGGCCAGGTCCTCGTCCCGCAAGGGCCAGCCATACCGGCCGATATCCGCTTCCGAAACCGAGACGAGGAGGATGCGGCCGCTCGGGGCCTGGCCGGCCCAGGCCGTGACCAGTTGGTCATAGGCCGCCAGCTCGGCCGGCTGCAGCCAGGCCAGCTCGCGGCAGCACAGGACGGCGGCGGCCACCAACTGGGCGGCCAGCATCACCCGCGGCCAGCGGCGGCGGCGCAGGAGGTTCCGCAGCGCGCTACGGCCGCGCCGTCCGCCGGTAGCCCTGGTCCACCAGCGCCCCGTAGTGCTCCGGCCGCCGGTCCTGCAGCAGGTTGAGGCCGAAGAACCCCTCCGTGCGGGATCGCAGCAGCACCTCTTGCAGGTCCGCCGTGTGGGTCAGCACGCACTCCTCCCCGGCCGCGTAGGCGACCGCCTTGCCAAAGGGGTCGACGATCTGCGACCCGCCGTAGTAGTCGAGCTTCTGCGAGTAGGCGCCCGTCTCGCAGTGGTTGGAGATGACCAGCCAGCACTGGTTGAAGAACGCGTTCGCCTGCGCCGCCAGGTCCATCGCCCAGCCGTGATAGTCGTTCGGGCGGTCGTGGCCCTTCATCGGCCAGGCGTTGGACATCAGCACCACCTCCGCGCCGCGCAGCGCGTAGGAGCGGACGATCTCCGGGAAGCAGAGGTCGTAGCAGATGATGCTGCCCACGGCGGCGTGCGGCGTCCGCACCACGGGCAGGTCCTCGCCGGGGCCGAAATACGGGAACTCGAACTGGTTGTGGACCTTGCGGTAGACGCTGGCGATCCCGTCGGGGCCGATGAGCGCGGTGCTGTTGTAGATGACGTTGCCGTGCAGCGCCGTTTCGGCCAGGCCGAACTGGATGAACATGCCGTGGCGCCGGGCCACGTCGGCGATGCGCTCGGTCGCAGGCCCCGGGATCGTCTCCGCCTCGCGGTGGTAATACTGCTTCTGCTCCGCGGCCTCCTTGCCGCCCGGGGCGAAGGCGAAGTCGGCATAGCCCTGCAGCCCGACCTCGGGCAGCACGAGCATGTCGGCGCCCTTCGCGGCGGCCTCGTCGATCACCTCCAGGAACCGGGCCATGTTGCGCCGCTTGTCGTGCGCGATCCGGAGGTTGGCGGCGGCAAGGGTGGTTTCGGTCATGGTGGGTCTCCCTGTCTGGCGGCGTCGGCGGCGGGGGCGTCGGCGGCGGGGGCGCCCGCGAAGTGGCAGGCGGCCCAGTGGCCCGGGCGCACCTGCCGCAGCGGCGGCTCCTGCTCGGCGCAGACGCCTTGCGCCACCCAGCACCGGGTGCGGAACGGGCAGCCGGAGGGCGGGGCCAGCGGGCTTGGAACATCGCCCTGCAGCACGATGCGTCGCCGCCCGCCCCCGTGCTGCGCGCCTGCTTGCTGCGCGCCCGGCACCGCGGACAGCAGCGCCTGGGTGTAGGGCATCAGCGGATCGGCGTACAAATCCCCGGCGGACGCAACCTCGACCAGCCGGCCGAAATACATCACGCCCACGCGGTCGCTGACGTGCTCGATCACCGCCAGGTCGTGCGCGATGAACAGGTAGGTGAGGCCGAACTCCTGCTGCAGGTCGGAGAGCAGGTTGAGCACCTGAGCCTGCACCGAAACGTCGAGGGCCGACACCGGCTCGTCGGCCAGCACGAACTTGGGGCGCAGCGCCAGGGCGCGGGCGATGCCGATCCGCTGGCGCTGGCCGCCGCTGAACTCGTGCGGGTAGCGGGCCAGGTGCTCGCGGCGGAGGCCGACGGTCTCGGCCAACTGCCCGACCCGGCCGCGGGTTTCGGCCCGGCTCAGGGCGCCCTGGATCACCAGGCCCTCCGCGATTAGGTCGAACACCCGCATGCGCGGGTCGAGCGACCCCATGGGGTCCTGGAACACCATCTGCATGTGCGGGCGCAGCGCCTTCATGCGGGACCGCGACGCCGCGAGGATGTCCTCGCCCTCGAACATCACCTGCCCGGCATGGTGCCGTTCCAGCCGCATGATGGTGCGGGCGAGCGTCGTCTTGCCGGACCCGGATTCCCCCACCAGCCCGAACGTCTCGCCTCGCCGGATCGCGAACGACACGCCGTCCACCGCCCGGACCGCCCGGCGGGTGCGCCCCAGCCATCCCCCCGGCACCGGGAAATGCGTGTGGAGGTCCCGCACCTCGACCAGCACGTCCCCCGGCAGCACGTCCCCCGGCGCCGCTGCGGCCTCGTCCACCGTCAATACAGCCAGCAGGCGACCGCCCGGCCGTCGCCGGGGTCGCGGGGTGCGGGCATGGCCGAGCACACGTCCATCGCGCGGGGGCACCGGGGCTGGAACGGGCAGCCCGGCGGCATGCGCAGCGGGCTGGGCACCGTGCCGCCGATGGCGTCGAGCCGCCGCCCGCGCTTCTCCGGGCCGGGGATGGAGGCGAGCAGCCCGCGCGTGTAGGGGTGCCGGGGGTCGCCCGTCACCTGGGCGGCGGTGCCGCGCTCCATCACCCGTCCGCCGTACATGACGACCACCTGCCCGCACATGTCGCGCACGACGCCGATGTCGTGGGTGATCAGCAGGACCGCGGTGTTCGCCCGCTGCCGCAGCGACCTCACCAAGTCCAGGATCTGCGCCTGGATCGTGGCGTCCAGCGCCGTCGTCGGCTCGTCGAGGATCAGCAGCCGCGGCTCGTTGGCCAGCGCCATGGCGATGGTGACCCGCTGGCGCATGCCGCCGCTCAGCTTATGCGGGTAGTCGTGCACCCGAGCTTCCGGCGCCGGGATGCCGACGGTGCGGAACAGCGCGACGGCGCGGTCCATGGCTTTGGCCCGGCTCATGTCCTGGTGCGCCCGGATCGCCTCGACCACCTGGGCGCCGACCGTGTAGACTGGGTTCAGGGCGCTCGTCGGGTCCTGGAACACCACGCCGATGTCCCGGCCCCGGATGGCGCGGAACTCGCGTTCCGGCAGGGCGGCGATGTCGCGGCCGGCGAAGCGGATCTGGCCGCCCGCCATGAAGCCCGGCGGCTCGACCAGCCGCAGGATCGACAAGGCCGTGACACTCTTGCCGGAGCCGGATTCGCCGACGATGCCGAGGCTCGCCCCTGCCTCGACGTCGAAGCTGACGCCATCCACCGCCCGCACCAGCCCCATGGGCGACCGGAAATGCGTTTGGAGGTCCCGCACCTCAAGCAAAGGCGGCCCGGCCCCGCTCAACCCCCACGGCCCAGCGGCGGCCGGGCCACGCGGACGGCGCCGCCCTGCATCACCAGGCGCACGTCCCGGAGGCAGCCGAGGTCGTCGAGCGGGTTGCCCGGCACCGCGATCACGTCCGCCAGCTTGCCGGGAACCAGCGTGCCCACGCGGTCGCCGACCTCGATCACCTCCGCGGCCCGGCCAGTCGCGGCAGCCAGCACGTCCATCGCCGGCAACCCGGCCTCCTGCATGAGTTCCATCTCGAGCGGCAGCCCCTCGATGGGGGTGAAACGCCACCCCGCGTCGGTGCCGGCCACGTGCTTGACCCCGGCCTCGTGCAGCTTGCGGAAGTGCGCCATGTTGTGGTCGTGCATCCGGCGCCAGCGGTCGAGCAATAGCTGCTCCGGCGCGGTCCGGTGCGGGGCCGACAAAGCCCTGAGCATGTATCCGCCCACCGCGAGCGTCCCGGTGACGGGCACGCCGGCGCGGGCGACCTTGTCGGCGGTGGCCGGCACGAACTGCTGGTCGCCGGCCCGGTTCATCAGGAAGTTGGCGTGCTCGATCCCATCCACGCCGGCCTCGACCGCGTCGTCGATGGAGGCGGCGCAAAGGCAGTGCGCCACCGCCTTGCGGCCCAGCCGGTGCGCCTCGTCCACCAGGGCCGCCAGCTCGTCGCGCCGGAAGGCCGGGAGCCAGGACATGGTGCCCACCGTGCCGCCGCCGCTCGCCATGACCTTGATGAAGTCGGCGCCCAGCCTGGCCATCTCGCGGACCTTGCGGCGCACCCCGTCCACCCCGTCCGCCTCGCCGCCCAAGTACCAGGTGTGCCCGCCGGTGATGGTGATGGGCTGCCCGCCCGCGACGATCCGCGCGCCGTGCCCGTGCCCCAGTTCCATCGCGCGGCGGACCTGGAACACGGTGCTGCGCGCGGCGCCCACGTCCCGCACGGTCGTGATCCCGGCGGCGAGCGCCCGGGTGACGGCGAAGGTGGCGGTGGCGACGAGGACGCCGTCCGGCTCCTGCACCGCCTGCTCCAGCGTGCTGCCGTCGCCGGGCAGGTTGAGGTGCACGTGCGCGTCGATCAGGCCAGGCAGCAGCGTGCAGCCGCGGTAGTCGAGCACGGGGGTGCCCGGCGGAACGAGGCTCTCAGGCGCCTGGCCCTGGAACACGCCCGCGACGCGGCCATTGTCCACGAACAGCACGGCGTCCGGGACGGGCGCCGCCCCCGTGCCGTCGATCAGCCGGTCCGCCCGGATCAGCATGGCGCCGTTGTCCCGCGTCATTCGGACAGCGACGCCGCGCCGAGGTACTCGAAGCCGCCGCCCGAGTAGGTCAGCCCGGTCAGCGCCTTGGAGGTCATCACGAGATCGACGTTCTCGTGGATCGGCATCTCGAGCGCCTGGTCCATGATGAGCTTCTGCACCTGATGGTAGATGTCCTCCCGCTTCTTCGTGTCGGTCTCCCCCTGGCCCTGCTTGATCAGTGCCGTGAGCGCCGGGTCGCTGTAGTGGCTCCAGTTGAAGTACTGGTCCGGGAGGAACCACAGGTGCAGCGCGTCAGGATCGACGGCGATGTACTGCAAGGGCGTCAGCGACATGTCGCCTTTGATGTTGGCCGCGAGCCAGGCCGGCACCGCAAGCTGCTGGACCTGGGCGTCCATGCCGGCCTTGCGCAGGTAGCCCTGGATCGCCTGGGCGATCAGCGGGTACTCGGGAACGGTGGAGATGGCGGTCATCCTCAACGCGAGCGTCCTGCCGCCTTTCTCCCAGAACTCGCCGCCCCGGGTCCACCCGGCCGCCTTGAGGGTCGCCTCCGCCTTCGCGGGATCGTAGGGGTAGGCGTCCTCCAGGGAGGCGTCGTACCCGGTCATGCCCTTCTGCAGCGGCGTGTTGCTCGGCGCGAACACCCCGGCGTCGGCCAGTTGGATCGCGCCCTTCTTGTCCACGGCGTAGAGGATGGCCTTGCGGACGGCAACGTCGTCCGTGGGCCAGGCGGAGGCGTTGATCGGCGCGAAGATGCCAAGCCCGGTGATCGGCACCGGGACGGAGGCGTAGCGCCCGCTCTTGCCCAAGACGTTCCAGAAGATGCCCGGCGTTTCCTGCATCATCTGCGACTGGCCGCTTTGGAACTGGCTGACCCGCGCCTGGGAGCTCGGGACGATCTGGAAGGTGACCTGGGCGATGTCGGGCGGGCCGCCGTGGCCGACGGCCTCCGGCCCCCATCGGTAATCCTCGTTCCGCTTGAGCACGACGTTCTGGTTCGGCGCGTAGCTGACGAAGGCGAAGGGGCCGGTGCCGACCGGGTGCAGGCCGAGGTCCGCGCCGTACTGCTGGATCGCCTTGGGCGACTGCATGCCGAGGTAAGGCTCGCCCAGTTGCGCCAGCAGGGGCGCGAAGGGGGTGCCGCAGGAGATCTGCACGGTGAGCCTGTCGACCGCCTTCGCCGTGGTGCAGGGACCCAGCAGCGCCATGCTGATCTTCGATTGGGTGCTCGTGTCGGTGATGTAGGCGAAGTTGGCCACCACGGCCTCCGCGTCGAACGGGGCGCCGTCATGGAAGGTGACGCCGTCGCGCAGGGTGAAGGTATAGGTCTTGCTGTCGTCGGAAACGGCCCACTTCGTCGCCAGGTGCGGCGTGATCTTGAAGTCGGGGGTGAGCCAGACCAGCGTGTCGAAGATGTTGCGGTCGATGGGTCCCACGTCGCGGGCGCCGGTCGCCGCCGGGTTCAGGGTGTCCACCGGCTCGCCCCAGCCGATGACCAAGTGGGCGTTCCGGTTGACGCCCGCGGCCGCGGCGGCTGGCAGGCCCCAGGCCAGGGCTGCCAAGGCCAGGGCCGCCCGCAGCGCGGCCTGCGTCGGGAGGCGGGGTGTTGGCTTGGGCATGGCAAGCATCCTCATGTGGGGCAGGCGACCGGGATCAGCCGCGGCTGAGCGTCGGGTCGGTCTCGTCGCGCAGCCCGTCGCCGATCAGGTTCACGCCGACGACGAACAATGCAAGGAACAGCCCGGGGAACACGGTGATCCACCAAGCCACGGTGATGTAGTTCTGCCCGTCGTTGAGGATGGCGCCCCACTCGGCCGCGGGGGGCTGCACGCCCAGCCCGATGAAGCCGAGGGCCGCGATCCAGAGGGCCGCGATGCCGAGCCAGCTCGTGGTCAGGACGATGATGCCGGACGCCACGTTGGGCAGGACATGGCGGAGCATGATCCGCCACGGCCCGGCGCCGAGCGTGACCGCGGCGTCCACGTAGGGCAGGTTGCGGACCTCGGACGTGGCGCCCTCGACCAGGCGCGCATAGACGGGGGTCAGGATGGCGGCGATGGCAATGACGCCGTTCAGCAGCCCCGGACCCAGCACGGCCGCCACGGCCAGGGCCAGCAGGATGCCGGGAAAGGCGAGCAGCAGGTCCACGAGGCGCATGATGGCGAAGCCGACGGGTCCGCGGACCGTGCCGGCGACCAGGCCGAGCGTCGTGCCAACCACGGCCCCGATCAGCACGACGCAAAGGCTGGCGAGCATCGTCGTGCGTCCGCCGTACAGCACGCGGGACAGCATGTCGCGGCCGAACGAGTCGGCCCCCATCAGGTGCTCGGCCGAGGGTGGCGAAAAGGCGAGCGCCGGGTCCTGCAGGTCCGGATCGGGCAAGTGCAGCAGGGCCGGCGACAGCACCAGCAGGAGCAGCACGGCGGTGATGACCAGGCCAAGCGACAGGCTGCGGTGCCGGAGGGCGCGGCGCAATGCATCCGCCCGGCGGCCCGGCGGCGGCAGGTCCCCCGCGGCGCCAATGATCGCGGCATCGGTGACCGCCGCGACCGTGACGGAGGTGTTCGGGTCGATGCCGTGCTGCGCCGCCATGGCCCTACCGCCCGGCGATGCGTGGATCGAGGACGGGATAAAGCAGGTCGACCACGAAGTTGGTCAGCGCGTAAAGCACCGCGATGATCAGCACCACGGCCTGCACCGTGAGGTAGTCCTTGCCAAGGATCGCCTGCACGAGCAGCCGCCCGATCCCGGGCCGCGAGAAGACGGTTTCCACCAGCACGGTGCCGGACAGGAGCTGGCCGACCTGCAAGCCGGCCACGGTGAGGATCGGCAGCAGGGCGTTGCGCAACACATGCCGCACGAAGACCTTGCCGCGGGACACGCCCTTGGCCCGCGCCGTGAGCACGTGGTGCCGGCCCTGCGCCGCGATGACGCTGGAGCGGACGAAGCGGGCGTTGAACCCGATGCTGCCCAAGGCGAGGGTGACGGCCGGCAGCACAAGGCCGCGGAGCGAGGTTCCGCCCACCACCTCGAACCAGGGCAGCTCGACCGCGAACAGCAGGATCAGCAGCAGGCCGAGCCAGAAGCTCGGGATGGACATGAAGGCGAGCGAGACGCCCATCGCCACGAGGTCGGCGCCGCGGTTGCGGCGGACGGCCGCGACGATGCCGATCAGGCTGCCGAGCAGCAGGGACAGCGCCAGGCCGGCGGCCATCAGTTGCAGCGTGGCGGGGAAGTTGGCGGCGATCAGCGACGCGACGGATTGCTGGTTGCCGTAGGAGTAGCCGAAGTCGCCCTGCGCGACCTGGCCGATCCAGTGGGCATACTGCCCGTAGATGGGCTGGTCGAGGCCGAGCTGGTGATGGAGGCGCGCCACCAGCCCGGCGTCGCCGGCGTTGGTGCCGAGCAGGACGATGGCGGGATCGCCCGGGATCAGCCGGATGATCAGGAACACCAGCACGCTGATCCCGAAAGCCAGCGCCACGATCGCCCCGAGGCGCGCGAGCACGTAGCGCGTCATGCCGCCGGGCCGCCTCCGGTCCTCATCGCAAGCGGCCCGCGTTCACCGGCGGCAATCCTGGTTGGGCCGGATGGTCATGCGCGTGACGGGATTCCCCCTGTGGACGGAGACGACAGCCGTGGTGGGTGCCGGAAACGCTTTCACACGCCTGCGT
>JAABUX010002595.1_pt1 | contig 25269 bp, 20 predicted proteins | sample 5561851 | NCBI WGS metagenome assembly JAABUX01 (sample SAMN10711883, study PRJNA513361) | rock metagenome | isolation source: Antarctica rocks | place: Antarctica: Victoria Land, Richard Nunatak red sandstone | collected 2016-01-03 | reverse complement strand
CTACCTGGTCTTCCCCAACTGGAATACCCTCATGCAGACCCTCATCACCTCAAAACCGCCTCCCGAAATCGCAGACCAAATCGCAATGTGAGCCGTCAGCCATGGCTCAGTTAGAATCGCTGGTGGCTGTCTGGGGAGCTCATCGATGCGACCTGTCCCCTGTCCCGCGATCGCACTGCTCGCGATGCTGCCGCTCGGGGCCTGCGCCGTCACCCCACCGGCCGGGCCGACGATCCTGGCGGCTCCCGGCGTCGGCAGGAGCTTCGAGCAGTTCCGCTACGACGACTTCCGCTGCCGGCGCTACGCGAGCCTCGCCGGCGGCGGAGTCAGCCCGCAACAGGCGGCTTCGGCCAGCGGCCTCGGCAGCGTCGCGGTCGGCACCGCCCTGGGTGCGGCCATAGGGGCATTGCTTGGAGCCGCGAGCGGCTCGGCCGGCCTCGGCGCGGCGTTCGGCGCGGGGACCGGGCTGCTGCTCGGCTCGGCGGTCGGCAGCGGCAACGCCGAGCAGTCGGCCCGCTCCGTGCAGGCCGACTACGACCGCAGCTATGCCGGGTGCATGCTCGCCTCCGGCGAGGATGTCGGCTTTCCCTGATCTCGGGGGCGCCGCCCTTGATCGCGGTCAGCCCGCGATCCGGGTGAAGCCGGCGGTGCTGAAATAGCCGTCGATGGCCTGCGCCATGGCACCGGCCACCATGCTGCGGTGGCTCGCCAGGCGCAGCGCCGCCTCGTCGGCACGGTTCGACATGAACCCCATCTCGACCAGCACGCTCGGGATGTCGGCGGCCTTGAGCACCACGAAGGCGGCGTGCCGGTCGGGATTGTTCAGCAACGCCACGCGCGGCCTGAACGCGCTCACCACGCTGTGGGCCATGTGCGCGGAGCCGGCACGGGTCTCCTGCCGCACCAGGCTGGCCAGGATACGCTGCACCTCCGGCGAGACGGCGTGCACGTGTGGACCGCCATAGCGGTCGGCGCTATTCTCGGTCCGCGCCAATGACGCCGTCTGCGCGTCGGATGCGTTTTCCGACAGGGTATAGACGCTGGCGCCGCGCACGCGTGGATCATGCAGCGCGTCGGCATGCATCGAGACGAACAGGGCGGCCTGCCGGCCCTGGGCGATGGCGACGCGGTCTTCCAGCGGGATGAACACGTCGCTGTCCCGGCTCAGCAGCACCCGATAGCGTCCTCCGGCCAGCAGCAGGCGGCGCAGCTCGATCGCGGCGGCGATGGCGACATGCTTCTCGTAGGTGCCCGACACGCCGATCGCCCCAGGGTCCTTGCCGCCATGCCCGGGATCGAGCATCACCAGCGGCCGCGGCGGCGCCACCCGGCGCGCGACATGGGGAGCCGCCGCCGGCACATGCGCCCGGCGTGCAGCAGCGACCGGTCCACATGAGAGCAGCGCGCCGAGGCCGGCGCCGGCCACGCCCTGCGCGAGGCGCCGGCGCGGCAGCATGCCGGCATCCGCCTGCCCGACTATCCGCGGCGCCTCTGGGCCTGACATGTCCAAGGTGCTGGCGTCCTCCGCTGAAGCGTTGGGCCGCCAAGGGGCGAACCCCCTCCAGCCTACCGCAAGCCGCCCCGCGGGGTGAAGCCGCACGGCGGCCGCCCGTCGCGCCGCGACCCGCGGCGCAGCGCCCACGCGATGCATCGCTTGCGGAAGCCAGGGTAATGCGTCACAATCATGAATCGTGATGGGGCTCTCATGCGCCATCCGGCATGTTGCCGTTTGCATGCAGCGCGTGCTGGGTTCTTCCGTGGTCTGCCACGGAAGGAGGTCTCCGGCCCGCAACAAAATGCTCCTGCTGATGCCGCGTCATGGGATTTGGCCGAGAGGCCGGTCCGGATCATGGTGACATGAACCGCCCAACCGGGCGTTCCGACCTGGCAACGGGTTGTGCGCCGCCAGACAGGACCCGGATGCCCGCCACCCTTCGCCGCTTCTCGATCAGCGGAACGCCATGCGCCCCGGGCCAGTCCCGCAGCCGCATCGCGGCCACGCAGTCGATGCGCATGGCGGACCGGCTCCGGCGTCACCCTCACCATCATTTCGCCGCGTCGTGCGGTCTCGCCAGCCATCAGCGGCCAGGCAGAGGCGCCCTCGCGGTCCATCGGAGTTCTCTCTTCCATGACCAAACGTATGCTGATCGACACGACCCACGCGGAGGAAACCCGCGTCGTCGTGCTGGATGGTAATCGGCTCGAAGATTACGATGTCGAGACATCCGCGAAGAAGCAGCTCAAGGGCAACATCTACCTGGCCAAGGTGGTCCGGGTCGAGCCGAGCCTGCAGGCAGCCTTCGTCGAGTATGGCGGCAACCGCCACGGCTTCCTCGCCTTCAGCGAGATCCATCCCGACTACTACCAGATACCCGTCGCCGACCGCGAACGGCTGATAGCCCTCCAGGAAGAGGAGGCACGCGCCGAGGAGGCTCGCGACCTCGCGCGCGAAGCCTCCGGCGAGGACGAGCCCGCCGAGGCGGACGACGGCCGCGACAGCGAGCCTCGCCACGCCGCCCCCGAGGGCGACGCCGGCGACCAGCAGGACGAGCCGGATGCCGACGCCGCGGCCCTCCCGGTCCAGCATGACACCCGCCACGGCGACGCGCCCGGCGCCGGCCAGCCCTACCCCGACAGCCAGCCCTACCCCGACGGCCAGTCCTACTCCGACAGCCAGGCCTACCCCGACAGCCAGCCCTATCCCGACGGTGGCGCCGATAGCGATAGCGGCGTGGATCGCGACGGCAGCGCCGATGCCGGCTTCACCGACGAGAGCGGCCAGCACGAGGACCGTCAGCCGGACCCGACGCCCGAGACGATGGGCGGCGAGGTTGACAACAGCGACGACGGCCGCGCCGCGCCGCAGAGCGCCCGCTTCCTGCGCCAGTACAAGATCCAGGAGGTCATCCGCCGCCGGCAGATCCTGCTGATCCAGGTCGTCAAGGAGGAGCGCGGCAACAAGGGCGCGGCGCTCACCACCTACATCTCGCTCGCCGGCCGCTTCTGCGTGCTGATGCCGAACTCGCTGCGCGGCGGCGGCGTCTCGCGCAAGATCACCTCGGCCGCCGACCGCAGGCGCCTCAAGGAGATCACCACCGAGCTCGACATCCCGCGCGGCATGGCGATGATCATCCGCACCGCCGGCGCCCAGCGGCCGCGACCCGAGATCAGGCGCGACTGCGAATACCTGCTGCGGCTCTGGGACGACATCCGCGAGCAGACCATGCGTGCGATGGCGCCGGCGCTGATCAACGAGGAAGCCAACCTCATCAAGCGCGCGATTCGCGATGTCTACACGCGCGACATCGACGAGATCTCCGTCGACGGCGAGCAGGGCTGGAAGGCCGCCCGCGAGTTCATGCGCAACCTGATGCCCGCCAACGCGCAGAAGGTCATCCTGTGGCGCGATCACGGCCAGCCGCTATTCTCCTACTATCAGGTTGAGCATCATCTCGACGCCATGCTGCAGCCGACCGTGCAGCTCCGCTCCGGCGGCTACCTGGTGATCAACCAGACCGAGGCGCTCGTCGCGATCGACGTCAACTCGGGCCGGTCCACGCGCGAGCGCGGCATCGAGGAGACCGCGCTGCGCACCAACCTGGAGGCCGCCGACGAGGTGGCCCGGCAGCTTCGCCTGCGCGACCTCGCCGGCCTGATCGTCATCGACTTCATCGACATGGAGGCGCGCAAGCACAACGTCATGGTCGAGCGCCGCATGAAGGAGGCGCTCAAGAACGACCGCGCCCGCCTGCAGCTCGGCACCATCAGCCATTTCGGCCTGATGGAGATGTCGCGCCAGCGCCTGCGTCCGTCGATCGCGGAAAGCTCGTTCGTGGCCTGCACGCAATGCGCGGGCACCGGCTTCGTGCGCGGCACCGACAGCGCCGCCCTGCACGTGCTGCGCGCGATCGAGGAGGAAGGCGGCAAGCAGCGCGCCGCCGAGATCGTGGTCTATGCCGCCAGTGCCGTGGTGCTCTACGTGCTCAACCAGAAGCGCGTCTGGCTGGGCGAGATCGAGCAGCGGCACCGCATGACGGTGCACTTCGCCGTCGACGACAGCCTGATCCCGCCGCAGGTGCGTATCGAGAAGATGAAGCCCCAGGTGGCGGCGCCCCTGGCACCGCAGGTATCGTCCCCGGCAGCGCAGGCGGTGCCCCAGCCGTCCCTCGCGCCCCAGCCGGCCTTCGCCACCCTTCCCGCCTCCGAGGTCGCCGCGGAACGGCATCTGCCCGCCAACGGCGTGATCACCCACGGCATCGCCGACGCGGCCGAGATCGAGGATGCCGACGACGACGAGTTCGACGGCGCCGAGACGCCCGCCGCCCCTGCGCTGCAGGACAACAGCCCGGCCGCGGCCGCCGTCGAGAACGGCGACGACGAGCACAGGCGCAAGCGTCGCCGGCGTCGTCGTCGTGGCGGTCGTCGCGAGGATGCCAACGGCGCCGCTGCCGCCGCGCCGCAGGATGCCGAACAGCCGGACATCGATCATGCCGGCATCTACGCGCGGTCGCCGGAGCCGGAAGACGAGATCGGCGCGCAGCCGGCTGGTGCCGGAGGCGGGCCGTCCAGGGCCGATGATCCGGACCGTGAGGCCGGCTCGCCGGCCGCTCATGAAGTGCCGCTGTCGGAGGAACTGGGCCAGGCGCCGCGCAAGCGTGGTCGCCGCGGCGGCGCCCGCGGCCGCAAGCCGCGCGACGGGGCCGTCGAGGCGGCAGCGGAGGTTGCCCAGCAGGGCGCTGATCTCGACCAGCGTATCCCCGAGCAGCGGGCCTACAATGGTCCGACGCCGGCGAACCCGTTCGGCGGCACCTTCGACATCTTCGACATGATCGAGCAGGACGTCGAGTCGCCGGAGGCCGCCGCGGCGGAGCGCACGCCGGTTCAGGCCGGACCGATCCCGGAACCCGAGCCTGACGCGGCGCCTGCCGAACCGCCGGAGCCTTTCGTCGAGGCGATGCCGGAAGTGCAGCCGGAGGGCGTGCCGGAGAGTGCGACGGAAGCCGCGCCGGAGGTGCTGCCGGAAGCCGCATCGAGCCTTGCGCCCGATCCCGTGTCCACGGCGGAAATCGGGGCGGATGTCGGGGCGGAGACGGCCGCGATGCCGGACGCCGATGCGCCGGCCAAGCCGAAGCGCAGGCGCGCCGCCACGCCGCGCGTGAAGGCCGCGGACGAGCCGATCCCGGCAGCCGTGCCGGCGAAGGTCGCGAAACCGCGCATGACCAAGGCCAGGAAGGCCGAGCTGGCTGCCGCGGCTGCCGCCGCGGAACCGGCGCAGGAGGCGATCGACCTGACCGCCGCGGACTCCGTGGCCGCCGCGGCCGCCGTGGCGCCGGAGCCCGCCGAACCGCGGCAGGACGAGCGCCCCGGCAACGTCCTGCAGCCGATCCTGATCGATGCGGCCGATGCCCCGCCGGCGCGTCGCACCGGATGGTGGAAACGCTGAAGCGGCGCTGACGCTCCGGGCTGGGTATGCCCCGGTCCGGAGCAGCCGGTTGCAGCCGGCCGGCAGCTCGGTCACGATCCGGGCATGCGCCTGCTCCACGCCCTCGGCCTGTTGCTGCCCGTGTCGCAGATCCAAGCCGCACCGGCCGTCCGCGCCGACGTGGGAGCGGGGAACGCGGAGCGGCGCGTCGCCGCCCTGTTCGACAGCCTCGCCGGTCAGCCCGCGCGGCTGCGCATGCTGATGCGCGAGCTGCCCAAGGGTGGGGACCTGCACAACCATCTCGCCGGCGCCATCTACGCCGAGAGCTACCTGGCCTGGGCGGGTGCGAGCCGGCTGTGCCTCGATGCGGCGTCGCACGCGCTCAGTCCGCCACCCTGCGCCGCCGGCACGACGGATACGGCAACCTCGCTCGCCCGCACCCCCGGCCTATACGACGGCACCATCGACGCGTTCTCGATGCGCGACTACGTGCCCACCCCCGGCGGTGCGTCCGGGCACGACCACTTCTTCAGCGCCTTCGCGAAGTTCGACCTTGCCGGGCGCGACCACGCCGGAGAGATGCTGGCGGAGGCGGCCGACCAGGCGGCCAGCGACCACGTGCTGTATCTCGAACTCATGCACTACCCGCTGGTGCGTGAGTCCGCCGCACTTGGGCTGGCGCATCCCTGGCACGGCGAGGATTTCCCCCATAACCTCGACGAGATCCGCCCCGAAATTCCCGCCCTGGTCCGGCAGGCCAGCCACCGCATCGACTTCGCCGAGGCCCGCATGCACGAGGTGCTGCATTGTGGCAGCCCGCAAGCCGAGCCGGGCTGCCGGGTCAAGATCCGCTACCTGACCCAGCTGATCCGGATCCTGCCGCCGCAGGCGGTGTTCGCGCAGATGGCCTACAGCTACGCCCTGGTCCAGGCCGACCCGCGCTTCCTGGGCGTCAACATCGTAGCACCCGAGGATGATCCGGTGGCGTTGCGCGACTACGGCCTGCACATGCGCGCCTTCCGCTATCTCTCCTCGCTCGATCCGGCGGTGAAGCTGACGTTGCACGCCGGCGAACTGACGGAGGGCCTGGTGCCGCCGGAGGACCTTCGCTTCCACATCCGCGACGCGGTCGAGATCGCCGGCGCCAGGCGGATCGGCCACGGCGTCGACGTCACCTACGAGGACGATGCGGCGGCCCTGCTGAACGAGCTTCCTCGCGCGCAGCGAGAAGGCCCGCATGCAGTGGCAGCTCGAAGCCGACTTCCGCGCCTACGAGCGCAAGCTGGCGAAGCTGCCGCGCTAGAGCATGATCACTTCGATCATGCTCTGCTTGACTGAGGAAAGAGCAGCTTTATCAGCTGCCTGGGATCGCGAAGCGATTCCAGTCAGACTGACGCTGCTCTAGGGCAGCAACGGTCCAGTCGGACTTGCTTCGGCAGCGTCCGCCGGCGGGGTGAAATCCCCGCGTCGCAGCCAGTCGAGGATGCCGTATGCCGCCGCACGGCCGGTCGCGATGCTGGCCTGGAGCAGGTAGCCACCGGTCGGCGCTTCCCAGTCGAGCATCTCGCCGGCGGCGAACACCCCCGGCAGCGCCCGCAGCATGAACCGCTCATCGACGGCGTCGCGGCGGATCCCGCCCGCGGTCGAGATGGCGCGGTCGAGGTCGTCGGTGCCGGTCAGCCTCACATCGACCGACTTGATAAGGTCGGCCAGCGCGGCCGCCTCGCGCGGCAGCGGCGGACCAGCCGCCTCGCGCAGCAGGCCGACCGCCTCCGGCGGCAGCGCGAGCGCCTTGCGCAGCGTGTTCGACAGGCTCTCGCGGCCGCGCACCCGCCCGAGACGGTCGACGATCGCGGCATGATCCTGATCCGGACGCAGGTCGATCCGCAGCGTCGCGCACCCGTCACGCTCGATCGCGTCGCGCAGCGCCGCCGACAACGGATAGACCGCGCCGCCCTCGAGGCCCCTGGCGGTCAGCATCACGTCGCCGCGCGAAACCATGCCGGCGTGATGGAGGGCCACGTTCTTCAGCGGCCGTCCGGCGAAGCGTTCGGCGAAGACCGCGGACCATCCTGCCAGCATGCCGCAGTTGGCCGGCCGGAACGGCGACGACGCCACTCCCCGTGCCGCGAGGGGCTTGCTCCAGTCGCCATCGGAACCCAGCCTGGCCCAGCTCGCGCCGCCGAGCGCCAGCAGCACCGCCGCCGCCTCGACCGCTTCCCCATCCCCGAAGCGGAGCGCACCCGCCTCGTTCCAGCCGGTCCATGCCGAACCGGTGCGAAGCACGACGCCGCGCGCCTGTAATCGAGCCAACCAGGCGCGCAGCAGCCCGGAGGCCTTCATCGCCTTGGGGAACACCCGGCCGCTGCTGCCGACGAACAGCTCCTGCCCCAGCCCCTGCGCCCAGTCCCGCAGCGAGGCAGGGGGGAAGGCGTCGATCGCCGGAGCCAGCCAGGATCGTGTCTCGCCATAGTGGCCCATGAAGGCATCGAACGGCTCGGAGTGGGTCAGGTTGAGGCCGCCCCGCCCCGCCATCAGCAGCTTGCGCCCGGGTGTCTTCATCCGCTCGTGCAGCGTGACCGCGCAGCCATGCCCCGAGAGGATCTCCGCCGCGGCCAGTCCAGCTGGACCGGCGCCGATGACGACAACGGGAAGAGACGGGCGATCCATCCGGCCAGCTTCTCTCCGCAACCTCCCGCTCGCGCAAGTGCATGAGACTGGCAAGTGCATGGCTGGGTCCTGCTGCACCGTTTTCCCGGGGCATAGCTGAACCACCGGCAATCGCCGCCGTTGGCCGACCAGCTTCATTGCACGGGAAACTCGATGACCACGCACAACCAGTACGAGATGCAGGATCCGATCAAGCAGTATCCGCAGCCGGATTTCGACAAGCAGCCGCAGTCCGCACCCGGGCTCGCCTCGGAGATGGACCCGAAGCCGGACCACGGCGAGGAGAGCTACAAGGGATTCGGACGCCTGCAGGGGCGCAAGGCTCTGATCACCGGTGCGGACTCCGGCATCGGCCGCGCGGTCGCGATCGCCTTCGCGCGCGAGGGCGCCGACGTGGCGCTCAGCTACCTGGCATCGGAAGAGAAGGACGCCGCGGAGGTCGTCGCCCTGGTGCACGAGGCCGGCCGCAAGGCGGCGGCGTTCCCGGGCGACATCAGCGACGAGGCGTTCTCGATGAAGCTGGTCCGTGATGCGCACGAGGCGCTTTCCGGCCTCGACATCCTGGTCAACGTCGCCGGCAAGCAGACTGCGGTCAAGGAGATCGCTGAACTGACCACGGACCAGTTCGACGCGACCTTCCGCACCAACGTGCACGCGATGTTCTGGCTGTGCAAGGCTGCGATTCCCTTGATGCCGCCCGGCTCGACGATTATCAACACCACCTCGATCCAGGCCTACCAGCCCTCGCCCACCCTGCTCGACTATGCCTCCACCAAGGCCGCGATCGTCGCCTTCACCAAGGCGCTCGCCAAGCAGATCGCGAGCAAGGGCATCCGAGTGAACGCCGTAGCACCCGGTCCGGTCTGGACTCCCCTGCAGACCAGCGGCGGACAGCCGCAGGACAAGATCCCGGCGCTGGGCTCGCAGACGCCGCTTGGTCGTCCCGGGCAGCCGGCCGAACTGGCGTCCGTCTACGTGCTGCTCGCCTCGCAGGAGTCTAGCTACGTGACCGCCGAGATCTACGGCGTCACCGGCGGCAACCACCTGCCCTGAGCCGAAACACCGCCCGGTGGGCGTCGACCGGGCGGCTTTCCACCGGGCCCTTCTACCGGGCGGTCCAGCCGCCATCGATCGGCAGCGACGCCCCGGTCAGCGTCGCGGCGGCATCCGAGCACAGGAACACCGCCAGCGCCCCGATCTGCTCCGGCGTCGTGAACCTCGTCATCGGCTGCTTCTCGGCAAGGAAGGCAGGCGTCAGCGCCGCGACCGTCGTGTCCTCCATCCCGGCACGTGCCTCCAGCTGCGCCTGCACGAGCGGCGTCAGCACCCAGCCGGGACAGATCGCGTTCACCGTGATCCTGCTGTTCGCCAACTCGATCGCCGCGACCTTGGTCATGCCGATCAGGCCGTGCTTGGCGGCGACATAGGCCACCTTCTCCGGGCTGCCGACGAGGCCGTGCGCCGAGGCGATGTTGATCACGCGTCCCCAGCCGCGAGCCAGCATCCCCGGGATCGCGGCCTTGGTCGCGTGGAACGCGCCGGACAGGTTGATGGCGATGATCCGGTCCCACTGCTCGTCCGGGAAGTCCTGCAGCGCCGCCGTGAACTGGACCCCCGCATTGTTGACCAGGACATCGAGCGATCCGAGCTCGGCATGCGTCTGTGCGACCAGGGCCGCGACCTGGTCCGGCCTGCCGATATCCGCCGCCGAGTAGGCCGTGCGTATCCCCCAGCGCTCTGTCATCCGCGCCCGGATGGCCGCTATCGCTGCCGCGTCGCCGAACCCGTTCAGCATCAGGTCGGCACCCTGGCCGGCCAGTGCCTCGGCGATGCCCAGACCGATGCCGCCGGTAGAGCCGGTAACGAGCGCTGCACGACCCATGAGATCCATCTGCGAGGAACTCCTCAGCCGGTGAAACGCGCGAGCCGGACCGCCGCCTCTTGCATGTCGGCCTCGGGCCCACAGTAGGAAAAGCGCAGGAAGCGGTGACCGCGCAGCGCGTCGAAATCCAGCCCGGGCGTCACGGCGACCCCGGCCTCGTCCAGCAGCCTGGCCGCGAAGCCGACGCTGTCCAGGCTGCGCGCGGAGATGTCCGCATAGAGGTAGAATGCGCCTTGAGCCGGCGACAGGTCGGCGAAGCCGGCATCTGGCAGCCTGCGCAGCAGGTATTCGCGCGACCGCCGGTAGCGGGACAGGTTGGCCTCGATCTCGTCGGTGCAGTCGAAGGCCGCTTCCGCCGCCACCTGCGAGATGTGCGGCGCGCTGATGAACATGTTCTGCTTCAGCCGCTCGGCGGCCCGCACCAGGTCATCGGGCAGAACCATCCAGCCGACCCGCCAGCCGGTCATGCTCCAGTATTTCGAGAAGCTGTTGATCACGATCGCACTCGGGCTGAAGGCGGCGGCGGTGGCCGGCGGCGCCTCCCAGTTCAGGCCATGATAGATCTCGTCGCTGACCAGGCGGACCCCGTGGGCATCGCACCATCGCGCCATTGCCGCCAGTTCTTGCCGCTCCAGCGTGGTGCCGGCCGGGTTGCAGGGCGACGCGACGATCAGCCCGTCCGGCAGGCCTTCCGGACCGTCCGCCATCGCCTCCAGCATGGCGATGGTCGGCTGGAAGCGGGTCTCGGGTCCGGTCGGCAGCGCCAGGGGTATCCGCCCGAGCGCTGCCAGGATGTTCACGTAGGGCGGGTAGTACGGCGTGGCGAGCGCGATCCGGTCACCGATGTCGAACGCCGCCAGGAAGCCCAGCAGGAAGCCGCCCGAAGCGCCGGTGGTCACCGCGATGCGCGCCGGGTCGATCTCCGCCCCGTAGAAGGCCGCGTAGTGGCGGGCGATGCGCTCGCGCAGGCTGCGGCGTCCGAACGCCTCGGTATAGCCGAGCGGCGCGCCGGCGACCAGCGCCTGCGACGCGGCCCGGGCGGCGCCGAGCGGCGCGCCGGTGCCGGGCTGGCCGACCTCCATGCGGATCACCCGCGCGGCACCCGGCTGCAACGAAGCCTGCCGGGCGTTGGCCCGCGTGATCACATCCATCACCAGGAAGGGCTGGATCGCAGCGGCTGCCCCCTGCTTCAGCACCGTGCGTCCCTAATTGCTGCCGACGGCGAGGCCGGCCCCGCGCGGGTCCGTGGCGCCCACGCAACTGGCGGCATCGCCCGGCAGGCCGTTCGGGCACGAGACCACGTTGACGCGACCGGTCCCGCCGGCCGGGCGGATCAGCGGCGTACTGCCGCGGAGCGCGTCGTGCAGGCTGCCCGCGACCGCGGCGGCGGCGTCGTTCTGGCCGGAGCCGGCGGCGGCGGCGCGGAAACTGTGATCGGCGCGATTCCAGGCGATCGCCGCGGCCAGCAGCGGCGCCGGCACCCGCGACGGCGATGCGCCCAGCACGATGCCGGTATCGCCGGCGATGCGGCCGGTGCCGAACAGGTTGTCCATGCTGATCGCGCAGGACACCGCGTTGCCGGAACGGTCGAGCACCACGAAGCTGGTCGAGGCCGGCAGCCTGCCGAGCACCGCCGACGAGCCGGGTTCCGCCGACAGTGCGGCCTGTGCCTGCTCGGTCAGCCGCGACGCGTTGTCCGCCGCCGGATGCGCCGCGCGCCAGGCCGCCACGATCGCCTCGGAGCGGCGGACCGTGTCGGTCCGGCCGCCCTGCAGGCCCTCGAAGGCGGCGGCGGCGCCGAGGCCGCCATCGGCGGGCGGCGGCAGGAAGGCGATGCGCGCCGCTCCTCCCGACAGCCGTCCACTTTCCAGCACGAGAGGTGCGCGCGCGGTCGGCAGAGCGGCGCGCATGGTCGGCGCGTCCAGCCCGCCACCGGCGGCGTTGGCGCCGGCGGCGAACGTGGTAGCCAGGGCGCCGTTATAGAGGTCGCCCACACCAATCAGGGCGATATGGCTCAGGGTATCGGCAAGCTGCGGTTGCAGCAGCCTGTCGCCCGCTACCGGAACCCGGTCGCCGCCGCCGGCGAAGATGGCGCGCGCGCCGGGATCCGCGAGGAGCGGCGCGCTGACCTGTGCGAGATCCTCGGCAAGGGCACGTGAGACGGTGATGCCGGAGCGGGCCAGGCCGGCCGCCGGCCGGGTGAGTTCGTCAAAGCCGACGCTACCGTGCCGCGTCTGCATCAGGAACAGCCCGCGCGCCAGCATCGGCACCGACGCGGGCCGGTCGTAGCCGGCACCGCTGGCAACCCCGCCGCCGGCGACCGGCGTGAACAGGATTGCGTCCGGCACCGAACGCGAGGCGGCGTCGAAGGCCAGGCAGGCGCCGCCGGCACCGAGCGAGGCCCGCGAAGGCAGGGTCACCGACAGGCTCATCCCGAGTGCCGCCGCGGCGTCCGCCGCGTTGCCGCCGCGCGCCAGCACGTCCCGCGCGACCAGCGTCGCGCGCGGCTCGTCAGCGACCACTTCACCGACATAGCCGCTCAGATAGGGGGACGTCGGACCGGTGATCAGCGTCCTGACCCGCTGGACGCTGCTGCAACCGGCAAGCAGGCAGAGGCCGGCGACGAGCGGGAACAGGCGGCGATGCCTCGTCCCCACGGAGCCCTTGTTGACGAGTGGAGCGTGATCGGGTCGATCACTCTCCGGCCGGCGCGTCGCTGTGCGCAAGAACCCGCTCTCCGTCGATTGCCGCATTGGCCACGACCCCTGGTGCAGCCACGGGGGCAGCCATTAGACGGCTTCGGGCGGGGCGGCAACCTGTGCGCGCCCGAACCGCCGTGCTAGACGCGCCATATGAAGCATCTCAGCAGATCCGCCCTGCTCGCGGTCCTCTCGTTCGGCCTGTCGGGCGGAGGCGCGCCGGCGCGGGCGGACAGCTTCACCCCGGCCCAGCGCCAGGAGATCATCGGGATCGTTCGCCAGGCGCTGAAGACCGACCCGTCGATCCTCAGCGACGCGATCCTGTCGCTGCGCGCCCAGGCGGACAAGGAACAGGCCGGCGACAGCGCCCGCGCGGTGCAGCGCAACGGCGCTGCCCTGGCCGGCACGCCGGGCGACTACATCGCCGGCAACCCGCAGGGGGACGTCACCCTGGTCGCCTTCTACGATCCGCGCTGCCCCTATTGCCGCAAGGTGCTGCCCGACCTCGACGCCCTGGTCGCGGGCGATCACAAGCTGCGGCTGGTCGAGAAGCTGATCCCGATCCTGGGGCCGAACAGCCTGCTGCAGTCCAAGGCGATCGCGGCCGCGGGGCGCCAGAACAAGTACGCCGCACTCCAGCACGCGCTGATGAACGACACCGCGCCGCCCGGAATGGAACGTATCAGCTTGCTGGCCGGCAGGCAGGGGCTCGACACGGCTCGCCTGCAAAGGGATATGGCCGATCCGGCGCTCGAGGCGCATCTGCGCAGCGACGTCGGACTGGCACGGTCGTTGGGCATCACCGGCACGCCGAGCTTCGTGATCGGCGGCAAGGTGATCCCTGGCGCGCTCGGCCTCGATGAATTGCGCCAGGCCGTCTCGGAGGCCCGTTCTGGCTAGAGCACGATCACTTCGATCATGCTCTGCTTGACTGAGGAAAGAGCAGCTTTATCAGCTGCCTGAGATCGCGAGGCGGTTCGAGTCAGACTGCCGCTGCTCTAGCGCAGGATCGACCTGACCATGCTCTCCCTGAGCGAGAAAGGCGTCCGCGCCGCTCCCGCTCAGGCGGCCGCGACGCCGCCTTCCGGATCGAGACGGTAGCCGCCACCTTCGGTGACCAGCAGGCAAGCATTCGCCGGATCGAGCTCGATCTTCTGCCGCAGACGGTAGATGTGCGTCTCGAGCGTGTGGGTGGTGACGGCGGCATTATAGCCCCACACCTCGTTGAGCAGCACCTGACGCGGCACCGGCCTGGTGCCGGACCGATACAGGAACTTCAGGATCGCAGCCTCTTTCTCGGTCAGCCGGATGCGACGGTTCCGCACCGCTTCCTGCAGCAGCTTCGCCGACGGGCGGAAGGTGTAGGGACCGATGGTGAAGACGGCATCCTCGCTGTTCTCGAAGATCCGCATCTGCGCGCGCAGACGGGCGAGCAACTCGGCGATGCGGAAAGGCTTGGCCACGTAGTCGTTGGCGCCGGCATCGAGCCCGCGCACCACATCGGCTTCGTCATCTGAACCGGTGAGCATGATGATCGGCATACGCCGCCCCTGACGGCGAAGGTCGGCACACAGGTCACGCCCATCGCCGTCCGGCAACGTGACGTCGAGGATGAGTGCGTCGTAACGCGCGCCGTTGCTGCCGAGCTTCTGCCCAGCTTCCTGGAGTGTCGCAGCCTGTTCGACGGAGAATTCAGCCTCGAGCTGGAATTGTTCGAGCAGGGTCGCACGCAACGCATCGTCATCGTCGATAACCAGGATGGGGCGTTCACCCGCCATCTAAATCTCTTTCATAAAGCCGGCTGTTTCAGCCTCGTTCTTCCGGCGCACAGGCTGCCGGACGCATCCGAGCCTCGAGTTCGAGGCTGGCCTCGTCACAGCAGGTCACGCCGACAACGCAGTCCACTCGATTCGCGCCCCCGGATCCTCTTCACATCCGGGCACACAATGTCGTGATTGTAGTCCTTCACGCAAGGCTGGCGTGCATGATACTCTCAGTAATCAGTGAAAAGATCATTATCCGAGAATATGACGGTAACATCTTGAAACGGGCTGTGCTCCACCCAGTAACCCGAAACGTCGGATTGTTGTGCTCGGACGGTCGTGACTTGCGCTGCGTGTTCGGCGAGGGCGGTATCAGCGCCCGCAAGCAGGAAGGCGACGGCAGCACACCCTGCGGACTGCTGCGTCTGCGTCGCGTGCTCTATCGCGCGGATCGGCTGCCGCCGCCGGGCGGGGATCTGCCGCGAGCCCCGATAGCGCCGGACGATGGCTGGTGCGACGACCCCTCCGACGCCGCCTACAACCGCGCGGTCCGGCTACCGCATCCGGCACGGCACGAGCGGCTCTGGCGCGACGATCCCGTCTACGACCTGCTGGCCGTGCTCGGCCACAATGACGACCCCGTACGAAGGGGCGACGGCTCGGCGATCTTCCTGCATGTCGCCCGCCCTGACGAGCGCCCGACGAAAGGCTGCATGGCGCTTCATCTCCCGGACCTGTGCTGGCTGCTGGCCGCGGGCGTGACCGCCATCGAGGTCCCCTGCGACTAGAGCAGCATCAGTCTGACTGGAATCGCTACGCGATCCCAGGCAGCTGATAAAGCTGCTCTTTCCTCAGTCAAGCAGAGCATGATCAGAGTGATCATGCTCTAGCCATCCGCGGCCCGTCCCTCCGCCCGAGGCTCAGTGCCGTACCGTGGAGCCGATCGTCGTGGGCGGGCAGAAGAAGATACCGGGAAAGCTCGGAGTGCCCTGCAGGGCTTCGGCGATGACGCGATGCGCGCTCGCCGGCCGTAGCGGCTCGCCGATCACCGCATCGACCACCGCCGAAAGATATAGTCGTGCCACGGCATCCGCAGGCCGCGACAGGATGCCGATGAACACGACGCCCTCGCCCGCGGCGGCACGCAACCGCCCCACCAGCGAGAGAATGACGCTGACCGGGCCGTGCAGGTCCATCAGCACGACATCCACCGCGTCGTAGGCCAATTGCGTCTCCGCGTGTTCAACGGGATCGAGCGCGCCGCAGGTGAACGTCATGCAGGACATCCGGTCGGCCGACGACGTCGCCAGTACCGCCTCCAGCGTTGGCCGATCGCAGGCGTGCGGCGGCGAGAAGTCACCCACCAGAAGCGTCCGCAGGGCGACGACGCTACCGCGCTGCCCGGCCGCATCGTTCTCCCCGGGCGAACCGAAGGCCAGGTCCGACATCGAGCGAGCCTTCCGCGAGTGCCTGCCAAAACGACATCGGCGACGCCGGATCATAGTGCATTGCTAAACCGGAATGAAAAATCATTCAGCCGCAGCTGGTAACAAATCCGTGTTCACGCTGCTCGGGACTGCAGGACAGCGGCGAAGAAGCCGTCGGTGCCGTGGCTTCTCGGCGTGAGGCTGAGAAAATCGGCCCCATCCGCGGCCGGCATCAGCGAGAAGGCGGGGTTGGCGGCCAGGAAGCGGGTGACCTGCGCCTCGTTCTCCTCACCCAGCACCGAGCACGTGGCGTAAACCAAGCGGCCACCCGGGCGCAGCAGCCTGGAAGCGTCTCGCAGGATCATTGCCTGCTTCGCGACCAGTTCCTCCAGGTCCTGCTCGCGCAGCCGCGTGCGCGCATCCGGGTTGCGCCGCCAGGTGCCAGTCCCAGTGCAGGGCGCATCCACCAGCACGCGATCGAAGCTGGCCGCGCGCCGCTTGGCCCACTTGTCGCCCGGCACGATCAGGTGGCGCTCGACATTGTGCACGCCAGCGCGGCGCAGCCGGCGCACCGCGCCGTCCAGCCTGGCCATGGAGACGTCGCAGGCAACGATGTGGCCGCGGTTCTGCATCGTCATCGCCAGCGTCAGCGTCTTGCCACCGGCGCCGGCGCAGTAGTCGAGCACCCGCATCTCCGGGGCGGCCCCCACCGCGGCGGCAACGAGCTGGCTGCCCTCGTCCTGGATCTCCACCAGGCCATCGCGGAAGGCTGCAGTCGCGGTGACATTCTGCCGCCCGCGCACACGCAGGCCCCAGGGCGACAACGGCGTCGGCTCGGCGGCGATGTCGCTCTCCGCCAGGGCGGCGATCGCCTGCTCGCGGGTGCCGCGCAGCAGGTTCACGCGCAGGTCGAGCGGAGCGGTGCCGGTCATCGCGTCCAGCTCCGGCGCGATTTCGGCACCGAACCGTGCCTGCAGCCGCGGCAGCAGCCAGTCCGGGACCTCGAAACGCACCGCCTCCGGCATCTCCGGATGCTCCAGCGTATGGCCGTCCAGCGCACGCAGCACGCGCAGTTCCGCAGGCTCGAGCGTGTCCGGCGCATAGCGGCCTCCGGAGAACGCCCGCTGCACGCTCTCGGCGGGACGTCCGTCGAGCACAGCCGCGGCCGCCGGCAGCAGGCGCGCCGTGGCGCTGCCGCCGCTGCGCTGCAGCCACCACTCCAGCCGCCGCCAGTGCCGCAGCACGAACCAGACCTGATCGGACACCGTCCGGCGGTCGCCGCCGCCGATGTAGCGCCGGTCGCGAAAGAAGCTGTTGGCCACCGCGTCCGCCGGCCGGCGCGGCGCCGCCTCCATCGCCGCCAGCAGCTCGATGCTGGCCGCCAGCCGTGCGGACGGCGTCATCGCGCATCTCGGGCGGGCGCGGCTCGGGCGGGATATGTCATCGCGTCGCGCGATCAGTCCTGGCGATAGTTCGGCGCCTCGCGGGTGATCGCCACGTCATGGACGTGGCTCTCCCGCAGGCCGGCGCCGGTGATGCGCCGGAACAGCGCGCCGGTCTGCAGGGCGGCGATGTCGGCGCTGCCGGTATAGCCCATGCCGGCGCGCAGGCCGCCGACGAGCTGGTGCACGACGCCGGCCATGCCGCCCTTGAAGGCGACCCGGCCCTCGATGCCTTCCGGCACCAGCTTCAGCGTGTCCTTGATCTCCTGCTGGAAATAGCGGTCGGCGGAGCCGCGCGCCATCGCACCCAGGCTGCCCATGCCGCGATACGACTTGTAGGAGCGGCCCTGGTACAGGAACACCTCGCCCGGCGCCTCCTCGGTGCCGGCCAGCAGGCTGCCGATCATCACCACGTCGGCCCCGGCCCCGATCGCCTTGACCAGGTCGCCGGAGGTGCGGATGCCGCCGTCGGCGATCGCCGGCACGTCGCGCTCGTGGCACGCCGCCGCGGTCTCCAGCACGGCGCTGAACTGCGGCACGCCGACTCCGGCCACCACGCGCGTGGTGCAGATCGATCCGGGCCCGATGCCGATCTTGACGCTGTCGGCGCCGGCCTCGATCAGCGCCCGCGCGCCCTCCGGCGTGGCGACGTTGCCGGCCACCAGCTGGACGTCGTTGGACAGCGCCTTGATGCGCTCGACCGCCGCCATCACGCCGTGCGAATGGCCGTGCGCCGTGTCCACCACCAGCACGTCGACGCCGGCATCGATCAGCGCCCGTGCCCGGATGAAGCCGTCCTCGCCCACGCCGGTCGCCGCCCCGCAGCGCAGCCGGCCGAGCTCGTCCTTGTTGGCAAGCGGGTACGCCACCGCCTTGTCCATGTCCTTGACGGTGATGATCCCGGTGCAGCGTCCCTGCCGGTCCACCACCAGCAGCTTCTCGATGCGGTGCTTGTGCAGCAGGTGCCGCGCGGTCTCGGGATCGGCGCCATCGGTGACGGTGACGAGGTCGTCGCGCGTCATCAGCTCGTAGACCCGGCGGTCCGGATCGGTCTCGAAGCGCATGTCGCGGTTGGTCAGGATACCGACCAGCTTCTGGTCCGAGCGCTCGATCACCGGCAGCCCGCTGATGCGGTGGCGCTGCATGATCAGCTGCACCTCGGCCAGGGTCTGGTCCGGATGCACGGTGACCGGGTTCACCACCATGCCGGACTCGTAGCGCTTCACCCGGCGCACCTGCTCCGCCTGCTCGGCGACGTCGAGGTTCTTGTGGATGACGCCGAGGCCGCCCTGCTGGGCCATGGCGATCGCCATGCCGTCCTCGGTCACGGTGTCCATCGCGGCTGAGATCAGCGGGATGTTGAGCCTGATGCGCCGGGTCAGGCGGGTGCGCGTGTCGGCGGCGGCAGGCAGCACCTGGGAGTAGCCGGGAACCAGGAGCACGTCGTCGAAAGCGAGCGCCTCGCGTATCCGCTCATGAGTGGGCACGACGAACTCGTGGCTGGCGGACATGACCGGGAGCTCTCCTGAAACGGGCTCTCACGACCTGCCGCGGGCACCCGACCGTAGGCCGCCCCACTTACTGTCCCGCACCGCAGCATGCAAGCTGTCCCTATTCCCAGGATCAGGAAGGACCCTGCCCGCATGCTCGAAAAGCTCTTCGCTCTCAGGGAAAACGGCACCACGCCGCGCACGGAGGTGCTCGCCGGACTGACCACCTTCCTGACCATGGCCTACATCATCTTCATCAATCCCAGCATCCTGGGCGATGCCGGCATGCCGAGAGGGGCGGTCTTTGTGGCCACCTGCCTGGTCGCGGCGGCCGGCTCGCTGATCATGGGCCTCTACGCCAACTACCCGATCGCGCTCGCCCCCGGCATGGGGCTGAACGCCTATTTCGCCTACGTCGTTGTGCTCGGCATGGGCTATCGCTGGCAGGCGGCCCTGGGCGCCGTGTTCATCTCCGGGACGCTCTTCCTGCTCATCACCCTGCTCGGCCTGCGCCGCCTGATCGTCGACGGCATCCCGCGCTCGATGCGCATCGCGCTGGCCGTCGGCATCGGGCTGTTCCTGGCCATCGTCGCGCTGAAGAACGCCGGCGTGGTGGCCGCCAGCCCGGCCACCTTCGTGACCCTGGGCGACCTGCACCGCCCGGGCACGCTGCTGGCCGTCCTCGGCTTCATGCTGATGGCGGCGCTGTCCGCGCGACGCGTCAGGGGCGCGATGCTGATCGGCATCCTGGGCGTCACCGTGCTGAGCTTCCTCGTCGCCGGCAACCGCTTCCACGGCGTGCTGTCGACGCCGCCTTCGATCGCGCCGACCCTGTTCGCGCTCGACCTGCGGGGCGCCCTCTCCGGCGGCATCCTCAACGTCATCCTGGTGTTCTTCCTGGTCGAGCTGTTCGACGCCACCGGCACCCTGATGGGGGTGGCGCAGCGCGCGGGGCTGAGCCCGGCGCAGCGGCCGGCCCAGTTCAACCGGGCGCTGATGGCCGACAGCGGCGCCATCTTCCTGGGCTCGCTGCTCGGCACCTCCAGCACCACCGCCTACCTGGAGAGTGCCGCCGGCGTCGAGGCCGGCGGACGCACCGGGCTCACCGCCGTGACCGTGGCCGTGCTGTTCCTGGCCTGCCTGTTCCTGGCGCCGCTGGCCGGCTCGGTGCCGCCGTACGCGACCGCGCCCGCACTGTTCTACGTCGCCTGCCTGATGCTGCGCGAGCTCTCGGCGCTGCAATGGGATGACGTCACCGAAGTCATCCCGGCCTGCGTCACGGCACTGCTGATGCCGTTCACGTACTCGATCGCCAACGGCATCTCGTGCGGCTTCATCTCCTACGTGGCGATCAAGCTGCTGGCCGGCCGCGCGCGGGAGGTCAAGCCGGTGGCTTGGGTGGTCGCCGGGCTGTTCCTGTTCAAGTTCATCCACGTGGGCGCCGCCGGGTAACCCCCGACGCTACGGTGTAGTCGGCGCCGAGGCCTCGCCCCGAGGTGCTACAGCCGTGTTGATGGTCCGGCGCGCCAGCAGGTTGGCGACGAGCCCGGTCCATCCTGTCTGGTGCGAGGCGCCGAGGCCCTTGCCGGTGTCGCCGTGGAAATACTCATGGAACTGCACCATGCCGGCGAAATGCGGGTCGGTCTGCATCATCTCGGCGCTGCCGAGCGCGGGACGCCTGCCCTGCGCATCCTTCAGGAACAGCCGCGCCAGACGTTCCGCGATCTCGTCGGCGATCTCGCGCAGCGTGCGCAGCTGCCCGGACCCGGTCGGGCACTCGACCACGAACTCCGGCCCGTAATAATGATGGAAGCGATCGAGCGCCTCCACGATCAGGTAGTTCATCGGGAACCACACCGGACCGCGCCAGTTCGAATTGCCGCCGAACATATCCGTACGGCTCTCGCCCGGTTCGTAGCCGACATGGATGCGCGCGCCGTCGCTGTCGAAGACGTACGGGTGGCGTTCATGATAGCGGGAAAGCGAGCGTATTCCGTAGTCGGACAGGAACTCGTCGCGGTCGAGCACGCGCAGCAGCAGCCGCTTCATCCGGTGCCCGCGCAGCAGCGACAGCAGGCGGCGCTCGCCGATGCCGGGCTCGTCCCAGCGTGAGACCAGGTCCGCGAGGTCCGGTCGCCGCAGCAGGAACAAATGCAGCCTGCGAGCGAAGTTCGGCAGGCGCCTGAGCAGGTCCGGCTCCAGTGTCTCCACCGCGAACAGCGGCGTCAATCCGACCATCGAACGCAGCTTGAGCTCGTGCATGCGTCCGTCGGGAAGGTTGAGCACGTCGTGGAAGAACTTGTCGGTTTCGCTCCAGAGGCCGATCCCGCGCTCCCCGATATCGTTCAGCGCCTGGGCGATGTAGAGGAAATGCTCGAAGAACTTGCTGGCGATGTCCTCGAACGCGTTGTCCTCCAGCGCAAGCTCTAGCGCGATGCGCATCATGTTGAGCGCGAACATCGCCATCCAAGCGGTGCCGTCGGTCTGGTCGAGATGGCCACCCATCGGCAACGGCCGCGACCGGTCGAACACGCCGATATTGTCGAGCCCGAGGAAGCCGCCCTGGAACACGTTGCGGCCCTGGTTGTCCTTGCGGTTCACCCACCAGGCGAAGTTCAGCAGCAGCTTGTGGAAGATCTGCTCCAGGAAGCCGCGATCGCCCTGGCCGCCATTGGCCTGGCACTCGATCTGGTACACCCGCCACGCCGCCCACGCCTGCACGGGGGGATTGGAATCGCCGAAATTCCATTCATAGGCCGGGATCTGCCCGTTCGGATGCATGTAGGATTCCGAGGCCAGCAGCAGCAACTGCTCCTTGGCGAAATCCCCGTCGATCAGGGCGAAGGTGACGCAGTGGAAGGCGAGGTCCCAGGCGGCGAACCAAGGATACTCCCACTTGTCCGGCATCGAGATGATGTCTTCGGCATTCAGGTGCCGCCAGTCGTGGTTGCGCCCGCGCCTGCGGTCCTCCGGCGGCGGCGCCGAGGTCGGGTCGCCGCGCAGCCAGCGATACACGTCCATGCTGTAGAACTGCTTGTTCCACACCATCCCCGCCAGCGCCTGGCGCTGCACCAGTCGTGCGTCGGGATCGGCGATATCCTTCTGCAGGACGGCAAAGAAGCGATCCGCCTCGGCCCGGCGGGTCTCGATCAGGGCATCGAACCCGGCGAATGGCGGTATGATCGGCTCGCCGCGCATCAGGCGCACCCTGATGGTCCAGGATGCGCCCGGCGCCAGCTCGTGGCGGTGCCAGGCCGCGCACTTGGTCGCAGGGCCCTCGCGTCGTGCCGCCGCCTCCGATCCGTCCACCACACGCGCGTGGAAGCCGTCCTTGTAGACGCCCTCGCCGGGCCCCAGGCCCAGCACCACCGGGTTGGTCTCGTTCTCGCAGAACAGGAGCTCGGCCCCGGCCTCGATGTGGAACGTGTAGTGGCCCAGCATCCTGTGCTCGGCGACCACGCAGCCATGCCCGTAGGTGCGCATCGAGGGCTTCGGATGGTTGTCGCGCCACGACCAGTGATTGGCAAAGAAGAGCTGCGGCAGCACGTGCAAGATGGCCGGGTCCGGTCCTCGATTGGTCGCGGTCACCCGCATCAGGATGTCGGCCTCGTCCGCCTTGGCGTATTCCGTGACGACATCGAAATAGCGGCTGTCGTCGAAGATGCCGGTGTCGGCCAGCTCGAACTCGTCGTCCTGCCGGCCCCGCCGCCGGCTCTCCTCGACCAGCCGCTCGTACGGGAAAGCCGCCTGCGGGTATTTGTAGAGCATGCGCAGGTAGGCATGCGACGGCAGCGCGTCGAGGTACCAGTAGAGTTCCTTGACGTCCTCGCCGTGCGTGCCCTGCGGCCCTGTCAGACCGAACAGCCGCTCCTTGAGCATGCGGTCCTGGCCGTTCCAGAGGGCCAGCGAGAGGCACAGCCGCTGGGTCTCGTCGCAGAGCCCCGCGAGCCCGTCCTCGCCCCATCGATAGGCCCGCGAGCGCGCATGTTCGTGCGGCACGTGGCCCCAGGCATCGCCGCTCTCGCTGTAGTCCTCACGCACCGTGCCCCATTGCCGGTCGCTCAGATAGGGACCCCACATGCGCCAGTTGCGCATCCCGTGGCGATTTTCATCCAGACGCCGACGCTCGGCGTCGCGTGGCCGATGGTCGGGAAGACGAGACGCGGTCATCAATCCATGAGGCGGAAATCGTTAGGCTTCGTCAATCTTTGTCAGGCGGTCCCGAGCGCCTCGCGGACGGCAGCGGCCCGCTCCGGCCGGAAGCCGGTCGCCACGACGTAGAGCTCGCTGGACTCCCTGCGACTGGCCGGAGGCTTGGCATGACGCACGCTGGCGAACGCCTGCTTCATCGGCGCCAGCATCTGCTTCTCCGAGCCGCCCTGGAACACCTTGGCGATGAAACCGCCATTCTCGCGCAGCACCTGGATTGCGAAATCCAGCGCCAGTTCCGCCAGCGCGATGATGCGCAGATGATCGGTCGCGGCGTGCCCGGTGGTGTTCGGCGCCATGTCGGACAGCACCAGATCGGCGGGGCCGCCCAGCATCGCGCGCAGCCGGTCCGGCAGACCGGGGTCGTTGAAGTCGCCCTGGATGATGGTGGCGCCCGCCACCGGGTCGACGGGCAGCAGATCCACGCCCACCACGTCGCCGGCACCCCGTTGCACCGCCACCTGCGCCCAGCCGCCGGGAGCGGCGCCGAGGTCGACCACGCGCATGCCCGGACGGATCAGCGAGAACCGGTCGTCGAGCTCGATCAGCTTGAAGGCTGCGCGGGACCGCCAGCCCTGCTTGCGCGCCGCGAGGACGTAGGGATCGTTGAGCTGCCGGGAGAGCCAGCGCTGCTGCGCCGTCGTGCGGCCGCGCGAGGTGCGCAGGGAGACCGACTTCAGGCGGTTCACCTGCGCCCGCCCGAGAGCCGTGTCCTTTTCTCCGCCGCCGCCCGGATCGCCGCCTTGCGGTTCTGACCCGGGACCGCTCCCGTCGCTATTCCTGCTCAAGCGCTGCATTCCCCACATCGGCGGCCTAGAGCAGCATCAGTCTGACTGGAATCGCTTCGCGATCCCAGGCAGCTGATAAAGCTGCTCTTTCCTCAGTCAAGCAGAGCATGATCGAAGTGATCATGCTCTAGTGCCGCATCATACGCGGCAACAGGCCCCGACGCAGCCCTCGATCGGCAACAGCGGGTGAACGTTCCGGGCTCGCCTCGCCTGCAGGAAGACGGTTGCCACCCCTTCCCGCCAATGCTAACTCCGCGGCGCACCCGTTTGGGGGCCCGCTTGGGGGATAGTTTAGCGGTAGAACTACCGGCTCTGACCCGGTCAGCCCTGGTTCGAATCCAGGTCCCCCAGCCAGCTTCGTGCCCAGGCCATACCCCCGCAGTCCCTGCCGCTCCGGATTTTGATCGTCCGCCGCGATGATCCGAACCCGGCCATGCGCGTTATGACGAATCCGGCTTAATTGCGCCTGGGAGGATCCGATGCGTGCCTTGCTGACCGCCGGCCTGATGCTCGTCTTAGTCACGCTGGCCGCCGAGGCGGACGACGCCGTCGTCATCAGGCCAGGGGTGATGTGCAGCTCGCCTCAGGCCCTTGCAGCGCTGACCCTTCCGAATGGTGACAGCCGCACGCATCGAGGCGTATCGATAGAGCGATACCTGGGGATCGCGAGGAAGGGCGGTTGCAGCGACCTGCAGATCGGCCAGAAGCTCGAGGTCGCGAAGTCATTCACGAATACGGCGGTCGTGACCCTGGCCGGCAACGTGCAGGGCGACGGCGCAGCGGTTTTCCTGGCGCCCCTGATCGATCTTGATCTGACCGCCTCGGCCCAAGCCGCGGAGGCGGCTCCCGCCACAACGGACGATCGACGCAGCACTTCGCACGGGCCGAGGGCTGACATGATCATGGACGTGCCGATCGGGATGGCACGGGCGGACTTTGCCAGGGCGCACGGCGACGGAAAATGCGTCCAGAGCGCGGATGGCGGTCTGGAGTGCTACTATTCGGGCGCCAACAAGGCGGACTGCCCGGGGCAGTATGCCTGCTACGCCACCATCTACGAGTTCCTGCACGGAACCCTGGTCGCGTTCCATACGCAGCTGGTGTCGCAGTCGGACTGGATCCAGTTGTATCGCCTGACCCTGGCGATGTTCGCTTCCCCTGTGCCGACGACCCAGGCGTGGGGAAATTCCACGTCGTTCAGCACCGACACCGGCGTGCTCGAGTTCGCCCACAAGATGGGCCCGCCGCCATCGTGGCATGTGACCCTGAGCTACCGGCCTGACAGTCGGTCGATCATACGCTGATCCACCACGCCAAAACGCTCCGGCAGGCTATCGGCCATACGGAGCGTTCACTGAAAAATACTGGTTGCGGGGACAGGATTTGAACCTGTGACCTTCAGGTTATGAGCCTGACGAGCTACCGGGCTGCTCCACCCCGCGTGGGTGTTTGGTGTGGGTTGGGTCGTATGGTGTAG
>JAABUX010002590.1_pt1 | contig 25299 bp, 12 predicted proteins | sample 5561851 | NCBI WGS metagenome assembly JAABUX01 (sample SAMN10711883, study PRJNA513361) | rock metagenome | isolation source: Antarctica rocks | place: Antarctica: Victoria Land, Richard Nunatak red sandstone | collected 2016-01-03 | reverse complement strand
TAAAATGCTCCCATGGTTCAGGTTGCTAAGGAGCTTTCGGGGCTTGCTTGCAAGCTCGCATACGCTTTCTTGGTTGAGGCATGATGAAAGGAACAGATGAAAAGGGTATTGAGGAGTTCAAGCAGAAGATGACCCTAACCCTATGGTCTAGAACTAATGAGGCAAATCGCTGTGATTTAAGCAGTGCGACTAGGGGCGGAGGGGCGGAAGCTATTGAGCGTGAAATTCCGTGACGAACAACGAACAACATACTTCTCACTACCACTTCTCACTACCTGCGCTTGAGGATCAAGACGTTGACGAATTTTCGTCATCTAGAAATCTTTCCCTTAGCCTTCCCGCAACTTATCCTCTCGATACCTGTCATTGCAAGAATACTCCGACTCACAATGTCAGCTGTAAAGGATAGTGGTGCCGTGGACGACTTCCCCACCGGCACCATCTTCTCTGTATCAGGTCCTCAAGCACTACCACCATTGAAGGTTGTCCAGCTAAAGCGAGTTAGGGCCCGTCGTTGTCGCCGAAATCGAAGGGCCCAGCATGTACGAGATTTGCAAGGTGGGACGTGAAGAGCTTATCGGGGAGGTCATTCGGATTGAAGGCAATAGAGCCACTATTCAGGTATACGAGGAAACTGGTATGCAAGCAATATATCTTTTACACAACGATAGCTGACGAGCAATGCAGCCGGTGTTGCGGTAGGAGATCCTGTTTCGAGAACAGGCAAGCCGCTGTCCGTCGAACTCGGTCCTGGCCTGATGGAGATGATCTACGATGGTATCCAACGATCCCTTAAAAGCATTGCCGAAAAGACTCGCAGCATCTACATTCCCCGCGGCATTACATTGCCAGCCCTCGATCGAGAGAAGAAGTGGGAGTTTACTCCTACTATGAAGGAGGGTGACCATATCAGTGGTGGAGATGTTTGGGGCAAGGTCGTCGAGAACTCTCTACTCAACGAGCACAGAATTTTGATGCCTCCACGCGCCCGTGGCATCATTAAGAAGATTGCAAAGAAGGGCGAATATACAGTTATAGAACCGTTGCTCACAGTCGACTTCAATGGAGAAGAGAAAGAGTATATGATGATGCAAACATGGCCTGTCCGTGTTCCTCGACCGGTCAACGAGCGTCTGACTGCTCATTCGCCATTGATCGTTGGTCAGCGTGTCTTAGACGCCCTGTTTCCCTCGGTTCAAGGTGGTACGGTCTGTATTCCAGGAGCTTTTGGCTGCGGCAAGACTGTCATCTCTCAGTCGGTGTCCAAGTTTTCGAACAGCGACGTCATTATCTACATTGGGTAAGCGAACTCCCCTTCTCGCATGAACAATTTCCTCGAGTGACATGTGTAGGATTATTAGGTCACTACTGACAGGTAAATCGCAGATGTGGCGAACGAGGCAACGAAATGGCCGAGGTGCTGATGGATTTTCCCAAACTTTCGGTCACCATTGACGGTCGCAAAGAACCCATCATGAAGCGCACATGCTTGATTGCAAACACTTCGAACATGCCCGTCGCTGCTCGTGAGGCTTCTGTCTACACCGGCATCACCGTCGCGGAATACTTCAGAGATCAAGGCAAAGACGTGGCAATGATTGCTGACTCTACGTCGAGATGGGCTGAGGCTTTACGTGAAATCTCCGGTCGATTAGGAGAGATGCCTGCTGATCAAGGTTTTCCGGCGTATCTGGGATCTAAGCTGGCTTCGTTCTACGAGCGAGCTGGGGCTTGTTCTGCGCTAGGATCGCCAGAAAGACAAGGAAGCATCTCCATTATTGGTGCGGTTTCGCCACCAGCTGGTGATTACTCAGAGCCAGTTACGGCCTCGACCCTCAGCATCGTGCAAGTGTTTTGGGGTCTCGACAAGAAGCTTGCCCAGCGTAAGCATTTCCCGTCTATTAATACCTCCGCTTCCTACAGCAAGTATACGACAATCCTAGACAAGTTCTATGAAAAGAATTATCCTACATTCCCCCGTCTTCGGGATCGCACTAAGGAGCTTTTAACCAATTCAGAAGATCTCGATCAGGTTGTGCAGCTAGTCGGTAAAAATGCTTTGGGTGATTCAGACAAGATTATTCTCGATGTTGCCGCGATACTGAAGGATGACTTTCTACAGCAGAATGGTTATAGCGACTACGACCAATTCTGTCCGCTATGGAAGACTGAGTACATGATGAAGGCATTCATGGGCTTCCACGACGAGGCACAGAAAGCAGTTTCTGGCGGTCTAAGCTGGGCGAAAATCCGAGAAAATACTTCCGACATACAGCTTGGCTTACGAAGCATGAAATTCGAGCTACCAGATGATGAAGAAGGGGTAAGTAGGAAGTATGAGGAGCTTTTGCAAGAGATGTCAGACAAATTTGCCAGCTTAGCTGACAAGTAGACGAAGTAAGTAAGCGGCGATTTGCAGGCGCTGTGTAGATGATAGCAGAAATGTAGGGGGGCATGAGCAATAACCAACAGAACATCATATCGCATTCTGCAGAATTGAAATCTTCTTTACCGATGGATCCGCGTGAGATGACCCGGTAGGCATCGGCGTCACGAGTAGCAGTTTCATTTTCCATCCAACGATCGGCACTACTACTGAGCTTACTGCTACGTTTAAAGCTTTGAATGTAGTATGCTGGTGCCTCATGGACGCCCGGACATATTGCAATCGCCAGTACGCTCATCACCTGCTGACTTGTTGAAATAAACCAGTTGATGGTTATGCCATCTGTTGAGCCGTATTGTCCAGACATCACGAAGCCTGGCGTTTCTTTTTTTGACCACCTTGAACGCCTTCTTTCGACTATAGTTCATTCGCCTCAAATATCGCTCAACGGTTGACGTACTGACGATGGATTTCGAGGTCGTAAAAAAGCCACCTGGCTAGCTCGACAATATACGCTATTGGAAACTCATCGAGAAAGTCACGGAGGGCTCGTTCATGTATGGCATTGAGCTTCCTATGCAGATGAGCTGCTACGACAACTTTAGCGGCGGTGATCTCACCGTGGGCCTCCTAATTCTTTCTCATCCGTCGTACCAGACGGTCGCTAACATTCGTATAATCTAGGACCCAGTCATTGCTCCTGCCAGTCAAAGTAGTACTTGATTCTGCTGTGACCAAAGTCACCGAGCGGCCGAGCCATAGTCCTTGGCGACGGCTGTATAAAATTTCTCTTCGTCCTTTCTCCTTCCTTCCTCTTTGTGATTCAACGCTTCCTTCGAGGTTTTGTACCACGGGGGTCGAGGAGGTAAGATTGGAGGCGGGCGTGTGGCGGCGGCGGCGAGTGTAGAGGAGATTCGCGGCGGAGGGATAAGAGGTCAAAACACCATATGATTTCAGACAATGGATATACATGATATGCTCTACAAGTAAAACGAACTTTGCCTCATAGGCGGATATGTCCGCTAATGGCAACGAAATTCAGTGGGGTGAGGGGCCCCGCGAATCAGTAAGGGTTCGCCAGCCGTTATCGCATTACAGAAATGGATTTGTGAGTGAAGGATTTTCAATTCGCTGCCTGCGATTCGAAACATATATGAATATATATCCAGACTCAGTGTTGATTGCATAGCAAGTGCTATGGCTTCAAACGACGAATCCACGCCCTTGCTTTCCCACCAAGACTCTCTAGCAGGTAACGACGCGGACTCAGAATCGTTGCAGGCTCAAACAAGTATCATCCATAGTGGTGATTCCAATCTGCCTCTTGGAGGGCAGGCTAGCTCACCATCACCGTCAAATCTTGCTCTGGAAGCCTCATCCTACCCCTACGTTCCAATCTTGTGCGGCTTGTTATGTGTGATCGTTGATCTTGAAGGAGGTCTAAGGGCCAATTGGGAAGTTCGTCTCTTTGAGGTCGCTATTTGCCGGGAGTATTACAAGTTGCATGATCCGAGCAAAATCGGCTCACCTCCACTCTCATACGTCCATGAAAGAGATTGCAAACTTGACAGTATTCAAACGGAGTTGGCGTACCTTCGTGCATGGAAGGACATATCTGTCATGATTCCTGGTGAGGATCCGCTTGCCTCGGAGATTTGAGACGCCTTCAAATGTCTTACACATGAGGCTAATACAAGTTTGTTTTCTCCTCTCAGGTCTGGTTCTCACTGTCCCTTTTGGATGGCTAGCAGATAAGTGGGGGAGAAAACCTGTCTTGGTCCTGGGCTTGCTCGGCCAAGTGCTAGCTTATCTATGGGTCCTCCTTGTTTGTGAGTAGTCTGAAATTCCAAGACATAGTTTAGACTCATACTGCTAGTAGAGGCTATTTCCATCAAATTTTCCCCATCCAAGCAGTCTGGGCCTCCGCTGCATTTACAGCTGTGGGTGGGGGTACTCGTATCCTTATTGCGATCGTAAGCACTGTGATCATCGATGTCTGCCCCCAAAACAAACGGTAACTTACAATCATAATCTAGTTGGCACAGCCCTATGAAGAATGAAGACCTTGACGCCTTCCAATCAGGAGCACTACATTTTACCGTCTTGGGGCTGCCGGCCTCTCAGCAGAGTTGGTATCAATTTCCGCTGGATCGTGGCTTCTCTCCAAACACCTTTGGGCTCCGCATCTTGTTGCAACTCCTGTTATGATCTCCGGATTTCTCTTCCTCTTTTTCTTCCCTGAGACTCTTCCAAAATCAAAGGCCGAGCCTACTTCAGACGCAGCTGCTGTAAATACATGGCATCCACCACACTCATTTTACTTCTGTACTGACATAGATTGATCAGATTTCTTGCAATTCAACAGCCTCAAATCGCTCAGCCAGCGTTTGAAGACCTCTGTATGGAATAGCTCTCGGAACCGAGATTTTCTCGTCTATCTTCTTTTTACCTTTTGAAATAAGCTTACAATTGATTCCCCCCTCAGAATCTTCTTACAGTTCGCCTCACGGCGACTGAACTATTCGCTTGCGCAGACTGGATATCTTGTCTCCGTCAATGTACGTAATTCGTACCCAAAATTATCATGTTCCTTGGAGCCATAGCTTTACAGTAGTGACTTTTAGAAGGGCTTCATTTCTCTGATAACCCTCTATTCTCTACCAGCTTTTACTCGCTTTCTGGAAGCCAAATTTGCCTGAAAATCTCTTAATATCGATATTTTGATTATCAGATGCAGCCTCGCGCTTCTGGCATCTGGGAACTGTGTAATCGGATTCAGTCAACAGAGCATGTTTCTCATTCTAGGTACGTGATCTCACTAAAGTGTCCTTACCGTCATGTTATTCTCCTACTAAACCCTCCTTATCTTACGTAGGATTGACAGTCTCAGCTCCCAGTAGAAGCATCCCCTAGGCTTTGCAAGCCGTCATTGCATCCTCCATCAGCATACAAAACTTGGGCGCTGCTCATTCCGCAGTTGCTTTGCTAGAAATTGCAGGAGGAATTGTGGGGGACTTAGCGTCGGCGGGATTGTTCAAGCTTGGGTTACACATAGGTGGTGAGGCGGCTTGGGTCTTGGGCCTTCGATCTAATCATCCTAATCCATTTCCCTATCCGTTCGTAGCCGTCATACACGCTTGGACCCACCAGCATCGTTCATAGGGTCTTAGGAGTGATGTGGATGTGGATGTAGATGTGGGGTTGGGATAGGTTTGGGGTGGCAGAGATTCAGGCTGTCGCTCGAGGGTGCGATCGTAGATTTGGAGATTTGGATAGGTGTGTGTGGGTGAACGAGAAGGTGGAGAGATTCTACTTGAGGGGCAGGGAGATGGGATTGGTGAGGGTGAAACGAGTACGGCGTTGGTGATGTTTCCAGAAACCTCAAAGCTCCATGTGTTACATGTTAGTTTTCCATACCGAACTGACAGACCCTAGCCTTTGCTTCAGCGGTCCTAAGACAAAGGTGCGTGGTAATACTCTCAAACTTCGACCAGATCACCAATGCATCCTCCCGATCTATCCTCCAGATCTATCCTCCCTCTAATCATCCTGCAGCGAATTGCCTGTACCTCAATCTATGCTCGTAATACATCCTCCCGTCCTTCCATCTTCCCATCCTCCCATCCTCATGCAGCCGATCACCTACCTAGGACGTCTAAGCAAGGTGTAAGGAGACTCGGTCGTAAGGTTACAGTGTGTGGGTTTGGAATCGGCGGAGAGACTCGGGCTGTCGCTCTATCGGGCGAATGAAGACTTGGAAAGTCGGAGGGTGGTGGAGGTGAGACGGTCACTCTGCTGCGTCGTCGAAGGTTTGGGAACGTTCTGCTGCTCAGGGAGGTAAGGCTGGTTTAGAAGGCGGGGTATGCTGATATAGAGGAGGTATGGCGGTGGCTCTAATACGTGATTTCAAGATCTGAGATATGCTGCTGGTGAGAAAGTGAGGCTGGTCAATAAGAGGGGCATGCTGATGATAAGGGAGCTGATGCTGGTGTAGTGATCAAGAAGCGGCCATGCAATTCAAAGGGGAGAGGATTAGTGTGATTAATATAGAGGGGGAAAGCTATTGAGGATGGATATTAGGGATCGCTCTGGTGCGTTGTTGAAGAGCTGGAGACGTTCTGTGGGTGAGGCAGGTGAGGCTAATGTCCTCATCCGAGGAAGGGGTGAGACGGCGACCGAATCTAAACCCAGACCATCATCCTTCCGTCCTCGTCTTTTGCTCACCATCTACCTCGCAATCCGCTCTGATGATGAAGCGCTGTATTTGCTATTGGATTTGGTAGACCAAACTGTCGAAGTATCAGGTCAAAGAAGGGAAAGAAAGTGTTTTGGTGAAGTGCTTGAAGTGGCGTTCTGTGTAGGGGATGCTGATGAGTAGGAAGATGGGGGCTGGAGGCCCCGTAGACGGGGAAGAATGTTGGGAGTTGGAGAAAAGGTGGAATGGTCTTTTCGTCTTGTGATATTATCTTGCTAGTATGGGGGTTGCTGAATAGCAGAACAAATGGGGCGTTGGCCTCCCTACATACATCCTTTCAACGCTAGTCCAAGTACCACTCATGAATTGCTGTCCTATCACCAAGGAAGAATCGTGATTGATGGGATACTGAGATTGCACCATCATTGGTTGAATTGTTTGTGAATATAGACCGCTTTGCAAGGTCTTGGCAGCATTGGATTCCTTGGAAAAAGACGAATTTTCTCCCTTTGAGACCAATATCACATATCACGTGGTGTTTATTGACCGAGGATGATGTCAAATATGTGTTCCCTCCTCTATTCGGCGATCATGTTGCAAGGTACGCTAGATTCGTGAGTCCTGATTCCTAAGCCAAAGCGTAAATAGTGGTCTTTATGCGTGACAGCCGTTTATAGGCTTGAAACAGGTCGACTTATTATAGAGACGCTGCTACAGTTGTCTCATAGACCTTTCATAGGTGATTCAGAGATTCTAGAGACTAGCTCCAAGCTCGTCCTGTAGACTTGAGATATAATCTTTGAGACACTCGTGCTCGGCAATCAGCCGGCGGATATTGTCTTGCTCCTTAGCCAAAATGGCCTCGCGTTTCCCATACTCTTCCGCGCATAGACTTAATGCTCTCTTCCAACTCTCCTTGGCTCTCCGAAGCTCGGCAGGTTCCTTCTCGGCAGTGGCGCGCTGCTTATAGTACTTTGCCAAGATAGCTTGAGTGTGGGCTAGATGCTCCTTGTCCTCATGCTTTAATTCGAACGTGCCGAATGCATTAGCCATGGCTTTGTAAGCTACGGTGGCCTTTTCAAGGTCATAAAGCTTTTCCACCGACTTGTCGTATATGACGGTCTTCCGCTCTAGGATGTCCTTCAGCACACCAATGATATCTTTAGATAAGGATGGACTGAGTTCGGCGTCGTGTAAGCGCTTTAGCGAGACATCCGTGTCTCCGCGTAATAGATGCTTCAAGGCGTAAAAACATGATTTATTTCCCAGCTCTGGTCGTTCGTCGATTGGTGTTCGTGTGTCAAAGTCTATATAACCTTCATTCCAGTGCACGGGGCCACCAAGGAGAGAACATATCATGGGGCGGCAAAAGTAGGGATCTAGCGACTTGGGCAGAGTTTGGTCGAGGATTCGGAAGAAGGCAAATATGATGGTGTAGATACCACAGTCATTGTCGTTGGTTTAAGCTAGGCAGCTCTTTATACTGAACACCCAGTCGATATTTACAGCCTCAGCAGAAGGCTTACGAGCTTCGAGGTTCAAAGATGATTCGAGATTTTATACCGCTTTACGCGCTTCTGCTTTATGCTCCAGGCTCGGCCGTGAATCCCAGAAGTCAATACTATATGAGATGATATTGATTATTATCAACGTCCAATGATTGTTCTAGAGAAGTAGCGGAATGACCTAGAGACGCTCGTGACTAATACCTCGGCTTAGGTATATCGGAGTAGTTGCGGATAAAAAGGAAGGATCAAAGATCCGGACGTTATTAGCACTATAATATTCAAGTACTAGCTGAATAGCTGTAGCAGACAGCTATTGACTAGGGTACAGGCTACTTATAGCGCCCGAAGGGTCGTTGATAGGTATCTGACGAGGCTGAGTGTCCTCCTCGGGATTCACAGGGAACAACTCGAACAGTCCTTGAGTTGATGGAGTAGAGGCGTTCGAAGAATTTAGAAGCTTATTATATTTACTTCCCTGGCCATCAATGCTCCTATTACCAAGTTTACCATCTGTAATGTTCTCTATCGTGACAGACTTGATAATTTCCATATCAGTATTATTAGGGACATTGAAGCCACTTGACCCGCTGGCGTTCCTGATAGTAGGACCAAAAGCAGCATCTCTAACAACGTCTCGCCCTGAAGGTGTTATGGAGGGTTCTGCGTTCAGGATCCTTGTTTCCGACAAGAAGCTAGACAGTCTCATAGAGGAGTCGTAGTCTGCGAGCGTCGTTTCTTCGTCCTAACGAGGCCGCTCTGGTGCCATATCATGATAAGGCTTTCTGTCTGTCGTAGTTGCATGCTGCGATTTTAGTCTTTTCGGTCGCTGTGAAATGACAGCGTCCCTAGCCAAAATATCTTCTCCAGGCCAGGCTGGATCCACTGCCGCCTTCTCCTCGGTAACCTCAGTCACAGTCGGCCGTCTGTATCGCAGACTCTTTCTAGGGTTGACGTAAGCTAAAGGTCGGGCTTTAGCCATCTTGAGAGCATGTAATACTTCGCCCTCCTCCATCGATGCAGGGCTAGCATTGAGGGCGGAGTCCGCCTGAACAATGTGAGAGTGAGAGGCGGGTAAGTGTTGTCCAAACCCTCTCCGAGTGACATTCGATTTACCGGTCCGTGGAGGAGACCGCAGCTCGTGTGGAGCAGATGAGGGAGCGGTACTATGACGGTTAAAAGGCGAAGAGCAGGTATGAGCTGGGCTATCAGGACTAAAATTGCCGCTGGAATCGGGAGGTCGGGTTTTCTCTTGTTCCTCGACAGGCTCTGCGTTCCCTCGGTTGGCTCCGTTCTAGTCAGCTTGTCTTAGGAGCTGTGACGAGTGGTCTGGCTCCGAGGACATTGAGACGGATTGGGCGGACTCGATGCCAGCGCCGGTATCTCCTGCCAGATCTTTACGTTTCCTTTTCTTGGACGGAGAAGGCTTTAGGACGGGGTCAAGCTGAAGGACTTCGCCTCGAGTCAGAGCGACAACAGAATGCACATCTCTCGGCTGAAGAAAGGGGCTGTTAGAGAGACCCGGAGTCCTCGTCATCCTTCGTTTAATGATTTGCGCCTTGAGCCTATCCCTTGTAACCTCTCTTGAGATACCGAGCCACTATAATTTGGCCAATTCCGTGACTAATCTCGCGGAGGCCTGCTGACCGGTTTCATATATATCCGACCCTCCCTACCGTGCCTTTAATAGGTCTTTAGCATTCTTTTTAACACGGAGACGCTGTGTTTATACCCTTTTAACACAAGCCTGCACGTCATTCTCTAAACCCGTAATAACTTGGTTAGCGATCCCAAGCTATATAGCCTTAGTAAGGGTATAGAGGACAAGAACATTGTTTCTAGATATTAGGTCTTTATATTCTTTAATGATTTTAATAAGTACGTCCTTTAGCGAACTCTAGCCCCGCTTGAGACGATTCTTAATTTAAGCGTTTGTATCAGGCTAGCTAGTATTGAAATACTTTCCCTTATTAACTAATAATCGAGATTAATCATATAATTTCTCTCTAGATACTTCTACTACCATTAAAAGCTCTCTACTAACCTGCTTGCCAATTAGTTATACCGCCCGTTGCATTTATATATACGTCTATACTACCTAGTTTATTACCCTAAATAGACTCAAGCTTTTACTTTAACGCTACCACGATATTTAGCTATAAAATGTGTAAGACGTTGTCGTAAATTAAAGGGTAGTAATTCACATGTACATTCACTGTTACTTTTTAGATTGAATTCTTATTACGCATGGCGCCGGCTTCAGCAAGTATCGTTGGCGTAATTGCGTCGTGTTAATTCACAAATCACCGAGGCAACGAATTCGCAAAGTTGAGGGGGCCTTGGCAGACTTAGGGTTAGGGTATTCAACACTCTTGATACTGTTAGAAATAGGCATCTAGCCCCATACATGCTAGCGTCTTGGCATGGTCCAAGTTTTCAACTCCTTGTTCTTACCTCCTTAGAGTACTATTCATATAGCTATAATCACGTTGCTAACACGTTCTTTAACAGATACAATAACTAAATATTAATGGATTATAGGTAGGAATTAGACGATAAGGTATGACGTGAGAGGGAAGACTAAGTGCCTGAAGGTTAAGTGTAGAGTAGCTCAAACCACCACTTATTATAAGGCTTCTTGGTTTGATTAAGACGTTGACGGCGGATGGCCAAGGATAGAAAACTGGTCTACTGGAGATATTAACACGGAAAACACAGATTAGTATAGTAGTGGTGAAATGTAGGAGAAGGGCAACGGGGACAGCATTCATTACGGCGGGTACGGATTTGGTTACGCATATCAAGGCGAAGTTCTTGGGTATCAATCTAAAGATCGATGCAGCCCTAGCAGAGCTGAAGTCATGGAGCATCTATGTAACCCAGCGTCATCGGCGTGGTATAATAGGAGATAAGAAGTCCAATGAGCCGAACATATCAAATCGTCTTGTTTGTTAATTTCCATCATTCATCAGAGATGGGAAAGATATGCTGTAGATGATATGCACAGGCTTCGCGGCGACTGAATGCTCAAAGGTGTCTGTTGTGTAGCTACGAGCGCACACGATGCAATGAGAATGTACCCCACATCGGATCTGACTTCCGGCTGGTGCATGCTTTGCTTGCTGAATGATGAATTCCCCAATATCTGGGGGACACCAATGATCATGCGATGACCTCTCGACGTCGTCGGCGTACTTGACGCGAATGTTCGTAAAGACCTATGAAGCCATTTGTTAGCTAGATCTTTCTTCCCTGAGATGCTTCTACCCCAGCAGACCCTAGCTCACCCTGCACCACATGTCCCCAAACCCAAAGACCCTCCCCTCTCATCTTCTCCTCGTACCACCGGACTAACTCCACCAATTCGTCTAGAATATTATCTCCCTTGAGACTAAGATACAGCTTCAGAAAACGTAGGCTGAGTTGGTGCGTCGGGCACTCGTGGATGATGCATCCATTCCATACCCGGAGAGATAAGGGCGGAAGTCTGTCGATCGTGCAAAGAGGTGAAGTCTCCTTTACCCTTGCAATGCCCCTCGAACCAGCGTGGACTGCAGCTTCTCGCCTAGCCAGACTTAATACAGATCCCCCGTATTTTTCCTGAACGAGGCTTCCCTGTAGTGTAATCGTCGATAGTGGACGTCTTCAAGGCATACCGAGTTTGCGTATGGGTTGTCCTCCATAGAGTGAAAGTCCCCACTCGCGAATTTTTTTGATACCCGCTTGGGACTTGTCTTCGTCGTCCAATGCCCGAGTTATACCATTTCCAAGCTCTTGTTTCATTTGAGTATGAGGCCTGTCTATCGCCGCCGAATATGAAAGCTGAGCTGCTCCGCGATAAGACGCTGTGGGAGGCTCAGCTGCACCATGATCAAACGTTGGAGTCCTCAACTGCGCCGTGACTAGACGTTGAGGACACCGAATGTGGCAGGAGGAAAGAAGACGACGCAGACACGTCGCTCCTAGGTGAGGATTGCGTTAGCTGGTCGTTGACTTCGGCAACTGAGACGGCAGCCTCAAACCGGAAAGAGAGGCTACTGCTCAAAGTCTATGATATTGTTGTGGATGGGTAGCTGGATAACACGCGGCTTGCCTGTTGCTACCTTCGATGCTCTGGCTTCTGTAGATGAAAGTCTCCAATCGTGAGGTGGAATAGTACCCAAGTATGCCAAGGAAGCCCCGAAGAATTCACCCCCTTCTAGTCCAAACTTACTTCTAGTCCACGCCCTCTTATACTACAACGGCTGACTGTTTCAACTTATTTTCGCTATAAATATTATAGAAAACCTTATACTAAATAGTTCTTATAGCGAAATATTAGGTACCCTGAAGCTAAGCCTAGGACTCCGGAGTCTTAAAAGCTCTAAGCCTCTAGCTACTTAGAGTTAGACTAGAAGTAAGTTTAAACTAGAAGGGAGTGAATTCTTCTATATTACAACGCGTGTACTACGTAGTAAGCCTTAGAACGCCGTCTATAAAGGTTAATAAGGAAGAGGTAATAGAAGTTATAATAGTCTAGAAGTAGATTAGATATAAGAGTAGAGTTAAGATTTATAAGATCTTACTTTAAACTTAGCTATTCTATTATTTAAGACTAGTATTAATATAGTTAAGTTAGATTATAATAATATATTATTTATATAAGAGGATATTATTATAAAGAAGATATTATTATATCTAGTATTACTTAAATTTCTATATAAAGTAGGTAGTAATTATTACTTACTCTAGTACTAGTATATTCTACTCTATTAGAATTCTCTCTTAATAATTAAGTCTATTAATAAATATACTATTACTATTCTATTATTATTCCTTATAAAGATATAGTATATATAACTTATATAAGATATCTTATATATATACTATTAGAATAGAAGCCTTATTTTTATCTAACTTAAATAAATACTTCTTAGTATTATAAGCCTTTATAACTACTTCTAGTATATTATTATTAGTATTAATAATCTATTTCTATTAAGGATTTAAAAAGGCCTTAATTAATATAATTAATTTAATATAATTCTAGCTTAATAAGCTAGTAATTCTTTAATCTATCTTTCTAGTAATAATCTTAAATTTAATCTTATCTATTATAGTATCTTTAATCTACCTTAAATTATATACCTCCTCTTTAATAGATAGCTTCTATTTAAGTCTAAGGATATATATCTTAACCTAGTAATTATTAATTATAATACTAGTAACTCTAGTCTTCTAAGCCTTTATACTCTAGTAGATTACTTATAAAATAGTAATAATCTTTATTAAATCTATTCTATTAATATAGTAATTTATAATAAAGTAGAGTTACTTCTTCTAATAATATACCTTTTATATATAAATAATCTCTTAGTTAAGAGGTTAATAAAGTAAGGTAGTATTAATAGATAGGAAGATAATTTTTATATATTTAAAGCTAGAAGGATAGTTTAAAAGATAGAGATTTAGACTTAAATAATAAGTACTAAAACTATTAATTAATAAGACTACCTATTACTTATATATTATACTATTAAATTATATAAGATATTCTTTAAAGAGATAGCTAGTTATCTAGGCCTTAGTATTAGAATATTATACTATATTAATATTATTAATATAGATACTTATATACTTAAAATAATATAGCTTCTTAATCTTACTAATTAATTATAATAGAAGCTTTTTTATACTAGAGATATTATAATAGAAGTTTATTATAATATATATCTTTTTTTATTTACTACTAGGTATTTATTTTATAACTAGAAAATACTTATAAAAATTTAAGATTTTTATATTAGAAAATTACCTCTACTACCTAGTATTTAGTAGGTAATATAAATAGTAGGAAGTATATTAGATATATTAGTAGGTAATATAAGTAGTAGAGAGTATATTAGATATACTAGGCTATTAATAAGATAGATATTTCCTTTTATTTAAACTAATATTAGATATATTAGTAGATAGAGTAAATAGTAGAAAGTATAATAGATATATTAGTAGATAGATAGCTTATATATATAATAGTATTAGTTATATTATATATATATACCTATTCTAATAGTATTTTATATCTAATAATAAGATAGATATTTCCTTTTATTTAAACTAATATTAGATATATTAGTAGGTAAGATAAATAGTAAGAAGTATATTAGATATATTAGTAGATAGGTAGATAGCTTATATATATAATAGTATTAGTTATATTATATATATATACCTATTCTAATAGTATTTTATATCTAATAATAAGATAGATATTATTTAAATTAATATTAGATATATTAGTAGGTAAGATAAATAATAGAAAGTATATTAAATATATTAGTAGAGAGATAGATAGCTTATATATATAATAGTATTAGTTATATTATATATATATATCTATTCTAATAGTATTTTATACCTAATAATAAGATAGATATTTCCTTTTATTTAAACTAATATTAGATATATTAGTAGATAGAGTAAATAGTAAGAAGTATATTAGATATATTAGTAGTTAGCTTATAAATATAATAGTATTAGCTTATAAACTTATATAGTAATATAAATAATTCTAATAGTATTATATACCTAGTAATAAGATAGATATTTCCTTTTATTTAAATTAATAATAGAGATATTAATAGGTATTATTATAAAATAAGTAAAATATAAATAATATTAGAATTTTTATTATTTATAATCTATATTCTAGCTATTAGTATATAGAATTTAATAGATAAATTTACTTATTCTAATATATCTTTTAAACTACTATATTAATTTTAATAATTTTTAGAGTATTAAGTAACTTAATATAAGCTTTATAACTTATTTTAAGTAGAAAATATTATAGAGTATTAGTATATATATAAGTAGAATATAAAGAAATATTAGAGTTCTAATATTTATACTAATCTAGAAGAGGAATCTAGAGTACTTATTAACTAATAGATAAGGTATAATAAGCTTAAGGTTTTAAATTATAAATATTCTATTATAGTAAAGAAGATAAGTATTATATTAGATATTATCTTTTAAAAGAGAATAGACTTATTTATATTAAAGATATCTTAATTAAAGTAATTCTTTAATTCTTTATATATATTTAATAGCTCTCTTTTAATAACTCTTTTATTAATAGTACTAGCCTTATTATATCTAATATAACTTCTAATCTAGTAGTAATTCTTAAAAGCTTAAAGCTAACTATTTAACTACTTTAATTTAAATAGATCTTTATATTATAATAGCTTATTTTATAACTTACTAGCTAACCCCTTAAGAATATTACTAGTTATAAGAGCCTCCTTTTTTTATAAATACTATTAAAGATTAAATAATATATCTTTAAGATTAAGTTAATTAGCTACCTAATTCTTCTTAGTATTAAGTTATTAGAGCTTTTTAAGTCTATTTAAGTAAGTAAATTTAAGGGAGAGAATCTTAGATAGAGTTAATTAAGTAAGTTAATAGTAGTATTTATTATTAAACTAGTATTCTAACTTCTTTTAAGAAGGAGGTAGGATATTATATTAACTAATATTAATAGAATAATTATATTAGAAATTATACTAACTATTAGTAATTATATATTATCTTTTCTTTAAAGAGGTCTTTAAAGATAAAATAGAAGCTTTAAGATCTTAGAAGATAGTCTTTAAAAGAGTTAATAATATAATATTAACTAGAATATTACTTAGTAATAATATAGATAGTAATATACTATAATAATATATATTAAAGAAATAATAATTATTATATAATAAGTATTATTATTCCTTATTAAAAGTAATTAAATATACTAATAAATATTATTAGTAAGTAGATATTATTATAACTAATATTATTATAATCTAACTTAATTATAATAGTAAGTTATAATATAATATCTATCTAAGCTATCTTTTAATATATAATATCTCTTATTAAAGCTTTAACTAATATAGTTTAATATAATATATACTAGAATAATAGTTATTAGTATAATAGGAATTATTTTAATAAATCCTCTCTTAAATAATTCCTATTATACTAATAACTATTTTACTAGAGATTATAGTACTTACTAGTAGAAGCTTACTTTAAAGAAATATAGTAGTTAATAGATATAACTATTATATATAAATATAATTTCTTTCTTTTTAAAATATTAATTAGACTTAAATATACTATAATTAATTATATTAAATCCCTTAGTAAATTATTCTATCTACTAGAAAATTAATATATATTTTTATATCTATAAATATAAGTATTAAAGCCTATTTAATTTCTAGATTAAAGATATAAAAAGTAGTAAAGATAGAATTTTTTAAAATAGGTATTATAATAATCTTAAGAATATCTAGAAATACTATAAGAATATATACTTTTATAATAATAAAAAGGATTATATAAAGAAGTTTTAAGATAAGAATTATTAAATTATTACTATAAGTCTTCTCTTTCTTAGTTATATCTAGTAGTAAATACTTATAATCTAAGGTATTTAAAGCTTAACTAGATATTAATACTTATAATAGAAGGTATTCTTTAACCTACTAAGTTAAGTTACCTTTTATAATCTTAGAATCTACTAGGTTTAAATACTCTACTAATAAGATCTATTTAAATAGGCTTTAGATTTTAACTAGAAGTATATATCTTTTAATTAGAAGGTAATCTTTAATCTACTAGATTAAGTTACTTTATATAATCTTAGAATCTACTAGATTTAAATACTCTACTAAAAATTCTAGTTAAGTTAATATAACTTCTTTTAAGTAGAAGGTAAACTCTAATCTACTAGATTAAGCTACCTTATATAATCTCTAATCTACTAGATTAAGCTACCTTATATAATCTCTAATCTACTAGATTAAGCTACCTTATATAATCTCTAATCTACTAGATTAAGATATCTCTCTTAAAATCCCTTATAAGTTATATTATTACTTTATATACTATATATAAGTATCTCTTTACTAATAGTATTATAAGTTCTTAAGATTAAGTAATATACTCTTAATCTATTAATCTTATTAATTACTAGTAATACTTTTAATCTAGAGAGTAGAAGTATAGTAATTAATCTAGGGTTAGTAAAAAGTAGTCTTATACTTATAATTTAAGGAAAAATACTCTCTAATTAAAGTAGTAATATAGATTATACTAGTAAAAAGAGGTCTTATATATTTATAAATAAGCTTAATACCTTAGAATATAAATAATAAAAGCTTTATAATAAACTTATTAAAGTAGATAAGGAAATCTTAGAGTAGAAGATTACTTAGAAATTAGTTCTTTTCTTTAAGAATTATAGAATCTAGATTTAAGAGGAGAAGTAAATATTAAGACTAGATATAGTAATTAAAGCTATTCTCTTCTATATTATAACCCGTATCTCTTAGAAGGTTAATAGGGTTTATAGTAGATCTTATAAAGAGGAGTATTAAGGATAGGATAAATAGGCTTTGTATTAAACTAGTCTAGTATAGGTATAGTATTATATTTAGTATCTAGGAGATTATTCTAGTAGATAATATAAGTTAAGTACGAAGCTCCTATCTAGATAGAAAGTAATACCATTTATATAGATATAGGAAAGTCTATACTCGTACTAATTACTAGTACTCGCTCTTTATTAACTAGAGTAACTAGTTACGCGATCGCCTAGCTCGTTATAATTATCTTATATTAACTAGAGTAACTAGGTAAGTAGTTACTCGACTTGTTATACTAAGGTATATTCGACTTAGTAAGCGCTTATAATATCTACTAAGGCTCGCGTACTAAGGGTGTAATATTCTAGTACTTAAAGAAGTAAAGTTAAGACTTTATATTAAACTTACTTCTTAGATCTTAGATTATAGATATTAATAAAGAAAAGAATCTATTAAATAAATTAATTAAAGAAGGATAACTTTATAACTATTTAAGATATAATTACTTATAAGCTCTTTAATCTACTATACTATCTAAATAAATTAATTAAGAAATTTAATATATATAATAATAAATTTTTTTATTTTAAGATATTATAACTTTTAATTACTTTATTTATAATTCTAGAAATAGAGTTCTTCTATTATAAATAGCTAAGTTTAACTTTAATAAAGTAGAGATAGCTTTATTATAAGAGTCTTTTAAATAAGACTAATTATTCTAAGTATTAGTACTTAGTATATCTTTAAAGTCTTATTCTTAATACTCTTTTATAATCTATTAATAAGATATAATTTAAGTAGTATATTACTTCTTATATATAAGTAATTTAAGTAATAGCCTTATTTATAAGAGAGAAGTTACTTTAAACTCTTACTTTAAATAAAAAAATAAAGACTAGATTCCTACTAATTTTAAAGGCTAACTACTATATAATATACTTATTAGTAGTTCCTTATAAAGGCTTAACTATTATAAGCTCTTTATTATTAAAGTATTAAAAGAGGATAATTTATAGTAAAACTTTAAAGTAATTATAATAGAGTAGCCTAATATCTCTTAAATATACTTTAAGATATAAAGAAGAAAGCTAGAACTTAATTTATAGTAAAGCCTAGTATTTAATTACTTAGATATCTTATATTAGGCCTAATATTCTTATATTATAATTTATTATATAAAGGTTATATTTTCTATTTCTTCTAACTTAGAAAGAAGTATAATATACTACCTAGTAAGAAGAGTATTTAAAAGTTCTTAGATATTTTAAAGTTTATAATAAGGATTTATATCTACTTTAATAATATAGTAGAAAAATTTAATAGTAATAATAAATATACTTAGAGTAAAGGGACTTATTTCCCTTATCTAGTAATCTTAAATAAATCTAAAAAAACCTAAAAATTAATAGCTTATTATAAAAGTAGCTTAGGTATATAAGTTAATATATCCTACTATTTACCTTACTCTTCCTCTTATAATAACTTAGATATAATTATACTTCTACTTATATTAATATATAAGGCTTAATAATACTTAAATCTAAAAGCTTTTAATTATACTAGACTTTTAATATACTTATAAGTTATAAGAGGATAAAGATAGCTTTAATATTATTCCTTAAATAATAATTATAAGAGTTATAATTAAATATTATAAATAGACTAGAAGTTTAAAGATATTTTTATAAGTTATATTATTATAATTATAAGATACTTTAATATAGTTATAAAATCTTATATATCTAGTTATAATTCCTTTATATAACTCTTTATCTATTATATTATTAGATATAAATACTACTTTAATTATTAATCTAATTAATTATTAATAAAGACTTTATATAATTCTTATAAGATTAATAATACTTCTTATAATAATATTTATATTATAAGTAGTCTAACTTTTTACTATATTAAAGTTAATTATATTATATTTCCTCTTATATATTAGGAATTAATAGTCTATTTACTAGATAGATATAAAATTAGAAGTAAATATATATAAAATTTAACTAATAAAGAGTTTTAATCTTCTAGTCTAGAATCTTATAAGAGTAGAGTATTAAAATTAATTAGGAACTTAATAAAGCTATTAAAGAGTATATTACTTAATCTAAGAGTAATTTTATATTAATTAATTATAAGGTAATAATAAACCTCTTATATTATAAGTAAACTATTAATATAAGTTTATATTTAATACTATAATATAAGATTAAGCTATTAATAGAAGTATAATAGATAGATTATTTAAAAATATAAGATATATTATAAGATTTACTTTATATAAATATCTATTAGAATTTAAACTAGATTACCTTACTAGTTATTAATTAGAACTAGTTAGAAGGTTTTAGTAAACTAGTAGAGATTTCTTATAATAGTTATTCTATTTTATATAACTACTAGAAAATACCTATAAAAGTTTAAGACTTTTATATTAGAAAATTACTTCTACTACCTAGTTTTTAATAGGTAATATAAATAGTAGGAAGTATATTAAATATATTAGTAGGTAGCTAGCTTATATATATAATAGTATTAGTTATATTATATATATATATATCTATCTTAATAGTATTTTATATCTAATAATAAGATAGATATTTTCTTCTATTTAAATTAATATTAGATATATTAGTAGATAAGATAAATAGTAAGAAGTATATTAGATATATTAGTAGGTAATATAAATAGTAGAAGTTTTAACTTATAAATATAATAGTATTAGCTAATATAGTAATATACTAATTTAAATTATTCTAATAGTATTATCTATCTAGAAATAAGATAGATATTATCTTCTATTTAAGTTAATATTAGATATATTAGTAGGTAATATAAATAGTAGGATTTTTAACTTATAAATATAATAGTATTAACTAATATAATAATAGACTAATATAAATTATTTTAATAGTATTACCTACCTAGAAATAAGATAGATATTTCCTTTTATTTAAGTTAATATTAGATATATTAGTAAGTAATATAAATAGTAGAATTTTTAACTTATAATTATAATAGTATTAGCTAGTATAGTAATAGATTAATATAAATTATTCTAATAGTATTATATCTCTAGTAATAAGATAGATATTTCCTTCTAATATATATACTATAAAAGCGTTTACTAAATACTAATAGTAAGCTTATATAAGTTTAGCGCCGCGCTTATATATAGAGGAGTTAATACTAATAGTTAATAACCTATTAACTACGCTAGAGAAAAAGGTATAAAGTTATTAGACTATAAAACTAACCTTAAAGAATCTACTTATTAAATTAGGATAATTAAATTCTAATTAGTAGAGAAGTCGTAATTAATATACTAGGTAGAACTAAATTTTAATATTTAGTAATTAATATTAGTAGTAGGAGGTTATTTACTCTAGTTACTCTATTAAAATTAGATAATAGGACTGTAATATCTATAGATAGAGACCCTTAAACTAAGTAGGATATTATATAAGTTAGGCTAAATATAAAGGTAGATAAGGATTTAAGTTAGGATAAGTTTAAGCTTAAAATTTATAGTATTAGTAGAGTAATTCCTATACTAAGTAGATAGCTTTAGAACTTATAATAAACGCGTCTCTAAGTTATATTACCCGTCTAATTTATTACTATAATAAGCTTAATACCTATCTTATAACTAACCTACTATAAAGCTATTAATTTATTTACTTATATATTAAGTAATTATTTATTTAGATTTATTATACTAATATACTATATTACCTAGTAATATTAATACCTATTTATATATATAATATCAAGTTTTAATAGGGAAATAATAGGATATTATTAGCTATATTCTATCTATCTTAAACTTAATTATTAATAAGGAGTATTTAAAGGTAATCTACTAGAATTTATAGCCTAACTAGGTCCCTATTCCCTAGTTACTAATATATTTAAATAGATTAGGATATTTATATCTTTTATACCTATTTATTTACTAGTTATAAAGATATATAGTTAACTATTATAATAAGGAGTATTAATAGATTAACTTATAGAAAAGAGGTAGTTTATTATAAAGTTATTAGGCTAAGGTAGACTTATAGTAAATAGGGGTCTATTACTAATACTTATTTACCTGTAGTATATAATAGAAGTATTTTAAAGTTAACCTAGTATTAGAGGGTAACTTAAACTTACCTATTATACTTAAGTCTAGTATAGTAGAGAAGTACTAGTAAGAGTTAGAATAAATTACTATATAATAGGAGGTAATTACTAGTTAATAAGTAGTAGCCTAACTTAAATAGATATCTAATACTAATCTATAATTAAAATAGATAGAATAAGCCTATTATTTAACGGGTTTTTTATTTAAAGAGATAATTTAGTAGGTAGAATTACCCTAAGATAATAAGATTATATTATAATAGATATATAATAGTTTTAACTAGATAATTAATATAGCCTAGTAGTTAATATTTAGCTAGTAATATATATTTTTTACGCGGGTTAAAATCTATTAAAAGGAGAAGGAGAAGATATTATAGTAGCTATTTCAAGCTTAAATAAGGGATAATATAAAGAAGTAATATAAGTAGGTATAGTAGTAGATAATTTATTATATATACTAGACCTATTAGATAGAGAATCGACTATAATATTAATTAATATCTAATTAGTTATAGGAATTAGAAGGGTTAATTTATTTAATTAAAGAAGTTAAAGATAAAGAAGCTATTAAGTCTAATATTAAGTATAGACTAGATAAGAAGAATAATAACTATAGTAGATATAATAAGCCCTAGAATCTACTTAAATTAACCCCTATTTAATAATAATATTTACGATTTTATATATTATTATTAGACTATTAAGTTTATAGTAGTTATTATTATAACGCTATTATTAGTATATTAGTTATATTAAGGGTTAATATAAAATATTTAATATAGTTACTAGCTAAGAATTATACCTCTAAGTTATCTACTATTATTAAATTAGTATAAATAATAGTAATATTAATGATATATAATAGTATCTAGAATCCTAAAAAGATAGCTATAGTTAAGATAGTAGGTTAAGAGATAGAGTAGTATATAATAATAATAAAACCTACTCTAATAAAGTAGATCTTTATAACTAAAATATATAGTATAAAGATTTAATATAATACTACTACGCTAGGAATAGTATAATAGTATTAGGGTAATTATATTTAATACTAAGATACTATATTTAATATAGTATAATTATAGTTATAAATATATAGATTAGGGGAAGAATATTAATAGTTAATAGTATATAATTTATTAATATTTAAGGTAAATAGTAAGAATTAAATACCCTAGATTCTATAAGAGATATTATATAATAATCCTAGTATTTATAAGCTAGGGTATAATTTTATTTATAATAAGTAGAATGTATTTCTTATAAATAGGAGCTAATAGTTATTCTAGTAGGTAATAGATTAGGAAGAGATTTAAGCTAATTTTATCTATAATAGTAGGGAAGATTTATTAAGATAGAAGCGAGCCTAGATTAACTAGTATATAAAAGCTATTTAATAGTTTAAAGAGAAGGTAGTTATATTAATTTAAATTAGTACTAGTTAGCTTATATAAGGCCCTAAGTTATTAAGTATCTAATATTATAATACCTATTAAGGTAGATATTAGAATATATTTATTAAGGATAGTAAGGTAGTATTTATAGCCGTATATTATAAGGGGTATAATATAAGAGAGAATACTAAGATTATCTATTAATATTTACTTTAAGAAGTAGGAGAAATTATAGTCTAATATTTATAGTTAGTAGAGCTATTCTAGTACTAGTTAGAAGTAGCTATTAAGGGTTAATTATTTAGTTATAAGTATTTATAGAAACGGGGAATAGATAATAAGAAATAGATATCTAAGTAGATTAGGAAATTAATAGAGTAAGAAAGCTAGATTAGGATAGGAGTAAAAGTAGGGATTAGTAGATACTAATAAATAGCTATCGCTATTACCTAATATTATTTAAAAGGGGAGGGGATAGTAGATAATTATAATAATAAGGAGGGGATAGAGGATAATAATAATAAGAATCCCTTAAGTTATAATTATATCTTAGATTTATAAGCTAGGTATAAGAGTTATATAATAGGAATAATATACGCCTAGGTTATATTAGAAGCCTTAAAAGAAGTAGCTAGTATCTAATAGTAATATTAGAATACTAGTAAGGCGTAGTATTAATTATTATAATTTCTATCTATATTAAAGGTATTAATTTAGAAATAAGCGTAGGAAATATAGGATTAGAATTAAGAGTATATTAAATAGAAATAAATACAGATATTAAATATTAATAGCTTATTAGAATAGATTATAAGGAGTAGAGCCTAATTTCAAGGGATCTAGGAGCTAGTAATTAAGGCTATTATAAGGGGTAAGAGCCCTAATATATATACTATAAAGGCGTTTACTAAATACTAATAGTAAGCTTATATAAGTTTAGCGCCGCGCTTATATATAGGGGAGTTAATCTTAATAGTAATAGGAGTTAATACTAATAGTTAATAACCTATTAACTACGCTAGGGAAAAAGGTATAAAGTTATTAGACTATAAAATTAACTTTAAAGAATCCGCTCGTTAAATTAAGATAATTAAATTCTAATTAGTAGAGAAGTCGTAATTAATATACTAGGTAGAACTAAATTTTAATATTTAGTAATTAATATTAGTAGCGGGAGGTTATTTACCCTAGTTATCCTATTAAAATTAGATAATAGGACTGTAATATCTATAAATAGAGATCTTTAAACTAGGTAGGATATTATATAAGTTAGGCTAAATATAAAGGTAGATAAGAATTTAAGTTAAAACGAGTTTAGGTTTAAAGTTTATAGTATTAGTAGAGTAATTCCTATATTAAGTAGATAGCTTTAGAACTTATAATAAATATATCTTTAAGTTATATTACCCGTCTAATTTATTACTATAATAAGCTTAATACCTATTCTATAACTAATCTATTATAAAGCTATTAATTTATTTACTTATATATTAGATAATTATTTATTTAGATTTATTATACTAATATATCGTATTACCTAGTAATATTAATACCTATTTATATATATAATATCGAGTTTTAATAGAGAAATAATAGGATATTATTAGCTATATTCTATCTATCTTAAACTTAATTATTAATAAGAAGTATTTAAGAGTAATCTACTAGAATCTATAACCTAACTAGGTCCCCGTTCTCTAGTTACTAATATATTTAGATAGATTAGGATATTCGTATCTATTATACCTATTTATTTACTAGTTATAAAGATATATAGTTAACTACTATAATAAGGAGTATTAATAGATTAACTTATAGAAAAGAGGTAGTTTATTATAAAGTTATTAGGCTAAGGTAGACTTATAGTAAACGGGGGTCTATTACTAATACTTATTTACCTGTAGTATATAGTAGGAGTATTTTAAGGTTAGCCTAGTATTAGGGGGTAACTTAAACTTACCCGTTATACCTAAGTCTAGTATAGTAGAGAAGTACTAGTAAGAGTTAGAACGGATTACTATATAATAGGAGGTAATTACTAGTTAATAAGTAGTAGCCTAACTTAAATAGATGTCTAATACTAATTTATAGTTAGAACGGGTAGAATAGGCCTATTATTTAATAGGTTTTTTATTTAAAGAGATAATTTAATAGGTAGAATTACCCTAAGATAATAAGATTATATTATAATAGATATATAATAGTTTTAACTAGATAATTAATATAGCCTAGTAGTTAATATTTAGCTAGTAATATATATTTTTTACGCGGGTTAAAA
>JAABUX010002589.1_pt1 | contig 25313 bp, 26 predicted proteins | sample 5561851 | NCBI WGS metagenome assembly JAABUX01 (sample SAMN10711883, study PRJNA513361) | rock metagenome | isolation source: Antarctica rocks | place: Antarctica: Victoria Land, Richard Nunatak red sandstone | collected 2016-01-03 | reverse complement strand
GGGCTAGGCTGATACAATCGCCATCTTCCACCACGCGCATCCAAAGCTTGACGCCCACCCCATCTGACCTTACGTATGCGTCAGGCAGGTGACGGAGATGTGAGCGTGGCGGAGCTGTTCACCATAGGCGAGCTTTCGGCGGCATTCGGGCTGTCGCCGCGCGCCATTCGCTTCTACGAGGATCAGGGCCTGATCGCGCCCGAGCGCGTCGGCGTCCAGCGCGTCTATTCAAAGCGCGACCGTGCCCGGCTGCAACTGATCCTGCGCGGCAAGCGGCTGGGCTTTTCCCTGGCGGATATCCGCGAGTTCCTGGACCTGTATGACGCCGGCCGCGGCAAGCAGATGGCGATGACGCTGGCCCGCACCCGCGCCCGCATCCGCGAGCTGGAGCAGCAGCTCGAGGACATCACCATCACTCTGGCCGAACTGCGCGACATGGAGGCGGAGATCGCCGCCGTGACCCGCGCGCCCAAGAACCAAGACGCGAGGACCGACGCATGAGCCAAGCCGTCATTGCAGGTTACGCCCGCAGCCCATTCACCCCCGCCGGCAAGGGCGCGCTGTCCCGGGTGCGGCCGGACGACCTGATGGCTCAGGTGGTCCGCGCGCTGATCGAGCGCACTGGCGCCAAGCCGGAGGACATTGAGGACATCATCATCGGCTGCGCCTTCCCGGAAGGGGAGCAGGGCTTCAACATCGGCCGGGTCGTGGGCTTCCTGGCGGACCTGCCGATCACTGCGGCCGGCAGCCAGGTCAACCGCTGGTGCGGCAGCAGCATGACGGCGGTACACATGGCGGCTGGCGCCATCGCGGCCGGGGCGGGCGAGCTGTTCGTGTGCGGCGGGGTGGAGAGCATGAGCCGGGTGCCGATGCTGGGCTTCAACCCGGTGCTGAACCCGCGGCTGCAGAAGGAGAAGCCCGACAGCTACGTCGGCATGGGCATGACGGCGGAGAACCTGGCGCAGCGTTACCAGATCGACCGTTCTGCGCAGCAGGAGTTCGCCGTCACCAGCCAGCACCGCGCCGCCGCCGCGCAGGCGGGGGGGCACTTCGCCGATGAGATCGTGCCGATCCAGACCAAGGCGGGCGTGGTCGATCAGGACGGCTGCATCCGGGCGGAGACCGATCAGGCCGGGCTGTCGGGCCTGAAGCCGGCGTTCCTGGCGACGGGCACGGTGACGGCGGGCACCAGCTCTCCGCTGACGGACGGGGCGTCGGCCGTGCTGGTGGCCAGCGCCGAGTATGCCGAGAAGCATGGGCTGCCGGTGCTGGCGCGCATCGCCTCCATGAGCGTGGCCGGCTGCGCGCCGGATGTGATGGGCATCGGCCCGGTGCCCGCCACCCGCAAGGCGCTGGCACGGGCCGGGCTGGGGATGAACGCCATGGACGTGATCGAGCTGAACGAGGCCTTTGCCGCGCAGGCCATGGCCGTCGAGCGCGACCTGATGATGGACCATGCCAAGGTGAACCTGGACGGCGGCGCCATCGCTCTGGGGCATCCCCTCGGGGCCAGCGGGGCGCGCATCACCGGCAAGGCGGCCTCCTTGCTCGCCCGCACCGGGGGCCGGCACGCGTTGGCGACCATGTGCGTCGGCGGCGGCCAGGGCGTCGCCACCGTGCTGACGCGGGCCTGAGCGCCATGGCAATCCAACGCTGCGCCGTATTGGGCGCCGGCTTGATGGGCAGCGGCATCGCCGCACACCTGGCCAACGCGGGCCTGCCCGTCCTGCTGCTGGACATGCCGGCCAAGACGGGGCCGCGCAGCGGGGCTGCGGCGTCGGCCATCGAGCGGCTGAAGAAGACCGATCCGCAGCCGCTGATGACGCCGGACGCCGCCAAGCTGATCACGCCGGGCAACTTCGACGATGACCTGCCGAAGCTGGCGGACTGCGACTGGATCATCGAAGTGATCGTCGAGGACCTCGGCCTCAAGCGCGCGATGTACGACCGCATCGACGCCGTGCGCAAGCCCGGCAGCATCGTCAGCAGCAACACCAGCACCATCCCGCTGCGCTCGCTGGCGAAGAAGCAGTCCCCGGCGTTCCAGGCCGACTTCTGCATCACCCACTTCTTCAACCCGCCCCGCTACATGCGCCTGCTGGAGCTGGTCACCGGCCCCGCAACCCGGCCCGAGGTCGCATCGGAGCTGCAGCAGCTTTGCGACGTGCGGCTGGGCAAGGGCGTGGTGCACTGCAAGGACACGCCGGGCTTCATCGCCAACCGCATCGGCACCTACTGGATCACCTGCGCGGTGAACGAGGCCATCGAGCGTGGCGTGCCCGTCGAGGACGCCGACGCCGCGCACCGCCCGATGGGCATCCCGAAGACGGGGGTGTTCGGGCTGGTCGATCTGGTGGGCCTCGACCTGATGCCGCTGGTTGCCACGTCGCTACTGTTCAGCCTGCCGCCGGACGATGATTTCCGGCGCATCTTCAAGGCGCATCCCTTGCTGTCCCGCATGATTGCGGACGGCAACATCGGGCGGAAGGGCAAGGGCGGCTTCTACCGGCTGAACAAGGCCCGGGTGAAGGAGGCGATCGACCTCACGTCGGGGGAGTACCGTCCGGCGACGAAGACTAAGCTGGACGCCGTGGACGCCGGCCGGCGCGACTTGGGCGCCCTGGCCCGGCATCCCAGCCCGGTCGGCCAGTATGCCAACGCCGTGCTGGTGCAGACCCTCGCCTATGCCGCCAGCCTGGTCCCGGCCATCGCCGACGACATCCCGGCGGTGGATGAGGCGATGCGGTTCGGCTACGCCTGGCAGCATGGGCCGTTCGAGCTGATGGACAAGCTCGGCACGGACTGGCTGGCCGGCGCCATCGAGGCGGCCGGGCTGCCGGTGCCGTCGCTGCTGGCGATGGCGCGCGGGCGCAGCTTCTACCGCGTCGAGAACGGCGTGCTGGAGTGCCTGACCCCGGCCGGCGAGTATGCCCGCGTGGTGCGGCCGGAGGGCGTGATCCTGCTGGCGGACGTGAAGCGTGCCGCGAAGCCCGTGCTGCGCAACGGCAGCGCCAGCGTGTGGGACATCGGCGACGGCGTGCTATGCTTCGAGTTCACCAGCAAGATGAACACGCTGGACGAGAGCACCTTTGCCCTGCTGGGCCGTGCGGTCGCGCTGGCGGCCAAGTCGTACAAGGGCATGGTGGTTTACAACGAGGCCGACAACTTCTCGGTCGGCGCCAACCTGGGCATCGCCATGTTCGCCGCCAACGTTGCGGCCTGGCCCGTCATTGAGGGCCAGGTGGCCGGCGGCCAGGCGGCATACAAGGCGCTAAAGTACGCGCCCGTGCCGGTCGTCGGCGCTCCGTCCGGCATGGCGCTGGGCGGCGGGTGCGAGATCCTGCTGCACTGCTCGGCGGTGCAGGCGCACAGCGAGGCCTACATGGGCCTGGTTGAGGTGGGCGTCGGCCTGCTGCCGGGCTGGGGCGGCTGCAAGGAGCTGCTGGCCCGCTGGCAGGCGGAGCCGAAGCTGCCGCGCGGCCCGATGCCGGCCGTCGCCAAGGCGTTCGAGATCATCTCCACGGCACAGGTCAGCAAGTCCGCCGCGCAGGCGCAGGGGCTGGGCTTCCTCCGCCCAACCGACGGCGTGACGATGAACCGCGACCGCCTGCTGTTCGACGCCAAAGCGCGCGTGCTGGCGCTGGCGGAGCACTACCAGCCGCCGAAGCCCAACGAGTACCGCCTGCCCGGCCCCGGCGGCCGCGTAGCGCTGGACCTGGCCGTGGACGGCTTCGCGGCCCAGGGCAAGGCGACGCCGCACGATGTGGTGGTGTCCAAGGCCGTCGCCCGCGTGCTGACCGGCGGCGACGCGGACCCGCTGGACACCTTGACCGAGGACGACGTGACGACACTTGAACGCCAGGCCTTCATGGCCCTTGTCCGCACCCCGGCCTCTCTGGCGCGCACCGAGCACATGCTCGCCACCGGCAAGCCGTTGAGGAACTGACTATCTCCCCCTCTTCCGGAGGGAGAGGGAACAGCCAGACAGCCAGCGCCGTCCTCACCATTCAAGGGACTTAAACAGATGGCCACCTACACCGCCCCCCTCCGCGACATCCGTTTTTGCCTGCACGAGCTGCACGACAGCAGCGCCCTGTCCACCCTGCCCGGCATGGAGCAGGCAACCCCCGACCTGATGGACGCCGTCATCGAGGAGGCGGCCAAGCTGGCGCAGGAGGTGCTGTTTCCCCTTAACCTGTCCGGCGACAAGGAGGGCTGCACCTACGAGAACGGCGTCGTCCGCACCCCCGCCGGGTTCAAGGACGCCTACAACCAGCTCATTGAGGGCGGCTGGACCTCGCTGGCCTGCGATCCGGCCTATGGCGGCCAGGGAATGCCGATGCTGCTCAGCACGGTGTTCGAGGAGATAGTCAGCAGCGCCAACCTGGCCTTCGGCATGTATCCGGGCCTGTCGCACGGTGCCTACCGCGCCTTGCACGCGCACGGCAGCGACGCGCTGAAGTCCGAGTACCTGCCCCACCTGGTGGACGGCACCTGGTCCGGGACGATGTGCCTGACGGAGCCGCAGTGCGGCACCGACCTGGGCCTGATCCGCACCCGCGCCGAACCCGCCGACGACGGCAGCCACCGCATCACCGGCACCAAGATCTTCATCAGCGCCGGCGAGCACGACCTGACAGAGAACATCATCCACCTGGTGCTGGCCAAGCTGCCCGGCGCGCCCCCGGGCACCAAGGGCATCAGCCTGTTCCTGGTCCCCAAGTTCCTGCCGACCCCCGAGGGCAAGGCCGGCCCGCGCAACGGCGTCGCGTGCGGCAGCATCGAGCACAAGATGGGCATCAAGGGGTCCGCCACCGCCGTCATGCACTTCGACGCCGCGCAGGGCTGGCTAGTGGGTCCCGAGCACGCCGGGATGAAGTGCATGTTCACCATGATGAACGCCGCCCGCCTGGCAGTGGGCATGCAGGGCCTGGGCATCGCCGAGACCGCCTACCAGTCCGCTGCCGCCTACGCCAAGGACCGCCGCCAGGGCAAGTCCGTGCAGCGCAGCGACGCCAAGGAGACCAAAAGCTCCGAGCCCGGCCTGAAAGAGGGGGGTGCGGACCCGATCATCGTCCATCCCGACATCCGCCGGATGCTGCTGGAGGCCCGCAGCCAGACTGAGGCCGGCCGCGCCCTGTCCTACTGGGTTGGCCTGGAGCTGGACCGCGCCGAGCACCACCCGGACCCGGTTGTGCGCCAGGAGTCCGACGACCTCGTTGCGCTGCTGACTCCTATCGTGAAGGCCGGGCTGTCCGACCTGGGATCGGAGGCGGCGAACCTGGCCGTGCAGGTGCTGGGCGGCCATGGCTACGTGCACGAGTGGGGCGTGGAGCAGCTCGTGCGTGACGCCCGCATCGCGCAGATCTACGAGGGCACCAACGGCATCCAGGCGCTGGACCTGGTCGGCCGCAAGCTGGGCCAGGACACCGGCCGCCTGCTGCGCCGCTTCTTCCACCCGGTCAGCGCCTGGCTGGAGGCCCACGCCGACGATGCGGACCTGGCCGAGTTCACCGGCCCCACTGCCAAGGCGTTCGCCCGCCTGCAGCAGGCGACGCTGACGGTGGCGCAGCGCGGAATGAGCCGGCCGGAGGAGGCCGCCGCTGCGGCGACCGACTACCTGCGGCTGTTCAACCTAGTGGCGATGGCCTTCATGTGGTGCCGCATGGCGGAGGTGGCCGGCGGCAAGCTGCGGGCGGGCGCCAACGGGGACGCCGGGTTCTACCAGTCCAAGCTGGACGTGGGCCGCTTCTACATGGCCCGCGTGCTGCCCCGGCACTCCGTCCACTTCCAGGGCGTCATGGCCGGCGGCGAGACGCTGGGGCTGATGGCCGCCGAGGCGTTCTGACGGCGCGGCTTTGTCGTCTTACCGGACGGCAGGGCGTCCCGCTTCCTGACGCCGCACTGGCAAGATAGCCCGTAGCGGCGGCAGTTCCGCCCGTGACAATCCGGCACACCGCTTGCGAACCCCGTCCTGATCCGGGCTGGCCCTGTTGCGGCTGGCGGGGGATCGGAGGGACCAGCCGCTTGAGGATGAGACAACCGGGCCGCGAGGCATGATCGCCACCCTGGCCGCCTCCCCGTGGACCACCTGGGGCATCGCCGCCGCGGCGACGGCCGGGGTGATCCTCCGGCCGTTCTCCTGGCCCGAGTGGGTGTGGGCCGTCGCGGGCGCGGCGCTGCTGGTGCTGCTTGGCCTGCTGCCAGCGCGGGACGCTCTGGCCGGCATGGGCAAGGGCACGGATGTGTACCTGTTCCTGGTCGGCATGATGCTGCTGGCCGAGTTGGCCCGGCAGGAGGGGCTGTTCGACTGGCTCGCCGCCCACGCCGCCAAGGCCGCGCACGGGTCGGGCACGCGGCTGTTCACCCTGGTGTTCCTGGTCGGCGCCGTCGTCACGACCTTCCTGTCCAACGATGCGACCGCGGTGGTGCTGACCCCGGCCGTCGCCGCCGTCGTGAAGACCGCCAAGGCCGAGCATCCGCTGCCCTACCTGTTCATCTGCGCCTTCATCGCCAATGCCGCCAGCTTCGTGCTGCCGATCTCCAACCCGGCCAACCTGGTGATCTACGGCAGCCACATGCCGCCGCTGCTGCAATGGCTGCCGCGCTACGCGCTGCCGTCGCTGCTGTCCATCCTTGCCACCTACGCCGTGCTGCGCTGGACGCAACGGGGCGAGCTGCAGGACGTGTCGGCCGACATTGACGTGCCGGAGCTTTCGGCGGCCGGGCGGATGGCGGCCGTGGGCATCTGCGGGACCGCGGTGGTGCTGCTGGCGTCGTCGGGGTTCGACATCCAGCTTGGGCTGCCGACCTTCCTGGCTGGCGTGGCGACGGCGGTGCTGGTGCTGCTGCGCTCCGAAGCCGGGCCGCTCACGGTGCTGAAGGAGATTTCCTGGGGCGTGCTGCCGCTGGTGGCCGGGCTGTTCGTGCTGGTGGAGGCGCTGGAGAAGTCCGGCGTCACCAATGCGCTGGCCCGGCTGCTGCACGGGCTGGTGGAGCGGTCCGCGACGGGGGCGGCCTGGGTGTCAGGCGTGGTGCTCGCGGTCGGGTGCAACCTGGTGAACAACCTGCCGGCCGGCCTGGTCGCGGGCCGGGTGGTGGAGCTGGCGCAGGTGCCGGACCACGTGCGGGCGGCGGTGCTGATCGGCGTGGACCTTGGTCCCAACCTGTCCGTGACGGGATCGCTGGCGACCATCCTGTGGCTGACGGCGCTGCGGCGGGAGGGCCAATCGGTGGGCGCGCTGTCGTTCCTGAAGCTGGGCGCGCTGGTGATGCCGGCGGCGCTGCTGCTCGCCCTGGCGGGCGTGTTCGTCCTTGGCTGACCCGACATCAACCATCCTGGAGAACCGAACAGTGCAGAACATCGGCGCGGCCTGGCTTTACCCCATCATCTTGATCGCCGGCGCCCTGCAGGCGTGGGGGCCACCGATGAACGGGGCGCTGCGGGGTGCGCTGGCCAACCCGTGGCTGGCGAGCATCGTCTCGTTCCTGCCGATCGTGTTCCTGCTGGCCATCCTGTTCTTCTGCGTGCCCAAGCCGCTGCCGACCGGGGAGGGCTTGTCGGGCATGCCGTGGTGGGCGCCCTTGGGTGGGTTGGCCGGGGCGTTCGCGGTGGTCGCGGGCTTGCTGTTCGTGGACAAGATCGGCGCGGGCGCATTCGGCGGGCTGACCATCACGGCCAACATCCTGATGTCACTCGCGGTGGACCACTTCGGGCTGTTCGGCATCGAGCAGCATGGCCTGAACATCTGGCGCGTCATCGGCGGTGCGCTGATGGTCGGCGGTATCGCGCTGATCGCGGTTTTCTAGGGTGCCGATGGACGGCGGGGCCAGGGGAAAGGCCGGGTTCCGCCCGGCTTCGCTTGACGCCGTCAACCCTCTGCTGGCCGACATGCGCGGGGCGCTCGGACCCTATCTGAATGTGTTCCTGGTCACGCAGCATTGGAGCCGGACGGAGGCCGGTCGGGTCACGAAGGCCAGCGCACCCTTGCATGGATTACACCCGCGCTAGGAGGCGCGGCATCTTCAGCAGTGCAGAGACTCCCGGGGTGGCGATGGCGGGCTCTCGCACCAACTAAGTTGCGTGATACCTGCCGCCCCGCTCGACCCCGCCAAGTTCTGCAACCCCCATCGCACCGCCAAGGGCGAACTCCGCGCCAGCGTCGCCCTGGCCCGGCTGCGGACCCTGTGGTTCAACACCGGCACCCTGTGCAACATCGCCTGCGCGCACTGCTACATCGAGAGCAGCCCGCGCAACGACGCCCTGGCCTACCTGTCCGCTGCCGAGGCCGCCCGGTTCCTCGACGAGGCGCAGGCCCGGCCGGACCCGGTGCAGGAAGTCGGCTTCACCGGCGGCGAGCCGTTCATGAACCTCGACATGCTGTCCATGCTGGCCGACACGCTGCGCCGCGGCCTGCCTTCCCTGGTGCTGACCAACGCCATGCGCCCGATGATGCGCAGCGCGGACCATCTAAGGGAGCTGGACCACGCCCACCCGGGCCTGCTGACCGTGCGCGTCAGCCTGGACCACCACGGCCCCGAGCTGCACGACCGGGAGCGTGGTCCCGGCACGTTCGAAAAGACGATGGACGGCCTGGCCTGGCTGGCGGCCAGCGGCATCCGCGTCCATGTCGCCGGGCGCTCCGCGTTCAGCGTGGAGCCGGAGGCGGCCCTGCGCGCCGGCTATGCCCGCCTGTTCTCCGCCCGCGGCATCGCCCTGGACACAGATGACCCGGTGCAGCTCATGCTGTTCCCCGAGATGGACGGGGCCATCGACGTGCCCGAGATCACCGGCGCCTGCTGGGGCATCCTCGGCAAGTCGCCCGGCAGCGTGATGTGCGCCACCGCCCGCATGGTCGTGAAGCGCCACGGTGCCGCCGCGCCTTCGGTGCTGGCCTGCACCCTGTTGCCTTATGACCCGCAATTCGAGTTGGGCGCCACCCTGGCCGAGGCGGACCGTCCGGTTCTGCTCAATCATCCGCATTGCGCCCGCTTCTGCGTCCTGGGCGGAGCGGCCTGCTCGCGGTAGGTCTTGCTTGCCAGGTGGGCGATTACCCATGATGCAGGGATGCCTTGCCGCCCAGCTTCCGGCCTTCGCTGCCCGCCTACGACGGACGAGTTGGAGGCGGCCTGCGTGCAGAACCGCCGCGTCGCCGGGGTCGCGGCTGTGCTGAAGGCGGCGCACCTGGCGCGGACCGGCGGCCGAAGGGGTGGGCCGGGCCGGCAACACTCCCTGGCGAACGGCATCAGCGCCCTTGCGGCATCGTATGTTGTATGATTCAACGACTCGACGACGTTTCTGGAGGACCGACATGCGTGCGAGTGCTTTCATCCTAGCTGGCCTTCTCTGCATCGTCGGATGTGCAGACGAGTCCCGGAAGGCGCCGGTCTCGACGGCTCGCTCCAACGCCGGCGCTCCCGGAAACACTGAACCGGAGCCGCCGAACAGCCTCCCGCGCGGCTCCGTGGTCGATGCCCCGCTCACGACCCCGGTCGGCAATGTCGGTACCACCCGGGTTGCCCCAGCCAGGTAGCGGCGGGCATGCCGACCGCATTTGCCTCTAACCGATTCTGACCGGTGGGTAGATGCGCCGTCATGGCGAGGCGCCTTTGCGGCGTGACGATCCAGGTGTGGCCAGCGCCGTCCGCACCGCCTGGATTGCCGCACCGAGGCCGGCTCGCAATGATGGGCGCAGGTTGGGATGAACTGGTCGAAACCAGGCGGTTGGTATCAGGCCAGGAGGATCAGCGCGATCATGGCCGCCAGCAGCAGGCACAACGGCGAGTAGAGCCAGGTGTCGCGTGTTGCAAATACGCTCCCACGCACCCGCTTGAAGAAGCCCACGTAGCGGAACTCCCCAACGGCGCGGGCTGCGAAGATCAGGGCCAACGTGGCGCTTGCGCTCTGTAGCAGGCCGGCTGGCAGGACCGGTGGGAGGAGGTGGGCCGTGGAACCGACAACCACCGCCATCCCGAACAGGGCTATGCCGACCAAGGCAGTGGAAGCAGGGCCGGGCGACAGGACCGGCATTCCGTTCCTGGACGGGATCGCGCCCGCCTTCCAGGCTGATCCGCCTGCGGCCCAGTACAGATGGACGACGCCGATCAGCGTGAGCACCAGGCAGACAGCAAAGGAGACACCTGGCATCCCGCGTTCTCCTCACCGAGAACGTCATACCAATTACCAAAAGTTCTGACTAGGCCGCGTCGCCAGCGTGGCCGTCGGTCAGCATGTGCGCTGCGGCCTCCCCGGTGCCGGCGTCCACGGCCAGGTGAGGGACGACGCGACCCAGGTGCCGGCGGAGACAGCCATGGCCAGGTATGAACACCTGATCGGCCCCAAGTTGCGCGCCCGCAGCCTGCCCACGCAATAGGGCGAGGTCGCCATCGCCGTTGCAGTGCTGAACCAGATGATCCGCACAGCAAAGTTCGTCTCCGTCCGAGTAGCCTAGGCATCACGCGGGTAGGGTCAACTCAGCCTCATTCCGATCCGTGCAACAACGCCGTTCTGAACCACACCCCAGCCCCAACAGTCGGGGAGGTTCCTATTTAGCCACTACACCTAACTCCTACTTCCCATACCCTGCCTGGCTGATGGACCGTGCCGTCGCCGACTGCGCGGACACCAGGGCCTGGTCAACGGGTGTGGTCCCGGCCAGCGCCGCCGCCATCGTCTGGCCCACCTGCGTCCCGATGGCCTGGAACTCCGGGATGGCCACGAACTGCGCGCCGGTGTAGGGCCGCGGGGCCTTCGTCTGGCCGCTGGGGTTCGACTGGTTGATGGCCCCCACCACGAAGTCGGCGAAGGGCGCCACCTGCTTGTACTCCGGCGTGTAGGACGACGCGCGGGTGCCCGGCGGGATGTTCACCGCGCCATCGGTCTTGGCGACCAACTGGACATACTCCTTCGACGTGGCCCAGGTGATGAACTGCCGGGCCGCGTCGGCCTGCTTCGAGGAGGCGGGGATGGCGAGGTTCCAGGACCACAGCCAGGTCGGCCCCCCGGTGAAGCTGCTGGTCGGCAGCGCGGCGAAGCCCACCTTGTCCGCCACCTGGGACTGCTTCTTGTCATAGAGGGTGCCGCCGGCGCTGGTGGCATCGATCCACATGCCGCAATGGCCCGAGGTGAACAGCGCCAAGTTCTCGTTGAAGCCGTTCGACGATGCGCCGGGCGGGCCGTCGGCCTTCATGATCCCGGTGTAGTAGTTCAGCGCCGCCTTCCACTCCGGCGTGTCGATCGTCGTGGCCCACTTCGAGTCGAACCACTGGCCGCCATTGGCCGTGACCAGGGTCGAGAAATAGGCCATGTTCTCGCCCCAGCCGGGCTTGCCGCGCAGGCACATCCCGTAGATCTGGTTCGCCTTGTCGGTGATCTTGTCGGCGAACTGCCGGATCTGCTCGTAGGTCGGTGTGGCAGGCATCGTCAGCCCGGCCTTCTGGAACAGGTCGGTCCGGTAGAATGTCATCACGCTCTCGGCATAGAACGGCAGCGCGTAGAGCTTGCCGTCGAGGCTGATCCCGTCCCGCACCGGCTTCAGGATGTCGTCCGCGTCGAAGGAGGCGGGCAGGTTGTCGAACGGCACCAGCCACTTCTGCTTCGCCCAGATCGGCACCTCGTAGTTGCCGATCGTCAGGATGTCGAACTGGCCGCCCTGGGTGGCGATGTCGGTGGTGACGCGCTGGCGCAGCGTGTTCTCCTCCAGCACCACCCAGCGCAGGTGGATGTCGGGATGAAGCTTCTCGAACTCCGGCGCCAGCTTCTGCATCTCGATCATCTGGACGTTGTTGACCGTCGCGATGGTGAGCGTCGAATCGGCCAGCGCCAGCGATGGCAGGGCGCCGGTGGCCAGGGCCGTCGTCAGGGCAAGAATTTTACGGATCATGCGAACGTTTCCTTCTGATTTTCTTGGTTGAATTTATGCACGGACAGCATGTTGCGGGCTGTGTGCTGCTCAGGGACCTCAGCTCATCCAGTTCCCGCCGTCTATGTTGTAGGTTTGGGCGACGATGTAGCTGGCGTCCGGGCCTGCCAGGAAGGCGGCCAGGCCGGCGACCTCGTCCGGGCGGGCCATCCGGCCAAACGGCACCGCGGCGCCGGCCGCCCGCTTCTTCTCGCCGGGCTGCAGGCCCTCGTGGCGCGCGAACCGTGCGTCCACGTCGTCCCAGTGCTCCCCATCCACCACGCCCGGGGCGATGGCGTTCACGTTGATGCCATGCTTGATCAGGTCGAGGCCGGCGCTCTGGGTCAGCGAAATGACCGCCGCCTTGGACGAGCAATAGACCGCCACCAGCGCCTCGCCGCGCCGTCCGGCCTGAGAGGCGAAGTTGATGATCCGTCCTCCTTGGCCCTGGGCGATCATCTGCTTGGCTGCAGCCTGCAAGGTGAACAGAAGCCCCTCGACGTTGACGGCGTAAACCCGACGGTAGCTGTCGCGGGTGATCTCGGCAATTGGCGCCAGGTCGAAGATGCCGGCATTGTTGACCAGGATGTCAAGGCGCCCGCACTGGGCGGCCACCGCCGCGACCATCGCGTCGATCGAGTCCTGCCGGGTGACGTCCAGGTGCAGGCTAACGGCGCCCTGGCCGATGTCCGCCGCGGCGTCCTTGGCGCCGGCCTCGTTCAGGTCGGCGATCACCACGCGCGCGCCCTCGTCCGCATAGCGGCGCGATATGGCGAGGCCGATGCCGCGGGCGCCGCCGGTTATGACGGCGACCTTGCCGTCCAGTGTCTTCGCTTGCGACACGTCTCGTCCCTTCCCGGCAGCTAGGCGCGGCAGGCTTCGGAGTAGGTGCGCAGCACATCACGCACCGCCTCGATCAGCAACAGGCGGCCATCCGGCCGCACCTGCCCGGCCATGACGCGCTCGTGCAAGCGGGGCAGATGCTGGCTGATGAGCGTTCCCGGGATCTGCACACCATTGAGGGCGGCCAGCAGGCCGTCCACCGCCGCACGCGCCTCCGGCACCGGCCAGTAGTAGCGGATGCGGTCGCTGTAGCTGTAATGGCGCAACCGGCGCTGGTCCTCCGGTGTGCCCCGGTAATGGCCTTGCCAGTCCTGGGGCCGCACGGTCATCAGCCGCTCCATGGTCGCCGGGACCGACACGGCGCCGGGCCGCAGCACGGACGCGATCGCGTCAAGCCCGTAAAGCGCCTCTCGCAACGCGAAGGTGAGGCCGGGGCCGACCTTGAGGATGGCGAAGCCGTCCTGCACCAGGCGGCGCAGCATCGCGCCCGGCTGGTAGTCGGTCGAGTGCGCCTCGAACACCAGGTCCGGCATCTGGTCGAGCGCCGCGGCCAGCAGGCGGGCACGCTCTGGTGCATAGACCGCCACTTCCTCATGCCCGAACTCGACGCCGGGCTGCACGACGATCGCGATCACCCGCCGCCACGCCTCGCCGCCCGCCACGGCGCGGAACGCCTCCTCGTGGATGGCATGGGTCGCCAGCACGGCATCGGGGCGGGTCGGCTGCAGGTGGTCGAGCGCCTCCGTGGCGCCGCCCGGCGTCGGCACCTCGGTGCCGATGACATAGACGGGACGTGCGGCCCCCGACGCCTCCGCCCGGGCTGCCAGGCCGGCTGCGCGCCGGGCGGCGACGGTGTCCCCGGGGCTGACCGGCTCGCCGGCGCAGCCCATGCTGCAGTCGAGGTGGAGCTTCTCGAAGCCTGCGCCGGCATAGGCGGCGACCATCGCCTCGGCCTTCTGCATGGCCTCGTCGGCCGGCAGGTGCCGCCATGGGTTGGGGCCGAGGTGGTCGCCGCCCAGGATGACCCGGCTGCGCGGCAGGCCGACGCGGTCGGCGATGGCATGCACGAAGCCGCGGAAGCCGGCCGGCGTCATGCCGGTGTAGCCGCCGTCCTGGTTGACCTGGTTGCAGGTCGCCTCGATCAGGACAGGGCCGCCTTGCTCGGCGGCTTGCAGCAGCGCCGCCTCGATGACCAGCTCATGCGCCGAGCATACGGAGGTGATCCCGGCCGCCACCCCGGCGCGGCGGCGGCCCGCCAGCGCGGTCAGCGCGTCCGTGCTCACGCGCCGCCTTCGGATGCGGCGGCGATGAATGCGTCCAGCTCGGCGAAGCCCGACGTTCCCTCCATAGGGCCGCGGACACCCACGGCGCGGGCGCCGCTGGCGTTGGCGTAACGCAGGCTGTCCTCGACGCTGCGCCCCTGTAGCCGGCAGGTGACGAAGGTGGCGCCGAAGCAGTCGCCGGCGCCGGTCGGATCGACCTCGACGGCCGGGAACGCCCGCATGTGCACGGCACCGTCCCGGGCGTGATGGCTCGCGCCGTCGCTGCCACGCTTCACGACGATGGCCGCCACGCCCAGGCCGAGGATCTCGGCGATTGCGCCCTCCTCCGAGACGGCCTCGGTCAGCAGCGTCAGCTCCGGGCCGGACGGCATGAAGATGTCGCACTGCCGGAGCACCCTGCCCAGCGCCTCCCGCATCCCCGGGCTGCCCAGCATCTCCTTGCGGACATTCGGGTCGAACGACACGGTCCCGCCACGCCCCTGGACGTGCTCGACCGCCGCCGCCGCTGCCTCGATCAGCGGCGCCGAGAACAGCGACGAGCCCATGATATGGAGATGCCCGCAGCCGTCGAGCAACGCGCGCCCTACCTCGCCGATCCGCGTGCAGCCGGCGGCGCTGTGCCTGATGTTGAACACGAAGTCCCGCCCGCCATCCTCACGGTATCGCACGAAGGCGGTCCCGGTCGCCTGGTCGGGGTGGACCCGCACGGCGCTGGTGTCCACCCCGTCCCGCCGCAGGCGCTCGACGTTGAGCCAGCCGAAGTCGTCGTCGCCCACGCAAGAAATCAGGCCAGCCGGATGGCCCAGGGCGGCAACCTGGTCGATGAAGATCGCCGGCGCCCCGGACGGGTAGGGGCCGTGCAGCCGGATCGGCTCGCGGAACCCGGCGCCGCGCTCCTCGGCCACGATCTCCGCCACGATCTCGCCCAAGCAAACGATGCTGGCGGCGGCGGTCGGTTCCATGCGGATCGTCTCTTGCTTCAGCACTTGCAGATGAGGACCTAAGCAGACTTGCTCGGCCTGCGCCATCATCCCGGCGGATGGCGCTGGCTGGCCATCGGCTCGAACAGCACCTCGCTGTCCGGCGTGGCAGGCGAGAAGGCATCGTCCGGCGCAGCATGAGCTTTGTGCGCCTGCTGGCAGGTGAACCTGCGGCTGACCCCGTGCCGGGCGGCGAGATCACTGACCGTCTCCGAGCCGGCCGACGCCTGAATGGCCAGGTCCTTGCGGCCGCTCTCGGGCAGCCCTGCTGCCGCGCCAACGCGTCGATCCATGCTCGCATCACCGCTGAGAGCGTGAGGGCGCCATTATCTGTCCCGGTAGCGCCAACCCAGCATCGCGTGTAACCCGGCTTTGAACAACGCCGAGGAGAAAGGCGATGAACAAGCTGGGTGTCCACGCGCTGGTATGGGAAAAAGGCTGGAGTCACGAGGAATGCGCGCGCGATCGGCAAGACGGCCGAGGTGGGCTACGATCTGATCGAAATTCCCGCCCTCGACCCCAGCTCGATCGACGCTGATTTCACCCGCAGGCAGCTCGAGCGCGCGGGCATCGGGGCCACGTCCTCTCTCGGCCTCGATGCCGAGACGGACATCTCCAGCAACGACCGCGAGGAGGAGAGGCGCGGCCAGGCTCGCCTTGAAGCCGCCCTCGCCGTGGCCCGCGACTTCGGCGCGACCCATGTCTGCGGCATCCTGGAATCGGCGTTCCAGAAATATGCCTTGCCGACCACGGCCGAGGGGGTGAAGCGCTCCGTCGAGGTGCTGCAGCGGGTGGCCGAAATCGCGGCCCGGAGCAACATTACGCTCGGGCTTGAAGTGGTGAACCGTTACGAATCCAACGTGCTCAATACGGCGAGCCAGGGCGTGGAGATGTGCAGGCAGATCGGCGCGTCCAACGTCAAGGTGCACCTCGACGTGTACCACATGAACATCGAGGAGTCGGACATCGGCCAGGCCATCTCCGAGACCGGCGACCATCTCGGCTATTTCCACACCGGCGACTCGCATCGTGGCTACATGGGTTCAGGCTCGATCGACCTGGCCGGCGTGTTCCGGGCCGTGGTGAGATCGGGGTACCAGGGCCCGATCACCTTTGAGTCGTTCTCGTCCCGCGTCGTCGGCCAGCCGCTTGAGGGCATCCTCGGGATTTGGCGCAACCTTTGGACGGACAGCCACGACCTTGCCGCGCATGCCTTGATGTACACCAAAGTGCAATCGAAGGCGGCGCAAGAAGCACAGAAGCAGGTGGAGCGCAGCCGGCTTCTCTGAGCCGCCGAAGATTAGGTCAAGTTCATTCCATCGAGTTCTGAGCCTACTCAAAGCTTTGCGTTCGGTATCTCGGAAGGCTCCCATTGGGTTCCGGGGTGGGGCCGGGTCCGTCACGCAATCAGGCCGGCGATTTGGGTGCCGAGCAGGGCTTTGCCGCGTCGACGCGCATTGTGCACGCACTGGAACAAGCCGAGATTGACCAACCCCCACGAGAGTGGGGCAACTTCAGTCCATCAACTCGGGCGGCCTCGGCCACCCCAGCTTCCGTTTGGAGCGGCCAGTGTACATCGAGAAGTATCGGCTTGACGGCAGGACCGCATTCGTCACCGGCGGGGGACGCGGCATCGGCCTGTGCGCCGCGCATGCGCTGGCCGAGGCCGGGGCGCGGGTCATCATCTCCGACTACGACCCGGCGGTTCTAGAAACCGGCCGGGCCGCGATGACCGAGTTGGGGCACTCGGTCGAAGCGCTGACGCTCGACGTGACGCGCCCGGCGGACGTCACGCGGGCAGCCGACGCTTGCAACGCAAAATACGGTGCCGTCGACATCCTGGTCGCGAACGCCGGCATCGCCTGGCCCGACACCGGCGGCGAGGACATGACCGACGAGGTCTGGCTCAAGGTCGTCGATGTCAACCTGCATGGCGTGTTCTGGTGCTGCCGCGACTTCGGCCGGCATATGCTGGCGCGCGGCCATGGCTCGATCGTGACCGTGGGGTCGATGTCGGGCCTGATCTCCAACCACCCGCAGCGCCAGGCGCACTACAACGCAGCGAAGGCGGGCGTGCACCACCTGACGCGTTCCCTGGCCGGCGAGTGGGCGGCGCGCGGCGTGCGGGTGAACACGGTGGCGCCGGGCTACATCGACACGGCGATGTCCGGCCCTGGGCTGCGCGCCGAGGTCGGCAAGCTTTGGTTGAACGACACGCCGATGCAGCGCGGCGGCAGGCCGGACGAGGTCGCCTCCGTGATCCTGTTCCTGGCAGGCGACGCATCAAGCCTTCTGACTGGCTCGGTCGTCGTGGCTGACGCCGGCTTCACCATTTGGTAGCTTACGGTGTTGGTGCATGGACGGGTTTGTTGGCCTGAGGTCGGCCGTGCGGCTATTTTTCTTCCATGCCGTTCAAGCACAATGCCACCCGTCGCCATCGCATTGCGCGGGCCTGCTACCGCGTCACGAACTGGCCGGCGTATGGGGCCGGGCTACGGCGGCGTGGCGACCTCACGCCCTGGCTGGACGAGGCGGCGCTTGCGGGCTGTGCGGCGGCGAAGCGGAGCAGTCCCGGTGACGTTGTCAGGTCGGCAGACCCGGCCGAGCCGTGGCAGCGTGCCGGGCATGACGACCTCTCCCAAGCCTTACCGTGGCTTCCGCTTCCCGGCCGCGGTCGTCGAGCACTTCCTCTCGGCCCACAGCCACGTCCAGTTCCGCCGTTACTGCCTGACCGCCCACGAACACCGAACCGCCCGCGATGTAGCCTTCCATACCTGGCGCGAGGTGGTCGGCGCCGCCTCGGCCGCATGAAGACCTGGACAGACCTCGTGCTTGCGACACGACCCTTCCAACCAAACTGACAACGCCTCTATCCTCACTTGCAGTACACGGCATTCCCGTTGTACCTCCATTTTTAATAGCAGGTTTGCCGATGAATTGGATGCGTGATGCTGGACGGCGTCTCCCTTGATCAACTCAGGACGTTCATCGCCTCTGTTGATGAAGGCAGCTTTTCGGCCGCCGCCCGCAAGCTTCATCGGGCACAATCCATGGTCAGCGATTTGGTCAGCGGGCTCGAGGCGCAGATGGGCGTCCGGCTGTTCGATCGCTCGGCGCGCTATCCAAAGCTGACGCCGGCTGGCATCGCCCTGCTTGCCGATGCCCGGGGCATCGTCGCAGGTGTCGACTTCATGAAAGCGCGGGCAAAAGGGATGTCTTCGGGCCTTGAGCCTGAGCTTTCCCTGGTGGTGGACGTTCTCTTCCCGATAACGGCGATTGCCGACGCGGCAAACGAGTTTCGGAAACAGTTTCCGGGCACGCCGCTTCGGCTTTTCGTCGAGGCGCTTGGGGCAACCCATCAACGCGTTCTCGACGGAACCGCGAGCGTCGGAGTGGCGGCGTCTTTACCGAACGCCGCTTCGTCGCTCAGCAGCGAACGTTTAGCCGGGGTGGCGCTCGTCATGGTCGCCTCACGCAATCACCCGCTCGCATCATACAAGGGAACAATCCCGAGATCGGAACTGGCGAAGCATGTGCAACTCGTCCTCACTGACCGGTCCACCCTGTCGGACGGCGTCGAGTTCGCCGTGATGTCGTCCTCGGTCTGGCGCCTCGCCGACCTCTTCGCCAAGCACGCTTTTCTTCTCAACGGACTTGGCTGGGGCGGCATGCCGGTGCACGCCGTCGAACGCGACATCGATGAGGGCGGATTGATGGTGCTTTCCATTGAGGATGCCCTACCAAGCGGGATCATCATACCGATGTCCGCCATCTATCCGACATCTGCCCCGCCAGGTCCCGCCGGCCGCTGGTTCATCGAGCGCCTGAAACAGTGTACAAGAGAGGTGGCTGCGGCCGTCTAGACCGCCTCGCGTGGTTCGGAGGCCAAACCTCGGATGACGGCCGCCCCTGACCGACCAGCCTATCGGCATGGCCGATGGATCAAATCGGAATATACCAGCTATTCGCGGCGGCGCCGGCTTGGGACTTAAAGACGCGCGTTTCGCGCGCCCCGGAGGCCGTGGCCATGACGATCCTACATATTGATTCCAGCATTCTCGGCGGCTATTCCGTCAGCCGTTCGTTGTCCGCGGACATCGTGGCGCGGCAAAAGGCGCTCCATCCGGAGGCCGATGTGATCTACCGCGATCTGGTGGTGGACGCGGCCTTGCATCTGTCCGAGCGACATATGGCCGTCTTTCAGGGGGGAGCCGTCACCGATCCGCTGCTCGGCGCGGATCTTGCCGTCGGCGGCGCCTATATCGACGATCTCTTCGCGGCCGACATCATCGTTATCGGCGCACCGATGTACAATTTCTCGATCCCCTCGCAGCTCAAGAGCTGGATCGATCGGGTCGTCGTCGCCGGCCGGACCTTTCGCTATGATGCGAACGGAGCGGAGGGCCTATTGAAGGGCAAGAAGCTCTTCATCGCCTCCTCGCGGGGCGGCTTCTATACCGGCGACAGCCCGACCGCCTTCCTCGAGCATCACGAGACCTACCTCAAGGGCGTGCTTGGCTTCATTGGCCTGACCGATGTCACCGTCATTCGCGCCGAAGGCACCAACCTTGGTGAGGAGGCCAAGGCCACCGCGATCGGCAAGGCAAAAGCCGAGATCGCTGCGCTCGCCGCCTGAATGCCGCAAGGTTCGAACCAGATGAGCGTCAAGGAAATAGGTATCGACAGCTTCGCGGCCATCTTGCGCGATCCCAGAACCGGCATCGACATATCGCCGGCCAGACGGCTCGCCAACCTCCTGGAGGAGGCTGAAACCGCGGATCAAGTGGGGATCGATATATTCGGGGTCGGGGAGCATCACCGGCCGGAGTTCCTGGACTCGGCGCCGGCGATCATCCTGGCGGCGGCCGCGGCGCGCACGAACAACATCCGCCTCACAAGCGCCGTCACGGTCTTGAGCGCGGCTGATCCGGTGCGCGTCTTCCAGGACTTCGCAACCCTCGACCTGATCTCCAAGGGCCGGGCGGAGATGGTCGTGGGGCGCGGCTCGTTCGCTGAAGCCTTCCCCCTGTTCGGGCTCCAACGGGAAGACTATGATGCGCTGTTCGCCGAAAAGCTCGATCTGCTCCTCAAGCTGCGGGAGGCAACCCACGTCCACTGGTCCGGGCGCCATCGGCCGGCGCTGACCGGGCAGGGCGTCTATCCCCGCCCGCATCGGGCCGAACTTCCAATCTGGCTTGGTGTCGGCGGCACGCCGGCATCCTTCGCCCGCGCCGGCACCCTGGGCCTGCCGCTGATGATCGGCATCATCGGCGGCGAGTTTCGTCAATTTCGCCCGCTGGTCGATCTTTACCGGGCTGCCTGGAAGCGGGCGGGGCATCCACCGGGACGGGAAAAGGTCGGGGTGCATGCCTTCGGGTTCATCGCGGCAACAAGCCGGGAAGCCAGGGACGCCTTCTTCCCCGGATGGCAATATATTCTCGCCGAGGTCGGGCGCGATCGGGGCTGGTCGCCCCCGACGCGGGCTCAATTCGACACGCTCTGCGATCCAGAGGGCTCCTTCATGATCGGCGACCCGGCGACCGTCGCTGCCAAGGCGCTTGCGGCAAACGAGGTGTTCGGCGGCATCGCCCGCATCACCTTCCAGATGAGTTCGGCCGTCATGGAGCATGCGACCATGAAGCGCTCGATCCAGCTTCTCGGCACTGAAGTCGCTCCCATCGTTCGCCGAGCCAGCGCCGCCCCAGAGCCTGCCGCGGCCGCCAAACAGTGGTCCTCAAAGCAGGGGGCGATTTCAGGAGGGGATACCGGCCGTTAATAACCTGATCGGCAAAGCCCGCCATGTCCCCATCGGCGATGCGACACCCATCGTGTCCGTGGCTTCCGTAACGCTGACCGCACCGGACCGAGGGCTGGACTTCGAACCGAGAGTGACGGCTCCGGTCACCGGAACCGACCTGCCGATCATACTCCTGCCGCATGGCCATGGGCCGTCGCTCTATCCCCCCTTGAGGGGTGGCTATGTGCAGCCACTCGCCATCATCGGGAGTGGCCAAAAGCCTGGATTATCGGACGATGGAGCGACGGGTCTGCTCGCATTTCGCGGTGGGGGACGGCTCGCGCCAGCCTATCGCCAACAACCTCGATCCACCGCGAACGAACTCGATGGCGCGCGTTTCCAGGATCGGAGAGTGGCCGTGCTCGCAATCAAGCTGTTCGGCTCACCCGGCCAGCGTCGTTTCGAACCACCCTCCCAATGTAGACATCCACCTCGTCGCGCACCTGGCGAAGGGATCATGAGGAAGTCTGTGGTGCCCGCGACGGAGTAGGAGGCGGCGACATGGTTGGCTGGCGCCTCGACATTCGAGGCAACCGAAGGCTGCCGCTGAAGCGCTGTTGCGTGTGTGGATGGCCCCTTGGGTGCAAGAGGCCTGCTGCATGATCTGACGAGCGGTGCGATGGCGGTCATGTGTCCGGCCTTTGACGCGGCACGCTGACTGCTGGCCCAGATGGGTTCCGCGAACAAGCCCCAAACACGGATGCGGCATCGGGATGCCGCACGGGCAACGCGCGCGGTGTCGTCGGGCACGGGCGGGATCGGCTGCTGCGGGCGAAGCGACATGGCAGGTTTTCAAATGGAAAACCTGCCTAGCGCCCGTGCCCGCATCAGGCTGCTGAACCCGCCAACGATATCGGGTGGTTTGATGCAACGCTGCCATGAGGGCCGGATCCGGCTATCATTACGGTTGCAACTTCATCCTCAACTGGGTATGTCCTGGCGATTTGGAGTGCGTGGGATGTCGGGTGCCTCGATGGAGGTGACGTTGGAGCTGTGGGCGTCGTCATTGCGGGCGGTCAAGGGCCGCATCCGTCCCTTGTTCACGCAAGAGCGCGTGGCGCAGTCGGCGGGCCTATTCCTGGACGGCTTGCTAGGGACGGAGCGGCGCAAGACCGGCTGGATGCGGGCCGAGGCGGCGGGTGACCCTGGCCCGTGGCGCCAGCAGGCCATCCTGGGCCGCGGCCGGTGGGAGGCCGATGCCATGCGCGACGTGGTGCGCGACTATGCGTTGGAGACGCTGTCCGACCCGGATGCGGTGCTGGTGATCGATGGTTGAGCCGCAGAGCGGATCGACGGGTTTCTCAAGCAGGGCAAGTCGTCGTGCGGCGTGGGCCGGCACCACACGGGGTCTGCGGGCAAGATCACCAACTGCCAGATCGGGGTGTTCGCGTTCTACGTGTCCCGGCACGGCCACGGCTTCATCGACCGGGCGCTTTACCTGCCCAAGGCTTGGACGGACGACAAGGCGCGGCTTGCGGCGGCGCACGCGCCGGAGAAGGTCGGCTTTGCTACGAAGCCGCGCCTGGCGGTGCAGATGATTGAGCGTGCCATTGCAGCAGGGGTGCCGTTCGGCCCTCCAGTCGCATAGCGACTGGCTCCTTCGGAGACGGGTCGCCTGCGGCGATGGTGGCGGCCGACAGCGTCTATGGCGTGGGCGAGGTCGAGACGGCGCTGCGCCGGGCGAACAAAGGGTATGTGCTGGGGGTGAATGCCACGCACCAGTTCCACTCCTGGCGCGCCAAGCTGTCTGTGTCCGGCACGGCCGAGGAGATTGCGCGGGTCCTTGACGCCTCGGCTTGGCAGCGCCTGTCCGCAGGCAAGGGCACCAAGGGCGCGCCTCTACGATTGGGCCTACCTGGAACTGGCCGACCTCGACGCGGGCAAGTTCTACCCTGGCAGCGATGGCCTGTGGACCCGCGGCCTGCTGGTCCGGCGCAGCACCACGGACAACAAGCTTGCGTTCTTCGCCACCTGGTGTCCGGCCGGCACCGGCGCAGACAGGCTGGTCCAGGTCGAGGGCTGCCGCTGGGCCATCGAGGACAGCTTCGAGTGCGCCAAGACCGAGTTGGGCCTCGACCGCAACGAGACCCGGAGCTGGGCACGGCTGGCACCGGCACGTCAGCTTGGTCATGCTTGCCTTCGCCATGATGGCCAGCATCCGCCAGCATGCGAACCAGCCCGCCCCACAAAAAACACCGCCGCACCTACCCAGGACCCACAGGCGCCGGCCCTCGTCCGCTGGTCGGTCCAGGAACTCCGCCGCATCGCAACCCGTCTCGCCCAGCGACGCATCCACCCTGCATACGTCATCGCATGGTCGCTCTGGCAAAGAGCGCACCAAGCTAGCGCACAGCGCTCATACCTGAAACGAAAGAGACAACTGTAATGCTAGGGCGTGTCGTCATTTGGTGGACTCCCACATGGGTGAGGTCGTGGTTCGTAGGATGTCAGCCACGATGGGGTTGACTGATGCGGCATTACGGCCTTCGCGACGACCAGCGGGAGCGCATACGGGACCTTCTTCCTGGCCGGGAAGGCGATGTTGGCGTGACGGCCCGGGACAACCGCCTGTTCGTGGAGGCGGTGCTGTGTCGTTTCCGCGCTGGCCTGCCGTGGCGCGACCTGCCCGAGCGCTTTGGCGACGGGGTGGCGGTGCACCGCCGGTTCAGCCGCTGGGCCAAAAGATTAGTAGGCGGCGTCTGGCTCACGCTCGGTGGGATTTTGGCCACTTTCGATGATCAGGCTGCAAGCAGGAACCTGCGTTCGAGCAGGTCGAGGCTGGCCTGGCCATACATCTGGCGCTTGAGGGTCTTCAGCCGGTTGATCTGCCCCTCGACGGGTCCGTTGCTCCAGGCCAGCGTCAAGGCGGCGCACACGGCGTCATAGTCGTCGGCCAGGCGCTTGGCAAAGTTGCGCAGATGTCCGGCGGTGCTGTCTCGTGTTCGTCGCAGCCATGGGTCGAGGCAGCCAGGCGCACGGTCGCGGACCAGGCCGGTGAACTCCTCTGCAAGTGCCACCGCTTCGTCCAGTTCGGGGGCATGCCGGCGCACTCCGTCCAGCACTGCCTGATCGTCAGCGCTGCGCTTGTCCGCCCGGCGCAGCACCAACCAGGCTGCCGCGCGCGAGGTCAGCATGGGCCGGGGTGCCGCCGCCAGCACCGGGCGGGGCTGCTTCGGGAGGCGGGCCGCCACCACACCCTGGGCCGCGCGCAGGTGCTTGAGGTAGCGGGCAAGCGTGGCGTAGCTGCCCCGGTAGCCGTCCTCCTGCAGCGTGCGGAACAGCCGACGCCCGTGGCGGTGGCCGCTGTTCCATTACTCGACCACGGCGTGGTGCTATGGGTCGAGCAGGCTGTGTCCGGCGTCACAGCGGCTGCGGTGCTCGGGAACCGCCTCGCTACACAGGCATCCTCGGCAGCAGCCTTCGCGCCCGGACCCTGCCTGCCCAGAAGACCGAGGCCAAGGTCGCTTGCTCGGTGCTGAACCGGATGGCCCGCCTCGGCATGCCAGTGTCCCAGCGCGTCCGTTGAGGACCCCTTGGGCTGGGGCTCTACGTCCACGATCTCAATTGTGCACCAAAGCCGCGCCGAGGTGTCGCACCAGCCCACCCGCCGACGAGAGCGGCAGATACAGCGGTTCAAGTCAGCCCGCCACGCGCGACGCTTCCTCTCCGGCCACAGCCGCAGCCATACCCACTTCCAGCTCCGCCGCCATTGCCTGACCGCCGACCAGCACCGCGCCGCACGCGACCGCGCCTTGCGCACTTGGCGCGAGTTGGCCAGCTTTGCCGCTGCTGCATGAGGCCCTGATCAGCCGCAAGCCCTTGGCGCCTCGTCAACCATCAACCTGACAATGCTATCCCGAGGAGGGCAGGAGCGAGGGGCAGTCCTACTCCGCCCAGCTTCTCAATACCAATCGACCGATCCACGCACCACGCTAGCTCGACCGCGTGAGTAGTTTCCACATCTGGCGCAGACTTTCCTACCCTGTTATGCGAGTCTGTACCTAGAATGGAGGAAAGCATCATGAAGCTTACGATAGTCTCCGTTTCGCCTGTTCTTCTTGCAAGATTGGTAGTGCCTGCTTGCACCCTGCTTTGCCTCGGATTGGCGGGCTGTGCGGCGGAGCGCCCGCAAACAACGTTTACGAGGGGTCTCGATACCGGGATCACGGCCAGCGATGGCGGTGGCATGCGCGTGTTGGGCAACCAGCCAAATGCCACGGTCACCACTCGCGTCTCACCATCACAGCCACCATACTAAGAGCCTATAAAGCAGCGGCAGAACAGGCCCATAGCATGGGATTTCGGTCCATAGCATGGGGTTCCAGTGCAGGGCTGGATCTAGGGACAAAGTTTTGTCGGGGTAGGTAGCCATGGGGCTGGTTTGAGCTATGTCCGAACCTGGGTGACGACGGTTTGAGAGAGGCGGCGTATCGAGGCGGGTGAAGGCCTGCCTGAACTCCCGAAGGAGCCGATACGCCATGTCGAGCAGTAGCATCGTTGTTCCTCTCCG
>JAABUX010002588.1_pt1 | contig 25324 bp, 9 predicted proteins | sample 5561851 | NCBI WGS metagenome assembly JAABUX01 (sample SAMN10711883, study PRJNA513361) | rock metagenome | isolation source: Antarctica rocks | place: Antarctica: Victoria Land, Richard Nunatak red sandstone | collected 2016-01-03 | reverse complement strand
CACGTCCGTCGGGCCGACCTCGGCCTCCAGGCGAGCGACCGCCTCGACCAAGCTCGCGCCGTCGGTGACGTCGGCCCGCGCGATCGCGACGGGAATTCCCCTGGCCCGCAACTCGTCCCGCACCAATTCCAGGTTCGCGAGGTCGCGGTCGATCAGACCGAGCCGACACCCGGCGTCGGCCAGGGCGAGCGCCGTCCCCCGGCCGATCCCCCGGCCCGCGCCGGTGATGAGGACGGTGATGGGTGCCTTGAGGTGAGTCATGACGACGCCTCGGCCCGAGCGGCGACTGGTTCGGGGAGCGATTCGAGGAAGTCCTTGACCGCCGAGGTGAAGGCTGTGGGGTTCTCCTCGGGGGCGCGGTGCTGGGCGTGCGGGATCAGGACGTTCCGGCAGTCGGGTAGGTGATCGGCGAGGTGGCGCGCGGTCGCCAGGAAAGGGGATTCGTCGCCGTAGACGGTCAGGACGGGCTGGGTGACGGCGAGGATTTTCTCCTTGGTCAACCCGGCCTCGGCCTTCGAGTCGTCGCCGCAGGTGGTGTTCCCGAGGCGGAGCAACCGGCCCATCGCGGGGAGGCCGACCGACTGGCGGAGCTTGAGCAACCGCTCGTCGTCGAGGTGCATCACCTGGTCGAAGAACTTGCCGAGGTCGTACCAGTGCTCGCCCGACAGCTCGATCCCGGCGTCATCGGCCTCCTGGTGGAAGGCTTGCCAGTGGTTCCACCGGCTCAGGTCTTCGAGGTGGCGGAGGCCGGGGAAGTACGGGTCGGACAGGACCATCGCCTCGACCCGCTCGGGAGCCAGGACCGCCGCGTGGAGCGCGATCACCGCGCCGAAGCTGTGGCCGACCAGCCGGGCCGACTTGACCCCAAAGTGGTCCATCAGGGCGAACAGGTCGGCGGCGTGGTCAGCCGAGGTGTAGCCGCTCGGCGGGACGTCGGAGTAGCCGTGCCCCCGGAGGTCGAACGCGGTGACGCGGAAGCGTCGGGCCAGCTCGGTCATCGCCTGGCACAAGAACCAGATCGACAGGTCGCCGGTGACGCCGTGGATCAGGTAGACGTCGGGACCGACGCCACTTTGCTGGACGTGCAAGGTCAGGCCGTTGATCGCGACTTTGGGCATGGATTGGAAGCTCCTGGGGGGACGACCCGACCGGCGGTCAACGGAGGTGTTTGGCCAAGAAGTCGGCGAGTTCGCCGATCCGGATGTCGCGGTCGGCCCGCTGGCCAAGTTCGGCCATCATCTGGTCGAACGGGATCGGCTGGCCGTAGTGAGCTTGCAGTTCTTCGCCGAGAACGACGGCATCGATCGACGCCAATCCCAGGTCAGCGAAGAACGCGGTGTCGCGACCGATCGGCCCGGAGTATTCCCGCCCGCCGAAGTCCGCGAGCATCCGGGCCAGAGTCGCCAGGATCGTCGGTTCGTTGGTCATGGCCCCATCTCCTCCCCGGTCGTCCAGGCCCAAACGAAGTCGCCGCGCCGGACCGTGACGACCCGGACCGTCCGATCAGCGAGCCTGGGGCAAGCCTCGGCCAGCTCCCCCCGCAGTTGAACACCGAGAACCCGGACCTCGACCGCTCCCGGATCTGATGAGTCAACCGCCACGACCTCGGCCCCCGATGGCCCGGCGACGAACCCCAGCCCGGTGGCCTTGGCGACGGCCTCCTTGGCGCACCAGAATCGGGCGGTCCACTCACTATGATGTCTTTCCTGACCAGATCGGCTCTCAAGCAGGCTTCGCTCCAGTCCCGAGAACGCCACCGCCTCGAATCCAGCGGACCGCTCGACGATCGGCTCGACGTCGATTCCCACCGAGGCCCCCGGATCAGTCACCGCCAGCGCGACGGCGACGCCATCGACGTGGGCGATCGAGATCCGGGGCGTGACCTGGCCGGGATTGTTGCGGTCCAACAGATCCGGTCGACCGGAATGATCGTAAGTCACGATCAGGTCGGCGGGATATGACGACGCCAGCCCTCGGGCCAATTCGATCCTCCGGGCGGCCTCCTTGGCGGCGATCCGGCCCCAGAGGCGATGCGTCCGCCGGAGGTCGGGACCGGATTGGGCGAGGTAGTCGGCCCGCTCAACGGGTCCAAGCTGGACATGCTCCAGGACGTCACGCCAGACCGGCCGCCCCATGTCGCCCGGCGGTTCGAGCCAGACGGCGGCCCCCAACTCGGGGGCGATCCCCTCCAAGTCGAGCGGTTCCCCTAGGAGCGCCCGGTCGGGGTGGCGGAAGCCGTCGCGGTACGGGCCGGGCCAGTGGAACCGCCAGTCGTCCCAGCCTCGGATCGTCATCCAGACCGTGCCGTCGGGCCGGACCAGGTCGGCGGTCGCGCGGACCTGATGGCGATCCGCCAGCTCCACCGCGATCCGACACGAGATCAGGGTTCCGTCCTCCGGCTGGGGACCGAAGATTGTCAAAGCCTCCATCCGAAGCGGGAAGATCACGTCGCCGTCGTCCGCCAGTTCGTCCAGACCCCAGCCGCCGAGGAGGTGGGTGAAGTTGTCGAGGATGATCGGATCGGTCGCGAGGCGGTCGGCGGCGGCCGGATCGCGGAGGAGTGGACCCCGAGGCAAGACCCGCAGCGTTCCCTCGATCCCCCTGGCGGCGATTGGCCCGATGCTCGCGACCGCCTGGAGCGCCGGGCCGTGGAACAACCATTGCTCGCCGTAGATCGACCCGGCGGTGAACCGGCAAGGCCGGGTATCGGCGAGAGCGAATGGAGGGGCGACCGCCGGTTCCAGCGGTTCGGCGGCGAAGACAACATCGCCGTCAAACGCCGCGGGTTCGAGCGGTCCAGGCTCACCCGCGGTCCCCCGGTTGTGGATTGCCACGCGGATGATCCGTTCGGAGTTGGAGTCGCCCGGAGCGACCTCGGCGCGGAATTCCAAGGTGCTCGGGCCGTCTTCCTCGTAGCGAATCCACTTGTGCGCTCGGACGTTCCGCAACGCGATCAGCGTCCAACCCGCGGGCGCAAGCCTGGCCGCGCTTTGGGCCAGCATCTCGGCCATCACGCTGAACGGCAAGACCGGCAACCCGCGCCAGTCCGGGTGCCGCGCCGAGATCCGCCGCCCCCCCAGCGTATGGTGCGCGGCCACCGGGTCCCCGTCGGCATCAAGGCGGTAGAGCGACACCGCCGAATGCCCCGGGTCGATCGTCACCAGGTGGCCCGCCCACGGACCGTCCTGGCCGCACACCGGCGGCGGGAACCCATTCGCGACGTGGAACGCGATCTCGGATGAGTCCTCGCCGTTTGGGGTGAGGTCTTCTCCTTGATGACCATGGAGGAACGACGCGATCACCGCCTGCTGGGTCGCCAGGAAATCAGTCATCGTCCGCTGGAAGTCGAGCATGATCGCTGCGGACGCCTCGACACCATCCGCCGGCAAGTCAGGGTCAACAGGGAGTTCGGTGGTTTGACCTTGCAGGTTCAGCTCGCGGGGTCGGAGTACCGGACCCGTGGCACCCGAGTGGCCATTCGTCTCCCTTGGGTCCGCGGCATTCTTGGCCCCGAGGCGGGCAATCAGCTCGTCGGACAACCGCATCGTCGGGAAGCCCACGGCGAGCGTGGGGACACCCCGGCCCGGCTCGATCCGAGGCGGCGACAGATCCACCCGGGTGGGGCGGCGGCGAACGTAGAGGTGGCTCGGGTCGAGGTCCACCCCCTGGGCGAACAGCGATGCGACCAGGTGGTTGAGCTGGGTCAGGCCCGACCGGCGCGGGAGGTTGGCGGCGACCGCGAAGGCGGGGCGGCCTCGCAGGGTGTCCTCGACGAATCCCGCCAGGTTCCCCCGGGCGCCGACGTCGACGAACACCCGGATGCCGTCGGCGTGCATCGCCTCGATCGCGGGCCGAAAGGCGACGCTCCGGGTCCACTGGGCGACCGCCAGCCTGCGGATCAGCGCCGGGTCGTCGGGCAGCCGCCGCCCCTCGGCGCACGAATAGACCGGGATCTCGGGGGCTTGGAGCGGGATCGACCCGAAGAACTCGCGGATCGGCCCGACCGCCGGCCCGAAGCTCGGCGTGTGGTACGCCCGGGCGAACGGCAAGACCTCGCACGTCACCCCACGCTCGCGGAACCGGTCCACGATCCGGTCGACGCTCTCTGGATCGCCGGCCACGACCACTTGATGCGGGCAGTTGTCCATCGCCACCGCGACGGTCCCGACCAGCCCCGCCTCGGTGATCGCCGCTTCAACCTTGGCCCGGTCGGTGGCGACGGCGACCAAGCGGGCGGTCGGCAAATCCCCCGCCGTTTCAAGCCGACCGAACAGGGCGGCCAGCGAAGCCAGACCGTCCTCGAACGCCTCATCCACCGCCACGACCCCCGCCGCTCCGAGCGCGAGGAACTCGCCGCTGCTGTGGCCGAGCACCGCGTCGGGCCGCACCCCGAGGCGGGACAAAAGCTGGTACAAAGCCCACTGCGCCGACAGGACGACGTTGACGGCGACCTCGGCCGACCACAACCCATCATCAGCCGGGCCGAACAGCGATTCACTCGGCCAGGGGGCGTCGGGGTCGTCCGCCCTTGACCCCGACCGCCGGGCGATCCGGTCGGCGGTGTCGAGCATGCCCCGGACCTCGGGGAAGTGCGGGGCCAGGTCGCCGAGCATCCCCGGGTACTGCGACCCCTCGCCGGGGAACAGGAACGCCACCCGAGGGGGGGTGGGCTGGTCCCCCCGGTCCCAGAAGTATGCCCCGCGAGCGTCGCGGATCGATCGGCAGTCCGGGTCGCGGAGGCGCCGGACCACGTTGGGCAACCGTTCCAGCAACTCGCCGACCGACTTCGCCACCAGGCCGAGCCGGGCGCGGTGGGTCCGGTCGACCGCCGTGTTGAGCGTGTAGGCCAGGTCTTTCGGGCGGATTTCAGGGTGGTTGGCCAACTGGTCGAGCCAGGTCGCCGCCCGATCGGCGAGGTCGTGCCGGTCCGTGCCGCTCAGGCAAAACGCCTCGGTGTCCCAGGTGGTCAAGGCCCCGGGGGCATCGGCGGCGTCGGACGACGGGTGGGCGCTGAGGACGGCGTGGGCGTTGATCCCGGCGAAGCCGAAAGCGTTGACGCCGGCCAGCCTCGGGTGGTCGGTCGCCCCGTGGACCCAGGGGCGGGTCGTCGCGTTCAGCGTGACCGGGCTGTCCGGGCGGAGCAAGGTCGGGTGCGGGTTCGCGGCGGCATGGAGCGTCGGCGGGATGACCCGGTGGTGCAGCGCCAGTGCTGTTTTGATCAGACCCGCCATCCCGGCGGCGGGCATGGCGTGGCCGATCATCGATGACACCTCGCCGAGCGATCGCCTCCCCGGGCGAGTGGCCGGAAACGTGGCCCGGAGGCTGCGCAACTCGGCGCGGTCGGCGCGCGGGACCCCCAACCCGTGCCCTTCGATCAAGCCGACATGGGCCGGATTGACCCGGGCCGCCCGGTGGGCGCGACGGATCGCGCGGGCGTGCCCCCGGGCGCTGGGGGCGGCCAACCCGGCGCCTCGGCCGTCGGACGCGATCCCCACCCCTCGGACGGTGGCGTAGATCCGGTCGCCGGCCCGCTCGGCGTCGCGCAATCGCTTGAGGACGACCACGCCGACCCCTTCGCCCGAGACCAGCCCGTCGGCATCGGCGGCGAATGGTCGAGCCTGCCCCGACGCCGACAACGCCCCCAGGCGGTCGAACACCAGGGGGAAGTCGGCGTCGGCCTCCAGGTAGACCGCGCCGACCAGGGCGAGGTCGGCCCGCCCTTCCTTTAAGGATCGCGCGGCCAGGTCGAGCGCGACCAGGGCCGAAGCGCTGGCGGCGTCGACGACGTAGCTCGCGCCGAGCAGGTCCAGGCGGTCGCTCACCCGCCCAGCGGTGGCATTGGACAGTTGGCCGGGGATCGTCGCCGCTTCGAACGGGGGCAAGCTCGCCTGGAGGTCGGCCCGGACGGCGGCCCGTTGTTCGGCGGTCCAGTCGGGGTGGAGCGACCCGAGGATCGCCACGGTCTGCCCGAGAATCCGGCCGTGGCTCAGTCGGGTCAGGTTCCCCCGGTTGAAGTAGTTCCCCCGGGCGACGACGACCTCGACGCGACGGCCGTCACCCGGTCCCTCGGGCAGACCCGCGTCGAGCAAGGCGGCGCGGGCCGTATCGAGGACCAAGAACTGCTCGGGTTCGCCCCCTTCGACCGCGCGGGGCATGATCCCGTGCCGAGTCGGATCGAACGGGATCGGGTCGGCGAGGTAGCCGCCCCGGTAGCGCCGCGGGTTGGCGGGGTCGAAGACGGTGGTTGGGTCCCACCGATCCGGGGGGACTTCGCTGGTGGCGTCGACCCCGTTGAGGATGTTTTCCCAGAAGGCGACCAGGTCGCTCGCCCCGGGGAAGCGGCAGGCCATCCCGACGATCGCGATGTCGCCCCCGCGCCGACTCATCGAGCCGCTCCCGCGATCGGGGTGGAACGGACCACCTCGACCGGCGCATCGAGGTTGCCCAGGTCCCCGGCGGCGATGACCTCCACCTGCCCCTTCGCGCCCAACCGCAACTCGTCGAGGAGCATCCTTTGGCCGACGGCGGGCGGGATCATCCCCAGCCCCCGGGCACCGAGGTGCCCTTCGAGGTCGGACACCATCCCCACCCCCGACCACGGACCCCAGTTCATCGCCACCACCCGCCCCGGCCAGCGGCGGTCGAGCCACAGCGCGAGCTTGTTGAGCACTTCGTTGGCGGCGGCGTAATCCGACTGCCCCGCGTTGCCGAACCGCCCGGCGATCGACGAGAACAGGGCGGCGAACCGGAGGGAGTTTGGGTCCAGGAGCCGGGCCAGGTTCAAGGCCCCGTCGAGCTTGGTCCCGAGCACGGCGTCGAACGAGGCGACGGTCTTGTCGCGGATCAGCTTGTCCTGGATCACCCCGGCGCCGTGGATCAGGCCGGCGGGAGCGCCGAACCGCCCGCGCCACCCGTCGAGAACGGTCCCGAGACTCCCGGCATCGCGGACGTCGGCCCGGGCATACTCGACGGTCGAGCCGGCGGCGCGGATCGCGGCGAGGTTGGCCCGGATCTCGCGGGCCTGGCGGGTGGTTTGATACGCCCGTTCGAGGTCGGCGGGTGTGACCCCGGCACCCGCCCGCCGGAGCTGAGCCAGGAGCGCGACTTTGAGGTCGGCGGTCGCCTCGATCCCCGCTGTCGCCGGGTCTTCGATCGCGGGCGGCAGCGGGCTTCGGCCGATTAGGAGGAGCGTCGGCCGCCAGGCCCGGGCCAACTCCAGAGTGACCGCCGCCGTGATCCCCCGGGCGCCGCCGGTGACGAGCACCGGCTCACCTGGTTGCAGGGTTAACCGACTTGGCAAGGCGCGATCGAGCGGAGCGGGCGAGGCCGCGAGCCGGACCCGCTGACCCCGCCAATAGCCGACCTCGGCCCAGCCGTCGTCGATGAGCGTCTCGTCGGCCAGGCGATCGGCCATCGCCTGGATCTCGTCGAGAGGGTCGAGGTCGACCACCCGGGTCCGGACGCCGGGCCACTCGCGAGCTAATGTCTTCACCAACCCAGCCACGCCGCCGTGGCCGGGGAAGAAGTCGGCCGACGGTCCGGTCGAGCCGAACGATCCCCCCATCGCCGTCGCGGCGACCAAGGCCCCCCCACCACGCCGGGCCGCTCGCTCCAGGTCGAGGGCCGCCCCCTTGGCGAGCAGGAACAACCCATTGACCTCGGGGCCCAGCCGCGCGGCCCACCGGGCGGGGTCAAGCCCCGCGTCATCAACATGTCGGAGCGGGGCCGCGTGGACGATCGCCGCGAGTGGCCCGCGCGCCCGGGCGGCCTCCAGGAGCAGGTCGACCGACGATGGGGACCCGAGGTCAAACTGGCGCGGGCCGGCCAGGACGACCGGGTGCCCGTCCGCCGCGAACCGAGTCGCCAAGGCCCGACCAACCCCCCGGCCATCGTCGGTGACGACCACCACCCCCCCGGGCACGATTCCCCCGTCGGCGCGGAACGAAGCCAACGGGGCCGGGACCGCCTCGATCATCAGGCGACGGACCGATGGACCGGCCGGGTCGGGGTCGGCATCGGCATCGGCATCGGCTCCGGTGGTTGGTTCGGGGTGCGGTTCGCGGCGTTGCCCATTGCCGTTGGCCGACGGTTGCTGGGGGCTTGACTGTCGGCGAGCGATCTCATCAACCCGGTCGACGATCGCCCCCAGGGTCTTCGCCCGCGCCAGCGAGTCCATCGTCGAGGAGTCGGTCGAAGCGGCCAGCGCGGCGACTGAATCCCGCAAGCTTCCCAAAATCTCGACCCGCTTGATCGAGTCGATCCCCAGGTCGGCTTCGAGGTCCAGCTCCAGCCCGAGCATCTCGGCCGGGTAGCCGGTCCGGTCGCGGACGATCTCGATCAACCGACCCGCCACCGCGTCGCGCCCGATCGGCCCGGCCGCCACCGGGGCGGGAGCGGGTGCCAACGGCGCGGCGGTCGGCTTGGGCGTGGGAACGGGAGTCAGAACCGGCGCGGCGAGCGGGGCGGGGCGGGCGGTCAGTCGGTCGCTGATCGGGGTTGGCAGGAGGACCGGGGCCGAGACCGAGGCGGTCGGGATCGGGGCCGATGCACGGGGTGGAGCGAAGGGGCTTGCCCCCGACCGAGTGCCGAGGTAGGCGAGCATCGTGTCGCGCTGGACGTCGAGGAAGACCCGCATCGTTTCCTGGAACGAGGCGAGGACTCGCTCCTCGGGGGACCCGGCGGGGGCCGGAGTCGGAGCTGGTGGGCGGTCGGTCGGGTTGGGTGCGTTCATGACCTTGCCGTTGCTCGGGCTTCCGGGAGTGGGGGAGCCTTGACCATTGAGAGGAGGTTGATAACCATTCGCCGACGGCGGGACCAAGGCGGGGTCCGGTCGGCCGAGGTTAAGCTGTGCCGCGCTCTGGCCGAGCCGCTTCGGTTCGGGTTGGCCGAGCAGTCGCGACCGGCTTCCGTTGACCAGCCAGGTGGTCGGCGCCGGGGGCGGCGAGCCATCGCCCACCGGCAACTGGGCCAGATCGAGGAGGCGGTCGGAGCGTCCCACGCTCAAGCGGTCGAGCCGGACCGGGACGCCGGCCACCGCCAGGTGCGCCAGGGTCGTCAACAGGGTCGAGATACCCGGCTTGGTCCGGGAGTCGCACGCGACCGACAGGTGGGGCCGGTCGCCGAGGATCGAGCCGACCAACCCGGTCAGGACCGAGCCGGGACCGACTTCAACGAAGACCCGCGCGCCGTCGCGGTGCATGGCCTCCACGGTCGAGGCGAACCGGACGGGCCGGACCGCGTGCTCGCCGACTTGGTCGGCGATCGCGTCGACTTCGACCGGGTAAGGGCGGGCGTCGAGGTTCGAGTAGACGGGCCGATCCGGGCCGGCCTCGATCGCCAATCGGGCCGCCTGAGCGAGCGGACCCCGGACACCGGCGACGAGCGTGGTGTGGAACGCCCCGGCCACCGGCAGCGGTTTAACCCGAAAGCCGGCGGCTTGCAGGGCTTGCGTCGCCTCGGCCATCGCGGGGCGGGGGCCGGCGATCACGGTCTGGGTCGGGCCGTTCTCGTTGACCGCCGAGACGGCGCGGAACGAAGCCATGAGCGACTGAATTTGATCGATCCCGGCGGCGACAGCGGCCATCGCGCCCGGTTCGTCGCCAAGAGCACCGAGCATCAACCGCCCGCGCTCATGGGCGAGCCGGGCCAGCCCGGCGACCCCAACCGCCCCGGCGGCATGGAGGGCGACGAGTTCGCCGAAGCTGTGCCCAGCGAATAAGTCGGCTTCAATCCCCAACGAACCTAACAGTAGGAGCAGACCGACGCTCGCCGCTCCGAGCGCGGGCTGGGCCGCCGCCGTCGCGGCCAGTTCGGCCAAGGCTCGCGACTTACCGGCGGCATCGGTTGGGGGCGGTGGAAAGACGAGCGGACCAACGGGCGGTCGGCCATCGGCGGTCAGCGCGGCGTCAAAAGTCTCGAAGGCTTCCCGGACCTCGGGGAAGGCAATCGCCAGGTCGCCGAGCATCCCCGGAGCCTGCGACCCCTGCCCGGGGAACAGGAACGCGACGGGCGCGCCGGTGAACTCAGGGACCGCGCGGTAGAAGACGCCGCGAGGGTCGTCGAGTCGGGGTTGCCCCTGACGGATCGCGGAGCGAGCCTGCCCGAGCTTGTCCATCAGGTCATCGAGCGAACCGGCCACGATCGCCAGGGTCGGACCAGTGGTCGAGCGGGGCGGACTGGCGGCGTTCACGGCGCGAGCCAGGTCGCGAAGGGCGGGGCGGGCGCCGGCGGCGATCGACTCGACTAAGCTTTCCAGCCGACGACTGAGATCAGATCGGTCCGCGGCCCGCCAGAGGAACAGTTCCGCGGGCCAGTCGCGCCTCGAAGCAAGCGCGGGGCGAAGGTTGGCGTCGTACCCTTCGAGGACGGCATGGAAGTTGGTCCCGCCGAAGCCGAACGCGCTCACACCGGCCCGGCGAGGCCGACGAGCGTCGGCGTGGAGCCACGGTCGCGCCTCGGTGTTGACTCGGAACGGCCCGTCGTGCAGGTCCGCCTTGGGGTTCACCTCCTCGACCCCGAGGGTCGGCGGGAGAACCCGGTGGTGCAGGGCGAGCGAGGCGTTGATCAAGCCGGCCAGGCCCGCGGCGCACTTGGTGTGGCCGATCATCGACTTGACCGAGCCGATGGCGACTGATCCCGCCGCCACTCCTCGCTCCCGGAATACCCCCGCGATCGCGTTGACCTCGACCACATCCCCGACCGCCGTCCCGGTCCCGTGGGCTTCGACGTAACCAATCGTTGCCGGCTCGACTCCCGCCTTGGCGTAGGCTCGCTCAACGGCGCGGACCTGGCCGACGGGGCTGGGGGCGGTCAGGCCGCGCTCCCGGCCGTCGCTGGAGGCTCCGATCCCCTTGATGACCGAGTAGATCCGATCGCCGTCGCGCTCGGCGTCGGCCAAGCGCTTGAGGACGATCATCGCGACTCCTTCGCTGATCACGATCCCGTCGGCCGAGGCGTCGAACGGGCGGCACCGACCACGCGGGGAGAAGGCGTGCGTCTTGCTGAACGCCAGGTAGGTGAACGGGTTCTGGACCGTGTCGGCTCCCCCGAGCAGGACGACATCGGCCGAACCCGACTCCAGTTCGCGGACCGCCAAGGCCGCTGCCGCGAGCGATGACCCGCACGCGGCGTCCACCGTGTAGTTCGCCCCGCCGAGGTCGAACCGGTTGGCGACCCGCCCGGCGGCGACGTTGAGGAGGAACCCCGGGAACGAGTCCTCGGTCCACTCGGGCAGCAACCCCGCGCAGGCGTCGAGCGTGGCTTGACCCGACCCGGGATTGACCGCGTCGAGCATCGGCAGGTACGACCGAAAGGCATAACCCATCGCCAGTTGCGCGGCTCCACCCCCCATCCCGAGGACGACGGCGGTCCGTTCCTTGGCGAACGGACAATCGGCATACCCGGCGTCGGCAATCGCGCCGCGGGTGGCTTCGAGCAGCAGCAACTGGACCGGCTCGATCGACGGCAGACTCGCCGGCGGCATCCCGTACCGGAGCGGGTCGAACGGGACGTCGGGGACGAACCCGCCCCACTTCGAGACAACCTTGTCGGTGGCTTTCGGGTCGGCGTCGTAGTAGAGCCGCCAGTCCCATCGGTCGGCGGGGACCTCGGTCACGGCGTCATACTTTCGGAGGGTATTCTCCCAGAAGGTCCGGACGTCCCTCGCCCCCGGCATGATGGCCGACATCCCGACGATCGCGATGTCGGCGGGTTGAGGTTGAGGCCAGATCGCCTCAACCTGTTCGAGGGGTTGATTTTCGGCGATTGACTGGTGCAACTCGGCGATCGTCGTGACCTTGCTCCGGAGGGTGGCGACCTGGCCGAACATGTAGATCCCCCGGTCGAACTGGTCGCTGTGCGGCACGTCCACCAGCGGCGACCCGGCTCCGTCCGACCGATCGACCCCCTTGGTGGCGACCCGGAGGCGACCGGCGTTGAGTTGCTCCAGCGCGGCGCGGGCGGCTCCGGGGTTGGCTCCCGCCTCCCGGAGGCGCCGCCGCTCGGCGTCGAAGGTGGCGACGAATGGCGAGGGGCCGACCCGGACCTCGTGCCCCGGCCCGGTTTCGAGGAGGACCGTTCGCCCGCACCGGATCGCCTCGGCCTGGTAGCGGGGGACGATCGCGCCGGTGGCGACGGCCTCGGCGGTGAACAGGTAGGCCGTGCCGACCAGGACCCCCACCTTGACCCCGGCTTGGGCCGCCGGCGCGGCCATCGTCGCCACGAACCGGGCGCTCGGGGCGTCGTGGACGCCACCGGCGAAGACGAGGTGGAAGTCGCTCGCGGTCGCGCCGGCGAGCACCGCCCGGTCGACCACCGCCAAGGCTTGCTCCCAGAGGACGAAGCTCGACCGGGGGCCGACGTGCCCGCCGCACTCGCGGCCTTCGAGGACGAACCGCCGCGTGCCGTCACGGACGAACTGGTCGAGCAAGCCGGGGGATGGGACATGCAGGTAAGTCGTGATCCCCGCCTGTTCCAACTCGCGGGCCTGGTCGGGGCGACCACCGGCGATCAAGGCGAACGGGGCGCGCGCGGCCAGGACGGCGTCGACCTGCTCGCGCCGGAGTTCGGGCGAAACGAACCCCAGGAGGCCGACCCCCCAAGGCTTGCCGGCCAGCGTCGCGTTCGCCCGCCGCAGGAGGGATTCAACCTCAACCCCCCGGAGCATCGCCAGGGCCAAGAACGGCAAGGCGCCACCACCCGCCACCGCGTCGGCGAACTCAACCACGTCGCTGACCCGGGTCATCGGCCCTTGCAGGATCGGGTACGCGGTCCCGTGCGCCACCGCCAATGGCGAACCGGCCCCAAGTGGTCGGGTCGCGACCGTCGCTCGGGCGTGGTCGTCGATCGCCCGCTCCACGGCGCTGACGAGTTCGGCGACGCTGGGATAAGCCCGCGCTAGTTCCCCCGCCAGGGCTGAATCCTGACCGACCGGCCAGGCTTGCCCCGGTCCCCAGCCGATCTCGGTCCGGACGGCCGACTCCCACACGGCCCCACCCTGGTCGCTCGCCGTACGCAACCAACCCAAGAGCGGCGAACCCGGCGGAGCGTAGGCCCGGACCTGGGGACCATCGGTCGGGCCGAAGACGCGAGTTTCGCTCCCATCCCAGCGCTCGACCCGCGCGGAGTCGGCGGCGGATAACGTCCCGCGACTGAGCAGGACTGCGCCATCGAGGACAACTCCGGCCGCCCCGGCGGCGACGCAACCGGCAGCCACCCGGGGTCCGACTCCACCCCGGACCCAGACCGGCACGTTGGATTGCCCAACCACCGCCTGCATCAAGATGAAGGACGAGTCATCGCCGACGATTCCGCCCGCCTCATGCCCGGCGACGATCAAGGCGGTCGCCCCGCTCGCCTCGGCCCGGGTCGCGGCCCCGCGCGCGATCACCTCGGCCCAGGCGGCTCGACCGGAGCGGTGGATCAACCCGATCGCTGGGGCCAGATCCTCCCCCTCCCGGGTCGGAGCGACCGCGATGACGGTGGATGCGGTCGAGGGGATGCTGGCCAGCCATGACTCCGTCAGGGTCTGGGCGTCGACCCGGACGGCGAACGGCGAATCAAACCGCCGGGCAAGCTGCCGGAGGCTAGGCACGGCGGCGGTCAGTCCCGCCGGATCGAGCCAGGCCAGGTCGACCACTCCCAAGGCTCCCGCCCGGGTGGCCGCAACCACGGTCGATCGATCCCGGTCCGTCGCGTAGACCAGGGTCCGGGGGTGGCGTCTCATCGTTCGCGTCAACTCCTGGCGAAACTCCGACAATCCGAGCGAACGAGCGGCGACCTCGGCGGACCAACCATGTTTCGATCGAGGGTCGGACGCCGAACTCGGCACCGCCTCAATCCACAAGAGAAAACGAACCCACCACTTCAACATAGCACGCGACGCCCGTAGCTTGTACGGGTCTGGCAAGCTAGGAGGGGCCTCTCCTTTGATTTACGACCAACGGGGGAGAATGTTCGCGGCGGTCAGTCGATCGACCAGGAGGCTGATTTGAGAGTCAAGATCGTCATTTCTTGGGCCGCCGCTTCTGGATCTCTCGGCGGAGTTGGCGGACCTGATCCTGGCAGATCACGCTGAATTTCGACCGGAGGATCGGGTTCCCGTCGAACCAAGGGTGCGGCTCGACGAACGCGAAGTGGGCCTCGACAAACAACGTCCCCGGCGCAACGCTGAGCTTGGTAATCTTGACGTAACTCCCGCCCCCATCATAAACTTGCGGCGATTCCGTCGTCTCGGTCGCCCCGGTCCGGGTGATGGTCGACCAACGGTTCGGCCAGGTGGGGTCGGCGTCGAAGGTCCGGCTGGTGAGGGCGGCCACAGTCAGCGAGTCGGCTGTCCTCGTGGCGACGACCCGGTCGGTCGACCCGACGGCGATCCGGTCCAAGAGTCGGCCGGTCGCGTGGTTGTACCACTCGTCGCGCCCGGGAGCTTCCGGGAGCCGGTCGAGCTTGCGGTCACGCAAGTCGTTGGCGGCCAACAACTTGGTCGTGAACCGCATGTTGCCGGCCTCGACGCTGGATTCGTCGGTCTTGCCCAAAACCTGCTTCAAGTCGACCTCGTCGAGCTCGCCGTGCACGACGAACCAGAGGTCGGCGCTCCGGATCGTGGCGTCGCCGGCCTGGGTATCGCGGGTCTTCAAGACGAACGGGGCCGTGACCGAATCCCGGACGAAGTTCGCCACGCCTCGGTCGTCGCCGACCAGGTCGCGAAGGACCCCCCGCCCAGCATCGGCGTTCTGGCCATCGGCAAGCGATGGCTGAGGCAACCGGACCGCGACACCTTGACCCTGCACTCCACGCTCGGTCAAGGTGTCCAGGACCGGGTTCGCGGTCGGCCCGACCTGCGCGGTCAGGACCCAGGAGAGGCAGAGAGTGGTCAAGACCATCATTGCGCGGATCTTTCCGAAAGTCGGGGTTGTCGGGCCAAGTTTTCGGGCGACGGAACCGATGAGAGGGCTGTGGTCCCGCCCTTGACCGAGCGGGGGTCAAGGCGAGTCCGATCCGAAACCGCGCAGGCCAGGCGACCGGGAGGCATGGCCCTTGATCAGCCGATTGCAACGCAAGCGCCGCGCCGTCGCGGTCGGGACCTGGGTCCTGGCTCTGGGAATCGCGGCGACGGGCTGCCACGGGATTCCCATCGCGGGCCGGTTCAAGGTGGATGCCGACGCCCGGGCTAAACTCGATGGTGACGTCCGGGTCGCCGCCGACGCCGTGGTCAAAGGGTCGGTCGAGGTCAAGATCCCGACCACCTTCGACCCCGGGCCGATGGTGGCGACGGTGGTCCGACCCGCGCACTCGGGGGCGGGATCGGCTCGGGTTGGCCTGATCGACGTCGACGGCCTGCTCCTGAACCAGAACCTCACCGGGTTGTACTCATCGGGCGAGAACCCGGTCGGCGTCTTCCGCGAAAAGCTCGAAGCGGCCGGGCGCGATCCGAGCGTTCGGGCGGTCGTCCTTCGGATCAACAGCCCGGGGGGCGGGGTGGCCGCGACCGACATCATGGCCAACGAACTCGACCGGTTCCGCGCGGAGTCGGGCAAGCCGGTGGTGGCCTGCTTGATGGACGTGGCGACGGCGGGGGCTTATTATCTGGCCGTGGGGAGCGACCTGGTCGTCGCGCTCCCGACCGGCCTGACCGGTTCCATCGGCGCGATCATCAACCACTACAACCTCCAGGATGCCATGAGCCAGCTCAACCTGGTGGCCGACCCGATCAAAGCCGGTCCGAGGGTCGACCTCGGCTCGGTGACCAGACCGCTCGACGACGAATCCCGCCGCGTCCTCCAGGAGATGGCCGACGGCTACCGCGACCGGTTCCGTGACCGGATCGCCCAGCATCGCCCGCGGCTGACCCCGACCGACTTCGAGGCCGTCGCCGATGGGCGGATCGTGGCGACCCCCAAGGCCCTCGCCTTGCACCTGGTCGACGAACTCGGCTACGTCCACGAGGCGATCGCCGCCGCCGAACGATTGGCGGGTCTGACCGGCTCCGAGGTGGTCGTCTTCGCCCGGAGCGGCGTCGGGGCGCACTCCCTCTACGCGATCACGCCGAACACGCCGATCCAGGGGGACATCGTCCCGTTCAGCTATCCGGGACTCGACCGGAGTCGGACGCCGACCTTCCTCTACTTGTGGCAACCCGACCCGACCATCTTCCGGCAAGCGGGGCGCTGAGGCGTGGGCCTACCGGAAGTCCGCCCACCATCGGACCTCGACCCCACCCCCGCCGACTGGCCCGTCCTGGTCACCGGGGCGTCGGGCTTCGTCGGCGGTCACGTCGCCCGCGAACTGGCGCGAGCCGGCCACCAGGTCCGAGGTCTGACCCGATCCGCCCCGCGCGTCGAGCCGGGCGACCCCCCGATCGAGTGGGTTCACGGCGACTTGCGAAACCCCGCCGACCGCCGGCTTGCCCTCCGAGGCGTCCGGGGGGTGATCCACGCGGCCAGTTGGGTCCGATTGGGAGCTGACCCTCGGGGTGAAGCGACAAGCGTCAATGTCGAGGCGACCCGGGGACTGCTCGCCGACTGCGTGGCCGGCGGCGTGGAGCGACTCATCTACACCTCGACGCTCCATACGCTCGCGGCCGGATCGGCGGAAGCTCCCGCCGACGAGGAGACGCCCTGGAACCTCGACCGGGTCAACTCCACTTACGCCCAAACCAAGCGCGCGGCCGAGGCGATGGTCCGGGATGGTGTCGGCGGGCGACTCGAAACTATTGCCCTTTGCCCGGGGATGGTGATCGGCGCGCGGGACCGGAAGCCGACATCGACCCGCCTGTTGATCGCCCTGGCCCGGTCGCCGGTCGCGATGTTACCTTCCGGGGGCATCCCGATCATCGACGCCCGGGTCGCGGCGCTCGCTCACCGCCGGGCACTCGCCGCGGGCGAACCAGGCCGACGCTATGCGCTGGCGGGACCTTACCTGAGCTTTCGCGACCTGGCGAATCTGGTCAAGCGAGCCACGGGCCGCCCCTTCTGGACGATCCCGATCCCCAACGCTTGCGAGCGGCCGATGGTCTGGTGCGCGGGGTGGTTCGACTACCTGGCGGGGGGAAGGTGGCTTGAAGTCTCGGCGGCGACGGTCGCGGGGGGATTCCTGCAACTCCACGTCAGCGGCGCCCGGGCCAACCGGGCGTTTGGCCTAATTCACCCGTCGGCGGCCGAGTCGATCGAGATCGCCTTGTGTGACGCCTCCAGGGTGAGGCTTGGTCGGGAACTAGCCAACCGCGAACCCGCTCCGGAAGACATCGCGCCGAACCCGATCGCTCCTCGGGTCAAAGCGCTTTGAGGTAAGCGATCAAGTCGTCGAGGTCGGTGGGGGACAGCGGCTCGCCACCGACGAGGCTTTCGGGTCCGTGCGGGCCGGTCAGGGTGTCGCGGAGGGTCGGCGAGCGACCGTCATGGAGGTAGGGGTCTTTGTCGTAGACGCCGCGGAGCGACGGGGGGTTGTGCGCGCGGTAAACGTCGCGGCGTTCGAGGAGGCCGACATCGTGGAGTTTGCCGTCGGTGAACTCGGGACCGGTGTGGCAAGTGGCGCAGCCGTTCTTGCTCGCCTGGAAGACCACCTGGCCGCGCCGGGCGGCGGCGGACAGCGCGCCGCCGGCCTCGCGGTAGGGGTTCCGCGGGAAGTCGAGGGTGTCGAGGTAGGCGGCCAGGGCGGCGACCTCGCCCGAGGTGGGCTTGGGACCTTGCATGCTCTTGGTGAACGACTCGATGATCGCGTCGTCGATGCTGGTCTGCCAGCCATGCCAGGTCCAGGGGGCGGTCAGGGCGACCCGGCGGAGGGTGGGGACCTTTTTCCGGCTCGTGAGGTGGTTCGCCGACAGGTCTTGCCAGCCGTCGTTCCGGGTGTCGAAGTTAAGCCCGTTGGTGTGGCCGTCGGAATGGCAGGTGTTGCAGCTATACCAATGGTTGGCCGAGCGGTTGGCATCGTGGAACAACGCCTCGCCGCGCCGGGCGAGCGACGGCTCGGTCGGGCCGCCAAGGTCGATCGCGCCGGCTTGTCGCCCGGTGATCGTATCGACGATTTCAATCGCGTTGTTCAGGTAGTTGGCCACATAAAGGGTCGTGCCGTCGGGGGCGAATGCCAGTTCGGTGGGGCGACCGCCGAGCTTGACCCGGCGGAACCGCGCCTTGTCCTTGAGCAGTTCGGCGGCGATCACGTCGCGGCCGACACCCCCCTTCCACGGGAGTTCCTTTTTGCCTTGGTCGAAGAGCATGACCTCGTGCGTCCCGCCGCAGGCGACGGCCAGGAGCGATCCCCCTCGGCCGACGGCCATCCCGTGGGCGTCGCCCGCGGCATCCCCCAAGGGGTCGAGCGAAAGCCCTTCGGCGGGTCCAGACCCATCGAGCGGAACCCGGACGATCCGCTCGCCCAGGACCCAGCCGAGGTCGATGTTGTTCAGGGTGGTGGCCATCCCCCGGTTGAGCATCGCCGCGACATAAGCGTATTGGCCATCGGGACTCACGGCGACCTGGCGGAGGTTGTCTTCCATGATGGGGAGGTTGGCGCTGACCTCGAACCGGGCCAGGTCGACGACCGAGACCGACTTTGACCGGCTGTTGCCGACCACCAGCTTCGACCGGTCGGGCGTCAGGGCCAACCCCCGAGGCTCGCGGCCGACGGTGAGCCGACCAGTGACTCTACGGGTGGCGAGGTCGACTCGGACCACCTCGTTGCTCGCGCCGACGGCGACATAGCCGGTCGCCCCGTCTTCGGAAATCGCGACCCCGCGCGGTTCAGGACCGACCTCCACCCGCCCCTCGATCGTGAGCCGGTCGTCGGTCAGGTTGAGGATCGCCACGTCGGAGCCGAACCAGTGCGCCACCACCCCTCGACGGCCATCGGGGGTGATCGCCACGCCGCTCGGGCGGTCGCCGGTGGGGACTTCGCGGAGGACCCGCCGGGCCACGGGGTCGACCAACGACACCGTCCCGGCGGTCTGGTTGGCAACCAGGAGCCGCGAACCATCCACCGCCACCGCTAGGGCGATCGGCGACCGGTCCGCCTCGGCGGCCCCCGCCCCGACACAAATCCCGCCCAGACCAATCCAGCCACACACGAGACCAACGATGTTTGGCGAACCCGAACGATGGAACATGAGAAAACTCGGCTCCAGATCAGTCCAGCGGGCGAGGCGGGGAAGAGCAGGCTCAAAGGCGGGCGGCTGGACGCGGGTTGAACGGCGGACCAACTCAGCCGATCGATCGTATGTCATCCACAAACCCATCGGCAAGTCGATGGTGGAAATCAGCGTCGTTCCTCGCCATTTTGCCCCCCTCGACCTGGGTCGCTTCCAGGTGTCGAAGCGCGCCAAGAATCTTGAGCAACCTTGACTTGCTTGTCAGAATGATCGAAGAGTCGAGTTAGATCGACCAGAGGACGCAGTTTGCCCATTTTTCCAAAGAAGGCTTGTTTCCATGCTAACCGACTGGCATCATGGATTGAACCTAGACGCAAGTCCCGGACTGGCATGGACTCGCGTCGCGCCCTCGCGAGACTTGATTGGCACGGAAAGCGCATGGGGGGCTGACCAAGACGGGACAACAGATTGACAATCCTCATAATTCGGGTAAGCTGGATCAGGGCTGAGGGACAGAGAAGATGTAACGTCTGCCAAGCCCGACCCGGAATCGCTCCTCAAATTTCAGGGATCTCCGAGCGGCTCGCAGGCCATCCGATCGGCGATGGTCCTCGAACAAACTTGATCCGCTGACCAGAGATTTCTCGGATGTGCGGGAACCGACCGGGTCGTTCAGCGTCGGGCCTTGGTCCCTGCTCTTTGGTGGCTCCCCCCGCGGGCGATTCCTTCCTTCCACCTCAGGTATCTAGCGCCCCGAGGCGTTGCCGGGTGACCAATCCAGGTGCCCGGGAAACTGGTACGGGTAACCATATGGCCAACGCACAAACAAGTTCTCCCGCCGCCGAGCCTCTTTTCAAAGTTGTCATCAACGCCGAGGGGCAGTACTCGATCTGGCCGTCGGACCGCGAACTTCCGCCGGGGTGGTTGGAGGCGGGACACTCGGGGCCGAAAGAAGGATGCTTGGCATTCGTGGACCAAGTCTGGACGGACATGAGGCCAATAAGTCTTCGGGAAGCGATGGCTGGAACACGCTGACATCACCATGTGGCTTTGGCTGCGTCGCGCTGGTCCCAGAACCCCCGAGGCATTACGCCAATTCTTATGAGTTTCGCACCTATTGACCTCCCCGCCGACTTATCGAGCTTCGTCGCGTTGCTCAAAGCCCGAGCCGACCTCCAGGCGTCCGGCCTCGTTGGAGGCTTCGCCTTTCTCGGCGACGATCTCACCGCGTCGCCAAGCGACGCCGACACTGGCACCGATGGCCGGTCCGTTCGCTGGGATTACGCCGACCTGGATCGGAAGGCGCGCGCGATCGCCGCCGCTTTGCAAGCCGACCGGCTCGTCGGCGAGCGGGCGCTGTTGCTCTACCCTCCTGGTCTCGATTTTCTGGCGGCCTTCTTCGGCTGCCTGTACGCGGGGGTCGTCGCCGTTCCCGCTTATCTCCCTCGGTCCGATCGGGCCTTGCCCCGGCTCAGGCGGATCGTGGCGGACTCGACCCCGCGCGCTGTGCTGACCACCGAATCGCAGATCGCCGACGCCTCGCGCTGGTTCGCCGCCATCCCCGAACTCGGCGGCGCGGCGCGGTTGGCAACCGACACAATCGCCGACCATCGGGCCGACGATTGGCGGGAACCGACGCTTGGCCTCGACTCGGTCGCCTTCCTCCAATACACCTCGGGCTCAACGTCGGCCGCCAAGGGGGTCATCGTCACCCACGGCAACCTGTTGAGCAACTCCGCCACGATCCAGCGCAGTTTCGGGTCGAACCGGGCGACTCGAGGGGTGTCCTGGTTGCCGCTCCACCACGACATGGGCTTGATCGGCGGCGCGCTGCAGACCCTCTACTGCGGCGGGTCAACCACCTTGTTCTCGCCGGTCGCCTTCCTTCAGCGCCCCGTTCGCTGGCTCGAACTGATCAGCCGGACCGGGGCCTCGATCAGCGGCGGACCGAACTTCGCCTACGACCTCTGCGCCCGGCGGGTGACCGCCGAGCAAAAGCAGGGGCTTGACCTCAGCCGGTGGACCGTCGCCTTCAACGGAGCCGAGCCGATCCGGGCCGAGACCATCGACCGGTTCGTCGCGGCGTTCGCGCCGTGCGGGTTCCGCCGCGTCGCGTTCTTGCCCTGCTACGGCCTGGCCGAAGCGACCTTGATCGTCAGCGGCGGCCCACCAAACCTGCCTCCCGTCGTCGCTTCCCTCGACCCGATCGCCTTCGACCAGGGAGAGATTGTATCGGCGTCTCCAGCGGTGGCCGGAACCGCCCGGCTCGCGGTGGGATCGGGTCAGGTCGCGCGGGATCACCAAGTTGTGATCGTTGACCCCGAGCGGCTGACGCCGCGGCCCGACCACCAGGTCGGTGAGGTTTGGGTCGCCGGCCCGAGCGTCGCTCGCGGGTACTGGAATCAGCCCGCGGCGACCGCCGCCACCTTCGAGGCCCGCTTGGCCGACGACACCGCCGCCTCGACTCGCTTTCTCCGGACCGGCGACCTCGGTTTCGTCCGCGATGGTGAGCTGTTCGTCACCGGTCGGCTCAAGGACCTAATCATCGTCCGGGGGCGGAACATCTACCCGCAGGACGTCGAGTGGGCCGTGGGCCACGCCCACTCATCGGTCGCCGCCGACGCCTGGGCGGCGTTCGCCGTTGAGGTCGACGGCGAGGAACGCCTGGTCGTGGTTGGCGAGGTGGACCGCCGGACCAAGGCGTTCGACGAGGTCATGGTGGCCATCCGGGCCGCCGTCGCCGCCGAGTTCGACCTCGACCTCCACGCGATCACCTTGCTCAAGCCGATGACGCTCCCCCGGACATCGAGCGGCAAAGTCCGGCGCCGCGAGATCCGGAGCCAGTTCCTCGACGGTTCGCTGGCCGGGGTGGTCTCGGCTTGGGTGGCCTCGGCACTCCCCCCGGCACAATCGTCGTCGCCGACTGCCGAACCGGCTTTGGCGCTCGAACCGATCCCCATCCGGCCCTCGGCTCCGGTGATCGCCGCCTGGCTGGTGGCGAAGCTGGCCGGCTCGCTCGTGGTCCCCGTCGCCGAGCTTGATCCGACCCGCCCGTTCGCCTCGTTCGGCCTGGGTTCGCTCCGCGCCGTCGGCTTGGCCGGCGAGTTGGAAGAATGGCTCGGCCGCTCGCTCTCGCCGACCTTGCTTTATGAGTATCCGACCATCCAGGAGTTGTCGCGCCATCTCGCCGCCGAGGGCGCGATCGACCCCCTCGTGGCCGTAGCCGCGCGGGCGACCGCGCCCGACGACCGCGGCAACGACGACCGAGTGGCCATCATCGGGGTCGGGTGCCGGTTCCCCGGCGCGTCGGGTCCCGAGGCGTTCTGGCGGACCTTGACCGAGGGGACCGACGCGGTTGGCCCGGTGCCCTCCGCGCGTCGCGGGGACTTCGCGGCCGACGAGTCGACCCGCGCCGGGTTCCTCGATCGGGTCGACCAGTTCGACGCCGAATTCTTCGGGATCGCCCCGCGCGAGGCGGTCTGGATCGACCCGCAGCAGCGGTTACTCCTCGAAGTGGCCTGGGAAGCCCTGGAAGATGGTGGTCAGGTCCCCGATCGGCTGGCGGGTGACTCGGTCGGCGTCTTCGTGGGGATTTCCACCGATGACTACGCCCGACTCCACCGGCAAGGGGGCCGGGAGGACGCCTACGCCCTGACCGGTAACGCGGCGAGCATCGCGGCGAACCGGGTCTCGTACTCCTTCGACTTCCGCGGGCCGAGCCTGGCGGTCGACACCGCTTGCTCGTCGTCGCTGGTGGCGATCCAGCTCGCGTGCCGGAGCCTGCTGGCCGGCGAGTCGAGCCTGGCCATCGCGGGTGGGGTCAACCTGATCCTCGCCCCCGAGTTGCTGGCGGACTTCGCGTCGGCCGGGTTCCTCAGCCCCGACGCCCGGTGCAAGACGTTCGACGCCGCCGCCGACGGCTATGTCCGGGGGGAAGGGGCGGGGCTGGTCGTCCTGAAGCCGCTCGCCCGCGCGCTGGCCGACGGCGACCCGATCCGCGCCGTGATCCGGGGAGGGGCGATCAATCAGGATGGCCGGAGCAACGGCCTGACCGCTCCGAGCCGCGCCGCGCAGGAAGCTGTCCTCCGCGCCGCGTACCGGGCCGGCGGGGTCGAGCCGGGGCAGGTCGATTATGTCGAGGCCCACGGGACGGGAACGCTCCTGGGCGACCCGATTGAGGCCCGGGCCTTGGGGACGGTCCTGGCCGAGGGGCGACCGAGCGGCTCGCGGTGCTGGGTTGGGTCGGCCAAGACCAACATCGGCCACCTCGAAGCGGCGGCGGGGATCGCTGGGACGATCAAGGCGGCTCTCGCCCTCGAACGGGGGATGATCCCGCCCAGCTTGCACTTCCACCAGGCGAACCCGCACATCCCGTTTGCTGAATTGCCGATCGCCGTCGCGGCGCAACTAATCCCCTGGCCGCGCGCGGATCACCCGCGCCTGGCGGGGGTCAGCTCGTTCGGGTTTGGCGGGACTAACGCCCACCTCGTCCTCGAAGCCGCCGGGCCGGTGGCCGAGCCGGTCGAAGGGCCGAGCACTCCGCTCCGCTCAACCTACCTCCTGCCTATTTCAGCCAAGACGCCCCAGGCGCTGGCGGAATCGGCCCGAGCGATCCGCGACCGGCTGGCGTCGGGGGACCTCGACCTGGCCGACGCGGCGTTTTCGAGCGGGACCCGGCGGTCGCACCTCGACCATCGGCTCGCGGTGGTGGCGGGATCGGTGGCCGAAGCGGTCGCCGCGCTCGACGCGGCGGGTCGGGGGGAAAGCCTGGTGGGGCTGGCGACGGGTCGGGTCGCGCCGGGGTCTCAGCCCCGGGTCGTGTTCGTGTTCTCGGGGCAGGGGAGCCAGTGGTTGGGGATGGCCCGCGACCTCCTGGTGAGCGAACCGGCGTTCCGGGCCGCGGTGGAAGGGGTCGACCGGATCGTGGTCGCGCTTGGGGGCTGGTCGGTCCTCTCGGCCTTGGCGATCGAAGAGGAGGATGTCCGCCTCCTTGAACCGGAGATCGCCCAGCCGATCCAGTTCGCGGTCCAGATCGGCCTGGCGGCGGTCTGGCGGTCGTGGGGCGTCGAACCTGCCGCCGTGGTTGGGCATAGCCTTGGGGAAGTGGCCGCCGCGCATGTGGCGGGAGTGCTCTCGGTCGGCGACGCGGTGCGCCTGATCATCCTCCGGGGGCGGTTGACCCAGCGGGCCATCGGCCTGGGGCGGACGGTGGCGGTGGGCCTGTCGGCCGCCGACGCCGCCGAGGTCGCCGCCGCGTCCGAGGGGCGGCTCAGCGTCGCGGCGATCAACGGACCCACCTCGACCACCATGTCGGGCGACCCCGACTCGATCCTGGAGCAGGTCGACGACTGGACGGCCGAAGGGACGTTCGCTCGCCTCCTGAACGTCGATGTGGCCTTCCACGGTCCGCAGATGGAACCCCTCGCCGCCGAGTTGACCGAAGCCCTGGCCGGCATCCGGCCCAAGGCGAACACCATCCCGCTCGTCTCCACCGTGTCGGGGACGTGGGTGGATGGCCGGTCGCTCGACGCGGCCTACTGGGGGCGAAACCTCCGCGACACCGTCCAGTTCGCCACCGCGACCCAGACCCTGCTCGCCGACGGGTTCAACACGTTCCTCGAAGTCGGCCCGCACCCGTCGCTCGTCGCCGCGATCGTGGCGTCGGCCCGCGTCGCCGGGCACGATGATCCGCTCGCGCTGGGTTCGCTCCGGCGCGGCAATCACGGCTCGGGCGACCTGCTCCAGTCCCTCGCGACTTTGTATACCCGAGGCGTGCCGGTCCACTGGTCCGCCGTCACCCCGACCGGCCGGTTCGTCCGCCTTCCAAGCTACCCCTGGCAGCGCGAGCGGTTCTGGGCTCCCGCCGCCCCCGCGCTCCCGGCACCGATCTCGCGGAATGGCCACGGGTCGAACGGGCAACTCCCGGTCGCTCCCGCCGACCCGATTGGGGACCTCGTTTATGAGGTGGCCTGGCATCCCCTGGTGGAATCGGCCCGGCGGTCGGTGGTCCACCCGGGCCGATGGGTGATCTGCGCGGATCGGGGTGGGGTCGCCCGCCAGTTCCAGCGGGCGGTCGAAGCTCGGGGTGGAACCTGCGTGTTGCTGGTCCGCGAGGCGTCGGCGGCTCGCCTCGATGGCGACCAAGTCGTGGCCGGGTCCGACGCCGCGAGCCTCCGGGTGGTCCTCGACGACCTGGTGACTCGGTCCGATGAACCCATCACCGGGATCGTCTCGTTCTGGAGCCTG
>JAABUX010002586.1_pt1 | contig 25370 bp, 14 predicted proteins | sample 5561851 | NCBI WGS metagenome assembly JAABUX01 (sample SAMN10711883, study PRJNA513361) | rock metagenome | isolation source: Antarctica rocks | place: Antarctica: Victoria Land, Richard Nunatak red sandstone | collected 2016-01-03 | reverse complement strand
CCGCCGCCCATCAGGCGCACGGTGATGAAGTCGCCCATGACCAGGGTGACCACGAACGTGGTGCCGATGGCGAGGCCCGGCGTGCACAGCGGCACGACGACGTTCCAGGCGATCTGCGCCGCGTTGGCTCCGGCGTCGCGCGCCGCCTCGATCAGCCGCCGGTCGATCCGCACCATGGAGTTGAAGATGGGCACCACCATGAACAGCGAGTACAGGTGCACGAAGGCGAGCACGATCGCGAAGTCGGAGAACAGCAACTGCTCCAGCGGCCGGTCGATCAGCCCGGCGCCGAGCAGCGCGCCGTTCACCAGCCCGTTGCGGCCCAGGAACGGCACCCATGAGATCATCCGGATGATGTTGCTGGTCAGGAACGGCACCGTGCACACCAGGAACAGCGCCGTCTGCAGCGCGGCGGAGCGGACGTGGAAGGCGAGGAACCACGCGACCCCGAACCCGAGCGGCAAGGTGACGGCCCAGACCAGCGCCGCGTATTTCAGGGTGTTCGCGTAGGTGCGCCAGGTGACGGCGGACCCGAGCACGTCGCGGTAGTTCTCCAGGGTGAAGTCGGGGATGACGCGGACGCTGTCGTAGTTCCAGAAGCTGACGACGACGATGGCGAGCAGGGGAACCAGGAGAAAGGCGACCAGGACCGCGGCAAGCGGCAATGCCTGGAGGTAGGGGCGCATCAGCGTCCTGCCCGCGGGCGAGGACCGGGGTGAGGCGCCCCGCGACAACCTCCCGGATACCCGCCCAGGTACCGGCGCTGAGAGCCTCACGCCGCCACGAACTCGTTCCATTTCTGGACCAGGTAGCGGTCCTGATCCATGACCGAGTTCCAGCACGCCACCTTGGTCATGCGCTCCTCGAATGCTCCGCCGTCGCGCTTCGCACCGGCCTTGTCGATCACCTTGCCATCGGGACTCAGGATGTCGGCGTTAGCCGCCTTGCCCTCCATCCAGTAGCCCCATTCGTCCGCGCTCATGTTGTCCTTCGCAGTTTCCAGCACCGCGCTGTAGTAGCCTTGCCGGTTCAGGTAGGCGCCGGCCCAGCCCGACAGGTACCAGTTGATGTACTCGTAGGCCACATCGAGTTCTAGCCCGGTCAAGTGCTTGGCGATCCCGAGCCCGCCGCCCCAGCCGCGGTATCCCTCGGCCAGCGGCTGGTACGTGCAGGCGATGCCGCGCGAGCGCACCGCCGTCACGGCCGGCGACCACATCGACTGGATGACAACCTCCCCGGCGGCCATCAGGTTCACGCTCTCGTCGAAGCTCTTCCAGAACGCGCGGAACTGCCCGGCGTGCTTGGTGTCGATCAGGAAGGCGACCGTCTTGTCGATCTCCTCGCGCGTCATGTTGCCCTTGTCGGCGTAGGTCATGGCGCCCAGGCTCTCCATCACCATCGCCGCGTCCATGATGCCGATGCCGGGGATGTTGAGGATGCTGGCGCGGCCCTTGAACGCCGGATCGACCAGGTCCTTCCAGTGCGTGATCGGGCGGCCCACCAGGTCAGGCCGGATGCCGAGCGTGTCGGCGTTGTAGATGGTCGGGATCAGCGTCATCCAGCCGCTCGGCTGCGCGGTGAACTTGGTGGAGGCCGGGCCTTCCACGAAGCTCACGGTATGCGGCGCGGTGCCCTGGCCGATGGTGCTAGTGGGCGTCAGCTTGCCGGTCGTGAACAGCGGCACGATGCGGTCGTATTCCTTGATCCGCCGGGTATCCATCGGCTGCAGCACGCCCGCCGGGAAGACCTTCTTGCACAGGAAGTACTCGATGTCGGCGATGTCGTAGCTGCGGGGCTGCGTCACCGCCTTCTGCGTGACCGCATCGGTGTCGAGCGCCGTCATGGCGAGCGTGATGCCGAGGTCCTGCTTCACCTTGTCCGCAATCGGGTTCAGCGCCGAGACGCCGGTGCCGAACTGCCGCAGCGTCACGTTGCGGATGTTCTGCGCCCAGATCGTCGGGAAGCCGGTCGGGAACGTAGCGGCGGTGCCGGCGGCAACGGTGGCGGCCTTGATCAGCGTACGGCGCGTGGTCATCCAGGTTCTCCTGTCGGGGGATGGTGCAGGCGTGCGCAGCGGACCAGCCGGTGGTGGCCGGTTCGCCGGTTGCGGTCGGGGCGGCGTGGCGTTGTCACGATGGATCGCCCAGCAACAAGCGTGCCGCGGCGGCGTTGCGCCAGAACGCATGTCCTAGAACACATGCCGAGGTGGGCGCATGCGGCAGCCAACCTGGCGACGCCACGCTCAATGCTACAGAGGACGCCGTCCGAGATACTCGAACCCGGCCGCAACCGCCTCCTGCGACGTCTGCGAGAGCCGGGCAAAGTCCCGCCAGGCGCGATGGTTGCGGGAGGCCGGGTTGGTCCAGAACTCGGCAAAGCGCCCGATGGGTTCGGCGGCGAACAACCGGGCGGCCTCGCTGCCGGCATCGCGCTGCAACGCCGTCTGGCACTCGTGCGCCATCCACGCGAGCGCGTAGGACGGATTGAAATTGTCGGAGACGTGCAACTGCTCCGTTTCAAAGTTGGAGAACCACTCTGCCACGCCGAAGCGCGTGGCGTTGAAGAAGTGGTAGGGCGGCTCGTGCTGGGGTTGGAGGAACGCAGTCCGGATCAGCACCCGGCCGCCCGGCTTCAGCACGCGGCGGATTTCGGCGGCGGCCTTGGCCGGGTCCCGGTAGTGCTCGAACGCGTTCATGGCGATCACGGCGTCGAACGCCTCGTCCATGAACGGCAGGGCGTGGCTGTCCGCAACCAGGTCGGTGTGACCGAAGATGGCGGCTTCCGCCTCCACCACGTTGTCGAACCGTTCGGCTGTGCCGCCCGCGCTCAAGTTGAGCACCAGCCCCTTGGCGGCGCGGATCAGGGCCAGGGCGGACTCCGGCACCTCGTTGCTCAGGTGGGTGTATTGTGCAACCGTGTCCGGCGCCATGCCTGGGAACAGGATGGGGCGCCCGGCCTTGATCGGCCAGGAACGGCTGCCATCCTCGGATTGCAGCCCGCCGTCTGAAAGGCGCAGGCGCAGGCCGGTCTCCGGGCAGCGCAGGATCGGCAGCAGGCGTTCCAGCCCGGGCGGGGCGGCGGCTGGTGCGCCAACGGACGCCTTGGGCACGAGGGGGCGGGCGACGGCGACCCAGGGATGCCGCCGCTCGATCTCTGCGATTACGCGGTGCTTCACATCCTGCGTATCGGTGACCTGCGCGAGCATGGAAGACCCGTGTACGCGGTAGTCGGCCAAAGGCGGGCCTCCCAGGGCGAAGCCGAACAGCCCGGCCTCCGCCACGGCGCACCAGAAATCGTAGTCCTCCCATCCGAGGCGCATCCCCGCATAGCCGCTTGCTGCGCTCCAGGCGCTTCTGGCAACGAGCGCCATGGCGTCGATGTAGTTGCCTCCGACGAAGCGGCTGGGGTCGTAGGGAGCTGCGCCGATCTGCCCATTCCGTCCACCAAACTCCTGGATGACCGGGTAGGCGAAGGCAGCCCCTGACTGGCGGATCGCAGCCAGGAGCAGCTCGCAGCAGCCCGGCCGCAGCAGGTTGTCGGCGTCGAGCGGCAGGACATACGGTGTTTCGGCCGCCGAGAACGCGGCGTTGCGCGTGAAGCCCAACCCGGCGTTCACGTGGTTGCGGACCACCAGGAGGCGGTTGAACCGCTCCGAGTTCGCACGCGCCCAGCCGAGTGCCGTTTCCAGGGACTGGTCGGTCGATCCGTCGTCCACGATGACCAAGTCCAGGTCTTGCAGGGTCTGGGCGCGGACTGAGTCCAGCGTCTCGACCAGCGTATGGGCATAGTTGTGGAGCGGGACGGCAACGGTGACGTCGGAGGGGCGAAGCCGGTCGGAGCTGAACACCACCTCTCCGCCTGGGATTGTCGGGCCGGGGCGCGGCTTGCCGGGACGCTGGCCCAGCTCAAGCACGAACGCGTCGGCCGCGGCAGGGCCGCCCTGCCACTCCGCCAATATGTGCCGCATCAACTGCACGCGGCGGTCAGGGCCGTAGGTCCACAGCACGTCGTTCAGCGCCGTCTGGGCAACCTGTTGGCGCAGCGCCGGGTCGTCGAGCAGTTGCATCAGGATCGCCTCCCACTGCGCGGGCGTGCTGGCGAGGAAGCCGTTGGAGCCATGCTGTATCGCACGTGCATAGGGGCCGACAGGGGACGCGACGGTGCATACTCCGGCGAGCGCTCCCTCGAAGTATTTCAGCTCGCTTTTCGCCTCGCAGAAGAGGTTGCGGAGTTGCAGCGGCGCCAGGTTCACGTCGAAGCGGGCGATCTCCTGCGGCAATCGTTGCAAGGGGACGAGATCGCGCCACTCGATCTGGGCAGCGAACGGCTCCAGGTCCGGGAACTCGTGCAGGTCGACGAGCTTCACGTCGGCATTCGCCTGGAACAGCACCAGGCGGCATTCAGGGTGCGCGCGGAGCACGCGCGGCAGGATCGAGGCGACCTCGGCGAAGTCCCGCTGGTGCGTCCGGGAGCCGCTGGCGTAGCCGAGACGCAGCAGTCCGTCCGGCTGGGCAGCAAGGCGCTGGCGCACGGCCATCCGGCTGACCTGAAAAGTTTCGTCATCGAAGCCATTCGGCAACGTGAAGCTGGTCTTGCCAAAACGCCGCATATGCTGGGCCAGCTCGGTTGTCGAGGCGGAGCAGTAGTCGGCCGCGAACATCGTGCGCTGGATCAGTGCATAGTGCGCCTGCACCGCCGCCTCGGTGACATTTTGGGAACGGATGCCGTCGATGACCTCGATGACGCCCAATGCGGGATCGATCATCAGGTCATCGACATCGAACACGATCCGGGCGTCGCCCGCCTGTGCCTCGGCGACGAACGCCGCCAGTTCGTCTGTCCAGACCGCGCGCCAGATCACCACCAGGTCGAACCGGCCGGCATCAGCCATGTGAAGGGCAACCTCGTCCAGCCGCAGCACCGTCACGCTGGCGCCGATGGCGCTGCAGGCGGCGGCGTAGCGCCGCACGCGGTAGATTGTTCCGGGCGTGTCCGGCTCACCGCTGACGTAGCAGACGGTTGTACGGCTGACGTCTGTGTAGCGGGCGGGGGGCGCCAAGACGGCGGCTTGCACTTGGGGCAGCGCCGGCATGGCGGGTGCCGGAAGCTGAGGCTGTGCCAAGGGGGCGGCAAGGGGGATGGGTCGGCGCAGGGCGTTCAGTTGCGGCGTGAGTATGCGCCAGACCCCCTGCAAGGCGTTGCGGGCCGGACGGCGCACGCTGGCAGGCACCCGGGACAGCCCCGTCCGCAACGGCCTCGTCGCGCGCCAGGTGCCTGAAAGCAGGATTTGCTCCAGCGCGGCCTCCGCGCCCGCGCGGCGCTCCGCCTCGACAGAGCGGGCCTTCTGGGCCGCGGCGGCCGCGTCCTGGGCCTCTGCGGCCCGGGTGCGCTCGGCGGCTGCCTGCGCCTGCGCTGCTTCAAGCGACCTGCGCTGCTGCTGGTTGTGAGCTAGGGCCGCCAGCCGCTCGCGGCCGGCCTGGAGTGCTGTGTCCTCAGCCCGGCTGCGAGCGGCTTCCACTCGCGCGAGCTGCTCCCGGCTGAGCGCTTCATCCCGGCTGCGAGCCGCTTCCATGCGCGCGATCTGCTCCTGGCTGAGCGCTTCAGCCCGTGCCGCCTCCCGCGCCTGCTCTTGCGCCTCGGTGACCGCCTGCTCGGCCGCGGCCAGATCGGATCGCACTTGAGCCGCTTCGGTCCGAGCGCATGCTGTTGCAGCCTCGGCCTGGCTCAGCGTCGATCTTGCTTCTTCAAGGCCGAACTGTGCTGCGCCGAGTTCGGCTTCTGCCGCACCTAGCCGGACCAGCACCGCATCATGCTGCCGGGCACGCTCGTTGCCCAGCTTGCCCAGCAGCCTCACCTGCGCCTCAAGGATGCAACGCTCGCCGAGTTGGGCGAACCGCTCGCGCACGGCGCCGACCGCATAGGGATCGCGCAACCCGGTCAAGGCTGCGAGGAGAGGCGGGCACTCTGAACCGACGGCAAGGACGCCCAGGCCGTGGCCGTGCAGAAACTCGAACCCCGGGAACTCCTGATGCAGCTCGGACCAGAGCCGCCACACCCCGAAGCCGCGGTCGCGCACGTTGGTGTCGTGGAACAGGACGACGCCACGGCTGGACAGCTTGCCGCGCCACGACTCGAAATCGTGCTTCACATGCTCGTAGTCGTGCCGGCCGTCGATGTGGAGCAGATCGACCGAGCCGTCCGGCACCAGCTCAAGCGCGTCATCGAACGTGCGGCGAACCAGGGTCGAGAATGCGCTGAACCGCTCGTCATGGTAGGCCCGCAGCCCCGCGAAGACCTCTTCGCCATAGAACCCGGCATGTTCGTCGCCGGCCCAGGTATCGATGGCAAAGCACCGGGTCCCGATGCCCTCCCGCTGTGCGGCGCGGCAGAACGCGGCATAGGACACGCCGTTATGAGAGCCAAGCTCGACGATGCAGCGCGGCTCCAGCGCCCGGACGACCCAATGCGCGAACGGCACATGCCCGTGCCAGGCGCTCTCGACGTCGCCCCGGTCGGAGCGCCAGAACAAGGGATCAAGTTCGGGCGCCCAAATCGCCTTGAGCAGCACTTCTGCCTGCCCCGTCCACTCAGCCGCCACGATGCACTCCAGTTCCAGACGCTAGGTTAGCCCATGCCATGAATGAACGAGTTCCAGCCTCTTGTTAAGCTCGGCATCGGTGCGTGCGTGGACGGCTCCTTGGGCGCAAGGGACATGCTGCGGATTTTGACAGCGGTGCGACGGCGGTCATATGCCCGGCCAGTGCGGCGCAATGACCGCTGGCCCTGATGGGTTCCGCGAACAGGCCCAAAACGTGGATGTGGCAGGCGTTGCCGGGTTAGCAGACCCAGTTGGGTCATGGCGCCGGGTGCCGTGGTGCCGGGGTTCAATCGCGGCACGGGAGAGCGCTGCCTGCCGGTGCCGGACTCCCTGCCGGCTTAATCGATCCGGGCGGCGTCGTTGATCCGGCAGCGACGCCAAGCCCCGGCCTCGTATCGGCGGCGGCCAGGATGGCGCCGAGGGCGCCGTCAGCTCATCGGTTCGGACGCGGCGAGCCGCATATAGAGCGTCGAGCGGGCGATGCCGAGCCGCTTGGCGGCCTTGGTGAGGTTGCCGCCGCAGGCCTGCACCGCCGTGGCGATGGCCGCCTGCTCGACAGACCGCAAGTCCGGCGAGCCGGGCGCGGCCGTGATGGGCGGCATGGCTGCGCCGTGGAATTCCGGCGGCAGGTCGTTCGCGCCGATCTCGCCGCAGGGGCACATGATGGCGACGAGCTCGACCAGGTTGCGCAGTTCCCGGACATTGCCGGGCCACGGGTAGGCGTGCAGCACGGCGAGTGCGGCGGATGTGAAGCACGGCGGCTCGCGGCGCATGCGCTGCGCCGCGACCTGGCCGAAATGCGCCAGCAAGGGACCGATGTCGCCGCCGCGTTCGCGCAACGGCGGGATGCGCAGCCGCAGGGTGGCGATGCGGTAGTAGAGGTCCCTGCGGAAGCGGCCGGCCGCCACCTCCTCTAGCAGGTCGCGGTTGGTCATGGAGACGAGGCGCAGGTCCACTTGCCGCCCATCGTGGCCGCCAACGCGGTAAACCACGCCATCCTCCAGCACCCGCAGCAGGTAGGATTGCAGGTCCAGCGGCATCTCGCCGATTTCGTCGAGGCAGAGCAGGCCGCCGCTCGCGGCCTCCACCTTGCCCGGCCGCCCGGCGGCGTCGGCGCCGGTGAAGGCGCCCTTTTCGTAGCCGAAGATCTCGCTCGCCACGAGGTCCCGCGACAGCCCGCCGCAGTTCACCGGGATGAAGGGGCCGACGGGGACGCGGGCGCCGTGGATCGCGCGCGCGAACAGTTCCTTGCCGACGCCGGTCTCGCCCTCCAGCAGCACCGGCGCCCCGCTCTCGGCGATGCGGCGGGCCTTCTCGCGGGTGTCGCGCATGACGGCGCTGTCTCCGAGGATGGCGTCGAACGGCAGGCGCTCGGGTTCCTCCACAGCTCGGCTCCGCTGTGCAGGCCGGGTGCGGCGCACCTCGTGCAGGACGAGCACGCCGCCGAGTTCCCTGCCCTCCTCTGTCACGACATCGAGGCTGGAGCCGGGCAGCAGCGTGGCGAGGCAGGAGGGCCAGAGCGCAGGCTCGATGTCCCTGAGGAAGGTGAGCCGGCCTTCCTTGAGCAGGTCCGGGTTGCGGCGTCCGATCTCGCGCAGCGCCTTGTCGGTCGCGTAGATCAGGGTGCCGCCGCGGCCGAAGGCCACGATCTCCTCGTTCAGCCAGAGCGACCGCTTGCCGAGGAAGTGGCGGAGGATGCGGTCATGCTCGGCCTCGATCCTGCGGCTGATCGACAGCTCGATCTGGCGCGCCATCGAGACGGCGTGGGCGAGGCTCTGCGGGCTGAAGGTGCCGGCGGGTCCCGAGATGTCCACCACGCCGAGGATGTCGTGGTCGAACGGGTGGCGCACCGGCGCTGCGGCACAGGTCCAGGTCTGCACCTGGCTGCAGAAATGCTCCGCGGCGTGGATCTGCACCGGCGCCCTGGCGGCGAGGGCGGTGCCGATGGCGTTGGTGCCGATCTCGGCCTCGCTCCAGCGTCCGCCCCGCTGCAGCTTCACCGCATGGCCGAGATCCATCGCCCGGGCGTCGCCTCCGGTTTCGAGGACGGTCCCCGACGGGTCGGTGAGGATGGCCATGGAGTTGGCGTTGCAAAGGAACTCGCGCGCGCCCTCCATCGCGGGCCGGGCGGCGGCGAGGAAGGCCGCGTGCTGGCGGCGATGCCGTTGGAACTCGGCGTCCGTGACGACGGTCGTCTCCGGCCGGGTGACGGCGATGTTGTGCTGGCGGGAGCGCCGCCAGGAGGCGAGCACGGCCGGGCGCACCAGGTCCGAGGCGGCGCCGAACTGGTTGAAGGCTTCCCAGGCACGTCGAACGTCGTGATCTCCCACGGCCCGAGTCCTCCCTGCCAGGCACCTCCGCGCCACGACGGCAACACCTCGACGGCGTTAGGCGACCCCTCCGGGCACGGGCCGACACCATCTCTGTGCCGGCCAGCGACATGGATTTCCGCATCCCCTGGCAACGGGGCAGAAGACGGTCACGTATCCCTCCAAGGCAATTTCCCGTTAAGCGCCGGATGCCTGCTTGTTAAGATGATATGTCCAGCTTCCACGTTGGAGCAAGAGGGAAGCAGCGCCGGTTCGATGGCAATACTATGTCCGATTCCTGGACGACGATTGTCTGAAACTCATACGTCCCGATCAAGACCGCTCCGGTGCTTTCGCGCTGTAAGTCCTTCATCAGCCTCGTAACATCTCATTCCCGCCGGCTTGGCATGCTCCTTGCGGAAAACCCCCTGACCCGGCGGCGAAGCAAGACCGGGCGAAGTCAGGAGGAGACCAACGTGGATGGACCTGTAGGAAACATGCGCGACGTCCAGGTACTCGGCATCGACGCCGGCGGCACCATGACGGACACCTTCTTCGTCGATGCGGACGGCGACTTCGTCGTCGGCAAGGCGCAATCGACGCCGGAGGACGAGTCGCTCGGCCTGATCGCCTCCAGCGTGGACGGCCTCGCCAACTGGGGCGTGTCGATGCAGGACACGATGCCGCAACTGCATACCGGCGTGTATTCCGGCACCGCCATGCTCAACCGCGTGGTGCAGCGCAAGGGGCTGAAGTGCGGCCTGATCCTCAACCGCGGCATGGAGGACAACCACCGCATGGGGCGGGCGGTGCAGGCCCATCTCGGCTACGCCTACGAGGACAAGATCCACCTCAACACCCATAAGTACGACCCGCCGCTCGTGCCGCGCAACCTGACGCGCGGGGTCATCGAGCGCATCGACATGATGGGCACCGTGGTGATCCCGCTGCGCGAGGAGTCGGCGCGCGAGGCGGCGCGGGAGCTGATCGCACAGAACGTGGAGGGCATCGTCATCAGCCTGCTCCACTCCTACAAGAACCCGACCCATGAGCGGCGCGTGCGCGACATCGTCGCCGAAGAGGTCAAAAAGAGCGGCAAGACAATCCCGATCTTCGCCTCCGCCGACTACTACCCGGTTCGCAAGGAAACGCATCGCACCAACACGACCATCCTGGAGGGCTACGCCGCCGAGCCGTCGCGCCAGACGCTGCGCAAGATCAGCGACGCCTTCAAGGACAAGGGCACCAAGTTCGACTTCCGCGTGATGGCGACGCACGGCGGCACGATCTCTTGGAAGGCCAAGGAGCTGGCGCGCACCATCGTCTCCGGCCCGATCGGCGGGGTGATCGGCGCGAAGTACCTCGGCGCGGAGCTGGGCTACAAGAACATCGCCTGCTCGGACATCGGCGGCACTTCGTTCGACGTGGCGCTGATCACGCAGGGCGAACTTACGATCCGCAACGACCCGGACATGGCCCGGCTCGTGCTCAGCCTGCCGCTGGTCGCGATGGACTCCGTGGGCGCCGGCGCCGGCAGCTTCATCCGGCTGGACCCCTACACGAAGTCGATCAAGCTCGGCCCGGATTCGGCCGGCTACCGGGTGGGCGTGTGCTGGGAGGAGAGCGGCATCGAGACGGTGACGGTGTCCGACTGCCACATGGTGCTCGGCTACCTCAACCCGGACAACTTCCTCGGCGGCCAGCTCAAGCTCGACCGCCAGCGTTCGGTGGATGCCCTCAAGGTGCAGGTCGCCGACCCGCTGGGCCTGTCGGTGGAGGACGCCGCAGCCGGGGTGATCGAGCTGCTCGACAGCAGCCTACGCGACTACATGCGGGCGATGATCTCGAGCAAGGGCTATAGCCCGGCGAGCTTCGTGTGCTTCTCCTATGGCGGCGCCGGGCCGGTGCACGCCTACGGCTACACCGAGGGGCTGGGCTTTGAGGACGTGATCGTGCCGGCCTGGGCGGCGGGCTTCTCGGCCTTCGGGTGCGCGGCTGCCGATTTCGAGTACCGCTACGACAAGTCGCTCGACATCAACCTGCCGCCCGACGCTCCCGCGTCCGAGCACGAGCAGGCCTCGATCATCCTGCAAGCCGCATGGGAGGAGCTGACCGTCAACGTGCTCGCCGAGTTCGAGCTGAACGGCTACCCCGCCGACCAGGTGACGCTGCAGCCCGGGTTCAGGATGCAGTATCGCGGCCAGCTCAACGACCTAGAGATCGAGTCCCCGCTCAAGCGCGTGCAGACGGCGGCGGACTGGGACAAGCTGGCGGAGACGTTCGACGCCACCTACGGCCGGGTTTACGCCGCGTCGGCTCGCTCGCCGGAGCTGGGCTTCTCCGTGACCGGCGCGATCATGCGCGGCTCGGTGCCGATCCAGAAGCCCAAGATCCCCAAGGAGGCCGAGGGCGACGCGACGCCGCCGGACAGCGCCTTCCTCGGCACGCGGCAGTTCTACCGCAAGAAGAGGTGGATGGACGCAAAGCTCTACCGCATGGAGTCGCTGCTGCCCGGCAACCGCGTGACTGGCCCCGCCATCATCGAGTCCGACGCGACCACGTTCGTCGTGCCCGACGGCTTCGAGACCTTCCTCGACGGGCACCGCCTGTTCCACCTGCACGAAGTCTGATCCCGGCGGCAACACCAAGAAACTCATCAGGAGACGCACCAATGGATACGAACATGCGCAGCGCCAACACCGCGCCAGGCGAGACCCGCGGGATCGTGCGTGGCGGCGAGCGGCTCAAGGAGCACCGCGACCGCCTGATGGAGGCCACCAAGCGGACCAAGCACTATGCCGGCCTCGAGAAGCTCGAGCTGCGCGACAGCGACCCGATTCTCTACAACAAGCTGTTCTCCCGCCTGCGGGCCGGCGTGGTGGACGCCCGCGAGACCTCGAAGAAGATCGCCGCCTCGCCGATCGTGGAGCAGGAGGGCGAGCTTTGCTTCACCCTCTACAACGCGGCCGGCGACAGCATCCTGACCTCGACGGGCATCATCATCCACGTCGGCACCATGGGTGCGGCGATCAAGTACATGATCGAGAACGAGTGGGAGACCAACCCGGGCGTCGCGCCGGGCGACATCTTCTGCAACAACGACTGCCTGATCGGCAACGTTCACCCGTGCGACATCCACACCATCGTGCCGATCTTCGTGAAGGGTGAGCTGATCGGCTGGGTCGGCGGCGTGACCCACGTGATCGACACCGGCGCGGTCGGCCCGGGGTCGATGTGCACGGGGCAGGTGCAGCGCTTCGGCGACGGCTACTCCATCACATGCCGCAAGGTCGGCATGAACGACGTGCTGTCACGTGACTGGCTGCACGAGAGCCAGCGCATGGTGCGGACCACGCGCTACTGGATCCTGGACGAGCGCACCCGCATCGCCGGCTGCCACATGATCCGCAAGCTGGTCGAGGAAGTGGTGGCCGAGGAGGGCATCGAGGCGTACTTCAAGTTCGCCTACGAGGTGGTGGAGCACGGACGCCAGGGCCTGCAGGCGCGCATCAAGGCCATGACCATCCCCGGCACCTACCGCCAGGTCGGGTTCGTCGATGTGCCGTACGCCCATGAGGACGTGCGGGTGCCGTCCGACTTCGCCAAGCTCGACACCATCATGCACTCGCCGTCCGAGATCACGATCCGCGGCGACGGCACATGGCGGCTCGACTTCGAGGGGGCGAGCCGGTGGGGCTGGCACACCTACAACGCGCACCAGGTGAGCTTCACGTCGGGCATCTGGGTGATGATGACTCAGACGCTGATCCCGAGCGAGATGATCAACGACGGCGCGGCCTACGGCACCGAGTTCCGGTTGCCGAAGGGGACGTGGATGAACCCGGACGACCGCCGGGTCGCGTTCGCGTACTCGTGGCACTTCCTGGTGTCCACTTGGACGGCGCTGTGGCGGGGGTTGTCGCGGTCGTATTTCGGCCGCGGCTACCTGGAAGAGGTCAACGCCGGCAACGCCAACACCAGCAACTGGCTGCAGGGCGGCGGCTTCAACCAGTATGACGAAATCCATGCGGTGAACTCGTTCGAGTGCGCCGCGAACGGGGTCGGCGCGACCGCGGTCGATGACGGGCTTTCCCATGCCGCCGCCATCTGGAACCCGGAAGGCGACATGGGCGACATGGAAATCTGGGAGCTGGCCGAGCCGCTGCTCTACCTGGGGCGGCAGATCAAGGCGAACTCGGGCGGCGCGGGCAAGTATCGCGGCGGCTGCGGCTTCGAGAGCCTGCGTATGGTCTGGAACGCCAAGGACTGGACCATGTTCTTCATGGGCAACGGCCACATCTCGTCCGACTGGGGGCTGATGGGCGGCTACCCCGCCGCGTCCGGCTACCGCTTTGCCGCCCATGACACGGGCCTGAAGGAGATCATCGCCAAGGGCGCCCCGATCCCGCTGGGCGGCGACACCGACCCGGAGAACCCGACCTGGGACGCGATGCTGCCCGACGCCAAGATCAAGCGCGACAAGCAGGCGATCACAACCGAGGAGATGTTCAAGGACTACGACCTTTACCTGAACTACATGCGCGGCGGGCCGGGCTTTGGCGATCCATTGGACCGCGAGCCGCAGCGCGTGGCGAACGACCTCAACGGCGGCTACCTGATCGAGCGGTTCGCCGAGCGGGTGCACGGCGTCATCGTCAGCAAGGGATCGGACGGCCTCTACACGGTGGACGAGGCGGCGACGGCGGCCCGGCGCGTCGAGATACGCAAGGAGCGCCTGGCCAAGTCGGTGCCGACGACGGAATGGATGAAGGGCGAGCGCGAGAAAATCCTGAACAAGGATGCCGGCACGCACGTCCAGCAGATGTTCGCGTCGTCCTTCCATCTCGGCCCTCGCTTCTACGCCGACTTCAAGCGGTTCTGGACGCTGCCGGAGAGCTGGACGCTGCTGGAGGAAGACATCGGCGTGCCGCACTACGGCTCGCATTATCACATGGACGTGTCTGAGCTGCCCGACGTGCGGATGGTGCAGTTCGTCGAGGAGTGAGTGACACCCGCAGGGCGGCGCCGCGCCGCCCTGCGGGACCCTCGAGCAATCAACAAATTTAGGGAAGACGCCTCATGGCTTATACTCGCACCAAGATCGCCGACCTGGTGGATGGCAACATTGACGCCGAGACGCTGCATCAGATGCTGGCGACTCCGAAGGACCCGGAGCGCTTCGTCACCTATCTTGGCATCCTGCAGGAGAGGGTGTCCTGGGACGACAAGATCGTCCTTCCGCTCGCGCCGAAGCTGTACATCGTGCAGTTGAAGGCCTCCAAGCAGTGGAAGGTGCGTTGCGAGTGCGGCCACGACTTCTGCGATTGGCGGGAGAACTGGAAGCTGCATGCGCGCATCCACGTGCGCGACACGCAGGCGAAGATGGAGGAGATCTATCCGCGGCTGATGACGCCGACTTCGACCTGGCAGGTGCTGCGCGAGTATTTCTGCCCGCAGTGCGCCACCATGCACGATGTCGAGGCGCCGACGCCGTGGTATCCGGTGATCCACGACTTCGAGCCGGACATCGACACGTTCTACACGTCCTGGCTCAACCTTCCGGTGCCCGAACGCGTCGACGCATAGACCGGCGCAAGCTGGGCGGGGCGGCCGGATGAGAGGGCGGCGGCGGCCCTTCCCAGCAACCTGATCCTGCAGTCATCGCCGGTCTGGGGTGGGCTGGCTGGTTAGCGCCGGGGCGCAAGCGGTGTCTCGCCCATGGCCGAGACGTTCGATCTCAAGCTGCGAACTGCACCTCATTGAGCGCCATTACGCCCGTTGCCCCATGCATGACCGCGTGCGCCAGCCCATGCGCCTGGGCCAGCACGTGGTCAGCATAGAAGCGCGCCGTGCCAATCTTGGCCTTGTAGAAATCCTGGTCCGCGTTCGTCCCAAGCCTGGCCTGCGCAGCCAACGCGCCACGCGCGGTCTGCCAGCCGCCGGCCACGATGCCGAACAGCTTCAAGAACGGCACCGCGCCGGCGCTGGTCACGAGGGGATCAAGAGGGTGGGTCTTGGCCACCCAGTCGATACAGGACGCCAGCAGGCCGATGCCGGACTCCAACGAGGCACGGATCGCGCCAAGCTCACCGTCGCCGGGCAAGCGGGCCATGTCCGCGCGCATCTCCGCGAGCGCCGCGTGAGCCGCCGCGCCGCCGTCGCGCGCGATCTTGCGGCCGATCAGGTCATTCGCCTGGATGCCGGTGGTGCCTTCGTAGATCGTCGTGATCCGTGCGTCGCGCAGATGTTGCGCAGCCCCAGTATCCTCGATGAAGCCCATGCCGCCGTGCACCTGAAGGCCTGTGGACGCGATGTCGATCGAGGACTCCGTGCACCAGCCTTTGACGACGGGGATCAGCAGGTCGGCGCGTGACTGCGCCTGTGCGCGCACCGCATCGTCCGGGTGGCGCGCGGCGGTATCGAGCGCGAAGGCGGTGACGTAGGCCAGCGCACGCATGGCCTCCGTCTGCGCCTTCATGCTCATGAGCATCCGCCGGACGTCCGGGTGATGGATGATCGATACCTTGCCGCCGCCGCGTACGCCCGCCTCCGTGCCTTGGACCCGGTCCCGCGCATAGGACAACGCCTGCTGCCAAGCGCGCTCGCTGATCGCCACGCCTTCCAGCCCAACCTGGAAACGTGCTGCGTTCATCATGACGAACATGTATTCCAGGCCCCGGTTGGCCTCGCCGACCAGCTCGCCAACCGCACCTTCGTCATCGCCAAAGGCCAGCACCGCCGTCGGGCTGCCGTGGATGCCAAGCTTGTGCTCGATCGAGACGCAGCGCACGTCGTTGCGTGCGCCGAGCGAGCCGTCGTCGTTGATCAGGACCTTGGGCACGACGAACAGCGAGATGCCCCGCACGCCTTCAGGGGCATCCGGCAGGCGCGCAAGCACCAGATGGATGATGTTCTCGGCCATGTCGTGGTCGCCGTAGGTGATGTAGATCTTCTGGCCATGGATGCGGAAGTGGCCGCCGTCCGGGACCGCGCGGGTGCGCACCGCGGACAGGTCCGACCCGGCCTGCGGCTCCGTGAGGTTCATAGTTCCGGTCCAACTGCCCTCCACGAGCTTGTGCAGGTAGCGTGCCTTCTGTGCGGGCGTGCCGCACAGGTGCATCGCCTCGATCGCACCGCGGGTGAGCAGCGGGCACAAGCCGAACGCCATGTTCGCCGCGTGCCACATCTCCTCCACGGCGGCCGAGATCACCGCCGGCACGCCCTGGCCGCCGTAATCGGGGTCGCATGACAGGGCATTCCAGCCGCCGGCGACGTAGCGCGCGTAGGCGTCGGCGAACCCGTCCGGCGTGGTGACGGCGCCATCATGCCACCGGGCACCCTGCTGGTCTCCGGACTGGTTGATCGGCGCCAGCACGTCACTGGCGAACTTCGCCGCCTCCTCCAGCACCGCGTCCACCAAGTCGGGTTCGATGCCCTCATAGCCGGGCAGGGCTGCGACGCGATCCAGGCCGATCAGCTCGGTCAGCACAAAACGCATGTCGCGCAACGGGGCGGTATAGGTCATAGCTTGGCCTCCTCACGCAGGACGTATTTCTGCACCTTGCCGGACGACGTGCGCGGCAACTCGCGGAACACGAATTTCTTTGGCACCTTGAACCGCGCCATGTGGCCGCGGCAATAGTCGCGCAGATCCTCGGATGTTGCGTCCATGTGGGGCTTCAGCTCCACGAACGCACAGGGCGTCTCACCCCACGTTTCATCGGGGCGGGCCACCACGGCCGCGTGCATCACCGCGGGATGGCGATAAAGCACCTCCTCCACCTCCAGCGACGAGATGTTCTCTCCACCGGAGATGATGATGTCCTTGGAACGGTCGCGGATTTTCGCGTAGCCGTCGGGGTACACCACGGCCAGGTCCCCGGTATGGAACCAGCCGCCTGCGAAAGCGGCCTCGGTGGCGCGGGGGTTCTTCAAGTAGCCCCGCATCGTGATGTTGCCGCGGAACATGATCTCACCCATGGTTTCGCCGTCGTGCGGCACCGGCTGCATCGTATCCGGGTCCAGAACCGCCATCGCGTCCTGCAATGGTGCGCGCACGCCTTGCCGGCTGTTCAGGTCGGCGCGGTCGGTGAGCGACAGCTCATCCCAGTTCTCATGCTTGGCGCAGACCGATGCCGGGCCGTATGTCTCGGTCAGGCCATAGACGTGGGTGAGCGTGATGCCGATCCTCTCCGCGCCCTCGATCACCGTCGTTGGGGGGGACGCACCGGCGATCATGCCGAACAAGGTATGGCCAAGCTCCGCGCCGGGCGCGTGGATCAGCAGGCTATAGACGATTGGTGCCCCGCACATATGCGTCACGTGGTGGGTGTGGATGGCGTCCCACATCGCGCCGGCCTCGACCCGACGCAGGCACACGTTGACGCCCGCCACCGCCGCGATGGTCCACGGGAAGCACCACCCGTTGCAGTGGAACATCGGCAAGGTCCACAGATACACGGCATGGGCCGGCATGGCCCAGCTCACGATATTGCTCAAGGCATTCAGGTATGCGCCGCGGTGGTGGTAAACGACGCCCTTCGGGTCGCCGGTGGTGCCGGACGTGTAGTTCAGCGCGATCGCGTCCCACTCGTTGGCCGGGGTTTGCCAGGCATAGTCCGGGTCCCCGCCTTCCAAGAACGCCTCGTAGGTCATGGATCCCACATGCCTGCCGTCCGGGAGGGCCGCGTCCTCGATGTCGATCACCAGAGGCGGGTCGGTCAGCAACTCCAGCGCGCGGGCCATGACTGGCGCGAATTCGGTATCGGTGAGCAGTACCCGGACGCTGCCGTAGCGCAGCATGAAGGCGATTGTCTCCGCGTCAAGCCGGGTATTCAGCGCATTCAGGACGCCGCCGCACATGGCGATGCCGAAATGCGCCTCCAGCAACGCTGGCACATTCGGCGCCATGACCGCGACGGTGTCGTTCTTGCCGACACCGTGCCGGGACAGGGCCGATGCGAGGCGGCGGCACCTGGCGTAGGTTTGCCGCCAGGTGGACCGCCATCCGCCATGGACGACCGACACGCGGTCCGGGAAGACCAATGCGGCGCGCTCCAGGAACATGAGCGGGGTGAGCGGTGCGAAGTTGGCCGTGTTGCGGTCCAAGCCTTGCTCGTATGGACTTGTGTCCATTTGTGGCCTCCCTGGTGCGTCAGAGGTGATGCGGTCCGCGTTTGCGTTGTCTTGGCCAGGCTCGGCAGCCGCGGGCGCAGTTCTGTACGCAAACCTACAGTATCACGCGTGCGACCCCATGAGGGGATCAAGTTGAGCTTGGCGCAAAGCGGCCATCGCTTATCGAGCCATTCTGTCCTTCATGCAGGCGGGCGCACCTGGCCGGGCGGATCGCCACCTGTGCGGCGGGCCTCGACACCGACCGCACAGGCTTCCCGTCAAGGCTCAGACGACGGCGAGGTCGTTCTCGACGTTGGTGACGCCCGGTGACGCCCACGCCGTGGCCGCTGCGACCTGCCTGTCGTGGGCGGAGCGCGCGGTGCCGGTCAGCGTCACGTGGCCGCCCATGGCACTGACCTGGATGGTGCTGGGGTCGAAGAACCACGACCGGTGCAGCGCGTGCATGATGCCGTCGCTGATGCCGCCGGTGTCCACCTGCGGCTTGATCGTGACCTGGTTTGAGACACCCAGCACGCCGAACAGGTGGTGGATGTCCTGCTCCGGCGCGTTCTTCTGGTAGTAATGGTCCACCTCTCCGGTCAGCGTGACCCAGCCGTGCTCGACCCGGACCTTCACCGCGTCCTTGGGGATGGAGACATCCCAGGCCATGCGGTCCAGCGCGGCGCCGGCGATGTCCTCGTCGCTGCGCTTGATGTCGAAGGGCAGCCGCACCTCCAGCTCCTCGGCGACGGCCTTCACGTCCTTGACGCGGGACGCCGCCATCTCGGCGGCATGCTTCTCGGGGTAGGCCTGGACGTGGCCGGTCAGCGTCACCACGCCGCCATGCGCGGCCACGCCGATATGGGCGGCGGTCACGCTGGGGTCCCAGTGCAGCTCGGCAAGCACGGCGCGTTGCAGGTCGTTGTCGTTGCTCATGGCTTCCTCATTCTCGCTGAAGGGTTTCGTCGTCGGCAGGCGGACCGGCCGGAACGCCGCGCCGGCATTGCATGCGTTGGGCTGCATGGGATGGCTTTGCGCCGCTTCTGTCCGCTCGCAGGAGTTAGGCGCGCAGCGGTCCCCGCGGTGCGCCTGTGTTCGGCGAGGGGCTATGCGGATATGCACCGAAGCAAACCGCCGGAGGCTTGTGCAGCCTGGCTCCGCTGGGGGCGGCACGCGCAACAGCCCGCGCGAGCCTGCTTAGGCGTTCGCAATGCTGGCCAGGCTGGCGCCGGGTCGCGCGAGGACGCTTCGCACCACCCATTCGATAGGCGTCCCGGCTGCCCAGGGCGGAGCCGCCCTGATCAGTGGTAGCCGATGTCGGCGCGGACCTTGCCGCGGAACACCCAGTAGGACCAGCTCGTGTAGAGCAGGATGACCGGCAGCAGGACCAGGGTGCCGACCAGCATGAACGCCTGGGTCTTCGGCGATGAGGCTGCCTCCCACAGGGTGTATTGGTAGGGCACGATCATCGGCCACAGGCTGATGGCGATGCCGAGGTAGGACATCAGGAACAGCCCGACCGCAGCCAGGAACGGCGCGTAGGTCGAGGCGCCGCGACCCAGCGACTGCCAGGCCGCCCAGGCGAGTGCTACGGTGGCGAGCGGGACCGGCAGCAGCAAGGCGGTGTTGGGCCAGGCGAACCAGCGCGCCGCGATCTGCGGCTGCACCAGCGGGGTCCAGATGCTAACGGCGGCGATGCAGGCCAGCACCCCCAGCAGGCACCAGCGCCCATGGCGGCGCGCCCAGCCCTGCAATGCGCCCTCGGTCTTGATGATCAGCCAGCCCGACCCGAGCAGCGCGTAGCCGAACACCAGCGCCACCCCGGTCAGCAGCGAGAACGGCGTGAAGCAGTCCGCGCTGCTGCCGACGAAGTGCCGCCCATCCACCTGGAAGCCCTGGATGAAGGCGCCGAGCACGACGCCCTGGGCAAAGGTCGCTACGGTGGACCCGGCCGCGAACCCATGGTCCCAGAACGTGCGGCGCGCGGCGTCGCGGAAGCGGAACTCGAACGCCACGCCCCGGAAGATCAGGGCCAGCAGCATGATGGCGATCGGGAAATAGACGGCCGGGATGATGATGGCGAAGGCCAGCGGGAACGCGGCCAGCAGGGCGACGCCGCCGAGGATCAGCCAGGTCTCGTTCCCGTCCCAGACCGGGGCCACGCTGTTCATGATGAGGTTGCGGGACGGCGTGTCCGGCGCGAAGCCGTACAGGATGCCGACGCCGAGGTCGAAGCCGTCCAGCAACACGTACAGGAAGACGCCGATGCCGAGGATGGCGGTCCAGATCGGCACGAAGCTCTGGGCAAGGGTCATGATGTGGCCTCCAAGCCGTGCAGCGCCGTCACCGGCAGCGCGGGGCGTCCGCTTTCCACAGGGGAGCCCGGCGTGGCGTCCGGGATGGCGCTGGCGCCTGGCGACACCGGGCCTTGCCGGATGATGCGCGCCATCACCAGCAGGCCGCCGGGATAGATGATGAGGTAAACCAGGACGTAGCCGATCAGGGTCAGCAGCACGTCCGGTCCCGTGATCGAGGGCGAGACGGAGTCCGCGGTCCGCATCAGGCCATAGACCGTCCAGGGCTGCCGCCCGGATTCGGTGACGGTCCACCCGGCCAGCACTGCGGCGAAGCCGAGCGGCGCCGCCCACTGGCAGGCGCGCAGGAACCACGCGCTGCGCAGGAAACGGCCCTGCCGGCGCATCGCCGTGCCCGTGACCACCAAGGCCAGCATCAGGACGCCGATCCCGACCATGATCCGGAAGGCGAAGAACGCCGGTCCCACCGGCGGGCGCTCCCCGGCGGGGAAGCTGTTCATGCCCCTGACCGCACCGTCCAGCGAGTGGGTGAGCATCAGGCTGCCGAGCCAGGGGACCGACACCTCGTGCCGCATCACCCCGGCGGCGTCGTCGGGGATGCCGAACAGCGTCAGCGGGGCCGGCGATGCCGTGTCATAGCGCCCCTCCAACGCAGCGAGCTTCGCCGGCTGGTGCTCCAGCGTGTTCAGGCCTTGCAGGTCGCCCAGGCCGATCTGCAATGGCACCAGGACCATGAGCAGCCAGAGCGTGGTGGACAGCATCTGCCGCCCCTCGGCGACGAACCTCCCGCGCCGGACCAGCCAGGCGGCGATCCCGAGGACCACGAACCCGGTCGTGACGTAGAACGCGCTGACGGTGTGGGCCAGGCGGTAGGGGAAGGACGGGCTGAAGATCACCTGCCACCAGTCGGTTGCGAAGAACCGGCCGTCGACGATCTCGTAGCCCGCAGGCGTCTGCATCCAACTGTTGGCCGCGATGATCCAGAACGTCGAGAACAGCGTCCCGACGGCCACCATGACCGCGGCGACGAAGTGCGCCCAGCGCGGCACCAGCTTGCGGCCGAACAGCAGCACGCCGAGGAACGCGGCCTCCAGGAAGAACGCCGTCAGCCCCTCATAGGCCAGCAGCGGCGCGATGACGTTGGCGGTGGCGTCCGAGAAGCGGCTCCAGTTGGTGCCGAACTGGAACGGCATCACGATGCCGGACACCACGCCCATGCCGAACGACACCGAGAAGATCTTGATCCAGAAGCTGGAGATGCGGAGATAGATGTCGTGCCCCGTCGCCCAGTGCATGCCTTCCAGCACGGCGATGTAGGATGCGATGCCGACAGTGAAGGCCGGCAGCAGGATATGCCATGCCACCACCCACACGAATTGCAGCCGGGACAGGATCAGGGGGTCGAGGTCACTCATGGATCATGGCCAGGCTTGGGTCGCAGTGACAACGGGCAGGGACGCGGGGGGCGTCGCACATCCCGATAGGGCTGGTGTCCGGCATGGGAAGCTCCATTGCTGAGCGACGGCACGGGGACGGCAGTGCCCCGACACTCGTCCTCCCGAGACCTACCCGATCAGCCCCTCCTGCACCGGGACCGGTTTCGGCTTCCGGCTATGCGTTAACGCAGCGGCCCGTTTCCGCATTCCCGCTCGCCGATCTTGCACCCGCGGGCGTGCGCCTACCCGCTTATGCTGAGGCCCGCCAGCGGGTGCCCTTGCCCGGACGTGCGCAGCTTCGGCCATGGAGTGCAGAGATGAGCTTGTCCACGCTGATGGTCCGCACGGACCTGGAAGCCTTCAACGATGCGGTCCTAGAGGCTGCCCACCTCGCAGGGCGGTTCAAGGCCGGCGTGGTCGGCATCGCGGGCTGCCCGATGCAGATGATCCTCTCCGACGGCTACGTTGACGGCGGCCTACACGAACAGGACCGGGCGCACCCTCTACCCGCAGCCTGGCAACCCCCAGCCTGGCAACCCCCAGCTTGGCAACCTACAGCCTGGCGCGCCCGGGCCTGACCGCCGCGTGATGCCTGCCCTGTTCAAGCCGATGCCCCGGCACGAGGCGCATGGCCCCCTGGATGCCGACCGGATCATCCGCCTGCTGGGCGAGGACGGGGCGCGCTGACCGTGCAGCCGGTTGCGGGCGCGTCGTTCTGGCAGGGGCCGGTCTCTGCACAGCTTGACGCGCTCGGCACCACGCCGTCCGGCCTGGCCTCCTCGGAGGCCGCGCGGCGCCTGGCGCAGCATGGTGCCAACGACGCCGCGGCGCCGCGGCGCCCCCCGGCCTGGGTGCGGCTTGGAAAGCGGTTCGCCAATCCGCTGGTGCTGATCCTCCTGCTGGCCAGCGCGCTGTCGGCCGCGACGGGCGACGTTGCGAGCTTCGCCATCGTCACCGGCATCGTGCTGCTGTCCGTGGCCCTCGACTTCGTGCAGGAAACCCGGGCGGGGAACGCGGTGGACGCGCTCCGCAGTCAGGTCGCGCCGCGGGCGGAGGTGTGCCGCGACGGTGCCTTCGCCACCCTGCCCACCGCCGGGCTGGTGCCGGGCGACCTGGTCCGGCTGACCGCAGGGGACATCGTGCCGGCGGACGGGCGGCTGCTGTCCGGGCGCGGCCTGGTGGTCAACCAGGCGCTGCTGACCGGCGAGGCCTACCCCGCCGAGAAGCGCGATGTGCCCGAAGGCGACCCGGCGGCGGAGGCCAGCGGGGCCGTCAATGCCGCCTTGGCCGGCACGTCGGTAGTGTCCGGCATCGCAACCATGCTGGTCTGCCGCACCGGGCGGGACACTGCCTTGGGCAGCCTTGCCGGCGCCTTGGTATCCAAGCCGCCGCCCACGGCGTATGAGGCAGGGCTGCGCCGCTTCAGCATGCTGATCTTGCGCATCACCGCCGTGCTGGTGCTGGTGGTGCTGGGGGAGAGCCTGGCCTTTCACCGGCCCTGGCTGGACTCGCTGATCTTCGCGCTGGCGCTGGCGGTCGGGCTGACGCCGGAGCTGCTGCCGGCGATCATGACGGTCACGCTGGCGCGCGGCGCCCTGCGCCTGTCCAAGAAGCGCGTCATCGTCACGCGGCTGGCGGCCATCCACAACCTGGGCGCGATGGATGTGCTGTGCACCGACAAGACCGGCACGCTGACGGAGGCGCGCATCGCGCTGACGCACACGCTGGACTCCGAGGGTGGGGAGAGCGAGGCGGTGTTTCAGCTTGCCTGGCTCGGCAGCCACTTCAGTAGCGGGCTTCACAGCCCGCTCGATGACGCCGTGCTTGCCCGCCATCCCGTTGATCCCGCTCCCTGGACCTTCATTGACGAGGTGCCGTTCGACTTTGAGCGCCGGCGGGCCTCGGTGCTGCTGGAGCGGGACGGCGCACGCACGATGGTCGTCAAGGGCGCGCCGGAGGACATCATCCGCCTGTGCACCAGCGCGCAGGGTGGGGCGGGATGTGCGCTGACGGACGCGGCGCGGGCCGGGCTGCTGGCGCGGTTCGAGGCATTGGGCGCGGACGGCCTGCGCGTGCTGGGCATCGCCACGCGGGCCTGTCCAGCCGGGCAGGCCGGCATCACAGCCGCGGATGAGGCCGCGCTGGCCTTCGCAGGCTTTGCCGTGTTCCTCGACCCGCCCAAGGCGTCGGCCGGGGCGGCGCTTGCGGCGCTTGCCCGCGCCGGGGTGGCGGTGAAGGTGCTGACCGGGGACAACGAGAAGGTCGCGCGGCACCTGTGCGGGGCACTTGGGTTCGACCCCGGCCAGGTGGTGGCCGGCCCGGACCTGGCGGCGCTGGACGACCCGGCGCTGGACCGCCTGCTGCCCGGCGCGCGGCTGTTCTGCCGGGTCACGCCGGAGCAGAAGCTGCGGGTCATCCTGGCGCTGAAACGGCTGGGCCAGACCGTCGGCTACATGGGCGACGGCATCAACGACGCGCCCGCCCTGCACGCGGCGGACGTGGGCATCTCGGTGGACAGCGGGGCGGACGTGGCCAAGGCGGCGGCCGAGGTCATCCTGCTCGACCAGGACCTCGGCGTCGTGCTGGACGGGGTCGTGGAGGGCCGGCGCACCGTCGTGAACACCGGCAAGTATATCCTGATGGCCGGCAGCGCCAACTTCGGCAACATCTGCAGCATGGTGCTGGCCGGGCTGGTGCTGCCGTTCCTGCCGCTGCTGCCGATCCAGGTGCTGCTGACCAACCTGGTGTTCGATGCCGCCCAGACCGGCCTGCCGTTCGACCGGGTGGACGCGGAGGCCGTCGCGAAGCCGATCCACTGGGACATGCGGCAGATCACCCGCTTCATGCTCGTCCTCGGCCCCGTGAGCACCGCCTTCGACGTGCTGACGTTCGGCGTGCTGCTGTGGGGCTTCCATGCCGGCGAGGCGCTGTTCCGGACCGGATGGTTCGTCGAGTCCCTGCTGACGCAGATCCTGGTCGTGTTCGCCGTGCGGACCCGGCGCCACCTGTTCGCCAGCCGGCCGCACCCGGCGGTGGCCGGGCTGGCCCTTGGTACGGGGGCGCTGGCGGTGGCGCTGCCGTTCCTGCCGGGGATCGCGGGCTGGTTTGACTTCGTGCCCTTGCCCGCCGCCTACTTCGCCTACTTGCTGGCCGCGACCGGCGCCTTCCTGGTCGTGACCGAGCTGGTCAAGCGGGCCTTCTATCATTGGGCCGCGCCTGTGCCGGTGCGCCTGCCCATCCTGCTGCCGGCCGGGCCATAGCCGCCGGCCGCCGGTGCGCCGCCGAACGGCCCGATGCCGCTGCCAGCCCAGAGCCAGCCGGGCGCCCCAGATAAGGAGAGCTTCATGCATGCAGTGTTGTTGAGGAGCATCGGGGCGGCGCTCGAAAGGACGGAGCTGCCGGACTGGGAGCCAGGAGGCCGACCGCAGGCCGGGGTGAGCCGTCCGGGATCGCGAGCATCAGCGCCATACCATGATCTAGCCCATCTTATTCAGCGTGCTGAGGTTCATTCCGTAAGCTGAGCGGCGGACACGGTTCGCCGATACGCTTGTTTCATCGTGATTTCGGTCCAGAGGTGCTGGGCGTTGGGGTTGGCGAG